>JAABUR0100002470.1_pt1 | contig 28183 bp, 32 predicted proteins | sample 5560091 | NCBI WGS metagenome assembly JAABUR01 (sample SAMN10711879, study PRJNA513375) | rock metagenome | isolation source: Antarctica rocks | place: Antarctica: Victoria Land, University Valley sud
CCTCGCCACCTCTTGTCTTGGCACTCCACGGTCCACCGCGGCGAGTACCCTGATCCTGAGATCCTTCGAGTAAGGTTTCATGCCCGAAGGCTAGCATCGGATCAACACTTACGCTAACCGCTGTCAGAGGGATACAGCGGTGGAAAATTCTGCTTTTAGAAAGGGGAAAATGTGAGTAGTCAAGCAGCAAGATCCGGCGGCGGGAACCGCGTTCTCGTCGCCATAGCTGGAGTAGTTATGCAGGTGATGCTCGGGGCGATCTACGCCTGGAGCGTGTTCCGCGAGCCGCTCTCCGCCCAGTTCAAGGCATCGGTCACGCAGACCAACCTTACGTTTACCATCTCCATATTGATGGTCGGATTCGCGGCCTTCGCGGGCGGGTTGTGGATGAGGAGCGCCGGTCCCCGCACCGTCGCCATGACTGCCGGCGTACTCTACGGGCTGGGGGTGTTCCTCGCCAGCTTCTCGGGCAGCCTCTCGATGCTGTACCTGACCTACGGCGTGCTGGCGGGCATAGGTCTCGGACTCGGGTATATCGTTCCGGTCGCCACGCTCATCAAGTGGTTCCCGGACAAGCGCGGGTTCATCACGGGCGTCGCCGTGGCTGGCTTCGGCGGCGGGGCCGTGGTTACTACCTTGATCTCCAAGGCTATCATCGGTCCACTGGGACCGCTCGGTACGTTCAGGGTTCTCGGCATCATCTTCCTTATCGGGGTAGTTGGCGCGGCCCTCTTTCTGAGGAACCCGCCCGAGGGCTACAAGCCGGCGGGCTGGGAGCCAGATACGACCGAAAGGGGCGACCGGTCGGGGATCGACTATAACCTCGGTGGAGCGCTCAAGACCTGGCAATGGTTCGCTCTCTGGGCGCTGCTATTTCTCAACTCTAGCGTCGGCATCGGGATCATCGCCGAGGCCGCCCCGATGACGCAGGCCATCACCAGGGTCAGCGAAACGGCCGCCGCCAGTCTCGTCATCCTGATCTCCTTCGGCAACGCCGCGGGACGCTTTCTCTGGGCCTGGTTCTCGGACGCCATCGGCCGGAAGTGGACGTTCCTTACGATGTTCGTCCTGCAGGCGGTGCTCCTGCTGCTGATGACGCTCACGGGTTCGTATGCGCTGTTCGCCATCCTCGCCATTCTCCTGATCTCCTGCTACGGAGGCGGGTTCGGCACGATGCCGGCCTTTGCCAGCGACTACTTCGGCGCGGCGAACGTCGGCCAGATCTACGGCCTGATGCTTACTGCCTGGAGCTTCGCCGCCCTGCTCGGACCAATTATCATCTCTCGAGTTGTCGACGCGACTGGGGCGTACACCAACGCCCTCTATATCTTCGCGGTGATCCTGCTCGCCAGCACCGTCGTGGCGTTCATAGTCCGTCCCCCGAAGGGCGAAGCAAGGGCTACACAAGCCGAGGAAGCCCGCGCGTAAACCCACCACATTCGAGCTAACGTCAGAGGCCCCGGTTTAAACCGGGGCCTCTTCTCTATCCTGCACGAATGCTGGTCCTGTCTAGCCGCGTGGACCCACGGGCAAGACTACGCGTCCAAAGGTGGAGTTCGCCACGCCCGCGGCTGACGTGTACCAGGCGGCGATGGCCGTGGCGATCCCGACGTAACCACCGAGGTAGCCAATAGCTTCGCTGCCCGCGAGCTCCCCAATCCCGAGCAAGAAGAACGTCGCGGTGAGGAGCAGGAACACGACCATAACGGCCGCGCTGACCCGGATCGAGGCCACGAACATGTACGCTGTGAAGATGCCCCACGCGATGAGGAACCAGCCGACGACCGGAGCGAGCTGCGCTGCGGGGATCTTCCCCGCATAAAGAGTTTCCAGTCCCCAGAAAGCGAGCCAGAAGGCTCCGTAGGAGGTGAACGCCGTCGCGCCGAAGGTGTTCCTGTTTTTGAACTCCCACATCCCCGCCGCGAACTGCGCCAGTCCGCCGTAGAAGAGAGCCAGAGAGAAGACCACCGGCTCTCCCGCGGAGTTCAAAAGTCCTGCGTTGAAAAGGCTCAACATGAACGTGGTGAGCGCAAACGCCGCAAGGCCCAGAGGAGCCGGGTCCGCTATCCCGAAGTCCTGAGGCGCCTCACCCCTCCCCTGGACTTCCTCCTGATCGATCCTTCGGCCTTCATCCTGAAGATCCCGCCTAGATTCCGACACAATACTCTCCTCTCCCTTAGATTTCCCCACGCGAATGCAACTACTAGACTGTGCTCTCCATAGACTCCTTTCCAAAGTTCCGGATCTCCCCGGCAGTGTTCACCCGCAGTCTTTTATGTACTTTATTTCGTATATGTAAACCCGGCGGAGATCCCGGAGCGTCCCTACGAGGTTCCCCCGCCCCCTGATATATCCCGGCCAGCGAGGAGCTAACCGACGCGCTTTGCTTGGCCCGCCCATTCCTTGTCGCGCAGCACGAACTTCTGGACCTTGCCGGTCGAGGTCTTCGGAAGGTCGCCGAACTCGACGGCGGCGGGAGCCTTGAAGCGGGCCAGGCGCTCCTTGCAGAAGTCTATGATCTCCTGCTCGGTTGCTTCCTTGCCTGGCTTGAGGGCGACGAAGGCCTTCGGACGTTCCCCCCACTTCTCGTCCGGGATGGCGACGACGGCGCTCTCCAGTACGGACTGGTGCTTGTCTATCGCCTGCTCTATCTCTATAGAGGAGATGTTCTCGCCGCCGGAGATGATCACGTCCTTCGAGCGGTCCCGGATCTCGACGTACCCGTCCGGGTGCCACGCGGCCACGTCGCCGGAGTGGTACCAGCCGCCCTTGAACGCCTCTTCCGTTGCCTCCTCGTTATCGAGGTATCCCTTCATCACGGTGTTACCGCGGGTCACGATCTCCCCGAGGGTCTCGCCGTCGCGGGGGACGTCCTTCATGTCATCGTCCACCACCCGGACGATGTGAGAGTTGACGTGAGCCTGGCCCTGACGAGAGAGCATCTCGGCCTTCTCTTCGAGGGATAGATCCTTCCACTCCTCTTGCCAGGCGCATATGCTGGTCGGCCCGTACGTCTCGGTGAGCCCGTAGAGGTGGATGGGGTGTATGTTGAGGTCCTCAAACTGGCCAAGAAGGGTAGGCGATGGAGGGGCGCCCCCGATAGCGGTGGTGATCTCCCAGTCCATCCGGTGCGCCCGCTCATCGTTGACCAGACCGATCTGCACGGTAGGAGCGCCGCAATAGTGGGTGACCCTTTCGGAATCGAAGAGATCCCAGATCTTGCCGGAATCCACCCGGCGCAGGCAGACATGCGTGGCCGCCATCGACGTGACTCCCCAGGGGAAGCACCACCCGTCGCAGTGAAACATCGGGAGGACCCACAGGTAGACCGAGCGTGAGTTCATCTCCAGAGCCGTCGCGACCCCCAGGCCATTGAGGTAGGCGCCCCGATAGCTGTACATCGCCCCCTTGGGCTTCCCCGTGGTGCCAGAGGTATAGTTGATGGCGATAGTCTCTTCCTCGTCCTCCAAGACGCTGGGTATCGCGTCGGGAGATCCCTCCGCCAGGTAGTCCTCGTAAGGATCGCCGGTCTCTCCGGTGTCTTCTATGCGCACTATCTCTATGCCAGAAGTATCCAGCGGCTCCACGAGCTTCTCAAGCTCCGCGTCTACGAAGAGCATCTTCGAACCCGAGTGCTCCAGGATGTAGCCGATCTCCTCCGCGCTCAAGCGTGTGTTTACTGGCACCAGTACGTACCCGGCGGCGGGCACCGCGAAGTGCGCCTCCAGAAGCGGTGGGATGTTGGGAGCGAGAAAAGCCACTCTATCCCCCTTCTGTAGACCAGCGTCGCGCAGCCTGGAGGCCAGACGGTTGACTCTCTCTTCGAACTCCCGGTAGGTGTAGCGCCGGTCTCCATGCACAACGGCGACCTTGTTCGGGAACACGTATGCGCTGCGCCTGAGGAAGCTTACTGGCGTAAGCTCCGTCCGGTAAACCTTTTCTTGACGTTCCTGCCCCACAGTGACTCCTTCCCCCGTAATTTACGCTACGTCCTTATAGCCCAACTATCGTAGCCCAAACTCTCCGTCCGGGCAGCATACGCTCCTCGCAGACCTCTTTTTCGCGGGAGCACGGGATGGTTGGCATCCTCGCTTATCTTGAGCGAGGTTCCAGCCAGTTCTTAACCTGTGGCCAGAGGCTTTTCCTGGCTCCTCGACCGGTTAGCAGTCCCACATGCCCGGCATCGAGGACTATGAACTCCTTGTCCTCGCTGCTTATGAGGTCCATAACGGCTTCGGCCTGGGGCAGGAAGACCAGGTGATCCTTCTTTCCGGCGAGGTTCAGCAGCGGCATCCTGATGTTGGAGAGGTCCACGTGGCGTCCGCGCAGTTTGATCTCCCCCTTGACGAGCTTGTTGTCCTGGTAGAAGTCCCGGACCCACTGCTTGTAAGCCGCCCCGGGCATCGGTATGGGGTCGTTGGCCCACTTGTTCATCGCCAGCCAGGAATCCGAGAGCCCATCCCGCGCGATGAGGTCCCACATGGTTACGTTGCTGCCGATGTAGTTGGTGACCGGGTTGAGCATGGCGGTTCCCGCATAGGCGAACTTCGCCGGCAGGTTCCCGTAAGCGTTTGTGATGGTGTCGGGATCGTGGTTCTTCTCGCTGAACCACTGACCGTAGAGTCCCGAGTTCTCCGGGGAGCAATCTATGGGCGTGGCGAGCAGGATCAGGTTCTTTAACCCCTCCGGAAAGAGCGAAGCGTACATGGCGCTCATCATGCCGCCCTGACAGTAACCGAAGAGGGTTAGCTCCTCGGTGCCGGAATTTCTCAGGACCTTGCGCACCGCCCGCGGGATGTAATCCAGGACGTAGTCTTCGAAGGACATGTCCTTGTCCTCGGGACCCGGTATACCCCAATCGAGCATGTACACGTCGAAGCCCTCGTTTACGAGGAACTCGATGAAGCTGTTACCCGGCAGTAGGTCGAGACAATACGGACGATTGAGCAACGCGTAGATGAACAGGATAGGAACCGGGTGCTTTTTCTCGACTTCGGTCTGGTAATGGTAGAGCTTGGCCTTGTTCCTAGTCCAGACAATGTCTTTTGGGGTCTGGCCGGTGTCGATTTGAGCCCCCTCGACTATTATCCTGAGCCCCTTGGTGTACTTGTCGAATAAGTCCTCGCCGACCGAGGGCGCAACGCTTCTCTCCGTCATCCAGCTTCACCTTTCTTGCGCACGTCATCCACCGTGATCCGGCCATCAGCTCCGCTGCCCCGGACCTCCCGGAGGTTTACGCCCAGCTCCTGGGCCTCACGACGGGCAGCGTCGGTTGCCTCTATCTCCTCCTGCGAGCCGGTCGTCTGAGATCCACCGTTGGTCGAGGTGCCCAGGGCCGCGAGGAGCTGATCCAGCTTGCCTTCCATCCGTTGGAGGCCGGAACGGTTGTCATCCAGCTTGCGCTCCAATTCCTTTACGTGATCTTCGAGGGCTTCCACGGCCTCGGCCGTGGCCGGTGTAGCGTAGCCATGCTCGAACTCCTCGAATGCCTCTTCCATGTGATCGACCTTCGCGTCCAGCCCCACGACGAGGCCCGCCACCCGAGAATTGTCGGAGCGGGTGGAGAGTTGTAGATAACCGAAGTATTTCTCGGCGTGGCGCTGGAAGACCTGCTCTAGGGTCGCATAGTTCTCCAGAAAACGCCGCGAATCCTCAAGAAACGACTCGTCCTCTAGGATATCCCTGATCATCTTCGAGAGCGGTGCGTTCGTCGCGTTGTACCATCTCAGGTAGAAATCCAACGGATCGGTGGGAGGGTTGCCCCCCTCGAACATCTGCTTCCAGACTCCTTCCGCCATCTCCACCCAATGAGGAGTGAGCCCTACCAGGAGCGTTCCGGTCCCGAAGGCCCTGCGCCAGGCTTCAACTGTCGCCTCCGTCCACTGCTGCCAGATCTCCTGGGAATTCGCGGCCCCCGCCAGCGGCTTCTGGACTTCCTCAAGGTTGCCGAACCACTGCCAGTAAAGACCAAACGGGTCCATGTAAGTTTCCTTGTCGCCTCCCAGCATGTTCGACCATAACCTAGAGTTCGTTTCATGCCAGTGCCTCAAAAGCTCTGTTGGATCTGAGTTCCCCTGGTTTCTTACTCCCTCTGACACTTTCAAAGCTCCTTTCGCACGCTCAGGGCTGGCATTCGGACTCGGCCAAGATCATGGAAAACCTGTCTCATATGGTGAGTTCCGGATAGAGTCTCTTTGTCTCTTGCAATCTTTCGAGCACTTGCTCGTCCAGAACCTTGCTCTCCTTTCTGCACTTCACCCCCAGGACAATGGTATACATACTACTATCTCGCCACAAGAGGACCCGCGTTGCTGTCCACCATCGAGACTCACGGTCTTCCCGTCGCAACCCATCACCTCGGCGTCTTCCAGCGGCTTGGTGATGCCCGGAGGATTAAAAGGCACCAACGTCAAGGCGATGCCCAGGACGGCCATCAACGCGAGATCCATCGCACCCTAACCGAGAAGAACCTGGAGCGGGAGTACAACATCGTGAAGGTTCCGCGCTCCCACCCCGAAATATCCCGTTTCGTGAGATGGATAGAAAAGAAGCCCCACGGCCTAGTAGGCCGTGGGGCTTGCCGGTAGTCCGGCTATGATCCCTGGTCTCTAGGCGAGGCTGGTGTTTAGCTGGATGTCCACGTTGCCGCGCAGGGCGTTGGAGACGGGACACGTCTGCTCGGCCTGCTCGGCGGCGCTCCGGAAGCCTTCCTCGTCGAGACCAGAGACGCTGCCGCGAACGTCGAGGACGACGGTCGTGATCTTGAGGCTGCCCATGTCGAGCGCGCAGGTGGCGCTGACTTCCAGCTCTTCTGGATCGTTGCCCTGCTCGGCGAGGGTGTTCGAGAGGGCCATCGCGTAACAGGAAGCGTGGGCCGCCGCGATTAGCTCCTCGGGAGAGGTGTTGCCATTCGGGTCCTCCGTCCGGGTAGCGAAGCTGATCCCCGCCCCCGTCATCGCCCCGCTGCTCGCCAGATCGAAGGTCCCAGACCCCTTCATCAGGTCACCCTTCCACACCACGTTCGCGCGTCGTTCCGCAGTAGCCATGCGTTTCTCCTATCTATCTGTTTTCTCGAATACCATCAGAGGTTACCCGCCACTTACGGGTCCTAATCCTTCGCGGCAGCCTCCTCGATCTTACTACGGTAGACGTGGGGATCTGGTTCATCGGTCCTTATCGCCTGGCTCTCCGTGATAGCGCCGTTGAACAGAAACGCCGTCTGGCGCAGGGAGGATTCTAGGTCGAATGGGTCCAGCGCCGAGGTCGCGTCTCTGGGAATGACTACGTTGTACCAGCGCAGCGCGGCGCTCGCGGCAGTGTAGTGGACGCAGATGTTGGCGACCGTGCCGCATATGATAAGCGTGTCCACGCCCCACAGCCGCAAGAAGTGGTCCAGTTGAGTGCCGTAGAAGCCATCGTAGCGGACCTTGCGGATAACGACCTCGTCCTCGCGAGGCTCCAGTTCGTCTATGATCCGCCAGCCCCACGAACCTTCGCGGGCGTGCTCCGGCCAGATGTTCCACTCCGGGTCTCCGTCGCCGTGGGTGTCCTGTGTGAAGACGACCTTCATCCCGGACTCGCGGGCGAGCGCAAGCAGGTCTTGTATAGCGGGGATCGTACCCTCCGCGTCCGGTACGACGAGCGTGCCGTCCTCCTTCACGAAATCGTTCTGCATATCCACGACGACGAGCGCCGTCTTCGCGTGGTTTACCCGGACTTCGCCGTGGACCTCGTACTCTGGGACTTCCACTGTGCGGGGCATGACGGACCTCCTCTCGGACCCTGGTACACCATACTAGTTTACCGCTCAGAAACGCTGGCGATAGTGAACCATCCTTTACTTTCGACGCCGCAGTACCGGTACGACCTCCCCGATAAAGAGCGCGGAGAGGATCAGGGCGGCGCCGACGACCTGGACCAGGACGAGGCGGTCCCCTGCCAACCAGTATCCGAACAGGGCGGCGAAGACCGGCTCCATCGTCAGGATGATCGCCGTACGCGCCGCGGATATCCGCTGCTGCACCGTAGTCTGAATGTAGAATGCTCCCGCCGAGGCGAGGAGTCCCGTAACCAGTAGAGCAATCCATACGCCGGGTGGAGGGAAAGATACCGGTTCGAAAAACGGCCAGGCGGCGGCGAAGAGGACGGCCATCGCGAGTATCTGGGCGAAGGTGAGCGCGCCCGCGTCATGTCCGGCGGCGTATCGGGACAGGAGGGCAATGTGCAGACCCAGAGCCGCCGCGCAGAGGAGGGTCAGGAGGTCGCCAAGGTTCACGCCGTCAGGACCGCCTCCGGCGAGGAGGACCATCCCGATCAGGCTTAGGGCCACGGCAAGGATCACCTGCCTCGAAGTGCGCGCGCCGAAGAAGACCCTGTCAGCGAGAGGAGCGAAGACGACGAAGAGGCCGGTGATGAGGCCGGAATTGGTTGGCGTCGTGTAGAGCAGGCCCATCGTCTGGAACAGGTATCCCGCCGCCAGCACCACGCCTATGCCTCCACCGACTAGCAGTGTGCGCCGGGTTAGCTTCGGCGCCTGGAACGGGGCCAGAGCACCGGCGGCGAGAGCAAAGCGGACGGCCAGGAACGGCAGGACGCCGTAGAGGGCGATGGCATCCTGGACCACGACGAACGTCCAGCCCCATATGGCGGTGACGGCGACGAGCAGCAGAGTGTAAACGAGCCTCAAGCTTATTCTCTAGCCAACTTCTAGCTTTCATGGCCCGGAGAAGATAGCACAGAAAACACGTGAGGTAAGCAGTATTTTACAACTGTGTGTTGGGGCCACAGCCACCCTGATGGCGAGCATAGCCGTACCTTCCATCTATACAATACCTGAACCGTAGGGGAACCTGTACACAGATTGATCTATCTACTGTCAGCGTTTTGGCAGTCCCTCGACCCAAGATTTAGAATCCCGGTCCCAAAACAAATTGATCTGAGGTTTGGAAACTGTGGCTTCGGGCTGTTGTAACATTTCCTCGGACAATTCTTCTGCTATTGAGGCTGCGCCGAGCAGTTGCTCGGCCAACTCGTCTTTATCTAGCTCTTCATGAAAGTTGAGCTGTAAGTTCCCGTGCAGGAATCCAACAGGGACGGTCCCGTTGTTCTGGTCCTTGTTCAACGAAACGTACTCTTCATGATCTTTCCAGATTTGAGCTAGCTGTTCTCGGAAAGCTGCATTTCCTCGTCGGGCGGCTCTCCGCATAAATTCTGTGTACAGCGGGTTCAGTATGAAAAGGATTATGGGAACGTAGACATTTGGGTCTATCCCACCCGCACCAAATCGTTGTCGTGTGCCAATGTTCGGTGTGATGTTCTTTAGCTCGTCTAGCATTGGTGCAAACTCTTGGAAAGTTCCGCCTCCGGGTAGTAGAACCTCAATTTCTGGTTGGGTTCCCCAGTACCTTCGCGTTTCAGCCATGTGTATAGCATTCCCCTGTTCAATCCCAGTCGATGTTATGAAGCCTGTCTATAACAGCTTGGGCGATGGAAGCGTACCCGATAACCCCCTCTTGCGAAATTTGATCATACCTGTACCGTCCATAAGCTACCATGTTCCTCAAAGTTCGTAACTTGTGCAAGAGGTTAAACGTTTCCTCATCCACCATACCTGTACTGTTTATATATCCCATGGTTCTACCTGTTGATCTAAGGGACGAGTGACCAGGTGTTTTGGATAATCTTTCTGCGATGAACCTAAGTTCGGCTTCCACTTCACTCCACGCAATTACTACGGCTGCATCAGGATATTCACGGGCTAGATACCTTTACCTAAGGATAGAAAACACCAAGACACTAGGACAAGGTGTGTGAGTGTCTGTTCATCCCAAGAACATTTTAACAGGCTGTTAGGCGTGCTCGTGCCCATCCATAACCTATCGTCAGTAACCCTCAGAGGTAAACTATATCTCAAGAGTAGAAGATCACCCACGCAGCAAGGTCGTCCGTGAAATCCTCTAACCGGTGCTCAACCCCGGTGGGTACGAACAGCACGTCTCCGGGACCGAACGGATGGCGGTCCGGGCCGTTCACGAACTCGCCGCTGCCGCTCACTACCACGTATAGCTCGTCGCGGGTGTGCGGCTCCTGCAAGTCCTTGCCGCGTGGAGCGTATATCTCGACCTCCATGCTGCCGTGCTCCAACACTCGCACGAACCGCTCTCCGTCCGGACTCGGCAAGAGACCCATAGCCTCGCCGACCGTTGCGTGCCGTCCTCCGCTCGATATTCCGACTTCGCCGTTCATTGCACCTCCCCGGAGATAGATGCGTCCAACCGCTGGCTCAGGTTCGCCCGGACCTCCGGCCATTCATCGTCGATGATGCTGTAGTAGGCCGAGTCGCGGAGTTGGCCTCCGCGCACGAGCATGTGTTTGCGGAAGATGCCCTCGAACTTTGCCGGGAGCGCCGCCAGCGCCTTTCGGGAACGCTCGTTGCGGGCGTCGGTCTTGAACTCGACCCGCATACAGCCCAGGTCCTCGAAGGCGTGCTCCAGCATGAGCAGCTTGGCCTCGACGTTCGCGCCGGACTTCCAACGCGAAGGCGCGAGCCAGGTCCAGCCGATCTCCAACCCCCGGTGCTCGGGCCGTAGAGCCAGATATCGGGTGCTGCCTATCGGCGCGCCGGTGCGGGCGTCCAGGGTGACGAAAGCGGCCTCGGTACCCGCCTCCGACGCCGCCAGAGCATCCTGAAACCAGCGATGGAAGCTCTCTTGGCTCTCGGCCGCGTTGGACGGCATCCAGCGCCAAACCTCCGGGTCCCGCGCCGCCTCGAACAGCCCTTGCTCGTGGCGCATCGCCAGCGGCTCCAGCCTTACGACCTTTCCCTTCAGCGTCTCCTTCAGATTCTCCCACACGTCAATTCATCCTTTCGCCAGACTGAACAGACCCCACACCGATTCCGGCTGCCAGGATAGTCGCTCGCCCCGGACCATCCTGGGCAGCCGGCGCTTCTCTCCGAATCCGATCTCCCGCATGTGCTCCCCTCCTTCCTCGTTCTCATCGGTGAGCCAGAACCTTGCCGTCTCGCCAGGACCGTCCAGAGTACGCACGAGATCTACCAGCGCCCGCCCGGTCTCCACATCCGTGGCGATGATGGGTCCGCCACCCCACGGAGCGGGCGCATGGTATCCATTCACACGTCCGTCTTCCCCAACCATCACCCAGCCCGAGCCTCCAGCGGCGCGCAGCAAGTGCGAGCGGTCTTCTCCGGTCCAGCGTAGATCCAAGTCGCAAACAGCCGGAAGGTCCTCCGCCGTCATGCGGCGCAGTCCGGGATGCAGCGGCGAGGGCTCGATGCCTGGCCCAACGTACTCACGATAGAAGGTCTCGACCGAGAAACCGAGCCTCTCGTAAATTGGGCGTCCCATCTCCGTGGCGGTCAACACCAACGTGCGGCACCCGAGTTCCTCAAGATGCTCGGCCACACGGGAAGTCAGCGCGCTGCCCATGCCCTTCCCCTGGTATTCGGGAGATACACAGATGAGTCCCAGCCAACCAGCGACGCCGTTCCGTGTACCGAAGCCCACCCCTGCCACCTCTCCACCGGACTCTGCAACCAGAGCTTCGCAGAAAGGGTGGCGAACGAAGAACTCGAAGCGCTGAGCGCGTCCCGGCCATCCAACCTCGGCGCCGATGCGCGCCGCTGCCGAGATGTCGTTCGCGATCATGGGCCTTATCCTCACCGGGCGCGCCTCCCTGACTACAAAACCGATGCGATGTAACCAGACATGGTAACTAAAGGTGATATTTACACAAGCTCCATTTCGACTACTCTGAGCCGGGTCTTACGGATGTAGACCCACCTGACGCCAGAAGAGATGCTAGTGTATGCGGCTAACGTAGGGACATACATTGCAGACCTGGAGAGGGACGAAAGATGGCGGATTACAGCACGTCGGGGGGTCCGGTAGCCTACAGAGACTATGGAGAGGGAGCGGGTGATCCAGTCGTCCTGCTCCACGCTTTCCCGCTGAACGGCAGGATGTGGGAGCCGCAGGCCGAGGCCCTCGCCAGAAGCCGGCGTATAGTCACCCCGGACTATCCGGGTTTTGGCCGTTCTCCCAAGACACCGGCCCAGCCGGACGTACACTACTACGCGGATGGGGTGCGCGGGCTTCTGGACCGTCTGGGTTTCGAGCGTGTGGTCCTCGGAGGGATCTCGATGGGCGGTTACGTGGCCTTCGAGTGTCTCAGACAGTTCCCCGAGAGGATCTCGGGTCTCATCCTCGCCAATACTCGCCCAGACCCGGACTCCGAAGAGGCGCGTGAGAGCCGCAAGGAGATGGCCCGCCGCGTCGGTCAGGAAGGCGTAGAGGTGCTTATAGAACTCCAGATGCAACGTCTCCTCGCCCGCGAAACCCTCGAAAACGACGGAGCGGTCGTAGATCTCGTCCGGTCCATGATCCTCGAAAGCACCCCAGACGGCGTCGTCGCGGCTCTCGGCACCCTGCGCGACCGCCCGGACTCGACTCCCCTGCTCCCAGAGATAAAGGTCCCGACCCTCGTCATAGGAGGCGCGGAGGATGAGATCTCCACCCCACAGGTCATGGGCGCGATGGCGGATAAGATTCCAGGTTCTTCTCACGTCGTCCTCGAAGGCGCGGGCCACCTCTCGAACCTCGAAGCACCAGCGGAGTTCAACGCCGCGCTGGAGGAATTCCTCGCGCGAGTTTAGCGGGAAACGGGTTTCCCAAACAGCGGCTCTGGGGTAGAATCAGGCCTCGTGACCCGTCTAGTACACGTCTCGGACCTTCATTTTGGCCGCCCCGCCGTCGCCGAACGCCTGAATGGCTTGAGAGAGCTTATCCGTGAACTAGACCCGGATGGGCTTGCGGTCTCGGGAGACCTGACGCAGCGTTGTTCTAATAGAGAGTTCAGGATGGCGCGTGAGTACCTGGACTCCATAGGTGAGATAGCGCCCTATGTGGTGATCCCCGGAAACCACGACATCCGCTGGCTCGGGGCCGTGGCCCGCAACCTCGGCGTCGCTGGGCTTCTCCGCAAACCGGCTCACGACTTCAAGTACTCCCGATACACCAGGCATATCTCGGAGAAGTTGAGCCCGTCCTTAGAGGTTCCGGGCGCGGTCATCGCGGGTCTGAACACCGCCCACGGGATAATCCGGGGTTCTATCACCAACCGGTTCAAGGACCTCGGGGTGATCGGTCACGTCAGGAAGCGAGATATCGAGATCGTGCGTGAGGCTTTCGAGAACGCCGACCCGGACGCCGCCCGCATAGTCATGATCCATCACAACCCCATCGAGGGCTCCGCCTCCGGCCGCCACGGCCTCTCCAACACGGAGCAGGCCCTTCAAGCCTTCGCCGACCTCGGCGCGGAACTGATCCTCTGCGGCCACGACCACCAGGAGGCCGTCCACACCGTCGAACGCGGTGTCCGCGGCATCGTCGTCTCGACCGCCGGGACCATCTCGAACCGCGTCCGCCCCGGCCGGGCCTCCAGCTTCAACCTCGTCGATATAGACGAGAACAACCTCCGCATAACGCCCTACTCCTGGCAAAACCCCGAGGGTTTCATGCCCGCCGAAGATAAATCGTTCGTCCGCCGGGCCACCTCCCACTCCGCCTGATACCGCTCCGGCGCCTGTTTCAGCGAGTATAATCTGGCGCGACGTGCTCGCCCGGAAGGAGAGGTACCATAAGCATGTGGAGCAGACTGACCCGTGGCGGAGACGGCCTCCCGCGTGAGAAAGTCGACGCTATCGTCCGCCTGATCGACCAATACCTCGCAGAAGAAGCATCTCTCCGTAACCTCCAGTCGGATAAACAAACTATCCACCCCCGCGACCTCCCCCCCGACAAACGCGCGGCCCTCATTGACGAAATCTTCGACATCCTCAAAGACACCCCTAATAAATAACCTTAATCGCCCCTACGCCACGCTCTACTTGACATAGGGTAGGAGGGTATAGTAAATATAGTATGACGCTGGTGATTCAAGAGCCGGAGGATAGTGATGGCTGAGACCAAAGAGCGGCGGGCTTCTATCTCGATCCCGGTGACGGGCATGTCCTGCGCGGCCTGCGCGAACCGGGTGGAGAAGGCTCTCTCGAAGACGAGTGGCGTCTCCGGGGCGAACGTAAACTTCGCCACCGAGAAGGCCAGCGTGGAGTACGACCCGGATACCGTGCGGCCGGAGGCCCTGATCTCCGCCGTCGAGGACGCCGGGTACGGGGCCGAAGTGCGCGAAACGAGCTTCGGGGTAACTGGCATGACCTGCGCGAGTTGTGTCGGGCGCGTCGAGAAAGCGCTCGGCAAAGTCCCCGGCGTGGTGGACGTAAGCGTGAACCTCGCATCCGAGAAAGCCAGCGTGGAGTACCTTGCGGGCGGCCCGGAGATGCGGGACTTCGAGAAAGCCGTCGAAGGCGCTGGCTACGGCGTCGTCCGCGAAGAGGAAGAAGACTCCGCCGGAGATGCCCACGAGCAAGAATACGCCAAGCTGCAAAACCGTCTCCTTGTCGCGGCTGCGCTTACGGCTCTAATCCTGATCGGCAGCTTGCCGATGATGCTCGGCTTCATGCCGCCGGTCCCGGTGCGGTGGCTAAACTTCGCGCTGCTCGCGCTCGCGACACCGGTACAGTTCTGGGCGGGCTGGCGGTTCTACAAGGGCGCATGGGGAGCGCTCAGGCACGGCCAGGCGAACATGAATACGCTCGTCGCGGTCGGGACAAGCGCGGCCTATCTGTACAGTGCGGTAGCTACGCTCGCGCCGGGTCTGTTCGCCGGACGCGCCGACGTCTACTTCGATACATCCTCTTTAATCATCACGCTCATCCTGCTCGGGCGTCTGCTCGAGGCGCAGGCGAAGGGCCGCACCAACGAGGCCATAAAGAAGCTCGCCGGGCTCCAGGCAAGGACCGCGCGCGTCGTTAGAAACGGCGAGGAGTTAGATATCCCGGTAGAGGACGTGGAAGCCGGGGACGTCGTGGTCGTGCGGCCGGGAGAGAAGGTGCCGGTGGATGGGCGCGTCATCTCGGGCGAGTCGGCGGTGGATGAGGCCATGATCACCGGCGAGTCCATCCCCGTTACCAAGCGGACCGGCGACGAGGTCATCGGGGCGACCATGAACAAGACTGGGACGTTCCGGTTCGAGGCAACGAAAGTCGGCAGGGACACGGCGCTCGCCCAGATCATGCGAATGGTCGAAGAGGCGCAGGGCTCGAAGGCCCCTATACAACGCCTCGCGGATAAGATCAGTGGCGTCTTCGTCCCGATAGTGATGGCGCTGGCGACGATGACTTTCCTCGTCTGGTGGGCGTTCGGGCCGGATCCGGCCTTCACCCTGGCGCTGCTCAACTTCGTGGCGGTGCTCATCATCGCCTGCCCGTGCGCCATGGGCCTCGCCACGCCAACCTCCATAATGGTCGGCACCGGCAAGGGTGCGGAGCGAGGCATCCTGGTAAAGGGCGGCGAGGCGCTGGAGCAGGCGCACCGTCTCACGACCGTCGTCCTGGACAAGACCGGAACCCTTACCCTGGGCGAGCCTCGGCTCACCGACGTAATAGCCGCGAACGGTCTCTCCGAAAACGAGCTATTGATGCTCGCGGCGTCCGTGGAGCGCGGCAGCGAACACCCTCTGGGCGAGGCAATAGTCCGGGGCGCGAAGGAGCGGGGCATCGAGTTGGCAGAATCGGAGGACTTCGACGCCCCAACCGGGCGCGGCGTGCGGGCGACGGTGGACGGGAGGACCGTGCTTGTCGGCAGCCGTAAGTTGCTAGACGAATTTAGCGTCTCCGACGATGGTCTTCTTCCGACGGCGGAGGAGTTCTCGAAAGACGGCAAGACCCCGGTCTTCGTCGCGGTGAACGGGGAGCCGGCGGGGCTGATAGCGGTGGCGGATACGGTTAGGGAGGAATCCAGAGAAGCCGTCGAGACATTGCGGAAGCTGGGGCTGAAGGTCGCCATGATCACGGGCGACAACCAGCGCACCGCCGACGCCATAGCCCGCGAGCTAGACATCGACCGCGTACTGGCTGAAGTGCTGCCGGACCAGAAGTCCGGTGAGGTCAAGAAGCTGCAGGCAGAGGGCGAGGTCGTTGCGATGGTCGGCGACGGCATCAACGACGCCCCGGCGCTCGCCCAGGCTGACGTCGGAATAGCGATCGGCACCGGCACGGACGTGGCTATGGAGGCCGCCGACCTCACGCTCATCTCCGGCGACGTTCGCGGCGTGGCTCGGGCGATAAAGCTCTCGAAGGCAACTATCCGAAATATCCGTCAGAATCTGTTCTGGGCGTTCGCGTACAACGTGGTGCTCATCCCGGTGGCGGCGGGCGTCCTGTACCCATTCTTCACGGATGGGACGGTGCCGGAGGTACTACGTCCGTTCTTGGGGGAGTACGGCTTCCTGAACCCGGTACTCGCGGCGGCGGCGATGGCGCTCTCGTCCGTGACCGTGTTGACGAACGCCCTGCGGCTGCGCCGGGTGAGGATAGGTTAGAGAGGAGGGCTATGCGGGACATCAAGGACCCAACGGCTACGCAACACGGCTACATCAAGGCGCATGACAAAGAGAAACTCCAGAACCGTCTGCGGCGGATCGAAGGCCAGGTGCGCGGGTTGCAGCGGATGGTATATGAGGACACCTACTGCGTAGACGTGCTCACCCAGGTCGCGAGCGTCGTCTCCGCTTTGGAGAAGGTCGGAGCCATCGTGCTCAAGGACCATGTGGAGCATTGCGTCCGCGAATCCATCGAGAAAGGTGAGGGCGCGGACCAGAAGATCGAAGAGCTAACCACCGCCGTGGAGCGGTTCCTGAGAGTCTAGTGAAAGGAGTGGATGATGACCGACAATACATTCAAAGTAGAGGGAATGAGCTGCGGCCACTGCAAGGCCGCCGTGGAGAGTGAGCTGAACAAACTCTCCGGCGTCGAGCGCTCGAACGCGGACTTCGAGAAGGGTACCGTCGAGGTGTCCTACGACGAGAACCGGGTAGCGGTCGCCGATATAGAGGCGGCCGTGGATGAGGCCGGATACACGCTGGTCCGCTGATCAGGTTTCGTCCTTGCCGAGAGCGCTAAACGGTTTGACCGGCTACAAGCTCCTACCGCTACTTCTCGTAGCAACAGTGCTCTTCTGCCACGGCGTCTATGGATACTCGCACCAGCTACAGGTAGACTCGCCAGCCTCCGCAATGTCCATGGAGGGGCATCACTCCCCGATGGATGGAGAGAGTTCGGGCGGCCATGTGATGACGGCCGGAAACTATTTCGCCGCGTTCCTCGTCGCATTCTTTGGCGCTGCTCTCTTGCTACGGGTCTGGTCCACGGGTCCTTTGCCGAGGCTAGCGGGGATCCCACCCTTCGAGCGGCGCTCGCAGACGACCTTTCTCCATCCTCCACGAGGACCGACGACTCCCCTCCTGCAAGTGTTCCGACTGTGAGTCTCCTCCGCGGACGCGGAAGCATGACGGTTGGAAATTGTTGGAGAAAGGAGCTTCTTTTGAAGCACTACGCAAGGTTCGGGTTGCCCGCTCTACTGGCGGCGCTCATCATCCTGGCCGCCTCTTGCGGGGGTGGGTCTACGCAAAGTATGAATCAGGGCAAGGGCAATAACTCCGGCAACGGCATGACCAGGGTGGACCACGGCTCGATGGATATGGATAACAAGGCCTCCAAGATGCTTATGAAGAACAGCAAGTACTCTGACGAGCGGTTTATAGACTCGATGGTCCCTCACCATCAAGGCGCCGTCGAAATGGCCGAGGTTGGCTTGAAGAACGCCGATCACAGAGAGATAAAGGACTTATCCCGGAACATAATCTCCTCGCAGAAGGCCGAGATAGAAGACATGAAGTCCATAAAGAAAGCCGAGTTCGGCAGCTCCAGTGTGCCGATGAAGATGAGTCCGAAGCAGATGGACATGATGGGTATGATGATGGACCCCAGCAAACTGGCGAACGAACATCCCTTCGATAAGGCGTTCATCGACAACATGATCCCGCACCATCAGTCGGCCATAGAGATGGCCCAGGTCGCCCAAAACAAGAGCCAGAACCCCCGCATCAAGGAGCTGGCGGACAACATCGTGAGCGCTCAAGAGAAGGAGATTTCGCAGATGAAGGACTGGCGCAAGGAGTGGTACCCGGAGAGTAACTAACCCGCCAAGACCACAGGTCCTCGGGATCTTTGATGAGCCAGGTCAAGTACAAGCTGAACTTGCCGGTTCGGTTGGACCACCGCATCCGCACGCGAAAGCCTTCGGGCCGGCAAGGACAGCGTACTAGCCACGAACCACGGAACCCCTGATCAAATCCAAGACACGGTAGGAGCGTGAATGCTATGTCTCTGCATCCTTATTCCTCGGTGATGTTGGCCTTTTGCGGGCTCATCCTGATCGGTATCGGTCTGTACTTCGTCTTCCTGCGGCCTGCCTTGCTGCCCGAGGACACGCGCTACATCGGAATGCCTTTACCGGAGCTCCGGTCCTCCATTCCGGGGCTCCTCGATTGGCTGGAGAAGGTATTCTGGGTGATGGGCGGATATATTTGCGCCACCGGACTGCTGACCGTTTATGTGGCGCTCACTTCGTTTAGATCCCGGGTCCGAGGCGCTTCGGTCGTCGCGGCGCTCGCCGGGTTGACTTCCGTCGGTTGGATGACCATCGTAAACTTCATCATCGGATCCGACTTCAAGTGGTTCCTGCTCGTCTTTGCCGCCGTGTGGAGCTTTGCCCTGGTGCTCTATTGGTTCGAGAAGCGTAGAGACTCGTGAAGCAGCACCCGAAGAGAAAGGCCCTATGATGCATGAACATCACCAAGCATCCACTGTCAAATCCGTACCCTCAAGCAGGGTGCTGGAGGTCGCGCTCAAGGACTGCTATTGCGGCAGCGAGTACGTGGACCTCGAAGAAAACCTCAAAGCGCGACCCGGAATCCGGGACGTAGAGCTCGACCGCACCCGGAGTGTGATACGCCTCGAATACGACCCGAACGTCGTAGACGGCGGGCGCATCGAAGCGGAACTGGAGAACAGCGGCTACCGTTGCGACTGCCGCGAGCACTCTATAGAACACGGCGAAGCGCCACCCGACGAACACGCGGCAATGGACCACGCCGCGCACGGGAACGAGCACGCGGGTCACGGCGCGGTGATGGTCCGGGACATGTTGCGACGCGCCATCTTCTCGGCTTTGCTGACGATTCTGATCATCCTCTTCTCCCCCGTCGGCGAGAGCCTGGGCTTTACCGCCTCGCCGCCCTTCGGGCTGTCGATGGGTCTGCTCAGCTTTCTCCTGACCACGCCGGTCGTATTCTGGGGTGGATGGATTTTCATCTCCAGCGCCTGGCGCGCATTGCTGCGCGGCGAGGCGAATATGATGACCCTGGTAGCGCTTGGCATCCTGGTCAGCTACGGGTACTCGGTCGGCGCGACCTTCTTCTTCGAGGGCGATGTCTTCTACGATGCCGCCGCGATGCTCACGACTTTCTCTCTGGTCGGACACTGGCTAGAGATGCGCAGCCGTTTCGCCACCGGACGCGCGGTCGAGGCCCTCTTGCGGCTCGCTCCCGACACTGCCCGCGTAAGGCGCGGCGGCCAGGAAATGGAGATAGCCCTGGATCAGGTAAAGGTCGGAGACGAGGTCTTGGTGCGTCCCGGCGACCGGGCGCCGGTGGACGGGATCGTGATCTCGGGTTCCAGCTACGTGGACGAGTCCATGATCACCGGCGAGCCCGTCCCCGTCGCGAAGAACGAGGGCGACCGGGTAACCGGCGGCACCGTGAACCAGACCGGCGCCTTCGACTTCCGCGCCACCGCCATCGGCGCGGACACCTCCCTCTCCAGGATCGTGCAGCTCGTTCAGAACGCCCAGGCTTCAAAGGCTCCGGCCCAGCGTCTGGCGGATATCGCCGGCAAATACCTGGTATTCGTAGCGTTGAGCGCGGGTTTGATCTCTTTTCTCGTCTGGTACTTCGTCGGCTCCGAGGGGCTGCTGTTCGCCATAACGGCGGCGGTCTCGACCATCGTGATCGCCTGCCCGGACGCCCTGGCGCTCGCCACGCCAACCGCCATCACCGTGGGCGTCGGTAAAGGCGCGAAGGAGGGCGTGCTCTTTAAGAACGCCACCGAACTGGAGACGACCGCCGGCGTGGACACCGTCGTCTTCGACAAGACCGGCACGCTCACCGTCGGCAGGCCCGCTCTCATCGACGTGATCCCCACCGGAGACATGGGCGAAGAAGAGTTGTTGCGCTTCGCCGCCTCCGCCGACTCGCGCAGCGAACATCCGATGGCCCGAGCTATCGTCGAGGGGGCCGGAGAACGCGGTATCGTGTTGGATCCCGCCGAGGGCTTCCAGGCTATTCCCGGCCACGGTGTAGAGGCGACCGTTGACGGCAAGCGCGTGTTGATTGGGAACAAAGCCCTGATGGACCGTGAGAACGTCCCATTGGACGGACTCGAAACCCGCGCCGCGACGTTAGCCAACGACGCCAAGACCCCTATGTACGTCGCCGTGAACGGCGAAGCCGCCGGCCTGGTAGCCGTAGCCGATTCCATCCGCGAGAGCGCCCGGCGAGCGGTATCAGGGCTGCATCGCCTCGGGGTGAAAACGGTCATGCTCAGTGGAGACAACCAGCATACCGCTGAAGCGGTCGCGCGCCAGCTCGGCATAGATACCGTCCTCTCCGAAGTCCTGCCGGGAGACAAAGCATCCGAGGTCAACAAACTACAAGAGGCGGGTGGACGAGTCGCGATGGTTGGAGACGGAGTCAACGACGCGCCGGCGCTCGCTCAGGCCGACGTGGGCATCGCCATCGGCGCGGGTACCGACGTGGCGGTCGAGACGGCTGGGGTGGTGCTCCTCAAAGACGATCCAGCGGCGGTGACGATAGCCGTCGCCATGGCCCGCAAGGTGCGCGGCAAGATCAAACAAAATCTGTTCTGGGCCGCGATCTACAACCTCCTCGCCATCCCTGTGGCGGCCGGAGCGCTCTACCCTAGCCTCGGCATCCTGCTCCAGCCGGAATGGGCCGCCCTGGCGATGAGCGCCTCCACCGTCACGGTTACACTGAACGCGCTCGCCCTGAACCGTGCGCGGTTCACCAACCCCTCCTGACACCGGAGAGACCATGTCCCACCACGAATTTGAAATATACCCCCTGCAGGTATATAAAAGTCACTCTGCACTACATCTACGGAAGGAGTGTCATGGCTGAAAGAGACACCTCTCTCAACCGAACGGCGTTCAGCGCGACGCTGCACTGTCTTACCGGGTGTTCAATCGGCGAGGTTCTGGGGATGATGATTGGTAGCGCGTTCGGGTGGAGCAATTTCGCGACCATAATCATTGCCATCGTGCTCGCGTTCTTCTTCGGTTACTCGTTGACGATGTTGCCGCTATTGCGGTCGGGCATGGCGCTCGCTTCGGTGCTGCCGCTGGCCTTCGCGTCGGACACGCTCTCGATCACCGTAATGGAGATTGTGGACAACCTTGTGGTCGTCGTCATACCCGGCGCGATGGACGCCGGTCTCCTGGACCTTCTCTTCTGGGGAAGCCTGGCGCTCGCCCTCGCGATAGCGTTCGTCGTGGCCTTCCCGGTCAACCGCTGGCTAATAGCCCGCGGCAAAGGCCACGCCGTCGTCCACCAACACCACGGCGGACATGGAGGTCACTAAACGTAAGGAGTAATCGAAGCAGAGAGGCCGGGCTGAAAATTCCCGGCCTCTCATTGATCTCTAGCGCCGGATTAGCCAGATCACGATCGCCAGCAACCCGAGACCGGCGAGGACAGGCCCAACCCGCTTCAGGACGGCCTGCCCACCTGCCGCACCCATATCGAACGCTTCGGGCTCGGGGCGGGGCGGCGGCTGTTGCTGTGTCCGCGGCTGCTCGGTTGCGGTAGTCGGGGCGCTCGCGGCGTCCCCGGATGTTCCGGCGCCGGAGACGACCGCGCCTGCTACCGTGCCTCCGGCAGCCGTCGTACCCGGCGCGGCGCTCACCACGTTTCCTAGAGAGCCGCCGCCAACAGGTGTCGTGGACGGTTCTTCCTGCTGATCTTCGCTCGCGCTGGTCGAAGCAGCTGTCTCCGTCGGAGCCGCTTCGGTTGCGGATTCTCCCGAGCCGCCCGCTAACTCTCTCTCAAGGCAATCGGCGAACTGGCCGAGCATCTTCGACGCCACGTCCTGGGCGATCCCGCGTCCGAACTGGGCGGCGCGCCCGGTCAGGTGCATGTCGGTCTCGACGTTGACCTTCGTGTTGTCTCCCTCTTCTTGCAGGGTGGAGACAATGGTCGCCGAGGCGGTGCCCTGGCCGCGGGCATCGCGGCCGGTAGCCTCGAGTACGGCGCGATGGTTCGTCTCGTCGGCCTCCTCGAACTTCACCGTACCCTTGTAGTTGGCGGTGATCGGACCGATCTTCACCTTCATCGTGCCCGCGTACTCGCCGTCACCCTTCTCTTCCTGGATCGCCGCGCCAGGCAGACAAGGCGCTATCTTCTCCAGGTCCAACATGGTCTCCCACGCCTGCTGAATGGGAGCGCTTACAGTGAACTCGTTATTTATCTTCATGGAGCCTCCTTTGAATGAGAAATGTCCCTCACCCCTGTCGTGGTTCCTCGTCTCTACCCCATCTTATAGTCATTTACTCGCTCCCGCGACCCTTCGAGACGCCGCAAATCCTCCCTCGTATCTACATCCGCCGGACTTCCCACCTCATCACAGGGAACCTCCACCACGAGATCCGGATGACACCGCATGAACCGCCTCGCGCCCTCGTCCCCCGACAACTCCTCCAAAAGCAGCGGCCATACTTCCCGAGAGAACAACGCCGGGTTGCGCCGCTTACCTCCATAGGTCGCCACCGCCACCTTCGCACCGCCCTCGAAAGCCGCCACGAGTCGCACCACCACCTCCGTTCCCACGAGTGGCTGATCCCCGAGCAGCACTAACGCTGCCCGCGTCAGCAGTCCCATCGCCCGGAGACCGGACTTCACTGAGGTTGACTGGCCCTGTTCCCAGTCCGGGTTCTCGACCAAGCGTGCCCCGAAAGGCCCACAGACTTCGCGCAGCTTCTCCGCGTCCGGGCCGACCACCACGACCGTCTCCCCCACGGGCGCTTCCCGCAGCGTAATGAGGGCGTGCTCGATCAGGGGCCGCCCCTCGAAATCCGCGAGTAGCTTCCCGCCTCCGAAGCGGCTCCCGGCTCCGGCGGCCAACAAGATTGCCGAGACGCCGTTCATCGCTCTCTGGCCGTCACCCCCGCCGTGTCCTCGGCATCCTGCGGTTCGGACATGTCCGGCGCCGGTGTATGAATAGGACCGGAGCGCTCCGTGAGCCGCCCGCCCGAATGACCGGTGTGCAGCGCGATGATCTCTGCCGCTATCGCTACCGCCGTCTCCTCCGGCGTGCGCGCACCAACGTCGAGCCCGATGGGACTGCTGACGCGCGCGAGTTGCTCTTCCGTTACGCCTTCCTCTTTCAGACGCGCCGTGCGGTTGTCGTGCGTCCGGCGGCTCCCCATCGCCCCGATGTAGCCGGCCTCGGTTTCGAGAGCCGCTTTCAGCACCGGCACGTCGAATTTGGGGTCGTGGGTGAGGACGCAGATGACGCTGCGCCTGTCTACCTCGGCGGTCTTGAGGAACTCGTCCGGCCAGGCGACGACGACCTCGTCGGCTGAGGGGAACCGCTCGCGGGTAGCGAATACGGGACGCGCGTCGCACACGATCACCCGGTAGCCCATGAACTTTCCGATGCGGGCCATGGCGCTCGCGAAGTCTATGGCCCCGAAGACGTACATCTTCGGCGGCGGGGCGAAGGACTGGATGAAGACGGCAACGTCCTCCATCCGGCGCTGTCCGCGCGGACCGTAGTGCGTCGTGCCGGTCTTGCCTCCTTCGAGCATCCCGCGCGCCGTCTCCACCACGGCCTTATCCAGCTCGCCATTGCCGGCGGTGCCAGTGTGGCCGTCCGGCGTCACCAGAACCTTACCGCCGGTGCCTGGTCCCTGGATCACCGTCGCTATCGCCACGGGCGACTGTTCGGCGAGCGCGGCGTGCCAGCGGGAGAGCAGGTCTCCCATCAGTAATCCACCCGCTCGACGAAGATGTGGATGATCCCACCGCACGTCAGCCCCACACCGAACGCCTCGTCATCCGAGATGCCGTAAGAGAGCAGCTTCGGCTCACCGCTCTCTATCGCCATCATCGCCTCCTCATACACGGCAGGTTCCACACACCCGCCGCTAACCGAGCCCACGACCTGCCCATCCTCCGAGACAGCCATCGAGGTCCCAGGACCCAGCGGTCCCGAACGTTCGACCTTTACGACGGTGGCGAGGGCGGCCTTCTTGCCCTCCTCGCTCCACTTCGCAACCTTGTCCACTACAGGGTTCATATCGTACCTCCCGTGAATTTTCTAGATTCTATCTTTCCCGTTCGGCGGCGTCGGCGATAGCCTGGGCAAGCGCTTCGAGGCTCTCGAAGTTGTGGCCGGAGAGGAACACGTCCACGTGCGGCAGCGCGACGGCCATCCCACCGGCGAGCGGCTGATAGCCGGGGGCCGCCTTTAACGGGTTGACCCAGATGACTTTGTAAGCCAGACGACCCAGCCGCTGCATCTGCTCGGCCAGTACGTTCACGTCGCCCCGGTCCCAGCCATCGGAGAGAACGACTACGACAGAGCCGCGTGCCATGCCACGCTGGCCCCAGCGATCCACGAACTCCTTCATCACGTCACCGAGGCGAGTGCCGCCGGAGAGATCCTTGACGGTACCGGAGATCTGACGAAGCGCCTGGTCCGGGTCACGGGAGGTCAACTCTCTGGTAATGCGGGTTAGCCGGGTGCCCATCGAGAACGCTTCGAGCCGCGCGCCGGAGATCACACCCGCGTGCAAGAAGCGCAGCAGCGCCCGGCTGTACGCCGCCATCGAGCCAGAGACATCGCAGAGCAGCACCACCCTCCTCGGCTGCACCCTCGCCTTGCGGAAGCGATGCCTGACGGCCTCGCCGCCGGTACGCATCGCGCCCCGCAGGGTACGGCGCGGGTCGTAGCGGCCGCGCGAGGCCGGCTCCAGCCTGCGACTCCTGCGGAGCGCGCCGGAGATGCGGAGGTCGGCTAGGAGACGTTGCAGCTCGGCGAACTCCTCGGCGGAGTACAGGGCGAAGTCCTTGGAGCGCAGAACCTCGACTGGGCTGAAGCGTAGCATCACCGCTTCCTCGCCCCTCTCGCTCTTCTCGACGGTCTCCTTGGGCGGCGCAACGGAGTCCTCGGGGATTTTGACGGAGAGACGCTGCTTGGGACGCGAGCGATCCGTCGCGTTACCACCGCTATCCCAGAATAGCCCGAACGCCCGATCGTAGACTACTATGTCCTCGGGGCGAGAGAGAAGCGTTACGCGCCCGGACCAGTACACGTCATCGCGGCGACCAGCGTCCAGCTCTTCGAGGGCGCGGGAGAACTCCACGATCCTGTCGGTCCCGACCCGCAGGCCCGCACCCCGCAGGACGCGCCCGAATGCGACCGCCGCATCCAGCATCGGCGGCGCGGCGGCAGGTCCGCCAGCCGGTCCGCCCTCAACCACCGTCTCTATCCACCGGCCGCGCCGAGACCGCTCACGAGCTTCATCAGACCCGCCGCGCTCGCCCGCTGCTGGTCCTCACGATACTTTAGAACGGAACCCAAAGTAGCCGCGACGAGATGTTCGTCGAGCTCCTTGGCACCGAGTGCGACCAGGGCTTCGGTCCAATCCAGAGTCTCGGCGACGCCGGGTGGTTTGTAGAGATCCATCGCGCGCATCCTCTCGGTGGCGGCGGCGACCTGGCGGGCCAGAATATCCTCGGCTTCGGGGACTCTGAGGCGCAGGATCTCGACCTCCCGCTCGAAGCTCGGGTGCTCGATGTAGTGGTACAAACACCGCCGCTTGAGCGCGTCGTGTACCTCGCGAGTGCGGTTGGAGGTAAGGATGACGACCGGCGGCCTCTCCGCGACGACGGTCCCGAGTTCCGGGATGGTCACGGCGAAGTCAGACAGGATCTCCAACAGAAAGGCCTCGAACTCGTCATCCGACCGGTCCACTTCGTCTATGAGCAAGACTGGCGGCATCGGCCCGTGATGCTCCAGCGCCTGCAACAGCGGCCGGCTCACCAGGAACTCGCGGTTGTAAAGGTCGCGCTCCAGGTGCTCCCGGTCCTCCTCGGCGCCAAGAGCTTCGGTAGCGCGAATGTGGAGTAGCTGCCGCGCGTAGTCCCACTCGTAGACAGCCTGGTAGATGTCTATGCCCTCGTAGCATTGCAGCCGGATGAGTGGAGTCTCAAGGATTCGGGAGAGGACCTTAGCGACCTCGGTCTTACCAACCCCGGCCTCGCCTTCCAGGAAGAGCGGGCGCCCAAGTTTTAGGGCCAAAAAGATCGCGGTAGATAGCCCCTCGTCGGCCAGGTAGTCTGACCCCCGGAGGTGCGCCAGGAGGTCCCGAGAATGAGAAACGCCGGGGGGCAAAGCCCCCCGGCGGTCAACAGCTTCGCTCAACTGGAGAGAGCCTCCTCCACAGCGCGTTTTGTGAGCACCCGTGCCAGATGGCGCCGGTACTCGTCGGAGGCAGCGATGTCCGAGGAAGGGGTAGTGCCCTCATCGGCGGAGTTACTCGCCTCGGCGACGGAGCCCCGGTCCGCGCCCGAGAGGGCGCTCTCGGCGGCGGTCGCGCGCAACGGCGTCGATCCCATGTTGGTCAACCCGATACGGGCCGTGCCGATGGAGCCGTTGGACTTCTCGACCACGGCCGCGACCCCGACGACGGCCCAGTCCATGGCTCGGCGGGTGAACTTCTGATACGACCAGCCGGTGCCGGCGGAGAGCTTGGGGACTCGGACCTCCGTGAGGATCTCGTCGGCGCCGAGGTCGCTCATCAGGTAGTCCTTGAAGAAGTCCTCGATCGCCACGCTCCGATCGCCGTTCGGTCCCTTCACGACGAAGCTGGCGTCGAGCGCCATCAGCGCGCTCGGTAGGTCCGAGGCCGCGTCGGCGTGGGCGAGGGACCCCCCGATGGTGCCGCGATGGCGGACCTGGGGGTCACCCACCAGCGAGGCGGTATAGGAGAGAAGGCCGCAGTGTTCCTGCACGATAGGGTTGTGTTCCACATCGGTATGGCGGGTCATCGCGCCGATGGCGAGATGGTCGCCATCGTCCCGCACGTAGTTCAGGTCGGTTATGCGGCCGAGATCCACGAGGAGCGCCGGCGCCGCGAGCCGAAGCTTCATTATCGGCAGCAGCGAGTGGCCGCCCGCGAGAAGCTTGGCCTCATCGCCATGCTGCCCCAGAAGTTCTAGGGCATGGTCGACCGATTCGGCGACCTCGTAGTCGAAAGCTACGGGGATCACAGGGACTCACCTCCCGAGGTAGTGTTGTCTGTTGACTGCGCCGGCTGGGAGGGATCCGCGCCGCGCGTACTTGCATCGCGGCCTTTGGCCTCCTGGATCGTGCGCCACACATTAAACGGCAGGGCTGGCATGTCTATGTGCGTCACTCCCAGGTGCGAGAGCGCGTCGATCACGGAGTTGATGGCCGCAGGCGGCGCACCGATGGTCCCGGCCTCCCCCACTCCCTTCACACCAAGAGGGTTGGAGGGCGATGGCGTCACGGTCCGCTCCAGGGTGAAGTTCGGCAGCTCGGGCGCTCCGGGGATGAGGAAGTCGACCATCGAGCCGGTGACCAGGTTACCGTTCTCGTCGTAGACGGCCTCCTCGTAGAGAGCCTGGGCGAGGCCCTGAGCGATGCCGCCATGAAGTTGACCATCAACGATGATCGGGTTGATCACTGGCCCGCAGTCGTCTACAGCGAAGTAATCCCGTACCTTTACCTTGCCGGTCTCGGTGTCCACCTCCGTAACGCAGATGTGCGCCCCGAACGGGAAAGTGAAGTTCGGCGGATCGAAGAAGTGCTCCTCCGAGAGCCCCGGCTCCATTCCCTCCGGCAAGTCGGCGGCCAGGTAAGCCGCTCCGGCGATGTCCTGGATGGTGACGCCCCGGTCCGGGGAGCCCGCGACGCTGAACTTGCCGCCCACGAACTCCAAGTCGTCCTCGGATGCCTCTAGCATGTGCGCGGCGACCTTCTTGGCCTTGTCGATCACCTTCTCGGCAGCCAAGTGTACCGCGACGCCGCCGACAGGGAGGCTGCGCGAGCCGTAAGTGTCGCGGCCCCACGGGGAGGAGGCGGTATCGCCGTGGATGACCTCTA
>JAABUR0100002474.1_pt1 | contig 28140 bp, 27 predicted proteins | sample 5560091 | NCBI WGS metagenome assembly JAABUR01 (sample SAMN10711879, study PRJNA513375) | rock metagenome | isolation source: Antarctica rocks | place: Antarctica: Victoria Land, University Valley sud
AGCAGCACCGAAAGCTGCACCTGCGCACCGGAGACGACCTTGTCGCGAGGGGCGCCGAGCCGGATGCCGCCGTACAGGTAGTGCGTGGCGCCGGCGACGACCAGCGCGATCACCAGCACGGTGAAGCCGTAGCCGATGAGGAAGCGGTACCACGGGTAGTCGAAGACGAAGAAGCCGATGTCCTTCTTGAAGTAGACGTCGTTCTGGCCGAACGATCCCCCGTTGCGCCACAACAGGTAGGTGCGCCACTGACCCGAGGCGCTGGCGCCGCCGAACAAGAACATGACCGCGCCGAGCCCGATCATCACCCACTGCCGGATCGGGTCGACCGTGTCCTGGTAGCGCTCGACAGTCGGGTTGCGATAGCCGTCGCTGTGCAGGATCGGCCGCATCCGGAAGGCGAGGTAGGCGTTGCCGACGGCCGCAGCCGCCAGTACCAGTCCGAAGACGACGAAAAGCACGACGCGAGTGATCAGGACCTTGCTGAACACGGTCCCGTAACCGAGGGACGAGAACCACATCTTCTGCGTCCACACTTCGACGAACACCGAGAACACAAAGACGAGTACGACGACGACACCGAGCGTTGGGAGTAGTGCACGCGGCCGACGCGACGGCATTCGGCGGACCGGCGCCGGCGGTCGGCCCGCATCACTGTCAAAGATGCCGCTCACGTGACTCCTCCATCCGTGTCCCCCGGCGCCCGAGGGCTACTCCTCTTCAAGCGTCTCACGCAACGCAACAACGAGCTTCGGGACCATGTCAGCACCGTGGAGCAGGGCGTCGTCGCTGTCGTGAGAACGCATGCGTACGACACAGTGCGTCTCGCCCGACCGCAGTACGCCGACGGCGATCCTGACGTCTTCGCGTTGCGGATGCTCAGCGGCGAACAGCGCAGCTGCCTCGGCACCGTCAGGCACGTCGTCCTCGATCTCGGGTGGGAGCACCACTCGCTCGACGACCGCCAGGGTGCCGGCAACGGTCTCGGGCCAGCTGATGCGGCCCAGCATCTCTTCCAACGCGCTACCGGGGCTCTCGAGTTCCTGCTCGACAGGGGTGAAGGCGGTCGCGGTGCCGTCGGAGGCGCCCAGCTCGGCTGCCAGCTCGGGCTCGGCTGCCGCCAGCTCCGCGGTCGGGACGAGCGCGAAGAGCCGTCCCGGCTGGTCCCAACCGGCTTCGCTGGCGTACCGCTCGACCTCGACGACCACCATCCGCAGCCCCAGCGACGGCTCGGACAGCTCTTCGCTCATGGTCGCCTCACGACCCGCACCGGGTCAGCTCGTCACTCTTGCCGGCATCGATCTGCTCGAGCGCCTTGATGGCGTCGTCCAAGGTAGCCACCTTCACCAGCAGCAGGTCGCCGGCGAGATCAGACATGCCGGCCTCCTCACAGTTGTCGGCGGGCACCAGGAAGACGGTCGCACCGTCACCGTCGTTGTAGGCGCCGGCGATCTTCTGCTGGATACCACCGATCGGCCCGACCTTTCCATTCTGGTCGATGATGCCGGTCCCCGCGACGTACCGGCCACCCAGCAGCTCACCGGGGGTCAGCAGGTCGTAGATGGCGATGGAGAAGACCAGGCCGGCGCTGGGGCCGCCGATCTCCTGGCCGAGGTCTATGTTCACCGAGATCGGTGGGTCGAAGACCGGCTGATCGGCGGCCGACACCCCGATCCGTGCGGTGTCGGGCGCGTCGGGGTTGGGCTCGGTCGTCAGCCGCACCGTCTTCGGCTTGCCGTCCCGCTCGATGTCCAGCGTCACCCTCGCGCCGGGCGCGATCGCGCTGACAGCATCAACGAGCTCCTGCGGCGAGCCGACATCGGTGTCGTCGACCGACCGAATCAGGTCGCCTTTGGCAAGGACTCCTTCGGCAGGGGCGCCGTCGACGACCTCCGCGACCTTGACCACGAAGGGCTCGACGCCGGAACGCAGCAGCCCGGAAGCGATGGCGGCGTCCTGGGAGCTCACCATCTGGACCTTGTTCTCCTTGTTGACGTCTTGGACCGACTTCTCCGGGGGGTACACGACGTCACGGGGCAACACGATCTGCTCGGTGGACACCCATGCAGCAAGGACCTCCGCCAGTCGCGGTCGATACCCAGGGGAGGTGACCGAGACCGTCGTAAGGTCGAGCCGCCCAGACGTGGCGTAGGTCGTGGTCCCGCGGATGTCGATGACCGGCTTGCCGCTGTGACGGCCCAGCGTGTTCTCGGTCAGGCCAGGTGACTCGACGACGAACGGCATCGGCATCATCACCGCCACACCCACCATCGAGACCAGCAACATGCCCGCCAGCACCAAGGAGGCAGTCCGGCGGGTCATAGGCGCGATGATCTCACCGCGTCGTCGGCCCGGGAGGCGCGGGGCGACGCGGCGTTCGGCGTACGGCGACACCGTGGCTCGGCTCGGTGACGGCCGGTGGCGGGGAGTGCAACCGCGCACGCCGGGGCGCGGGGCGCGCCAAGGCGTCAGCCATCTTGACCAGCGCCGCGTCCGAGTCGTCTCGGCTGCCGTCGTCGCGCTGGCGACCGAGCCATGACGCCCACAGCATCGCGAGGACAGTCGCCACCAGGGGCGGCACGAGCCACCACAGAACTTCCATCAGGCTGCCCACCTCTCGCGTCCCGCGGCGCCGGTTCGCCTGCCCGTCAGCGTACGTCGCCCGCGTGGGATCGGCGGTGCAGCGCTACGGCGTGCCTACCCATTCGTCGGAGCCGTCAGAGAACACCTGGTGCTTCCAGATCGGTACCCGCCCCTTGAGCTCGTCGATGAGCTGCCGACAGGCGGCGAACGCCTCACCCCGGTGCGCGGCTGAGACGGCAACGACCACGGCGATGTCACCGATCCGCAGGTCACCGGTCCGGTGAGCGGCTGCAACCTTGATGACGGACGCGTCAGCGGCCACCTCTGTGGCCACGCCCCGCAGAGCGTCGGCTGCAGTCGGGTGAGCCGTGTAGCCGAGCCCTTCGACTCCGTGACCGTTGTCGTGGCGTCGTACCGTCCCGACGAAGATCGCGATGCCACCCGCCTCGTCGTCACGCACGGCGTCATACACAGCCCCCATGTCGAGGTCGGTCTCACGGAGGTCGAGCAAGGTGATCTTGTCGCTCGCGTCAGGCACGAAGCCGACTCTAGCGACGTCGGCCCGGACGACTCCCGCCCGCGTACGTCTTCCGACACACGGCGGCAAACGACACCCCCAGCACCCCCACCGCGTACGTCTTCCGACACACGGCGGCAAACGGCGACGCCAGCCACCTTCAACGCCATTAAGGGCCGGCTGTTCGCGTCGGCGCGTGGTGTTCGCCGAGAGCGTCTCAGCCATCCTTCGACTGCGGTTCGCCGCCGCGTACGTTGGGGTCATGGCAGAACACCCTCCGGGCAGCCCCTCTGACGATGACGACGACGACCGGAGCCCCGGTCGGCCGAACCCGTTCTCGGGTACGCCGTTCGAGCAGCTCTTCGGCGGCCTCGGCGGCCTCGGCGGTGGTGACGCGGGCGGCCTGCAGGCGATGTTTGGGCAGCTGCAGCGCATGTTCGCGCCGCATGAGGGTGCCGTCAACTGGGAGTACGTGCGCGACCTGGCCCGTCAGGTAGTCGCCCAGCAGCCCGACCGCTCCCCCGACGCCGCCGACATCGGCCGTGTCCGCGACGCGGCACGGCTCGCCGAGCACTGGCTCGACCAGGCAACGGAGTTCCCGGCCAGCAGCAGCACCGTGGTGGCGTGGAGTCGCGCCGACTGGGTGGAGAACGCGATGCCTGCATGGGAGCGGCTGGTCGAGCCGGTCGCCACGAGCGTCGTCACCGCGATGGCCGACGCGCTGCCTGCCGAGGCCAAGGCCATGGCCGGACCCATGATGGGCATGTTGAACCAGATCGGTAGCGCCATGTTCAGCCAGCAGATAGGCCAGGCCGTGGGCGGCCTCGCCCACGAGGTGGTCTCTGCGACCGACATCGGCATCCCCGTCGGCGACGACCACACGCCTGCCATCGTGATCTCGAACGCCGCGGAGTTCGGCGCCGGGCTCGGCGTCGACGACGACGACGTGTTGCTGTACCTCGTGCTGCGCGAGTGCGCGCACCAACGGCTCTTCAGCAGTGCGCCGTGGCTGAAGGACTACCTGTTCTCCGCGATCGAGGAGTATGGCCGCGGCATCACGATCGACACCGCAAAGATCGAGAACAGCATCTCCCAGCTCGACCCCACCAACATGGAGGCGGTGCAGGACGCGCTGTCCGGCGGGCTCTTCGACGTCGAGCCCACCGCCGCTCAGCAGGCCGCCCTGACACGGCTCGAGACCGCGCTCGCGCTCATCGAGGGATGGGTCGACGAGGTCGTCGGCCAGTCGACGGCCCAGGTGATGCCGCAGGCGGCACAGCTGCGTGAGGCGGTACGCCGGCGTCGCGCGTCCGGCGGCCCCGCCGAGGCGACGTTCGCCGCCCTGGTGGGGCTCGAGCTCCGGCCGCGCCGCCTCCGGGACGCGTCGGCGCTCTGGGGCGCGGTGCGTGCGTCGGAGGACGCCAAGGCCCGAGACTCCGTCTGGTCCCATCCCCACCTGCTGCCCACCTCCGACGACCTCGACGACCCGCTCGGGTTCGCCCAACGCACCCGGGAGGCCGATGACCTCGACGTCGACTCCCCCGAGTTCGATGCCGCACTGTCGGCACTGCTCAGCGAAGGCGCCCAACCGTCGGACGATGCAGACGCCCCGCCGGAGGAGCCCGGAACAGACGACGATCGACCCCGCCGGAACCCCGACACCGGCCAGACGTGAGCGTCCACGCCGACGCGGTCAGGGTCCTCACCCACTGGAACCCGCCGAACGACGGCCAGCGCAAGCTGCAGGCGACCTACCTACGCCACCTCGACGACCACGCCGACGGGGTCTTGCGTGAGTGCCACCCCGACCACCTGACGGCCAGCTGCCTGGTGGTCAGCGCCGATCGGCAGCACGTCATGCTCAACCTGCACCGGCGCTACCAGATCTGGGTGCAGTTCGGCGGCCACTGCGACCCGGCCGACACCAGCCTGGCTGCCGCCGCGCTGCGCGAGGCGGTCGAGGAGTCCGGCATCGCTGACCTGCGCCTCGTGAGCGGCAGTCCGGTTCAGCTGAGCACCCACGAGGTCGCCTGCGGTCCGGTGCGCCCCTCGCACCATCTCGACGTGCGCTACGTCGGTGTCGCGCCCGACGGGGCGTCGCCCGTGGTCAGCGACGAGTCCCTGGAGGTTCGGTGGTTCGGCCGAAACGCGGCTCCCGTCAGCATCGACCGGCCGCTGCGCGAGCTGATCGGGATGGCCCGCTGGATCTAGGGCTGCACTAGGCGATCCCCCAGACAACGAGGCCCCCGGGGCGCGGATCACGTTCGCCTTCCCCTTGCGAACGCCTCCGTTATCCCGGGGGCCTCATCGATGCACTGACGCTAGGGGCCAGGGCCTGGCAGCGTCAACCAGCCATCGTCCACCCCTGTGGATAACTCTGTGGACAGTGTGGGGGTGCGGCCAGATCGTCTGTGGATAAGCGGTGGACAACCGGTTCCGGCCTGTGTACAAGAAATATGGGCGGCCGCCGACACGCCCTTTCACCTGGCGGGACATCGTCCACGCGCTGTGGACAAGAAATATTGGGCAATTCACAGCGCTGCGCCAAGGGGCAGACTGACGGTGTGGGCTGATTATGTTGGAGCCATGACCGCCCCCTCGGCACCGCCTGTCGTCGACGTACGCCGCTCTCGGCGTCGCAAGCGCACGGTCTCGGCGTACCGCGACGGCGACACCATCGTCGTGTTGCTGCCCGCCCATCTCACCAGCGCCGAGGAGCAGAAGTGGGTCACCACGATGGTGCAGCGCATCGGCCGGGCGGAGCGGCGACGCCGTCCCGACGACGACGCCCTTGCCGCCCGCGCCCACAGCCTCTCCGAGCGCTATCTCGGCGGCCGGGCGCGACCGGCGTCCGTGCGGTGGGTGGGCAACCAGAACGCCCGGTGGGGGTCCTGCACCCCCGCGGACGCCACGATCCGGCTGTCCGAGCGGCTGCAGGGCATGCCGGCGTACGTCGTCGACTACGTCTTGCTGCACGAGCTGGCACACCTGCTCGCGCCGGGCCACGACGAGCGCTTCTGGACGATGCTTCGCGGCTACGAACGCCTCGACCGGGCGCGCGGATTCCTCGAAGGTGTCTCCGCCGCGTCGGCGCTGCCGGCGGCGGCCGATGCCGACGATGTGGCCGGCGCGGGCGCTGACGGGTCGGCCGCGTGCTGACCCCTTGCCGCCTGCCCCGATACGACCCGTTATGAGGCTTACGCTGAGCGTGAAACCTCGGGAAACAAAGCATTGCGCGTTGTGCCGCATAGGCTCGACTCCAGCGCTGCCGTAGGGTGACGCGAGGTCGCAGGTGTCACGCCTCAACGACCCGTGGCGAGGCCACTCGCCACGAGGAGAGCCACGCGGGCGTCGGGAACCCCCACGACCGCAACGATCGACGAAAGAGGAGGCCGACATGGCGGAGACCTGGAGCGGCGAGTTCTACTGCGTGAAGTGCAAGGCCAAGCGCGAGGCCAGCGGCGAGGTCCGCGTCAACGACAAGGGCACCCGGATGGCGAAGGCCAAGTGTCCCGAGTGCGGCACCAACCTCAACCGGATCCTTGGCAAGGCCTGAGCAACGCCCCACGCTGAGCGGAGAGGCAGGTCCCTACGGGCCTGCCTCTCGGCTTGTGAGGAGGTGCGGTCCTGACATCCGCACACGCTGGTTCGGCCGCGGGACCTGACCACCCGACCCCACACCCGTGGGGTCGTACCTGGCTGATCACCGGCGCCGCCTTCTTGCTCGCAGGGGTCGTCCTTCGCCTGCTCCCGCTCGACAAGGGCGGGCGCGACCAGCCCCCGGTGAGCCTGCTGGCGTGGCTGGCACTCGTCATTGCCGTGATCACCTGCGCCGCGGTCTTCGTGGTCGTGCGATTCCAGCTACGCCTACCGGCAAGCATTGCGCTGCTGGCGGTGGTGTTCAATGCGCTCGTGGTCGGCGTGAAGTACGTCGCCGGTCCGCACGCCGTCTTCGAGGCCAACCGCAAGACCGAGTTCGAGGCAAACGTCTCCCTCAACGACTCGGTCGGCGCGCTCCTCACCGCGGTGATGGTCTTTGCGCTGTACGCCCTGGTGTTGGTGCTCATCTTCCGCTGGGCCCGCCGACGCGCGGGTCTGCCGGCACGCATCAAAGGGCGCGCAAGCAAGCGACCCGAGACGATCGTGGCGGGAATCTTTGCCTTCCTCGCGTTCGCCGTCGCTGCGCTCATCATGGTGGTGGGGCTGCTCGTGCTGGGCTCAGAGACGGGTCTGGCCTACCTCGGCTACGTGTTCTCCAGCGCTGCCGCCCTGGTCGTCGCTGCGGTGCTGGCGGTCGCCGTCACCGTCGCCATGACCGCGTTCGCCTCGACCGCCGCACGCGCCAAGGCACTTGGTGACGCCAGCAGCCTGGTGGCGCTTTTCGTCGTCGCGATGGCCTTCTTGGCGCTCTACCACGTGCTGTGGGTGGTCTACATCCTCGTGCTCACGTCGGTGTGGCCGTTGAAGGTGGTAACACCGAAATGACGGTCGCGACCATGACCGCCATGGCCGTCGAACGCCGCTCGCTGCCCCGGCTCGCGCTCGACATGCTGCGCTACCGCGTCGCGATCATGATGTGGCTGTTCATGCTGCTCGGCGCGGCATACCACGCGATCGGCTCCTGGCCGCTGGACGAGCTGGCAGCCCTGACCGTCGCCTTGGGGGCGTCGTACGTAGCGGCGACGACGGTCAACGACATCTCCGACGAGGAGATCGACAAGATCAACCATCCGGCCGGCCGGGGCCGCCCGCTGGTGCACGGCGAAGCAACGCCTGGCGACCTGTGGCGGCTGAATGTTGTCGCCGCGGTGGTAGCGCTCGCCGCCGGGGCGTACGTCGGGTGGCGCGGCATCGCCGTCGTCGTGGCGGCACTGGTGATCGGCTACGCCTACTCGGTGCCGCCCTTGCTCGTCTCCCACCGTGCCTACCTGGCGGCGCCGGTGCTGACGTTGGCGTACGTCGTCGCGCCGTACCTGCACGGGCTGGCCCTGGCAGACGTCTCGCCCGGCGCCTCCGACCTGACGTTCGCCGTAGGGTTGTCGTGCCTGTTCCTCGCCCGGATCGTGCTCAAGGACTTCCGCGACCGTGAGGGCGACGCAGCCTTCGGGAAGTCGACTGTGCTGCTGCGCTTCGGCAAGGACGTCACCTGCGCGGCGTCGGCAGCCGGGCTGGTCGTCGGCGTCGTGCTGCTGGCTGCGGCGCTCGGCTCACCGTGGATGGCGGTGATCGTCGCCGCGTTCGGGTTCGGCATCGGTGCCCAGCTGTGGACGCTGCGGCGTGTTGACGATCCCCGTCGGGAACAGGTCGCTATCGGAGTCGGTGCCCGCATTGGCAACGGCCTGCTCATCTGCGTGCTCGGCTGGCTGCTCCTCGTCGGTCAGTCGGCGCCGGCCGCCGTCACCCACGGCTTCACCGGTCTGCTCACCGCGCTGTACGCGGCGACGTACGTCGTTCTCGTCAAGAGCCCCGACGAGGTCCTCATCGGCTACAAGGGCTGAGCCTCCCACCCGCGACCATCCGGTGCCACCTGTGGATGACATCCCCGCCGGTCGCCCGTCCTTTGCGACGCTGGGTTCCCGTTCTCGCAGCGATCGGAGCCGCCGTGCGCCCCATCCTCCGCCCAGGTCTGCAGGTGTTGCGGCGTGACGCCCGCACCCTGCAGCTCGGGCTCGACTGGCCAGGCCTTGCCACCCTGCCCGATTCCCCTGCCTTGCAGGCAACGCTTGCGGCCGTCGACGGCTGCCGCACCGTCGATCAGGTGCTGGCCCGTGCCGTAACGACCGGTGGGGAAGTCGACGAGCCGCAGGTGTCGGCGGCGCTGGAGAGCCTGCTGGAGTGCGGCGCCCTGGTCGACCAGGCCACGACGCACCGCACCCACCTCCCTGAGGCAGCGTGGGCCGCCCTGTGGCTGCTGTCTGGCCCTCATCGCGACCCGGCTGAGCTCGCGCGACTGAGGCTGAGCTGTGCCGTCGAGGTGCAAGGAGCCGGCCTGGTCGCGACCGAGCTCCGTCGCGCGCTTACGTCGTCCGATCTGCGCGGTGACGGGTCCGACGTCGTCGTCATCGCCGCAGACACCGAGCCTGAGCGCGACCGCGGAGACCTCCCGATGCACCGGTCCGTTCCCCATCTGTGGGTGGCAGTCCGCGAGCTGGTCGGGGTCGTGGGTCCGTTCGTCGTGCCGGGTCAGACCTCCTGCCTGCGCTGCATCGACGAGTCGCGCGCCGACCTCGACGCCGCCTGGCCGACCTTGGTTGCGTCCAGCGTCGCCAGGCCGCTGCCGGTGCCGGCGTGCGACCCGCTCCTTGCTGCCTTGGTCGCCGCCCTCGCCCTGCATGACCTCGGCCTCTGGGCGAGCGGGCTGCGACCGCTGTCTTGGGGCCGGGTGATCGAGGTCCCGCAGGGAATCGGCCCCATCAGCAGTGAGGACTTCGCGCCGCACCCCCGGTGCGGCTGTGGTTGGCCGCAATGGCACGACACAATGGGGGCGTGAGCGACCTTCCGAAGAAGACGGTGATCCGCACGGCCCGGCTGGCGTCCCTCCCGCTGGGGTACGCCGGGCGCGCCACCGTGAGCCTCGGACGACGGATCGGCGGCGCCCCCGCGGAGGCGGTGGCGAGCCAGATGCAGCAGGCCACCGCCGAGCAGCTGTTCAAGGTGCTGGGTGAGCTCAAGGGCGGCGCGATGAAGTTCGGCCAGGCGCTGTCGATCTTCGAGTCCGCCCTCCCCGAGAGCATGGTCGCGCCCTACCGGGCCACCCTGACCGCGCTCCAGGACGCCGCGCCGCCGATGCCGGCAGCACTCGTACACCAGGTGCTCAGCCGGCAGCTGGGCGCGCGTTGGCGTACCAAGTTCCAGTCGTTCGACGACAACCCCACTGCGGCTGCCTCCATCGGCCAGGTCCACAAGGCCGTCTGGCGCGACGGGCGCGAGGTGGCAGTCAAGGTGCAGTACCCGGGTGCCGGTGAGGCGCTGATGGGCGACCTGCGACAGATCAGCAGGGCAGCACGGTTGTTCGGGGGCTGGATCCCCGGCCTCGACATCAAGCCACTGGTCGAGGAGCTCCAGGCCAGGGTCGCCGAGGAGCTGGACTACGCCCTGGAGGCCGACGCGCAGACCAGGTTCGCTGCCGCCTTCGCCGACGATCCCGACATCGTGGTGCCGGCGGTGGTCCATCAGGCAGGCACCGTGCTGGTGTCGGAATGGCTGACCTCGGACCGCTCGCTGGCCCGCCTGATTGCCGACGGCACGAAGGCCGACCGCGCCCGCTACGGCGAGTTGTACGTTCGCTTCCTCTTCTCCGGTCCCGAGCGCGCGGGCATGCTGCACGCCGACCCGCACCCGGGGAACTTCCGGATCCTGCCCGACGGGCGGATGGGTGTCGTCGACTTCGGCGCGGTCGCCCGGCTGCCTGACGGTGGCCTACCGCCGATCATCGGCGCCCTGCTCCGGCACGCCGTCGACGACGACTACGAGGCCGTGCTGACGGGGCTGCGAGCGGCCGGATTCGTCAAGCCCAGCGTGTCCATCGACGCCGACGACCTGCAGGCGTACCTCACGCCCTTCGTCGAGCCGGCCATGACGCCTACCTTCAAGTTCTCCCGCTCGTGGATGCGGGGACAGTTCGCCCGCATCAACGACCCACGCTCGCCCGGCTACACCACGGTGCTGAAGATCAACCTGCCGCCGGAGTTCCTTCTCATCCATCGCGTCTGGCTCGGCGGCATCGGCGTACTCTCCCAGCTCGAGGCCGAGGCTCCGTTCGCCGACATCTTGGCCGAGGCCCTGCCCGGCTTCGCGCCGGCTGCGTGACCCGACTCGGCGTACGCCGACACGGCGCCGTTGAGGGCCGCGGTCACCACCACTCGGCGTCGAGCTTGGCCTCGATGCTGCGCAGGTGCTCGCGCGCACAGCGCTCGCAGTAGTGGCGGCGCCGGCCGTTCTCGACCGAGGTGACCCACGTCAGCGGGACCTCGTCGTCGGCTACGGGCGCCCCGGGTGAGTGGCCGCACAGGTCACAGACGAGCACCCGCACACGATAGTGCCCGGACCCTCCGCAGCTGGAGGATCCGGGCACTAGTGCCATGCGGCACTACGTCGTGCCGGCGCCGCTGTCACAGGGCGCGAGCAAGAAGCAGGCGCGCCTGCTGGGTCGCGCGCTCGGCTCGCAGGGCGAGCCTTCGCGCACGGAGCAGCGAGCTGGAGAGTCGCTGTTCTCGCGCCTGCCGAAGCCGCGCGTCCCGATGGGCGCGGGCCAGTTCTTCATGCATCAGATTCATCTCGTGGCTCCTGTTCGGGAGGTCGTGGTAGGTCATGGTCAGTCGGACTCTCTGCTGAGCGGAGGCCAGTGCGGCCTCGCGGTGGTTGCGGGTTGCGCTCACGCGGCAACGTCGCACTTACGAGGCCTGCCTCGGGGGCGCTTACGGGCGACAACGGCTCCGGCTACGAGCAGCTCTCCTCCCCACACTCCCCACGGTTCGCGCCGGTCGAGTGCTCCTGCGAGGCACTCGGCGCGCACCGGGCAGGTGCGGCACAGCGCCTTTGCCAGCTCGACGTCTGCTGGGGACTCGGCGAAGAACAGCTCGGGGTCGTTGGACCGGCATGGCAAGCTCTCCGCGTCGGCCTCCTCACTGTTGATGAGGGCGTCGAGGACGCTGATTGTCATGTGTTTCACCTCCTTGAGACCTTCGTCGATGGGACGGGGTAAAGAAAAAGCCGCGGATCCCGGTATGGGAGTCCGCGGCTTGGAGGCGCCGGTCAGGAATGTCACTGTATGACCGGTGGGCTCCAAGCACGAACGCCCGAGAAAGCGTCCTTCTGGAATGCCGGGACGAAAACGCTGTAGGCGTGCGACGTACCAGCGGCCGTGCAACGACCCTCGACGGACGCACCCGTAGCCGAGATCCCCAGGAGGACAGGCATGCGGAAACGCGTCGCCATGGGCGCCGCGGTGGTGATGGTGGTGTTCAACATGTCGCTGGTCCTCCTTTCGAGAGATGTCGGCGCCGGCGCCGAGGCACCGGAGCGTGCGTTGTCAGGATCTGCGGACGAAGGCTCTCGGCCGCGGTTCAAGCAGCGTACGCGCGTCGAGGAGAGAGGCGCAAACGAATTAGGCGTCCGGATCGAAAAAGTCGTGGAACTTCCCGCGAGGACGGTCAGGAGCTGTCGGAAGTCCGCCGCCGAGCAGCACAAAGAGCCAGCACCTGCCCGCCGTACTTGTCGAGCTTCGACTGCCCGATGCCGGGCACGCGAGCGAGGCCCGCGACGTCTTCGGGCTTCATCTCCGCCAGCGCCGTCAAGGTGGCATCGGTGAAGACGCAGTACGCCGGCAGACCTTCCTCCCCCGCGCGCCCGCGTCGCCACTCGCGCAAGGTCTCGAACAGCTCCTCGTCGTAGGAGCTCGGGCAACCGACGCAGCGACCGAGCTTGCGCTCGCGCGGCTCGATCAACGAACGACCGCAGACACGGCACGTCGAGACACCGCGCTTGCCCGACCGAGCGCGCACCCGGGCCGGCCTGTCGCGCGCTCCGGAAGCGCGCGTCGTCTCATCGAGCAGACCGTCGAGGAAACGGCTCGGCCCGCGGGAGCCACGTCCTCCCGGCGTGCGCGCCGCTGCCCAGGAGACGTGGAGCTGGTCACGCGCACGAGTGATCCCGACGTAGAGCAGCCGGCGTTCTTCGCTGACCGCCTGCGTGGTGTCGGCGTAGACGATCGGCATCGTGCCCTCGTGCATCCCAGCCAGGAACGTCACCGGCCACTCCAGGCCCTTGGCGGCATGCAGCGTGGTGAGCGTGACGCCTACCGCCACCGGCGCGTGCTGCGCCTCGGCGCGACGCTGAAGCTCGGCGACGAAACCGGCCAGGTCGAGCTGCGGATGGGCGGTGGTGAGCTCGTCGGCGACATTCACGACCGCCTGCAGCGACTCCCACCGGTCGCGCACACTGCCGCGGCCGGCTGGGGCGTCGCGAGTCCACCCCATGGCGCTCAGCACATGGCTGACCTGGGTGGCCACGCTGTCGTCGGACACCGCGGCCTCATGGACAGCGCCACGCAGGAGGGTAAGGGCTTGGCGCACCTCTGGCCGCTCGAAGAACCGCTCGGCGCCCCGGACGACGAACGGGATTGCCCGCTCTGCAAGAGCGTCCTCGAAACTCTCGGACTGTGCGTTGATGCGAAACAGCACGGCGATGTCGGACGGAGTCGTCCCTGCAGCGACGAGATCCCTGATCTGGTCGGCCACCGAGCCGGCCTCGGCCAGCTCGTCGGGGTAACCCCGAAACGAGACCGGCACGCCTGCGGGTCGCGTTGCCCGCAGCCGGACGGCGCCACCGCCGAGCTCCGCTCGCATGACGGTGTTGGCGGACTCGATCACCTGCGGCGTGGACCGGTAGTTGCGGTCGAGGGTCACGGTCGTGGCACCGGGAAACTTGCGAGGGAAGTTGAGCAGGTGGTCAGGAGACGCGCCGGTGAACGAGTAGATCGTCTGAGCCGGATCGCCGACCACGCACAGCCGGTCGCGCCCGCCGAGCCACAGGTCGAGCAGGCTCGCCTGCAGCGGGTTGACGTCTTGGAACTCGTCGACGACGAAGGCCTGGTACTGCTTGCGGATGCTGGACGTTGCGGTCTCGTCGTCGCTGAGCACTGCCGCGGCGCACAGCAGCACGTCTTCGAGGTCGATGCGGTGCCGCGCCTGCTTGGTCTCCTCGTAGGACTCGTAGATGCCGGCCACCGTGGCTGCGTCGTAGCCGTCGAGGGTGCGCCCCGCCTGCGCTGCGACCGTCGCGTAGTCCTGGGGCCGCACGTTGGACACCTTGGCCCACTCGATCTCTCCGGCAAGGTCGCGCAGGTCGGCCTGGGTCGCCTTGAGCCGGCGGTGGTGGGTGGCGGTGGCGAGCAGAGAGATTTTCGAGCCGACGACAGGCGGCAGCTCCGTACCGTACGCCTTGGGCCAGAAGTAGCGGGCCTGTCGCAGTGCCGCCGAGTGGAACGTGCGGGCCTGCACCCCCACCGCTCCGAGGCGAGCGAGCCGCGAGCGCAGCTCGCCGGCCGCGCGGGTCGTGAACGTCACGGCCAGGACCTCGGTGGGCACCAGCACACCACTCGCGACGGCGTAGCCGATGCGATGGGTGATCGCCCGGGTCTTGCCGGTGCCCGCCCCGGCCAGCACCCGCATCGGACCGTCGATGTGCACCGCGACTTCTCGCTGCTCGGGATCGAGGCCCTCCAGCAGACGGTCGGGGTCGGGCACGCTGAGTCTCTTCTCGGAAATTGGCGGTCGGACACGGGAATGGTGGCGTCGAGTCGACGTTGGCACACCAGTAGCAGCCTAAACGCGCGGAAGGACAGTCTCGATGCCGGAACAGTTCACCATGTACTCGACCCCCTGGTGCGGGTACTGCCACCGTCTGAAGGGGCAGCTGCAGCGTGAGGGCATCGGGTTCGCGGAGGTCGACATCGAGCAGGACCCGGACTCGGCTCGCATCGTCGAGCAGGCCAACCGCGGGAACCAGACCGTCCCGACCCTCGTCTTCGCCGACGGCACGGCGATGACCAACCCGAGCCTGGCTCAGGTGAAAGCCAAGATCGGCGCCTAAGTGGTCACCACGCCTTCGGCTCACATCGCCAGCACGTTAGCCGGCAGCTCCTCGCCGTACCAACGGGTGATCAGCGCTCCGGCAATGGAGATCGTCGTGGGGAGCCCTATCTCGCCCGCCTCGACGGCCGCGCGCAGCTCGGCACGGGTGAACCAGCGCGCCTCGGTGATCTCCTTGCCGTCGACCACGATGTCCTGGCTGCTGGCGTGCGCCTCGAAGCCGAGCATCAGGCTCGACGGGAGCGGCCACGGTTGGCTGCCGAGATAGGTCACCTGGTCGACCTCCACGCCGACCTCTTCGTGCACCTCTCGCACAACGGCCTGCTCCGGGGACTCGCCCGGCTCGACGAAGCCGGCCAGCGTCGAGAACCAACCGTCGGCGCGGGCGCTGTTGTGGCCGAGCAGACAGCGACCGTCATCGTCGACGACGGTCATGATGACCGCCGGGTCAGTGCGGGGGAAGTGCTCGCTCCCGCACTGCGGGCAGTGCCGCGCCTCGCCCGAACGGATGACCTCGGTCTGTGCCCCGCAGACCGAGCATCGCGGGTGGCCACGATGCCATTGCGCCAGGGCCGTCGCATGCACGGCGTACGAGGCGTCGTCATCCGACAGCCGCTGTGCCAGCCGTCGCAGTGGTGAGAAGGACTGCGAGGTCGGTGGCTCCGCGCCGGAAAACGACACCTGGATCTCGTCGTACTCCGTCGGCGGGTCCGACCCGGGGTCAGGCGTCATGACGACGAAGCGGGTAACGCCGTCAGTGAGCCCGAGGAGCATCCGTTCCCCGTCAGGCGCCGCCTCGGGGGAGGCCCAGACCAGGGCGCTGCCGTCGTCGGTCGCGGCCAGCTCGACGCCACGCATCGCCACGACGCGCGTACGCGGGTCTAACCAGGCAGCAGCGAGGAACGCCTCGTCGGTTCGTCGCTCACCGAGGCGGTCGTGGGTGGAGCGGCGGAAGGGAAAGTCGGGCAACGCGTCCGAGGTCACGGCGTCGAGGGTACGCCGGGCAGGTCTGGCAGGATCGCGGGTATGAGCACCCACATCGGAGCGGAGGCAGGCGATATCGCTCCGCGCGTCTTGCTGCCCGGCGACCCGTTGCGCGCTACCTGGATCGCTGAGACGTTTCTCGAGGGCGCGCGGCGCTATTCGAGCGTGCGCGCCATGAACGGTTACACCGGCACCTACCGAGGCCAAGCCGTCTCGGTGCAAGGCACCGGGATGGGCATGCCCTCGGCGTCCATCTACGTCAACGAGCTCATCCGTGACTACGACTGCCAGCAGCTCGTGCGGGTCGGCTCGTGCGGTGCCGTGTCGGACCGGCTCAAGATCCGCGACGTCGTGCTGGCGATCAGTGCAGCGACCGACTCGTCGATGAACCGGATCCGCTTCGAGGGACTCGACTACGCCGCCACGGCGGACTTCCACCTGCTGCGGGCTGCGTACGACGCCGCGGAAGCCGCGGGGGTCGCGGTCACCGTGGGACAGCTCTTCTCCTCGGACTCGTTCTACTCCGATCGCCCCGAGCTCCTGCAGCGGATGACGCAGTACGGCGTGGTCGCCGTCGAGATGGAGGCAAACGCGCTCTACACCCTCGCCGCCAAGCACGGTCGCCAGTCGTTGTGCGTGTGCACGGTCTCGGACCACATCGTCACGGGCGAGGAGACGTCGTCGCAGGAGCGGGAGCAGACGTTCGGCGACATGGTGGCGGTGGCCCTTGACGCGATGCTGGCCACCCCTCTCCCCGGCTGACTCTCCCCGCGATTTGCGGGCGGGCTAGTACCGCGTCCGGCAACCCTTGCCCGCTACGCGCCGCCCATGACGCACACTGGCGGCGTTGCCGAAGCTCGAAAGACGCCCGGTCTGCCTTCGCATCGGCGCCTTGCCATCGCACGCCCTGGACGACGCTCGCCAGGGCAAACCTTGCCTGCCGCGACACTAGGCGGTGCCGGTCACGAGACGTTCGAGGGCCGCGCGGTCCGGGAGGGTGTCGTAGCTGACGACGTCGCCTGACCGCACGTAGTAGAAGGCGGCTTCGACCGCGTCTGGGTGCACACCGGTGAGCTCCGCCCAAGCCAGCCGGTAGATCGCCAGCTGCAGCGGGTCGGCGTCGTGTCGCTGGTTGGTCTTCCAGTCGACGACGAGGAACCCGGTCGGGGTCTCGTAGACCGCGTCGATCCGCCCGCGAACCACCTGGCCGCCGAGCACGAGCGAGAAGGCCGCCTCCACCTGGTACGGCGTGCGCTCACCGAACGGGCCGGCCCGGAACGCCGCGATCAGCTCGGCCAGGTCGTCGTCGCCGGTGATGTCGACGTCGCCTCGACCTGGCAGCTCCTCAGGGTCGAGGAGCATGGGACGACCGATGTGGCTCTCGACCCAGGCGTGGAAGCGGGTGCCGAAGCGAGCCGACGGCGAAGGCTTGCGCGGCATGGGCCGGGCGAGCTGTCGCGCGAGCCCTTCGGGATCGTCGTTGAGTCGCAGCAACGTCGTGGCGGACAGCTGGTCGGGAAGCCGTACGACGACCTCGTCGGCTCGGCTCACCTGAACCTCCTCGACGAGTCGACGTATCTCACGGTCCCACTGGTCGACCCGGGTGAGCTCGTCGAGCATCAGCTCGTCGTCGGCGTCCCTGGCGGCTTGCACCGCGCCGGCAGCGCGTGCCTCCTCGACCAGCGCAGCGGCGGCCACCCGCTGGGCGACCTCGTCCTCTCCTGCCTCGACCGGCCAGGCATAGCGTTCGAGCTTGCGGTTGGCAGGGTTGTCACTGTCGGGGTCGGGCGGTGGCGTCAGGACCTCTGGCGCATCACCCCATGACCGCATGGCAGCGGCGATGTCGTCCAGGAACACCGACGGCCCCCGCGGTTGTTTCTGCTCCGGTCCCCACCAGTGGCAGGACACGACGAGCATCTGCCGCGGCCGCGTCACGGCGACATAGGCAAGCCGCCGCTCCTCGCGGAGCTCGGCTGCCTTCGAGTCGTCGACGAACTGCTTCAGGCCCTTGTTGCTGCGCTCCCGGACGACCGGGAGGTCGACGGCGTCACCGCGCAGCGGCGACGGCAGCTCGGTCATTCCTGTCGGCCAGCGCGACCGGCCCTGCGCAGACGGGAAGACCTTGGCGCACATGGCGGGAACGAAGACCACGTCCCACTCGAGCCCCTTGGCCCGGTGCACGGTGAGCAGCTTGACCGAGTTCGCCTCGGTCGGGATGGCCAGCGCGAGCCCCTGGGCATACTCCTCCTCCGCCTGGAGATAGGCGAGCAGACCCGGCAGCGAGGCATCGCCGTCGATGCCTGCGAACGACGCGATCGCGTCAAGGAACGTCGCGAGGTTGTCGCGGCGCGCCGACGCCACCGCGGACGTCGAGGACGCGAGCTCGACCTCGAGCCCCGTCACGTCGATGACCCGACGCACGAGGTCGAGCAACGGCTCACCGACGTAACGCCGCAGCGCGCGGATCTCGCGTGCCAGCGCCTTGAACCGCTCGAGCGCTTGCGCGGAGTAGGCCAGCTGACCGGGGTCTTCAAGGGCCTCGAGCAAGGAGACGACATCAGCAGGATCGGTGCCCGCCACCGCCTGCTCGAGCGCGGCGCCCACGTCGTCGGGATCGGCCGCCTGCTGGAAAGCGAGCCTTTGGGCGCGCTCCCCCAATAGCGCCAGGTCACGGACGCCGATCGCCCACCGTGGCCCGGCGAGCAGGCTCAGCAGCGAGGCGTTGGCGGTGACGTCGTGCATCACCTGGAGTGTCGCCACCACCTCGGCGACCTCCGGCATCGCCAGCAGGCCACTGAGGCCGACCACCTCGACGGGTACGCCGGCGCCCACCAAGGCGTCGTGGACGCCGCCAGCGATCTTGTTGTCGCGGACGAGCACACCGATCTGGCTCCACATCGGCACCGGCATCGCCGCGTGGGCCGCCGGGACCTCACGGGCGAGGAAGCGAAGCTCGTCGTCGTAGGTCTCGAGGAGAGCTGCGCGCACGACGCCCTCGCGTGCCGAAGGAGCAGGGACGAGGGGCTCGGCTGCCGAGTGGGTGGTGTAGAGGTCGGCTGCGATGGTGTTGGCGGTCTGCAGGATGCGGACCTGTGAACGCCGGTTGACGCTCAGCGGGTAGGGCTGCCGTGCTGCTGATGCTGGGGGTGGCGGGAAGTCGCGCTCGAACTGCTCGATGTTGCTCACCGAGGCACCGCGCCAACCGTAGATCGCCTGACACGGGTCACCGACCGCCGTCACCGGGTGACCCAGGCCCTCCTCGACCGAGCTGCCCGAGAACAGGGCGCCGAGCAACCTTGCCTGCGCGATCGAGGTGTCTTGATACTCGTCGAGAAGGACGACCCTGAACTGCTCGCGCTCGGCGGCCCCGACCTCTGGTCGGGTCTCGGCGAGCTGCGCGCCGAGCGCCATCTGGTCGGAGAAGTCCATGACGCCGAGCTCACGCTTGAGCCGGCGGTAGCCCTCGACGAAGGCGAGCAGCTCGCCACGCTTTGCGACTGCGGCCAGCACCTTCTTCACCTCGAGCGTTTGCTTCGCCGTCTCCCACAGCGGCGCCTCCGCTGCTTGGAAGCGACGCAGCTGCTCCGGCGTGACCAGGTGCTCCGACAGCTCGGCATCGAGGGCGAGCAGGCCGGCCACGCTGGTCGCGACCCAGGTGGTGAGGTGCTCGACCGGACCGGTGTGCCGACGGATGGCACGGGCGGCCAGCTGGAAGCGAGAGGCGTCGGCGATGACGCGGGTGTCGGGCTCGTGGCCGATCCGCAGACCGTGCTCGGCGAGCAGGCGGGCGGCGTAGGCGTGGTAGGTGAGCACGGTCGGCTCGAGCGGCTCGTCGTCACCCGCCTCGACGAGCGCGCCGGGTCGACGCAGCAGCCCGGCTTCGACAAGGCTGTCGCGGACTCGGTGGCCGAGCTCGGCCGCTGCCTTGTTGGTGAACGTGAGACCCAGGATCTGGTCGGCCCCGACCTGACCGGTGGCGACCAGCCAGACCACCCGGGCCGCCATCACGGTCGTCTTGCCCGAGCCTGCCCCGGCGACGATGACCCCTGGTTGCAGCGGCGCGGTGATCGCCGCCATCTGCTGGTCACTGAAGTCGAGACGCATCAGCCGACGCAGCTCTGCCGGCGTCGAGATCAGGGCGGGCGCAGTCGTGGTCACGACAGCACCGTGCCGCTGCGCTGCTGGGCCGGACACATGGTCAAGAAGTCACAGCGCGAGCAGTAGTCGTTGGCGGTCGCCTCGAAGGTCTCCGACCGGATCGTGTCGACCGCGGAGATCAGCTGGATCTCCACCGGCTTGCGTCCCGTCGGGTCGGGCAGCTGCGGGCGCTGCTCCTGCACCTTGGGAAACCCTCCCTGATCGATCCTCAGCTGGACGAGCTCGGCTCCGCCCGAGCGTGCACCGGGACCGCACAGCTCGACAAGACCTCCCTGGTCGACGGCCAGCTGGTAGAGACCCAGCTGCGGGTTGTCGGGCAACGACGGGCCCGTCGGTGCGCTCTTGCTCGTCTTGAAGTCGATCACGTGGATGTCGCCCTCGGCGTCGCGCTCGACGCGGTCGACCTTCCCGCGCAAGGACACCGTCTCGCCGCCCTCGAGGGTGACCTCGACCGTGAAGTCCTGCTCCGATGCCAGGAATTGCCGGCCGGGGCGCCCGTCGGCCCACGCCACGAAGCGCCTGATCGCGTCTTGCGCCTGGACCTTCTCGCGGTCGGCGATCCACGGGCTGTCGAAGTGGAGCTGGTCCCAGACGGAGTCGAGCAGGCGCAGCAGTCCTGCCTCGTCGACGGTGTCCTCGCGACTCATGTGGTCGGCGAGTGCGTGGATGACGCTGCCGAACCCGAGCGACGTGCTGCGTGCGGACTCACCGGCCGCCTCTCGCGCCAGGAACCAGCGCAACGGGCAGTCGAGCAGGCCAGACAGGGCGCTTGCCGACAGGCGCAGCGGCTCGTCGCCTGGGCGGACCGGTACGTCGCTGGCCGTGCGCTCCCGCAGCCCCCACCACTGCGCGGGGTCGGCTGCCCGGGCGACTGGCTCGCCGGCCACGGTCTGGTCGGCGAGCTGCGCCAGCCGGGACGCCGCGGCGCGCCGCAACGGCTCACGGGCCGCCGGGTTGGCAGCCACCTGGCGCAGCTCGGCCACCAGTCCAGGCAGCGACATCGTGCGGGCAGGGCGACCGGGACGCTGCTCGGGTGCCAGCCCCAGCTCGTCGATGAGCCGGGACGGCTGCTCACCGTCGGCCTCCGGCGACGCGACCGCGGTCACGATGAGCCGCTGTCGGGCGCGCGTCACGGCGACATAGAACAGCCGGCGCTCCTCCGCCATCATCGCCTTGATCGGCAGCGGGTCGACCATTCCCTCGGCGCCGAGCCGGTCGGCCAGCAGGAGGGACCCACGACGCCGCAGGTCCGGCCAGCTGCCCTCCTGCACGCCCGCCACGACCACGAGCCTCCACTCGAGACCCTTGGAACGGTGCGCGGTCAGCAGCCGGACCGAGTCACCGCGCACACCGCGCTCAGCGAGTGTGTCGGCCGGGATCTGCTGGGCCTCGACCTCGTCGAGGAACGCCGCAGCTGACGTGTGGTCTTGCTGCTCCTCGGCGCGAGCCGCGGCCTCGAACAGCGCACAGATCGCGTCGAGGTCACGGTGGGCCGCCCGGGCCGCACCACCGCTCCGCTCGACGGCGGCGCGCAACCGATAGGGCCAGGACGTGCCCGACCACAGAACCCACAACGCTTCCTCGGCCGAGCCTCCGCGCCGCAGGGCCTCGCCCGCCGTGGCCAGCAGCGTTGCCAGCTTGCGAGGTCGCACCGCCAGCCGGTCAGTGACCCCGTCGAGCAGTGCCGGCTCGAGCAGCGTCTGTCGGATCAGCTCGGCCGACGGAAGCGGCAGCCGCTCGCCCAGGTGCGCTGCCCGGTCAAGTGCGCGCAGCTCACGCCCGAGCTTGCGGACCTGGGCGGCATCGAGGTCACACAACGCAGACATCACCAGCACATGGGCGAGCTCGCCGGTGAGAAGCTCGGGGGTGTCTGCGCACCGCATCGCGGCGAGCAGCGGCTGGACGGCGGGCTCATCACGCAGCGGCACCTCGTCGCCGGCCACCTCGACCGGTACGCCGGCGCCGATGAGCGCTCGCCGCATCCCAGGGATGGCGGTGACACCGGAGCGGACCAGGACGGCCATGTCGGACCAGGCGACGTCGTCCTCGAGGTGAGCGCGCCTGAGCAGGTCGGCGATGTGGTCGGTCTCGGCGCCGCTCGAGCTGAACGTGAAGACGTCGACCTTGCCGTCGCCGTAGGCATTGGCGGCGGCGACCGGGTTGCGGAAGGTCTGGAAGTCGGCGGCGCTGATCGGACCGCTGACACCGATGCCCTTGGCGATCCGCCGGGAGGCGGTGAGCAGTCGGCTGCCGAACCGCCGCGTCGTGCCCAACGCCACCACCGGGGCAGGGCTCCCGTCAGAGCGGGGGAACTGCGTCGGAAACTCCAAGATGCCGCGCACGTCGGCGCCACGGAACGCGTAGATGCTCTGGTCGGGGTCGCCGACCACGACCACGTCACGGCCGTCACCCGCCAGCGCAGTGAGCAGCCGCACCTGGCTCGGGTCGGTGTCTTGGTACTCGTCGACGAAGACGGCCTTGTACTGCTTGCGCAGGAGCTCCTTGTGCTCCGGCTGCTCGGCCGTGAGGACGGCTCGGTGGATCACCTCGGAGTAGTCGAGCACCAGCTGGGAGTCGAGGACGGCGAGGTACTCCTCCATGAACTGACCAGCGGCGACCCACTCGGGCTTGTCACTGGCCCGCCCGACACGCTCCAGGTCGTCGGGATCGAGACCGAGCTCACGCGCCCGTGCCAGCACGGCGTGGATCTCGCGGGCGAAGCCGCGGGTGCGCAACGCGGCGTCGATCGAGGGCGGCCAGTCGGCGACCCCGCTCTCGCGCGAGTGCGAGAGCAGCTCGGCAAGCCGCACGTCTTGCTCGGGTGCGCTCAGTAGTCGCAGCGGTGTCTGGTAGGTGCTCTCCTGCTGGAACCGTCGCACCAGGCCGTAGCAGAACGAGTGGAACGTCGAGCTGATCGGTGTCGACGAAGTGCGGCCGAGTCGCGCGGTGATGCGGGTGCGAAGCTCGTCGGCAGCCTTGCGGCTGAAGGTCAGCACGAGCACCTCGTCAGGCGTCAGCCCCTGCTTCTCGACCCGGTCTACGACCGCCTCGACGAGGGTCGTCGTCTTGCCGGTGCCGGGCCCGGCCAGCACGAGCAACGGACCGCCGCGGTGCTCGACGACCGCTCGCTGGGACGCGTCGAGGTCGGGGCCGAGGTCGCGGGGACGCTCGGCCCGGTCGATGCGGTACGTCACGGGCACAGCGCTATTGGAACAGACGGCGCCGACAACAGTCAGGGAGCCCAGAGCACCGTCGCCAGGTCAACGCGCAGTGACGAAGCATCCGCGATCGAGCCCTTCAGCGGGGTACCTTCCTCGCGGTAGCGCGCGAGCGCCTCCCGTTGGTGAGAGTCGGGGAGGCTGCCGTCTGCGCGCACCACCCGCCACCACGGCACCGGTGCGCCGTAGAGCGCCAACACCCTGCCGATCTGTCGCGGTCCGCCGCGGCCCACGGCATCAGCCAACACGCCGTAGGTCGTCGCCCGTCCCATCGGAATCCGCTCCACCAGGGACAGCACCGCCTCGACGTACCTCTCGTCCTCCGCCACGAGCGTGAGTCTCCCAGGCGCAGACGTGCGCTGCTCCGCGCCGTGTCAGGTGGTGGCGGCGATCCGCTCGAGTACGCCGGCGACGGCCGGCTCGCTCGCTCGCGCGTGGTCGTCGGAGGTGAGCGCGCCGTGACCCGACTGCTGACCCACCCCGGCAGTGGCGAGACGGTAAACGAGGGCGCGGGCGACCAGCTGGTACCAGTCGTCGATGTCCGCCCAGGCGTCGATGAACGAGAGCGGTACGCCTTCCCACCGGACGGCGTCACCGGCCGCCACCGCCAGCGCGAACCCGACGGGTCGAAAGTACGGCGGCCAGTCGATCACGCCGGGGGTGCCGTCGTCGGTGACCAGCACGTTGCCGCCGATGTCGCCGTGGATCACCTGAGACGATGCAGCGACCGGCTCGAACCCTGCGCGAAGGCGCGCGATCTGGGCCAGCGTGGGTGCACCGCCTACCGGTTCGGCGCCCGCCCAGGCAACTGTGTCGCCGTACGACCACGGGTCGTCGCGCTCGGCCAGGAACTGCGGTGGGGCGAGGTGGCAGATGGCGTGATGGAACTGCTCGCTGGTGGCACGGATCAGCGCAGCGTCCTGCTGCGTCCGGGCGTCCCTGCCGGCCAGGTGTCGGTGGGCCGCCCAGCCGTCGTGCACCCAGGCCCCGCGGCGCGACCGCACCGGCGCCGGGACGCGGACGCGGTCGTGGTGGCGCCAACCGGCGAAGACGTCACTCACCCAGTCGTGCTCGGCTCGGTTGTCGACAGGCTTGAGCACCCGGTCGCCGACCAGCCAGGTGCGTCCCTGCCCACCGGCGAGGAGAACGGGCTCACCAGCTGCGCCGAAGGCCTCGCAGATGCATTGCGGGGGTGGCGTTGTCACGTGGCCAGCCTGCCGCAAGGATCCGACTGTGGCGTCGCCTGGGCGACGTGCGCGTCGGATCCTTGCGCAGGCCAGCGGGTCAGTAGGACGGCTGCGACGGGTCGATCTGGTTGACCCAGGCAACGACACCGCCGCCGACGTGGACGGAGTCGGAGAAGCCGGCGCCCTTCAGCACCGCCAGCACCTCCGCCGAACGCGCGCCGGACTTGCAGTGCAGCACCACAGGCTTGTCTGACGGCATCTCCCCGAGCGCGTCACCGGTGAGGAACTCGCCCTTCGGGATCAGCACGGAGCCGGGGATCTGGTTGATCTCGTACTCGTTGGGCTCGCGCACGTCGACGAGCACGAAGTCTCGCTCACCGTTGTCGCGCTCCTTGAGCCAGTGCTCGAGGGTCGCGACGGAGATCGTCGAGTCGGCGGCGGCCTGAGCGGCCTCGTCGCTGACCGCACCACAGAACGTCTCGTAGTCGACCAGCTCGGTGACGGTGGGGTTGTCGCCGCAGATCGCACAGTCGGGGTCCTTGCGGACAGCAAGCTTGCGGTACTCCATCTCCAAGGCGTCGTAGATCATCAGCTTGCCCAACAGTGGCTCTCCGATGCCGGTGAGCAGCTTGATCGCCTCGTTGACCTGGATCGCGCCGATGCTCGCGCACAACACACCCAGCACACCGCCCTCGGCGCACGAGGGCACCATGCCGGGCGGCGGCGGCTCGGGGTAGAGGCACCGGTAGCAGGGCCCGTGCTCGGCCCAGAACACCGACGCCTGACCGTCAAAACGATAGATGGAACCCCATACGTAGGGCTTCCCGAGCAGTACGGCTGCGTCGTTGACCAGGTAGCGGGTGGCGAAGTTGTCGGTGCCGTCGACGATGAGGTCGTACTGCTCGAAGATCTCCATCACGTTGTCGTTGTCGAGCCGCTCGTTGTGCAGCACCACGTTGACGAGGGGGTTGGTCTCCGCGATCGACTCCTGCGCGGAGACGGCTTTGGGCTTCCCGATGTCGCTTTGGCCGTGGATGATCTGGCGCTGGAGGTTCGACTCGTCGACCTCGTCGAACTCGACGATGCCGAGGGTGCCGACGCCGGCTGCAGCCAGGTAGAGCAGCGCCGGGCTGCCAAGGCCGCCGGCACCGATGACGAGCACCTTGGCGTTCTTCAGGCGCTTCTGGCCGGTCATGCCGACGTCAGGGATGATCAGGTGGCGGCTGTAGCGACGAACTTCGTCGATGCTCAGCTCAGCGGCCGGCTCGACGAGCGGGGGCAATGACACGGTCTCTCCTCGTACGACGACAGGTGCTCGTCGATGTACAACCGACAAGGGCACTCCCATGTTCCCCGACGCCCGTTGAGCGGTTGTGGTGCGGGTCCGCCATCCGGACGCCCCAGCGCAGCGCGACGGGTGCGGCCTGTTGGCGGCGTACGTCTTCCGACACACGGCGGCAAACGACACCCGCAACCCGCCGCCGAGGACGGTGACCCCGTGACTCCGGGCGACGTCGCGTGCCAGCGCCGCCGACTCATGACACGCTGAGCCGATGGCGAGTGCTAAGACAATCGTCGAGGTGGCCGGACGGACGCTGACTCTCAGCAACCTCGACAAGGTGCTCTACCCGCAGACGGGCTTCACCAAGGGCGAGGTGATCGACTACTACCGCCAGGTCGCCGACGTCTTGCTCCCGCACCTGGCCGACCGGCTGCTCACCCGCAAGCGTTGGCCGGACGGCACCGGCAAGGGGTCGTTCTTCGAGAAGAACACCCCCCGCGGCACACCCGACTGGGTGCGCACCGTCTTCATGGCCGAGCACGGGGACGACGGCGTCACCTACGTCGTCGGCGAAGATCTCGCCACCTTGGTCTGGCTCGCCAACCTCGCCGCTCTCGAGCTGCACGTGCCCCAGTGGAAGGTAGGCCCGCGAGGTGGGCCGCAGAACCCCGACCTGGTGGTGTTCGACCTCGACCCCGGCCCCCCTGCCGACATCATCGACTGCTTCGACGTCGCCAGCGCACTGCGGCAGCTGCTCGAAGCCGACGGCCTCACCGCCTACCCGAAGACGTCGGGCAACAAGGGAGCTCAGCTCTACGTGCCGATCGAGCCAGCGACAGCGCAACGTACGTCGGCGTACGCCAAGAAACTTGCCGACCAGCTCAGCGAGGCCCTGCCCGATCTGGCGATCAGCTTGATGGAGAGGAAGCAGCGCACCGGCAAGGTGTTCATCGACTGGAGCCAGAACAACGCCGCCAAAACGACGATCGCGCCGTACTCGTTGCGCGGCGTCGACGAACCCAGAGTCTCGACACCACTCACGTGGGACGAGGCGCTCGGCGCCACCGATGCCCACGAGCTGAGGTTCCTGGCCGGCGACGTCCTCCGCCGGATAGACGAGCACGGAGACCTCCTCGCTGACATGTCCGCGAACGCCGCGCCACTGCCCGGCTGACACCGCCGTTCCAGCCCACGAGCGCGCCGGTGCCGTTGGTGACTCGACGGTAGGATGCCGCGCGTGACCTCAGAAGCCGACGAACGTCCCCGGACCGGCAGGCTGCCGCGCAGCGCGCGGCGGGCTCAGCTGCTCGACGCCGCCCTCGACGTTTTCGTCGCCCAGGGTTACCACGCGGCGGCCATGGACGACATCGCCGAGCGCGCAGGTGTCAGCAAGCCCGTGCTCTACCAGCACTTCCCCGGCAAGCTCGACCTCTACATCGCTCTGCTCGACTCCGCCTGCGACCAGGTCGTCGACGAGGTTCGTGCTGCACTCGCCAGCACCACCGACAACAAGGAGCGGGTGGCGGCAACGACCGAAGCCTTCTACGCCTACGTCGTCAAGGCGGGCGGCGCCTTCCGCCTCGTGTTCGAGTCCGACCTGTCCAGCGAGCCCGCCGTACGCGAACGCATCGACCGGGTGACGGTTCTCTGCGGGGAAGCGATCGCGGAGGTCATCGCCGACGACACCGGCTTCCCGCCCGAAGTGTCACGGCTGCTGGCCGTTGCTCTGGTCGGCATGAGCCAGGTCTCGGCGCGCTTCTGGCTCCAGGCGCCCGACAACACGCTGCCGCAACCGCAGGCGGTCGAGCTGATCTCGAGCCTCGCGTGGCGGGGCATCCGCGGCTTCCCACGGCAGGAGTGAGACAGGCGCTTCGCCGCCGGTACGCTTGCCGACGCACTGCTCCGCTTCCCCCGGGACCCCCCTGGGTGACGTACCTGGACGAAAGGACTCCGTGTGGAGGTCAAGATCGGCGTTTCCCACGCCGCCCGTGAGCTGACGTTCGAATCCAGCCAGTCGCCCGACGACATGCAGAAGGCGATCGCCGACGCCTTGGCCGGCGACCACGGCTTGCTGGTGCTCAACGACGAGAAGGGCCGCACCCTTTACGTCCCCATCGACAAGCTGGCGTACGTCGAGCTGAGCGGCGAGCAGGGCCGCCGCGTCGGTTTCGGCGCCGTCTGACCGCGCGGCCTCCAACCCTCGTCCATGCTCTACGCCGCGATGCGAAGCGTCATCGCGCCCACCGCACGCCTCGTCTACCGGCCGCGGGTGGAGGGTCGCCACCACGTGCCACGGCAGGGCGCGGTGATCCTCGCCAGCAACCACCTCTCGTTCATCGACAGCGTCGTCATCCCCATCGTGGCTCCCCGGCCGGTCATCTTCTTGGCCAAGTCGGAGTACTTCACCGGCACTGGAATCAAGGGCGCCGCCTGTCGGGCCTGGTTCACCGCCATCGGGTCGATCCCGGTCGAGCGAGGCGACAACCGGGCAGCGCAGGCGTCGCTGGACGCGGCGCTCGGAGTGCTCCGGAAGGGCGAGGCGTTCGGCATCTACCCCGAAGGCACCCGGTCGCGCGACGGCCGGCTCTACCGCGGCAAGACCGGCGTCGGCTGGCTGGCG
>JAABUR0100002482.1_pt1 | contig 28068 bp, 24 predicted proteins | sample 5560091 | NCBI WGS metagenome assembly JAABUR01 (sample SAMN10711879, study PRJNA513375) | rock metagenome | isolation source: Antarctica rocks | place: Antarctica: Victoria Land, University Valley sud
TATTTTCTCGCTGCTAAAGACTAGATCAATCGTCGTAAATTGATTGTGAGCTTCGCGAGTAATAGTGCCTGATTTCAGTAATAATTTCAGCCTTGCGTTTGTAATGACGTTTAGTAGAGTATCAGTCGTCATATGACGAGTGAAGCATCTTTGTCTCTCTCAGTGAGAATGATGTAGATTGAAATCTTCTACAATTAGTTGTTCGCAGTCATTCTTGAGTAGTTCGTTCAAACGAGAAATGATTGAAGATTTCTCTGTAAATGTAGTAGACAGTGAGCATGAGTTGTAGACGTTTAGAAGTCTTAGCGTCTGCGTTTCATCATCTGTGTTGCAAGTTAATATTCTGATTGAGCAAATGTCTGACTCAGCTGTTTCTACTATTTATTGATCAAATCTTAGACGTTTGTTAACGTATATGCATGTTCTTGATTGAGATGACGAGTTTTTCACTAGGTGAAAGAAGTTGTGTGCTGCGCTAAATGACTGTGAGTTGTTGTTGTTGTGACCTTGCTTCTGTATAGCTACTATGTCGAATTCGCGAACTTTTCTGTCAATTAGAAACGATTCTTGAATTCTTAATGATTTTCTGATGTTGTACTGTAGAATTCGTAGAAAAGACTGTTTTGTCATAAAGTTATTCGTAGCTGTTGTTGACTCTGCAATGAGAAGACTCTTTGTATGCTTTTGATCATCGACGATCTTTCTCACTTTCTGATTGAACGTTTCTGAATCTGCTCAGATGTTGTCTCGTCTGAGTCACTATTCACGCAAGAGAAAAGATCGACTCGTCTCTTCTTGATCTCTACTACCTGTCAAGCTGATTCATCAGCGATTCAACTGCGTGTTTTCAGCATGACTGTTGCTGAGCTCGAGAGATTCGTTGAATCGAAAGAATTCGTTGAATCTGAAGAGTTCGTTGAATCTAAAGAGTTCAGAAACAGCGAGAAGAGTGTGCGATTGTATTTAGACGTCTTAGAATATCTGAACGATCTATTTCTATAGATTTCAAACGCTTGTTTCATCTGCTATCGTCACTTGAGGCAGATGCGTCTTCAGAATTCGTGATTTTCGTTGCAGTTGATGCAACGTCTTCTATTCAAAGACATCACACACTTCTCTATGTAATGCTTGCCTGCGCATTTTTCGCAGCGCTGATTCTTTCTGCAAATCTTAGTCATGTGATCAAATTCGTGACATCTGAAGCACTGTGTGATGCGACAGTTCTTTTCAAATAGCTCGCATGCACATTCTTGATACAAGTTCAGCATGCTCACGTTCATTAGTCGATTCATCATCGCTTCGATCGCGATCTCTACGATGAGCGATGAATGAGTCTTTTCGCTATCTGCTACCTTCTTGAGTCAGACTATTCTTAGAATTTTCAGATCTTCATGAAGTCTCGAATTATCTTTTATCAGCCTTTCAATGATCTTTTCTTGATTGCTCATGTCTATTGTAGTGCGTACTTCATGTGTCAGCACTGCGAAGATTCGACGTGCTACGCGTGTCAAACTCGTGATTTCTTTTGCTCATGTCTGAGTCTTTTTCAGGTTTGCTCGAGCATCTGAGCTAACTGCGTGAAGGAAAATGTCATCGCTGCTCAGCTTGCGAAGTGACACGATTAGATTTCTTTAACCTGTCAACACGTCTGCGATTCTCTGTAGAATCTGTTTGATCGACTTCTTCTGTATCTCTTTTATTTCTCTTCTGTTCATTATCTTAATCATGACTTCTCGTCTCTTGCGAAGCGATGACGAGTCATCTCTGAAACGTTGCTCTCTCGTCGCTATTTCTTCTCTTGTCACGTTCGCTCATGACCTGATTTTCGTTGAAAGACGCGTGTTTCTCTGTGTATGCAACTGCTTGTTAAGCAGTTGAACTGATGTCTTCAGTTTCTGTACATTCTTCGTGATGAACGCGTTCTGATTCGCGTGATGTTTTTCTTCTGAGTCGAGTCGAAGACGTTGAATCAGCTTCAATGCTATCTCTTTTCACGAATGATCTTTGCTCTTCTCTTTCTCTAACGTTGATATCTTTATTAGTAGATCAATAATGTTAGCAACGTTCTCTTCGTCGTCACGTGAGTGTTTCGATCTCGCGTCTCTGTTTTCTTGCAACGAATCAACGTCGCTCGCAATCATCTTTGAATCAACACTGCTGCGATTCGTGCAATTCATCGTCGTTCAATCATCTTCTAGATTTACTCTGTCTTGTTTGTAGTGCTCTTTTTCAAAATTTGTGATGCGTGCGTTGTGATTGTTTTTTTCATCAAGAATGATAAACTGAGAAAAGATTTATTTACTGATTTAATGATCTTATATGTTGACTTGATGAAGATCTGAACACACTTTCTTGAAGTTGAAATGAAAGTGTTCGAAAAAGCTAAAATCTCTAATAGATCGAATGCAAAGTCAAATTTGTGTTCATTTTGAGTCACTTTAAATTTCTCTGAAACTGTTTATCATTTTTATTAATCATGATAAAGAAAATCTAGTCTTGATTGCTTTTTCTGTCTTTGTAACATATGACACTTATGTACATACTATTTATCTAGTTCATTGAACTTCTTGACTGCTCTTGTTTCATTAGTAAGAAAGTCTTTGTCATAAAAGATATTATAAGTGTCTCAATCAACGAAGTTATTAATGTAAAAGAAGTCTCTCTATTCTACTTTCTTTTGCTTAGTGATTGTTGACATAACATGTAAACTTCGTAAAATTGTTAACATGTTGTAAAATTTTCTGTCATCGATGAAACAAGAATTCTTAAATATTTGTTTTGATCAGTGTTTTATCTTCATCATCTTATGTACTTTTTGTTGTGTGCTTTTATTTCAAGACTTCAGTAAATTAATGAAAGCATTAATGTATTTCAAGAGACAGTCTCTGTCATTTCATTGAAATCAATCAATGACTGATATGATGAGCTGTAGTCACTCAAACAAATAATCATTCAGTGTATCTGATGAATCATTGCTTGAAGCAGATGACTTTTGTATCAGAACACAGTCACATCTTCATTTTTCACTCTTTTATCAGTTCAATGCACAGATAACTTTATCTTTGATGAGACTATTTGAATCATTCTCATTCTTCTCGTCTCACTTTCAGCATACAAGAAAGTCATAAATTGTTATAAAACATGATTCTGCATCGACTGCGTTCTTGACTCACTTATCAAGATCATGATTGAATACTTGAATTTCATTTATGACGTTGCAAGATTCATGAATGAACACAGTCAACACGTTCAGAAATTCGAAAATATTGAGATTCTTCATTAATGTAGATGCAAGACATCATTTCTTTGAATCTAGTCTTGCATCTAAAATCTGATAGCACTGTGCATGTGATACTGAAATGCTCAATTTGCTAAGATCAATAGCTCGACAAAGAGTTGTTATCATTGCACTCATCATGTTCTTCTTTATCTGAATAAATTTAGTCTTTTCATACAATAGTACATTCTTCATTGCTAGCAGATTAAAATGTCTTGTGTTGTGATGTATCAGTTAATTCAGAAAAGTATCACGTTTATTTATGTGATCAAAGAATTTCTTAATCAGATGTTTATGACAGATCTTCTCATATTTTGTGTTAACATTGTTGACAACATCATATCAATGAATAAAATTTGCATAATGAATCATTGCATGAAACTTTGAAATATTGAAATGTCTCTGTTATGTATCTGTATCAAGAGATCAAAGATGTCAAAAAACTTTCTTTAATTTGTTTCATCGAAAAAAAGTGTGCTGCATATATCTAAGAGTGTTTTCGTCATGTGATGTATATTAAGCGAGCATTATAAAATCTATCATTGCTCGAGTACAATGCATCGCTGCAAATGATTCATAAGTAAGCAGTGATGTAATGATTGAAAGTATCTGATGAATCACAATCTTTCTATTTGAAGTCATTCACTGTTTAATGACGCTATACTTTGTAAAGATTTTGAGTTTAATGAATGCAGATATATTGCAAAATCGTTTGTTCAACTGAGCTACATTGAAAGCATGATTAATATATAGTTGATATTCTTTCTTCTTTCTAGATGCAATAATTCTCTTCTCAATAAGTTCGTCAAGTCAATCAAGCATGTAGATAACTGTGTTTTTGAGTAACTGATGCAGAATATCGATCATTATACACTCATGTATGTTAATTATGTAATGAGATCACGCGAAGTTGCAAATGAAATGAACTCAGATACTATTTTTTTTAGAAATATTATCTTTTTTCTGCTGTTGAATCTGTCTTTGAGTGAATTGATGAATATGTGACTGTTAAATATTCATAAGATTCTCTCTTTTCTGAGAAGATATTTGATAAATAGAGCACTGCTGATTCTTCTTTATGCTCATAATTAAAATCTGTTCTTCATAGTTCATCATGAATTCAATGATAATAGAATGACACTTTCTCGTAAGATTGTCAGCGCAGATGATGTCGAAATCGTCTTTGATCACTTTCTCAATCATTAATATAATGAATATTAAACATATTCTTAAAGAAGTAATGCTGCTTACATTTGAGTATAGTTGATAAAGTCACATGTCAAATCTGAGATTTTATTCTATTGTGATCGCTGTTGATGATGAGAAGAAATGTCTGAAGAATCATTTCTGATCTGAATTGTGCTCATCATATACATCAAGACAAGTTCTTAATGATGAGATAAAAAAATTATGCAACGAGATCATTCTAATGTTGAGTCAGAGTTGTCTTGTCTGTTGTCAGTAGAAGCAACACTATAGTGACATCATCAGAAAGCTTCTTTTGTGTTTTTTATCATTAAACTGATCATCAAGTTGAGTTTTGATATCAATCTTCTGACTCAACTCAAGTACTCAATATCAATCTTCTGACTCAACTTGAATACTCAATTTCAACATTCTGACTCGATCTGATATTGATTTCAAGTCAATACTCAATTCAAGTTCTCAACTCAACTCGTTAAGAAATTGAATATGACATCAAGAGAGCTAAATATAGAGATTTTTCCGATTTTTCGTCTTTGCATTATCTTTTTGCATTATCTTTTTGATAGAAAGTCATAAAGAGAAACATAAAGAGAAACATGAAGAGAAACATGAAGATCATTTGATAGAGAGCTTTGATAGAAAGCTTTAATAGAGAGCTATGATAGAAAGCTATGGTAGAAAGCTATGATAGAAAGTCATGATGAAAAACTATGAAGACTGTTTGATAGAAAGTCATGAAGAAAAGTCATGAAGAAAAGCTATGATAGAGAGTCATAATAGAAAGTCATAATAGAATATTTATCTATCTATCTTCATGTTTTGACGAGTCGAATCGAAAATTTCGAGTCGATACTCGATTTCAACCCTCTGATTCAACTTAAATACTTGAGTTAAACATCTTGATTCAACTCAAATACTTGAGTCAAGAATTCTGACTTGAATTGAGTCTTGACGAGTCAAGTACTTGACTTGATGTGATCAGTTTATTTATCATCAATTGATTGTATGCATCTCACTATAAACTCAACAATTGTTCACGTTGTAATGACAAATGAGCGCATAAATGAGATCTTTTTCAAATGATCAATGTTTCAAAAGAAAACGAAGTGAGTTGATAATATTCTGATATTTAATATTATATTAAACTGCATCTGCTTCTTCATACATAAATGATATACAGAATGCTCTTAACTGTCATTGTTCATTATCAATATTATATGATATTTGATGCAATAAATTTAATTACTCATCAGATGTTTGAAAGCTTAGCAATGAGTGAAGTGAGTGTAATCATATATTGTTGAAGTACTTGCATACATTTTCTTTCGTAATTCTAGTTTGATACAGTCATAATGCAAATGCATAGTCTGTTTTGTTCTGAAAGAAATAATACTTCGTAATATATAAATCATCACATTCTCATCAACGTTTTCTTGATCTTTCTTCAAAAATTATCACAGATATATCAATAATCATTGCAGCTCTTTTTTCAATAATCTTCTTGAATGACTCAACTTGTATGATCAAAGACGTTGACAGAAGTTCTGACTCAACATGAATAAAATCAGTCTGTATTGAAGTTCAATCTTCATCTGATGCATATTTCTTTTCTTTCAATATAGAAACTGACTGTCTTTCGTCGTTGATTGAATCTAGCATATCATTGACTTCGTATAGTTTATTATCTGCTTTTGAATTCAGTCACTAACAATTCTTCTGTTTAATATCTTCTGTAAGATGTATATCAGTTACATCATCAATTTTCTTTCATCGATCAACATCAAGTGTTGATACAATTATTGATGAACATCTAGACTTAAGTCTTGTTCAAGACTGCTTATGTATGAGCACTTCATACTTAATGAGATGTTGCTTTAGTTCACTGATGTTTTTCGCAAGCTTGTCACAATGAGAACATGCGTGAAACATTGAATTGTTTTCTGAAATCATGTTGTTGACAGAACGATGTCTAAATTATGTTTCATCAGAGAGATACAAGTCTTTTTGAACATCAGACTGCGCTTTAATAAAATCAATGCAAACAATACTCTTGTCATTTAATAATAAGTTGATAGCAGAGCGATATTATCAATGATTGAATTAAAGTACTGTATTAAAGATTTGCATCTACTGTTTATATTTGATTAGATTGAATTTTACTTCTACTCAAATCTCATTATATTTAATTCAGTTTGAATGTCTTCTATCATCGATCTTCAAAATCAATAGAAATCAAACAATGAAGATGCTTATTAATGATCAAATTAGATGCTTGAATCAAATCATCTTTGTTTGCTGATGTTGAGTCTTATTCAAATTTGAATGAAAGAGTTTCACTCGATATTCTCGTTAGATTTGATATGTATGTAAATCACTATGAGCAGTGCTTCAAGTATTACAAATCATACATACTTATTAAAGAAAGTCAGTAGTACTTTTATCAATTCAACACATAATGAATCTTTCATCAAATGCATCAACAGCGTCGCTAATGTCACTCTATTTGAAAAATTCAAATTCATCAAGAAGATCATTTCTAAGATGATATAAATTACGTAAATTTCACTTCAAAATTCAACTCAAATAGTCAGCAGTAAGATTAATGATGAGATCAAACAAGAGAAGAAATACATGTTGAAGCTACAGATGATGTCTATGCAAAGTGTAAGCAAGAAGAGAATAAGATAGAATGATACATTTTTGCTCTTGAAAGATTGAAAGCTCATATTATATGATTGTTTGTAATCATGCTTGTGAGAAGAAAGATGCTTTTGAAACACAATATTGTTGTTTGTCAAACTAAAGAATATCGATTGAATCTCACATGATGTTCATAGCAAAATCTACAATTTTGTCATATAAAATTGAGACTATTTCACACATATGTTAATTTGACAGACTGACTTACAAACTGAAGATGATGTTCAGTAACTAAATGAATACAATTGTTTTTCATTCATGCTTCAGAAGCATTCTTATTAAGACATGCACTTAAGCATTACAATATCTCTTTATCTTCTTCTGCAATTCTTCAGATCAAAAGTGTAGATTTTCGTCATCTTATTGAATATTCAAAAACATTTTCACATCTTGATTTGAAAGCACTTCTATCACTATCACGCAGCTTCTCACAAGAATAAATCAGAGAATGCTGTTTTTAAAAGAACAGATACTTTGCATTCTGTCTGTTAAAAATATAAAATACAGAGAAATGAATAAATGTTTCATAAAGATTATCTCAATTCACATTGATAATATACATAGCAAAAGAGGTAAAGTTACTCTAGATTCTTCAATCTTCTACTGAGCATTACTTCTGCTGCTATGAAAGCTTGTTAATCAAATTAAGTGTTTTGCAAATGTAGTTCTGATTCATTGAACATATATCTCGTTCAATGCAAATGATTCACACATCTTTATCTTGATGCAATTCATTACTGAACGTAAATATTCACATTACAGCATATAGATTGCAACACTACATAATCAATTAGTTTGTAGTAAATCTTTGAATTAATTTCATCTTTCATCTTTCATCTTTTGTCTACTCTATCAGAGTATGTATCACTTTTAGTCAAATCATCATAGACAAATAAGAAAGATATTACAGAGCAAACACGTCAGAGTTTGCTCTAATATTTGCATTCAATCATTACATAGATGCAAGTCATCGCTCATCACTCATTGTGATAAGTATCATTGTTTATCAACGATACACAAGTGCAATTTACAGTGAGTATCAAGTTACAACATGTGTTTCTGTGAGTTATATTTCATCAGCATTTGCACTTTTCAATGTACATTAAACTGATCTGACTTTAGCTGCTGTTGACATATACTTTACTTCAATTAACTTACTTTGTTGAGTAAGATCAATCTTAAGCTACAACTTTCTTATCTCAACGTTGCTTCATTGAAGCTACAACTACAGATCATTGAAACATCAAATCATTTTATACACTCTTTACTTGTGAATTACAGATGATTAATTTATCTAAATTATACATAATGAATTGACTAATGTGAAATTGTTTGCTACAGCTTCTCATTCTCTCATCTCACATTTTACAAGCGAGAATCAGTCAACATGACAAAGAAATTGAAAGTTTCACAAGATGATCAAACGATGAACTACTACGACACATCTCAGACATTTAAACATGAGAATGTCAACTTCATTGTCTCAATGCAAAAACACACTAAAAATCAATCATCTGATGATGAGTTCTTACTTCTTGAAAATATAAATTCTTCTCAATGTATTCTCATTATCTTCAAAGCAAAGCTGATACTATTTTATGAAAATGATCTTAATGAAGCAATTGATATCATAAAAAGTGTTGAAGATAAATATTATGTCAAGACGAAAATCATCTTTGAGATGATTTCAAACTGAACTGTCAACATCATTTTTGATGTAAAGCTTCACTTAATGACATCAGTTGAAGAACAAAGACTCAAGCATGACATCATTTATAACTGAGTCTTTTATATCAACAGCGATTCGATGATCAAAGACATTATCATTCACAAGTATTTGAAGCAACGTCAGAGTTCAAGATTTTGAACTGAAAAGATGTACATGCATCATAATCTTGAAGATGAGATGATGATTAATATCAGAAACTATGAACAACTGAGCTTACTTCAGCTGAAATTTTAATCAATCACGACTCAATTCAATGAAATCAAGCTTTACATGAAAGACATCAATGATCATCTTGCATACATACATCACATCATTTATGATCTGTTTACAACATTTGTCACTAAGAAGATAATTATTGCGACTTTTATCAGCATTGTGCAAAATGATCAATTTCTTGCTTAATGAGAAGTTTTTCAGCACTTTTGTGCTTAAGAGCATGTTTTTTCATCAACAGATTTTTGATTTGATCACTTCATTTCAAGCAAGCATACAATTCAAAAAGATCAGATTACGATCAGAGAAAATTATCTCATTGTCAACTTATCATATCATTGCACTTATCGTGATGATCACGAATGCTGATTGTGTGAAGATGTAAATGTTGTACAAGCGAATAAAGTTCAGAAGATTGTAGTCTCTGAATCTCAAGCATTAAACTGCAAGCTGCGTGTTCTGATTACTACGACAGATGATAATTCTTGATATACAAGAACAAGAAAACAGATAGACATGTAAATATATATTGAACTATCTAGTAGATTGAACATATGAAATGAATGATAAAGAAAAGAAGTGAGCGAAGAGTAAATACTCATTCACTAGCGTCGAATTAATGCGAAGATTGCTTCATTGAATCAATGCGAAGATTTTTAATCACAGAGATAACAGTACTGTTCTCTGTTTTCAACACTCTTTCTTAGAAATTAAAGCTTCATATGAAGCTATTCAGACTTTTTACTGACTGTATATTCATGCTCTTTTACTCGTCAACGTCATGCTCAACGAAAGTAGCTTCACTTCTTGAAGCTAGTTTCATGACTGATCTGAATCTCAGAAATTTGCTTGACTTCAAAGACTTGATGAGATCATTGATCATCATTTAATCAATGAGTATGTATTTCAATCTAATTGCTCTCTCTTCTACCTTGTTTTGAACATAGTGATATGATGTATTAATGTGCTTGACTTGAAAATGATTGACGAGATTGCTATTTATTTTTATAGTCGCTTGATTGTCAGCTAAAATGATAGTTGAATTTGTATTCAAATCATCATATCTCATCTCTTTCAATGCTTGAATCAGAAAGATCAATTTCTTGACTGCATTACATTTGTTGACGTATTCAGCTTCAGCAGATGACGTGCTAATGCATTGCTGACGTTTGAAGCTTCAGCTAATTGATTCACTTCATAGGAAAAACATATAGTCGAAGATGAATCTTCAAAAATTCAAGCAATTTGCATGAGCTGAATCGATATATTCAAAGAATTCAACTTTCTCAACTTTCTTCACTTTGAAAGATTCATATCAAAGTCTCAGCTGAGCAGTTTTGACTAGATAACGAATAATTTGTTTGACAGCTAGATCATGATTGAGAGTAGAATTCGTTGAATATCTGCTGCATTTGCTCACTGCATAAACTATGTTTGATCATGTTTGACAGACTACTTACATCAGTGTTTCAATGATTGATTGATAGTTCTCTATTTCTTCAAAGATAGCTTGATACTTGACTCACTTCTTGAACTTTTAATAGACGTTCTTTTTGAGCTGACATCTGTGATGCATCAATGTTTTAGTTGAGCTGCAGTCGCTTATGCTCAGAAGCTTAATGACTCGCTTGATATAAATGCTTTGATTGATTCAAAGAGTTTGTTCAGCTTTATCATGAGTTATGTGCATTTCTAAATATCACTTGATTGAGTCAAGATCTTTCATTTGAAAGCGCTCTGCAAATTGCAGCTTCAGTGCTTTGATATCAAATATGTTCAATTCTAGAATAAGTAAATCGTCTACATAAATAGCGATAATGATGTCATTATCATGAATGAACACTGAATGATTAATTTCTACTCTTTGATAGTTGATGAAGATGAGGTAAACTTTCAGAGTTGCATATCATTCTCAAGACGTCTGTTTTAGTTCATATAAAACCTTGTTTAAACAACAGATCAAAAAGATTTCATTTAATTCTTTTTGTTTAAACTTTGAAGATTGCTGCATTCAGATCTCTTTCTTTAGATGTGCTTCTAGAAAAGCGATGATGACGTTCATTTGTTCAACTTCGTAGTCATATTTAATCATCAATGCTAGAAGCATTTTGATGATCGTGACTCTGATCATCAAAGCAAAGATCTCGTCATAGTCAATTCTCTGCTTCTGACAAAATCTTTTACACACTCATCTAGCTTTGTATTTGATCATCTTTTCTTTGAGCTCTCGCTTAATGATAGTTACTCAGCGCGTTAACAATATTTATTAATTCAACGAAGATGTTCTCAGAGTAAAGATGTCACTTTTGATGTGAGCATCAAGCTCACTTCTGAATACAAGCTTTCATTGTTCTCAATCAAGACTAGCTTTAGCATGTTTCACTGTTTGTGAAGTATTTGATTCAATTTGAACTCGGTTTGCTTTACTGACAAAGCTTCGATTATGATCTTTGACTCAGAGATCATTGAGAGCTCTGTAATCAACAGATTCAGCAATAGCTCGTTTGAAATGTTCGCTTAAAGCATCAGAATTGCTTAAGCTATCTGACTCGCTTGATTCTAGTTCTGATAATCTGCTTCTAGCTTTCTGCGAAGCGACTGATGTTTCAGATACAATTGTACATTTTGAAGTAGCAGATGAAGTTCTTGCTGAGTAATTGTCAAGAATTTTCGCAATCTTCGCATTTTCAGTGCTTATTATCGAGAAAGATTTTGACGAGAAAGATTCATCTTCGATTTGATCATCAAAGAATAGTATCAAAAGATCTTCATCATACTTCTTGACTTCAATGACTATCTCGTCTCATTGAATATAACTAGATATTAGTATCTTCTTATTGTTTCACAAGCGAAACTGATTGACTTTCTTATAGCTCAAAAACTGACATTTTAAGCTCTTGTTATTAAGCTTTCAATGAGCTTTCTTCACATGATGATAGACTATGCATTCAAACGTATGTAAATAACTAAGATCAGACTTCTTGTCATGTTATGCCTCATAGAGAGTTATATTGTTCAACGCAGTAATAGAACTTCTGTTCTTCAGATAAATGATAGTCATTATTGTCTTTTCTCATAGTCTTATTGACAATTTGACGCTAGTCAGTATAGCGCGAGTTCGTTTAAAAAGAGTGCGAAAACATCGCTTTGCAATCTCATTTTAACTCAAGTTATATGATGTCATCAACTCTCATTTAATCTCATGCTCTTTGAGCAATTCAATGATTTGATGATCAGCATACTCATCTTCATTATCTGAATGCAGTCGATGAATCGAAGTGTCTCAAGTCTTCATCAATTTCAGATAATTTTGAAGTACATCTTTTAGTTTGAATTTTCGTTCTAGTAGATAAATGATTGTATGTTCGCTGTAATCATCAATCATAGTAGTCACATATTTAGATTCTTCATCGATCTTAGATATTTTATTATCGTTGACAAGATTCGTATGTACTAGCTCATTTACTTTGATGACTCTGATGTGAGGTTTTTGACTTGACGTTTTATGTTGCTTGTTTATGACACAGATTTTATATATCATTTCTGAGAATTTCTTCTTTTCTAGATTATTTGTCGAATTCACATCGATGTCGATGCTCATGTTGATCAGGCGTTTGACGTCTGTCATATTCAGATAAGCTAATCATTTATGTCATTGACGTCATGACATCTTGACTGATTCTGAACTGCTTGTCAGAATGACTGATTTTGAAAGAATGAATGATGTATTCATGAAATAGACTTTCTCTTCATTTCTTAAGTCAGTGAGAACGACGACACTCTTTGAATTCATAAATCGAAATCTGTCATTCTTTATACTACATGTATACTCTTTGACTTTCACCTGATTGACTGACATCAAATTATAGTGTAGTTCTGAACAGTGATAAACATTGATCAGTCAAATTTTGATTGATTGATCATTCAGCAAAATGTTGATCATAATTGAATCTTTTTTGACAATGACTACTGCTTCATTATTTGCAGTAACAATGCTGTTATCAATGATCTTTTGATATGACTGTTTATTGAACAAGTTCTTGTTGTAGCAGACATGATTCTCAGCTTTGATGTTTATTCATCAGACGTTGATACGACTGTCTGCTCAATAAACGAAGAAGATCTTCATAGTTCTGACTATTCTGACTTCAAAGTCAATGATTAGATTCTTTTTTTTCTGACTAGACTTTCATTTTTCTGAACGAAGCTTAGAATATAAATATCAGCAATTCTCTTGTCTGTGACTCAATTGCTCGCAATGAGAACATTATTTATTTGAGCTCTTTCAAAAGTTCTTGAATTTTGACTTCTTGTCATTAAACTGAGCTATCATGCTCTTGAAACTGAAATTCTTCTCATCGTTTGATCTTTTATCGTGATCAACTAGAGCGATAATTATATTCTTTATAAATAAGTCGATTTTGTTGATCTTGATGCTCTGTATCAAGTCAAAGATGTACAATTCTAGACTTTCGTTGAGATCTAGAAGAAAGAGATTGCTAAGCATTCAGAATGCTATTGCATTATCGATGTCTGAACACTTGATGACAGCTCACTTAAGTGAGTCAACATAGTTCTGTATGAAATTGAAATTCAATTGCTTTGATCAAGTGAGTTCTTTGATCATCAGATATAGAATGATCAAGTTCAACTGCTCATATTGAGTCTTCAGAATAGATCACATCTTGATGATGTCTTTTATTTTAACTATATGTACTCTGAGTTTCTGTTCAATGCTGAAAATAATCACATTGCAGATTCTGTCATTCTTGTCTTTTCAATTAAGAATAGTACTGATGTACTTTTTTTGACTGCTGTCTTGAATTCAGAATTTGAAATTATTGATTTCTTCAGCTTTCTTGAGATAACTCATCAGAGATCTTTGACTTTCAGAGTACTGATTATATTTATCTTTCATGACTTGTAATTCTCGCTTTTCTTTAGCTTAGAGAATTGATAATTATTTGAATCTTTCATTGTTGTGTGATGATTGAGATATGAAGAGAATGAAGATTAATAAAGAAAATATTCATTGATTTTAATGACAGTGAGTTCAATGCTTTTGCTCTTTGTTATTTTTTTTGCAATAGCGATAATAGCGCTAATTCAAGCTCATAATCTCTTGATATATGAGAACAAGAGAGCAGATAAACATGTAAATATATATTGAACTATCTAGTAGATTGAACATACAAGATGAATGATGAAGAAAAGAAGTGAACAAAGAGTAAATACTCATTCACTAACGTTGAATTAATGCGAATATTGCTTCATTGAATCAATGTGAAGATTTCTAATCACAGATAGACTGATTGCGTTGAGTCAAGTCATCAAGATCGAGTCGAGTTTTCAACTCGTTAAGACTTGATTCAAGTCAAAATTCTTGACTCAAGTATTTGAGTCGAGTCAGAAGATTTAATTCAAGTAATTGAGTTGAATTAAAGAATTGAAATCAAGTATCGATTTGAAATTTCCGATTCAACTCGTTAAGACATGAAGATAAATAGATAGATAGTTTATTATGACTCTCTATTATGACTTTCTATCATGACTTTTCTTCATGACTTCTCTTCATGACTTTTCTTCATGACTTCTCTTCATGACTTCTCTTCATGACTTTTCTTCATGACTTTTCTTCATGACTTTTCTTCATGACTTCTCTTCATAACTTCTCTTCATGACTTCTCTTCATGACTTTTCTTCATGACTTTTCTTCATGACTTTTCTTTATGACTTCTCTTTATGACTTTTCTTCATGACTTTTCTTCATGACTTCTCTTCATGACTTTTCTTCATGACTTTTCTTCATGACTTTCTATCAAACAGTTTTCATAGTTCTTCGTCATGACTTTCTATCATAGCTCTTTATCATAGTCTTCTATCAAAGCTCTCTATCAAACAATCTTCATGTTTCTCTTCATGTTTCTCTTCATGTTTCCCTTCATGTTTCTCTTCATGTTTTCCTTTATAGCTTTCTATCAAAAAGGTAATGCAAAAAGATAATGCAAAGGCGAAAAACCGGAAAAATTTCTATATTTAGTTCTCTTAACATCATATTCGATTGCTTAACGAATTGAGTTGAGAATTTGAATCAAACTCTGATTCGAGATTGATATCAAGTTGAGTCAGAAGATTCAATTCAAGTAATCAAGTTGAGTCAGAAGATTTGACTCAAGTAATTGAGTTGAGTCAGAATGTAGATATGAAAATTCAACTTGATGATCAGTCTAATCACAGAGATAACAGTACTGTTCTCTGTTTTCAACAATAATCAAGAATATTTAGATTTCATTAAATTGTTGAAACATTTTGAATATTAATTCAAAGTTGAGAATCACTTCAAGATTCAGATAGAAATTGAGATCTGAACTGCAACAATCGTTTCTACATCTTTCATATTCACGTCAACTATGAATATTATAATAGCACTTCATTATTCACACATTAATAATAAATGAAGCACTCTTGAACTGAAGTTTACTCTTGATCTTTGATTCATGTTAAAGAAGACTAATCACAAGTGAATTCAAAAGTACTGTTTCAAAGATTCTTTGATTATCATTCAAGTTAATGCAGTGAGATCAGACATTACGTTCAAGATTCAATTAAAAGCTATCAAAAAACTGAATTTTGCTCATATCAATGAGAAGAAATTGATTCACAATCTCAAATGAAGAGACATTCTCATCGATCAAGATCTGCATACAAAGAAAGAAATAAACATATTCAAAAATGATGATATTAAAGCAAAGTTTAATGCATGAGATATTTCTTTCAATGAAAAACAAATGAAAATACTACAGTATTATTATACTCTTTCAAATAACTTCAATTTGATCAAAGATGTATTTGAATTAAGCAAGATATTCATGAATGTTATTATCACTTTGCTGCTGATAAGCATCGATCAGAAAGTCAAAGTATTAAGCTCATTTAATTATGCTGCAGATGCATTCATCATTAAGCTACATGAACAATTTGAAGCTCTTTATCAGAAGAAACTTGACATCATGAATTAACATTACATTCACTATCATACATTCTCAACGAAGCACAAAGTTCTTGCATATGAAAATCTCAAGCATATGACTCAAAAATCTCATTTCAATTAGATGCATTGAACTGAAATTGCTTCACTTTTGAATATGATATATGATTTCATGATTTATCATCTGATCAAAAAGAGCAGAATTCAATCTCATGAAATTCATGATTATCATTATCAAATACATAATGTCAATATGTCAACACTGCTTATGAAATTATGTAAATTTAATAAACATCAATCATCAAGTTTTAAGAATTCAAACTATCAATCAATCTTAGTGAAAATTATTAAGAATGATGATTTCAAGATTAATGTTCTCAAGATTGATGATTTCAAGACTATTGCATTCAAGAGCAATGATTTTAGTAAGAATGATAATTTCAAGATCAATGATTTCAGTGATGATGATTTTAATGATGATGATCTCAAGAATGAGAATTTCAAGAGTGAGAATCTCAAGAGTGAGAATCTCAAGAGTGATGATCTCAAGAGTGATGATCTCAAGAATGATGATCTCAAGAGTGATGATTTCAAGAAGAATGATTTCAAGAAGAACAATTTCAAGATCAGCAATCTCAAGAGTGATGATTTCAAGAAGAACAATTTCAAGATCAATGATTTCAAGAATGATGATTTCAAAATAAATAATTTCAAGATTAGTAATTTCAAGAATGATGATTTCAAGAAGAATAATTTCAAGATTAATGATTTCAAGAATGATGATTTCAAGAAGAATAATTTCAAGATTAGTGATTTCAAGAATAATGATTTCAAGAATGATGATTTCAAGAATGATGATTTCAAGAAGAATGATTTCAAGATCAATGATCTTAAGAATGATGATTTCAAGAATGATGATTTCAAAATGAATAATTTCAAGATTAGTAATTTCAAGAATGATGATTTCAAGAATGATGATTTCAAGAATGATAATTTCAAGAATGATGATTTCAAGAGTGATGATTTCAAGAAGAATAATTTTAAGATCAGCAATCTCAAAAATGATGATCTCAAGAATGATGATTTCAAGAGTGATGATTTCAAGAGTGATGATTTCAAGAATGATGATTTCAAGAATGATGATGTTAAAAATGATGATTTCAAAATTAATGAACTTAATACTATCAAATTCAAGAATGATAATTTAAAAAACAATGAGTTTAATAGCAGCAATGAAATCAATTCAAAGAACAATTTTGAAGAAATTAAAAACAATCATGATACAATTACTTTTTGCTCAATACAAGTGAAAAATAAGATAAAAAATAGAATAAAACAAAAATTTCTAAGTCATTGCACTCAGGTTAAACTCAACAAGCAATTGAACAAGATTGATCATCAAATATACATTCAAAACTTCACATAGTTCTGAATTAAAATAAAAATAAAAGAATAATTGAATTTGCAAAATAAAGCATAAATGAATTTTCATGAGCAAAAAGCTTTGCAAGAATATTCTTAAGACAGATATTTATGTGATGATTTGTACAATAACTATCAATGATGATTCACTTATACAAAAGTTTAAAGTTAATCATGTCATCTTGCAAAAAATTATCAGACTTTAGAATGTCAAGATCTTTGTTAATATGACATAAGTTGAAAATGTTATTACTATTTACATGTCTGAAGATGATGAGCAACTGTCATCATTTCAGAAAAATGTTCAAGAAAACTATTTTGCATTTTATTTTAATTGCTTCTTGTTTAATAAATTCATGATAAATGTTTATTTTCATCAAATGTTTAAAAAACAATATTGTATCATCTCAATTTTAAACAACATCATATTAAAAATCTGATATAAAGATGAAATGCTGTTTAAAATTGATATGACTCTTCATTTAAATATTGCTTTTGCAACTGCTGTGTTGAATATCTTTTGCAACATTGCTGTGTTTATTGTGTTCATTAATGTCAACAGCAAAATCAACATGATTAACATCATCAAATTTAAACAAAATGATATTGAAGTCGAGATAAAATTCAGTCTCATCATAGACTACATCAAGACAAAGATTTTCTCAATTAACATTTTTCTTCTCATCTTGTATTTGATACAGATAGCTTTACTCAAAAAGAAATTGATGTCAGATTTACAGATGAAAAATGTAAAAACATGCACAATAAATGTTTATCAAAAGAAAGAAAAGTCAATGATTATTTTCATGATGATTAAAGATATAAAAATTGAGTTTCAATTTCTTTCTGATCATCTTCTAGTTGAATGCAGTCACTTAAGAAATTTATTTGTCATTATCATCAATTGATTAAGTTTACAAGTCAACTATTCTAAGAAACTTCATCTGCTGAACGAGCTAAAAGTTGAATTTGAGACAGTAGAGACATACATTGACTACGACAAATCATCAACAGATTTCAACTTCATGACAATAAAACATCAACTGCGTGATGATTTAAATGTTGAAACAGTAATAATCGAAGATGTCTTAAAGAAGCAAAATAGTATTATGTCATTTGCAAACAACATGATGAACAACAATGCTTGAAATTTTATGTCATCTAAAGAAAGTAAGACAGCTAATGATAATGAATGAGATTATTTGCTTCTTCAAGATGATAGCAATTCAAACCTCAGCTTAAAGAAATCACTTAACAAGAGCATTGAAGTGAATCAATCATAATTTATTTGATAGTAATTAAGTTGTGCTGTTCGCTGAGAATTTCTGTGAATGAAAAAGCTAAGATTGATAATTTAAAGCATAAATAAGAGAGAAATAGAGTGAAATAAATTTTGAGACAAGATCAGAATATGTCTGATTTTAGCATGACAATCTCATCAAATACTTGCGTTTTAATTTATTCAGCAATAAACATGAGTTAAAAAGAAATTTAAACAATACATTTGAGATGATGTATTAACTGCTACATATCATTTTAAATCATCATGAAAATAAAGAAGTTTGCAATGTTTAAATTGTTTATGATTTATTGAACATCATATCAAACAATCAATCATTGACATGTTAATTCATTTACGACACTAGCGTGAATATCTTATTTAGCAAGAATGATATTCTCAACTTCATATTATAGTAACGATAATTTCATTGAAAATTAATCATCAAATTTGTAACAGAATTCATGATTTATAATAGTGTCTTTTGCTTACTTTACTTAAGTGTGTGCTCTTCTAGCAGATCAATCAATCTACTCACTTCAATGTTACTGCATACTTATGTTGATTCACAAGATCATCTGAATCATTGCAATGATACTCTTGATTTATATCTTCATTCTGCAATGTGCTTAATTAAGTCTTCTCACTTGAAGAATTGAAAGCAACATCATGTGAATAAACAATATATTTTGATCATGATGAATCTTAAGAATACGTCTAAAAGAACTTCATATACAATGAGTCATGCTTCATTGCAAGCAATGTTCATTCAAATGTAGCTTGACTTTAGTCATTGATATTCAACACTTTCAATGATTGATGAAAACTTAACTCACTAATTGCATATAGAGTGTGATCACAAAGATGACGTGTCAGACTTCATTTCATCTTGAGCTTTTATCTTAATCTTGTTCATTAAATCTATCAGCTCAATTCTTCGCTCAAAATCAATTCAAATGAGCGAAAATGATAAATATGAATAGTGAGTATCACACATCTAAGAGAAACATCACGCTTAAACATGTTGATGATTAGCTAAATGAGAATCAACTCAAATTCAACAATGTAACTTAAATGTGCATAAACTGATCGCGTCAAGTCGAGTCGAGTTTTCAACTCATCAAGACTTAATTCAAGTCAGAATTCTTGACTTGAGTATTTGAGTCGAGTCAGAAGATTCAATCTGAGTAATTGAGTTGAGTTAAAGAGTTGAAATCGAGTATTGATTCGAAATTTTCGACTCGACTCGTTAAGACTTGATTTAAGTCAGAATTCTTGACTTGAGTATTTGAGTCAAGTCAGAAGATTCAACTCAAGTAATTGAGTTGAGTTAGAGAGTTGAAATTGAGTATCGACTCGAAATTTTCGACTTGACTCGTCAAGACATGAAGATAGATAGATAGATAGTTTATTATGACTTTCTATTATGACTTTCTATTATGACTTTCTATTATGACTTTTCTTCATGACTTTTCTTCATGACTTTTCTTCATGACTTTTCTTCATGACTTTTCTTCATGACTTTTCTTCATGACTTCTCTTCATGACTTCTCTTCATGACTTCTCTTCATGACTTCTCTTCATGACTTTTCTTCATGACTCTTTATCAAACAGTCTTCATAGTTTCTCGTCATGACTCTCTATCATAGCTCTCTATCATAGTCTTCTATCAAAGCTCTCTATCAAACAATCTTCATGTTTCTCTTCATGTTTCTCTTCATGTTTCTCTTCATGTTTCTCTTCATGTTTTTCTTTATAGCTTTCTATCAAAAAAATAATGCAAAAAGATAATGCAAAGGCGAAAAATCGGAAAAATTTCTATATTTAGTTCTCTTGATGTCATATTCGATTGCTTGACGAGTTGAGTCAAAAACTCGAATCAAATTCTGATTCAAGATCAAGATCAAGTCAAGTCAGAAGATTCAACTCAAGTAATTGAGTTGAATCAGAAGATTTAACTTGAGTAATCAAGTTGAATCAGAATGTAGATATGAAAATTCGACTCGACAATCAATCTAGATATGCAATGCTTTTTGAATCAACGTGAAACAAGTTGAACAGATATATGAACAAATCACAGTTTAACTGACTACAAATGAATCTTTCTTGACAAAGATTAAGTCAGTCAGCGAAAACAAAGCATTACAGTTATGCATCAAGTTTTTAAATGACAAATAATCAAATCAATTTGAAGATTTAAAGACTGTTCATATTCATGAAACTTGTAAAAAGCTGATTCAACGAGTTCTTTTCAACATTCATTATAATGCTGTTAATGAAAGATGCAAGACTCAAAAATTGTCATTACAGACAGTAACATCTCTCACATCTACAACTTCAATGAATTCAGTTTCGAAAGATGAGAACTTCATTGATGCAAGTAACACATGTTTATCGCTTGCAAGATCAATATCATCAACACAACATATCTTGAATCATCAAAAGTTGAATATGAAAGTATTTCAGTTAGCAACAACGTGAATCAATACTTCAGCAATTAGCTACTGCTCAGTTTATCAGATGATGTCAAAGACAGACAGTTCAAATTCTAACTTCATAATGCAGATATTTTTGAATGAATGAAAGAAGTTGCTAAAGCTAGATTTGAAGCTTGAAGAACATGCATTTACTATCAAATACACATTTGAGATGAAGAAAGTGATCAGTGATAACAGATAATTTCAGCAGATGATGTATGCTTCATGACAGAATGATCAAAGACACGTCGCGTTCAAGATGAAGTAAATCATGCTCACATCTGATATATACTGTCAAAGTTATAGAAATCATTAAGACATTATTTGATACTAACATTACATCAGATGCTATGCTCAGCTCTGATAATTGCTTGACGAAGCAAAGAAATGAAACGTCATCTGAAGAGTCAGTTGTGATGTCATTTATACAAGTCGAAGCTTAATCAGACTTGATTCTTGATACATCTCAAAGAGTTTCAATTATTGATTATCATATCACTCATATAAATGACATAGCTTCAACATTTATTGTGATTACAAATAAGCTAATGCATGAGTATCAGAGAATATAAATTTCAGTTAAAAACATTTTAGACATTATCACAGAGAATTCTAATCATCTTTTGAGCGTCAAATCAACAAAGAACTCACTCAAGAAATTGTCAAATGATATCAGTACAGTTGATCATTTTCAAGATTCAAGCATATAAATTGAAAAGTGAATCATCATCAATGACAATAGTGATTACAAAAATGTCATCTTGATAAATAGTGATGATGAGAATATTTTAATAAGCAAGCGAATCAAATTAAAGTCATTAAATCAAGAGAATATCATCAAGTTTTATTACTTTAATTTGTTAACAATCAAAAATAAAGTTTATACAATTTCTTTGAACACAGATAGTACGTCATGAAATCTGATTAGCAATAATTCGTCTGAGTCTCTTTTTGAGAATCTCATGAACATTGTATCATGATTTAACAAAGAAGAGTTATCATTGAATGTGAAAGATTTCATTGATCTTGAAATGCAAACTAATGCTATGATTAATGTAAATAATCATACAACTGTTGTTGAAAATACACTCGTGATGAAACAATCATGAAAATTTACTATCACTTTCTCTGAGAAAAAGATGAACTTGATGAATGTCAATGAAGATGATTTAACTTTTGAGCATGAAAATTCAACTGTTAACATCGATGTAAACAAGTAAGTAAATCATTGATTCTTACAATGACTGCAAGAACTAATGAAGAAATAAGATTTCTGCAAAACATACTCATGAAAGATGTTAAACATCTAAGCAACTCAAACAGATGAAAAAGAGTGATCAGATTGTTCTTGCATGATGAAAACAAGATTGTTTTCATTGAATGTATTAAGATCAAAGACTTAGTCACAAAGCTATATCTTTATCAAGTCTTTGACATATTTGTAATGATTGAGATGAAGACGTGACAAAATGATAAGTATCTAACAGATAAAATGAGACTTGAAAAGATATGTAATTCAAACATATTGTAAGAATTACTCTACTAACAAAGAATTAAAATCTTGATATTTCTCAATTTAGTTGCTTTGAATTAATTACTCATACTTGCACAGATCGAAGTGATTGAACATTAACACAGAGAAAATTTTAGTCATCATCTGCATAAAGACAGTAAAACTCAATCTTAACTAGTAAACATCAAGTGTTTCTTCAATATCTCAAGTAAATGAGAAATTCAATGTTCATGCATTGATAACAGCTCATTCGCACTAATCATTTCTATCAAGAATCTCAATCTTGTATACATGTTTTTAATCTTGCTTTCTCAATGAATATCTTAAATGCAAGAGCATTTGAATCTACATGATAACAAAATGAACTGAGAAATTTGCTTTGCATACAAAGAGATTTCACTTCAAAAGAAGATTTGTAAGCTGAAGTTATAAAAGAATGACAGATCAGAATTTTATGAATACAATGATCAGAGAAAACACTCTATAAATGATAATAGACTGATCTACATCATCATCATACAATTATTTTTAAAACATCTCAATAAATTATGAACAGATTATGACGTAACATCTAACATCAAAAGAGAAAAATCTTTCATTAAAACATTCAAAAATTGAAGATCTTTGAACTCTTAAGACAGAGTGACTTGTGACAAAGCTTACAACAAAGTGAAACAAACTTCATTTACAATCAAGAAATTCACAGACTTGAATGCAAAAACTCATTGATGAATGATAATTGAAACTTCAATGAAGCGAAGTTCAACTCAAATGATTTATTGACTGAATAGTATTGAGAACTGAACGCAGTTAAACATAAACATTGAGTGAAAAGCATAAGATAAACATTGCAAAAAGCTGAAAAAATACACGTTTTCACTGATCATAACACTAAACAAGTTTCATGAAACAATCATCAATAAATCAATTGAGAATCACGAACAAATAAAGACTCATATCAACAAGATGATTAACTTCATAAGCACAGTCAGCTTAATGCAAATCTGTAAACACTTGACTTTCATTGATGATGAATCTTTAATCAATGTATTATTTACAATAAATATAAAGATAACTATACAATTATCTTCACAGTATAATACAGTCATCAACAAAAGCATGAATGCACATAAGAAAGCAATGAAGCGAATATATAAAAGTAAATTGACAGCATGAAAGCAACACAACGAACTAAATGAGAAGTCAAAAGTCGAAATTCAAGAATATTTAGCAAGAGTTAAAATACTGCGAATGCTCAGCTCTTTTTCTCGACTTTTGCAACTGAAGACAACGAAGCATCTTTTCTTAATCGATGAATACAGCAAAGAGCAGAGATGAATCAAAATAAACTTAATGACTCTGTATAAAATGATTGATAATTTCGCAAACTCATTTCAACATCACATAAGAAAGATTTGCAATCACAATCATTACTTTAAAATAGCGACAATTGACAAGCTCATTGAGAAGTGAGATTTCAAGAAGAAGACGATATTCTGTTTGATGAGTTCAGTGCAAGCAGAAATACTCTATCATGTAAGTGATCATGTTATATGCTGCGCTGCTTGCTTAGCAACGTGACGATGAATGTAACAAGAATACTTTACATTATCAATGTTAACTTTAAGTGTAAAGTATTTTACAATCATGAAGAAAATTCTCTGCGTCTTAATTACAAGCTTTCTAAGAAAGAATCAGCTGCATGAGATCATAAAATTGTTTCAAGAAGAATTTACAGTTACATTTAAGTTCATCATATTGAAAATCGAGTCATCTTGATATATCATAGACACAATCTCAGTGATAAAACAAGAGCTAACTTTCACTAAGACTTGTTATCTAGTACAATTAGATTTAAAGTGAATGATGAGCACACAGAATCAAGCAAAGAGAAGAATATGATGTATCATGCAAACAAAACTCATCATTACATATAGCATCATATGCACGAGTTTTGACATCAAAAAAGTGATTGATGACAAACAGTTTCATTGATGAAGTTTGTTTGATAAAATGCTTAAGTTTTAAAAGCTAAATGTTCATGATCTTACTTAAGATGATCTCAATGTTGATAAAGAATTTACAACAAAAGATGATGATTTGAACTTCACTTTAAAATGAGACATATTCAATGAAAGAAGCATAAATCATCAGTTGTTTTAAACATATTCAAGATTCAATGAATGCTGACTTAAAATCTGATTTCATCGCAATGATTTCGATTTTTCACAGCTATGATATGTTTGACACATCATGTTAGTGCATTACAAGAACTGTCATTAAATATCATAATGTACAACTTTAAGTAATGTAAAAATCAGAGTTCATCAGCATAAATTCAAGACACATTAGATCAGTACATAATATTAAGTTCATAAGCTTGTAATATTTGAAGTAATCAACATGCATCATATGCAATTGCAGTCACGTCTTTATTTTCTTTATATTTGCGATCTTGTAAGACTGAAAATCTATTTAATTTTATTGATTTTAGCTGACACTTAGCTGATTAGTCAGTTGTTAGCTGATTATTAGCTGAATTGAGTTAACTTTTTCAGATTCTGTCATCAAGCAAAAAGTTAGCTGTTAAACATTTTGTTGATGTAATTCATTGACAACTTTCAATCTGTTTGACAAAAGCATTTCACATAGTTCACTTTCAGATAGTCTTCATTCGAAAGACTTTGCAAGTTAAGTTCAATAATTTATGAATTCTTTACATCATTTTGAAAAGATGAAGACTAAACAAGAAGCAATTGACAAAATTCAGCAGAATTTTTCACAGCTTAAGCTAAGAGAAAATAGCGAGTATGTTCAATGAACTTTGAATACAGATAGCTCTTTTCTACAATGATGATCTCAAATTTCTGTTATCAAAAGTATTTAAAACAAAATTCAAAAAAAGATAAATAATTCACTCTGATTCAAAAAGACTACAAATGATAAGCAATCTGATATATAAAATTACTTTATACAATTAACTTCAATTGTTGAAGAATTGTTTAAAATCTCATGCAAAATCTGCAATAAAATTATGAATTATTCTACAGCTTTTGATAGTTTCAGCATGTTTGCTATGAAAAAGCATCTTGAATCAGACTTTTGCACAGCGATAAAGAGAAAATGCAAACACTTGCAATCATAAATTGAACTGACTTTCGAATAAGTAAGTCATATCTGATAATGCAAATTGATAATGCAAAATTGACAAATTATTAGAAGAAAAGTCATATTGAATTAATTTTTGTCTTTAATCAAGAGAATTAAAAAGATCAATTATGCAAAATCTTTGTTGACTTGAATTTACTCTTTCAAATCATTGATAATGAGCAATTTCAAAAGCTGCTACAAATGCTTCATTCAGATCTGCAGATTGCAGATTGCATAAAGATGATAATCATGATTCTCTCACACTATAAGAAAATTTGTGATAAGATCAAATTGAATCTTACAGAGTCATGACATGTTTTTATTGCTTTAAATGCATGATTTAGTTCTTAAAAAGTAACGTACTTAAAAATATTAATATATTGAATCAATGTTAAATTTCAGTTTCGTGAACATCTTATTGAATTTACATCTCTTGATATTGAGCATATTGATTATCAATTGATGATAAAGTTAATGAAAATTCTGAAGAACTACGTTATTAAAAACAAGCTTTTTAAGATTGTTATTAATAATGCAAGCAATAATAGTATCTTGAAAGAGAAACTTGAAAAGATCATGAATCATCACAAGTTTTAATGAGACAGAACACAGAATTTCATTAATTGCTTGATTTACATCATTAATCTTGTGACTCAAGATTTTATTTAAGCTCTTGAATCAAAGATAATAGTTGATAATGTTATTGCTCAATTAAAGAATAATCAAGTGTAAAATATTAAAACAAGCAGAGAATTATCTGTTGTGATCAAAAAGATATTGCTTTGAATGATAATGCAAAAAAGTAATGCATTTATTAATCATGAAATTAGATTCATGCTTTGATGATAGCTGTCAACGATTTTTCTCAGTGATTAATTTGCTTCAAAGCTTTTCAAGAGCAGAATGATCAAAGATTTAGAAAACTGATACAAGATATTTGCATTCATTGAAACTTTACATACTTAATGCTTCATTAAGCATATCAACTACGTGAATTTGTTGATCTTTAAACAGAGAAATACTACAAAAATTTCAAGATTGCAAAGATCAAATTTGATAAAAGTGAGTGATTCATGATTTTGCTTGTTGACAATTTATTAAATTTCTTCTATGAATGCACTTTAGTAATATCATGAACAATTAATGTAAATATTTACTTAAGATTTTGAATATTTAATGCACTTTTCAATTATCTTGAGCAGATTGAAAAGAATATAAGAAGAAGTATTTACTTATTAAGTGCTGTTATAGTAAAAACTTATGAAAAAGTCTTAATTAAACTTGTGAAGTATTATGTCAAGATTGAAGACAGTGATGAAACAATATATAATCTTGCAAATATTCTGAATTCTATAATGAAGTTAAATTTTTACAAGACTTGAAATGACAAAGATAATGAAAATACAAATTATGATGAAAAATCTATCAATTATGAAATCAAGTACAAGACAGAGTTTAAAGAGTATTTTTATTGTTATTATGAAGATTCAGCTGTTGATTTGAGAGCAGAAGCACAAAGAGTAAGAAGTGATGCTGATAAAATAATGCATTATGATAATGCATTTGATCATTTACTAATGATTTTGTAGTTTGTTGCAACTGTTAGAAAATCATTGCTTCAATAATCTTAGCATGCTCATTCTTTTTAAAATAAAGATAATCAATATTTTTGCACTAATGTTATAATTGTAATTGTAATTCATACATTCTTGTGACATCAATTTAGACTCGACTCATGAGAAACTCTATGCTACTTATATCGAGTGAACAAAATTCTCTGAGGGAGAAAATCACTCGTCGTCTATACGACTGCTTCACGCAGTCGAAACAATGAGATTGACACTGTGTTATCAAGTAATGAATCTATAGCTTCTATTCAGCGCGTGACGCTTGAGTAAACTCTTGATGAGAGTGTCTGTGCTATTTGATTATGATGCATCGTCTTTGCTCTGCTCTTTATTGACGATATTCTATACAATGATGTTTCGATTCGATTCTCGATTCGAAGACGAAAGACGTTTTCTTTGCATTCGTGATGCTCGTGATTGTAACGTACGTAGAGCTGTGTTCTCTTACTCAATGATTGTCATTCATTGAGCAGAGAAATATGTGAT
>JAABUR0100002484.1_pt1 | contig 28062 bp, 27 predicted proteins | sample 5560091 | NCBI WGS metagenome assembly JAABUR01 (sample SAMN10711879, study PRJNA513375) | rock metagenome | isolation source: Antarctica rocks | place: Antarctica: Victoria Land, University Valley sud
TGTCATATAAAATTATTCTTTTAAAGCATTGTTTGTTGAACTGTAGTGATTCTACGTCAATTGTGCAACGAGCGCTGCTATGTTGAACGTTGAACTTTAACATTCGCAATACTTTCAATATTGACTGTTATGTCAAACATTAATATTATTCAATTATTTTTAAAGATCTGAATTCAGCTGATTCAGAGCTACAAGTATGTCTTAGAAAGTTTTGTCAAATAATGAATGCATGAAGTTCAGTAGTGATCGGGGAATTGCTGCTATGCGGGGAATTCGGTCGCTCAGCGCATCGAAATATTCCCAACCTCGACTGCTAGGTCAAACCTCGATATTTTTCAATCATTTCTGAAGCATTGAATTCAACTCAATCAGAGCTACAATTATGCCTTTCAAAGTATGTGAGAAAGTCAGCGCGCAGGAATTGATCTGGGCGGGGGAAGAGGTACTACTAGGTGGGTGATCACCCAGCGCAGTGAGCCTCCCCAACCTCGATTTCTAGGTCAAACCTTGATATTTTTCAATTATTTTGACGGCATTGAATTCAGCTAATTCAGGGCTACAATCATGCCTCCCAAAGTATGTCAAGAAGTCAATGCGCAGAAATTGATCCGGGCGGGGGAAGGGTTACTACTAGGCGGTCAACCAGCGCAGTGAGCCTCCCCAACCTCGATTACTAGGTCAAACCTTGATATTTTTCAATTATTTTGAAAGCATTGAACTCAGCTGATTCAGGGCTACAATTATGTCTCTCAAAGTATGTGAGGTAGTCAGCGCGCAGAAATCAATCCGAGCGGGGGAAGGTGCTGGCAGCTGAGAGACCGAGCAGCCTCAACCCTCAATATTCCCGACCTCATTTGCTGAGTCAAACCTTCATATTTTCCCGGAATTTTTGAATCGTTGAACTGATCTCGATCGGCTCTACAATCTTCGTCAGCGAAAGTTCTTCATCAGAGAGCATCTAGTAGACGTTCGAGACAGATGATCGATCGATCGAAAAGTAGATGATTTCGCTAGTCGAATGAGATTTGACGACGAAAAGCTTTCTCTGAACCATCTGCTCAGATGTCTCAGAGAATCGAGTCGGGAATAAGAGGTAGGCATATCGCAGAGATTTCTCATTTCATCGATTCTCTTTTTATTCTTCAACGCAAGTCTAATCAAAAAATGCGAAGCACTGAGAATTAAAATCGAAGTGCTTAACTTCGTAAATAATATTAACATTCTAGTCTACGACAGATTTACTGAAGAAATTTGCAGAACACTGAGCAAAGCACACGACGTCTGCGCGAAATGAGCTTGCACTCATGATGCAACGTTCGCATCAGAAAAGTACAAGCTCACGCATTTCACTAGAAAATCGAAGAGATTCGACATGATGACTAGCATACAAATAGAAAGCTCAGTTATCAAATTGAAATCAGACGTATGAGTTCTAGAGATGCAACTAAACACGAAACTGCGATGAGACGCGCATCTTTGACAAATAAAGATGAATCACGTCACAAGAATGCTGACACTTAGTCATCTTGAAGTCTTCACATGAAAAGCTATCTTCACAAAAGCGAGACAAGTATACTCAGCAGTAGTGAGATCAGAAATTGCATTCAAAGCGTCAGTCTGACATCAGCGCAGCAAGAAAGATGAACTGTCGAGCAAAGAATGCAGACTAGAAACACTTCAGAATCAGACTCTGCATCACGTAACAGAAGCATTCAAAAGAGTAAACATCGAAACTTTAAAGACAGAAACATACATGAGTTTGCTACATGTTCATCTGAACATGCTACAGAACAAGATCATGCTACACAGTTGAATCAATGATCGAACGCAAGAGATCAGACAAGCATGCAAACTAATACGCGCTCATTTGACGAAAGTTAATCGTGTCATTTCTTGCTTACTCGTCATCAAGAAAATAGTACTTCTGAATGTCTTCATTTAAGAAGATGCGAAGATACAGTTAAGACGCAAACGACACACTTTCTTTTTCACAATGATTTCAACAAGCGATAACATTGCAATAACGCAGTATCACAAAGATCAATGAAATCAACGATGAGAAAAGTATAAAGAATGCATTGCAGACATCAACACAATTTCAGCACAAAGATTGCATCTGAGCAATAAGATGATAAAAATGCATGATGATTTTCAGAAAGCAGAAAGCACTCTTGCAATGCACATCAGAATTGAATGCATAGATCTGAATGTTTATCTACACTCTAGAAATGTTTCAGACATGAATAGTTCACGATGCAACTGCGAATGAAGTCATCAGACGACGAAGCATGTACTCATGCATTGCTCGAACTGATCACATTTGCGATCAAGAATGTTACAAGATGCTGACTTTTCAAACTATTGAATAATCATCATCATCACGAAGAGTCTCAGAGCAGTAGCGAAGATGATGATGAAAACGAAGCTTTTGAAGCAATTTAAAGTGACTAAAACATTCGTTTTCTAACGTGCAATCAACGTGAACAAATTTGATACATAGTTTCAAAACTCATTATTTCGACTGCGTGAAGCAATCATGTAAACTGCAAGTGATTTTCTATCTCAGAGAGTTTTGTTCACTCAATACAAATAGCATAAAGTTTCTCATGAGTTGATTTAATCGATGTCACAAGAGTGTATGAATTTATTATTAATTATTCATGTTTGCATGAATGTTATTTCTTAATGCACTTTTCTTGAATATTTAATATAAAAGTCATTAATCATCTTTTAAGCATTTATAAATTCATCATCATCAACATTATATCAGTTAAAATTATTATCATAATTTTTTCATTTAATTTAATATTGAAATCATTTTTAATATCATTGAAAATTCAATATATTGTTAATTTTTCATTCATTCTCATTATTTATTATTATTAATTTCAAGAATTCATTTTTCTGATCAAATAAAAAATTATTAACTGCAGAATAAAAAAGCTTTAAATGAAATACATCATGTATATGCATAGTGTTTAATAGTTTTAATTTATAAAAAAAAGTCAATAAAGTTAATAAAGTTTGTGATTTTGAATAAATTAAGCATTTTATCATTTAACTTTTTGAAGAGTTTCGCTGTAATGATGTTTTTTTTGTTCAAAAATATCTTTGATTCAATTTTATAATTAATCTTTTTTCTATGTTTATTAATTTATTTCATTATTTGTTTTTATGTTTTGATTAAACTGATCATATTGAATTAAGTACTTAAGTTTAAGTTAAGTACTTGACTTAAAAAGTATCAAGTTGAATTAAATTTTTTTTGAAAAAGTGTTGAGTTGAGTTAAAAAGTTGAACTTAAGCATTTAAGTTAAATTGAGAAGCTTAACTTAATAATTCAACTCAAAAACTTAACTCAATTTAACAAAATATTAAATAAATGTAAATAATTTAATTGAACAGTTTTCATAATTTTCTTTATGACTTTCTATCATGTTTTTTCATCATGACTTTCTATCAAAGTCAAATGATTTTCATGTTTTTTCTTCATGTTTTTCTTCATGTTTCTCTTTATAACTTTTTATTAAACAATCTTCATGTTTCTCTTTATGACTTTCTATCAAATGATTTTCATATTTTTCTTTATGACTTTCTATTAAATGATTTTCATATTTCTTTTTATGACTTTTTATTAAATGATCTTCATGTTTCTCTTCATAACTTTCTATTAAAAGATAATGCAAAAAGATAATATAAAAGTCAAAAATTGAAAAATTTTCTATATTTAATTCTTTTAACATTAAGCTCAGATTTTTAATGAATTAAGTTGAGTTGACTCAATTTTCAGTTGAGTTGAATTGCATCAAGTTGAAAATATAAACAACTTAACTTAAGTTGAATTGAAAATATAAGCAATTTGACTTGATCTTGATTTGAATTCAAAATATTAATTTGAAACTTAACTCAATGATCAGTTTAGTTTTAATTAAAGCTTCATAAACAAAAATTAATATCTTGTTCATATGATTAAATATATTTTCAACTTTGATGATTTGCAAATGCTTATAAATACTTTCATACTTAATGATGTCAAAATTGAAGTTTATATGAGAATAAAAGTTTTTATTCATGAAAAAGAAAATTAAGAAAATGATTAAAAACAAGATATTATTATTAATAAACTCAATCATAAGTAATCATTTAAATTAATTATTCTGCATGTATAAATAGAAAAAATAAAAATATTTATTAACATTCTGATTAACTTATTTGCTTTAATCATTAATTTAAAAATGATAAATGATGAACAATTAAAGAGAAATGTTCAATCATTTGCAAAGAAACTTTCAAAGAATGAAAATGAATTGAGAATCTCAATTGAACATAATGAAGTTTGATAAATCATGAGTTTAATATACTCATTGAAGCAACATTTCAGCTGTTTTTTTGACTGTGATATCTTCATCATTAATAATGTAAAAAATATAATATCTTTCTTTTAACAATTTGCAAATGATAGTTAAAATAATATTGTAGTTGTATGAATTAAATAAATTAATAATGAAGTTCATGACTATGTTTTGTCATCACTGTTTAAGTATTAATAAAGATTAAAGTAAGTTATTTGATTTATTTTTAAATGTTTTTGAACATTGACAAACATAATAGTTTTAAATATATCAATCTACTGTTTTTTGCATGAATGATTAATAGTAATTTCATTTTATGATCTTTATAATTTTAAGAATATCAGAATAATTCATCAATGACTAATCATGTACTTCATGAATCAGATTCATTTATAAAAATTCATTGAATGAAATTTATAACTGATTATCATGATATAAAATTTCATTTTGAACATGATAATTCTTTAATTTAATATCTTTACATTATGTTTTATTTTTTGCTATTGCTTCATGAAGTAATATACAATTTTCTTTAATTTTATTAATTTTAAAAATTTATTTATAAATTAATTCACTGATGTTTTTCTTTAAATCAGCAATCTTCATTTAATTCAACATTAAAATAGTAATTCATTAATAATAAATGTACTCATTATTAATAAACTGATCATTAAATTGAGTTTCAAGTTGATATTTTGAACTTGAATTAAGATTGAGTTGAATTGTTTATATTTTCAATTTGATATAACTTAATTCAATTGAAAATTAATTTAATTTAATTTAACTCATTAAGAACTTAAGTTTAATATCAAGAAAGTTAAATATAGAAAATTTTTTGATTTTTAACTTTTGCATTATCTTTTTGCATTATCTTTTGATAAAAAGTCATGAAGAAAAACATGAAAATCATTTGATAAAAAGTTATAAAAAGAAACATGAAAATTATTTGATAAAAAGTTATAATAAGAAATATGAAGAGAAACATGAAGAGAAACATGATGAGAAACATGAAGAAAAATATAAAGAGAAACATGATGAGAAACATAAAAAGAAACATGAAGAGAAACATGAAGAAAAACATGATGAGAAACATGACAAGAAAACATGAAGATCATTTAACTTTGATAAAAAATCATGATGAAAAAACATGATAAAAAGTCATAAAGAAAAATCATGTAAACTGTTCAATTAAACTATTTACATTTATTTAATATCTTGTTGAGTTGAGTTGAGTTTTCATGTTAGAAATTAATATAAAGTGAGTCATATAAATATAATATAATTAATAAATAAATATTAAGAAAGAAAAGCATTTACAGAAAAGAATTTATTGTTATATGTATATGTTTTAACTTTATGTTAAATTCAAAAAGATTAACATTTTACACATATAAAGCAAAGTTTTAATGATAACATAATTAAATCAAATTCTCGCTAAACTTAATTAAAATGAAATCAAATGAAGATTAAATGAAGAATAAATGAAGATTAAAATTGTAACATTATCTTTTTTTTTAACTATTCATGTTTGCATGAATGTTGTTTTTTAATGCACTTTCTATCAATCTTTTTATTGATCTTTTAAATCATTGAAATGTTTATTGTAATTAACTCACTATGTAAAAAATAAAGAAATAAAGTGATGAGCAAACTCATTATGAAAGAGAAAAAATGATCATTGAAGCAAACTCATTAGTTGACTAACTCATCAAAGAAATTAATTTGAATCATGTCATTGAAACAAACTCATTAAAAGATAAAGCAATGTAAATAAATAAATCATTGCATTGATAACATCTTTGTAACAAACTTACTAATTGAACAGAAACTTAAAATAGATTGATTCACTGATAAATAAAGTAATGTAAGTAAATAAATCATTGCATTGATAATATTTTTAAAGTAAACTCATTAATTAACTTGCTCATTAAAGAAATTAATTTAAATCATGTTTTTAAAGCAAACTCATTAATCTGATTAAACAACATAAATTGTTTTAACTCATTTGATTTACAAGCTTAAATTGATTCTCAAGCAATTAATGAAGATTCTTTATCATTGATTTTATGAATAATTGTTCTTAATTCATTTAAATATTTGAAAAATTTCTTGTGAATAAAAAATGATATAAATTTAAAGAATTTCTTGCAAATTTCTGAATAAACAAAGTAGATTGTTTCATATCATTTACACATTAATAGTAAAATTGATGAGTATTTATCTAATGTTAAAAGTCAACATAAAGTAAGTTATATGAATGTAATATAACTAATAAATAAATATTAAGAAAGAAAAACATTTACAGAAAAAAACTCATTATTATATGTATATGCTTTAGCTTTGTGTTAAACTTGAAGAAATTGATGTCTTATACATATGAAGCAAAGTTTCAATGACAACATGATTAAATCAGATTCTCACTAGACTCAATTAAAATGAAATCAGATAAAGATTAAATGAAGAATAAATGAAAACTAAAATTATAACATTTTAAATTGAGTTGTTAAGTCAAGCTTCTCAACTTGACTTAAGTTCTTGAATTCAACTTCTCAATTTGACTTAATACTTTTTCAAAAAAATTTCAACTCAACTTAATACTTTTCAAGTCAAATATTCAACTTAATGCAATCAGTTTAATCATTAAAATTTCTAAGCATGATGTTGACTTAATAAATTAATGCATTAATCTTGATATTTTGTTTGCTTAATCAATATATTATTTTAAAGTTAAAATCAGCAAGCTTTTATACTCAGCACATTTATCATTTATTTAGCTTTTTATCTTTCATCAATGAGATGAGCACTTGATAATCAATGAACATTTTAATAAAAATGTCAGTTAACTTCAGTTCAAGTTGTTAATGTTTAAATGCTTAAATGATGATTAATAATTCTTTATCATATATTTTGTAATTGTATTCAGCAGAAAACATGTTCTTGTTATAAAAAATAATCAAATGTAAAATTTCTTCATCATCATATTAAAATAAAACTTCATCATTAATGTAGTTGAATGAATTAATTTCAAGAATAGTTTTACAAGTTTAATTAAAATGACGAAGTATTAAAGTCTTGATTATATATTTCTTTATATGATTAAATGTCATTTGATAAATCTCATTTCATTTAAAAATGATTTTTTTTGAGTAAGTTAAATTATGAAGTAAATAATTTTTGAAAAGTTCTTAATAAAGCATCAATAAAAGTTGTAAAAGTCAATGAAGAACTGTATTTGAGTAAAATTATTAAGTGTAAATTATTCAATGATTATTTATATTTTTTGAGAATTTATTTTCAGTTCTTTAATTGATATCAAAAGTTTTAGAAAAATAATTTTCTATATATGAAACTTGCATTTGTTTATATTTATCTGTAGATCAATCTCTTGTAGTCGATGTAAAATTAATCATATATATGATTTATGTTTTTTCAAGATTTTACTGTAAATGATAATATCATTTAAATAAATTTAACAAAACTAATGTAAATATTTAAATAATACATCATTCATATAATGTTAATAAAATGTTGATTCATTTATTAATTCAAAGAACATTACATGATATTTATATGAATTAAAGAAAATAATAAACATAGTTAAATCTTTATTGTTTAAGTGCATGTGAAGTTTGTTAAACACAGCAATGATGTTCAATTAAGTTAAATACTTACTTTCTTGAATGCAAGTGAAAGTCTCATTTATTAATGATAAAGAATAATGATCTTGTTTAATCAAAGTATTGAACTTTCTATAATTTATACAGAAATGCAAACTATCATTTTTCTTTTCAATGAATAAAATAAACAAAACATATGATGCAAAGTTAAAAAAAATGAATTCTTTATTTAAATGATTAATTAAATACTTCTTGATTTTCTGCAGTTTAACATTGAACATTTGATATAATTTACTTCTAAAAAATGTTTCTTCATTGATTAACTTAATTTTATGATCATAGAAATGATGAAATAATAGCTGATTAATTATTACTTAATTGAAAACATTTAAATAATCATGATATTTGAAGAAGAGCTTGATCTTGACTTGCTTAAGTATCTTGATGTAAAAGAATTCATGCAGATTCACTTCTTCAAACTTATTTTCAACTGTAGTTATGAATTAATCAATTTTTAAAACAATAACAGCAAAGATTTTTACATTTAATCATTTAACTAACATTTTATAAATTACAGCTTTAATCATAATAATGTTCAATGAATCTGAAGTTAATTTAGAAATTTTAATGCTAGTTAAAATCACATCATATGATTTTAACTGTTCAATTAGTTTAACTGACTTTTCATTGAATTAATTGAAAGAAAGTGATTCTTGACTGAGTTAAAATGTAATGAAAGTGAAAAATCTCTTCAGTATATGAATAAAAGTCAAGCTTTTTTGTTTTGTGATTGTTTTATTGCTTAATGATAAAATAATCAATTTCAAATGAGAATTAAAATTTGAAAATCAAAGAAAGTTGATTTACATATTTATTATTAAATTGATTTTGTTCATTCATATTTTTTCAAAAATCATTTGATGTTGAGTGATCAACATAAAAATAATGTTTATCATGTAATTTTAAATCATCAGATTCAAATAAATGATATAAGTAATGAGTTTTTTTACATAATGATTATTGAATTCTTGTATTGACTTCGCTTTGATCAAAGTCAAAGACTTAATTTGCAACTGATTATAAATAATCTGCATAATCACTTCATTAATAAATGAATAGTCAGCAACTTTAATGTTCATTAATGACTTCAATGAATAATTAATTTCATTGCTAGAAAGTATATATTTAATAGTTAAAGATTCAGAAGTAAAAGAATTATTTAACATATTCATCATTAAAGAAATTAACACATCTTTCATTGCATTTTTAATGAAAGTCACTAGTTATTTATCTTATTATTCTTGAAAGAAGATATTTTCTTATTCTCTTTATTCTTTGAAATGATGATTTCATGTAAATGAAAAGTAAAAGTTTAAAAAATTAAAAAATTAATCTTGTTTTAAAAGCAATTCTTGAATAAGTAACTTAAAATTTTGCAAATATAGCAAATAATAAATGATTTTATTGATTCAGAAGTAAAAAAGATGATTGATTTAATATAATTAATTATTGAAATCATCATTATTGATAAGAAAGTAATGCATTTATCAGATATGATAATGACTTTAATGATGACAATGCAACATTTGCTGTGTAATTGATAATTAATTCATTGTTTATTATTCACATCTTGAAGAAAGATTTTTAGTTAATGAAGTGAAGTAAAATCTTCAAAGCAAACTGATAAAATGTTTTGCAAGCAATTATTAATTTTATTTTGAAAATCATTTATCAAAATGCAATTATCATATTTAAAATAATTAAATAATTTTATAAAGTTAAAGTAGAAAATATTAAAGAACTTGTTTGCTTGTTTCAAAGCATTGTATTCATGATGATACTTTCAATTTTTATTCACTTCATTATATATTTCTTTCAAATGTTCAAATAACTTGTAAATTAAGTAGTATGAATGAGAAGAATTATGATAATATCAAGTGTAAATGTACTCAACAACATCATTTTTTAGTTTAAACAACATATAAACAATGCAGATAATTTTATTATTAAACTGATTAACATTAATAATCAGTTTGTTATTCATTTTATTTCTTTAATTTTCTTAAGTTCATTTATTATCATTAATGAATATAAATGAATTTAAAAATTTGTAAAATCAATAATAATTATTTGCAAATAATTTAAATAATAATTTAAATATTTCTTGTTAAGTATGATTTTTAATAAAAGTTTGCAACTTAATATCTTATCAAGATTAAAACTGATTCATTGATGATTTTTTTTTTTGAAGAATTAAATGTTTATTTTTTCTAAAGTATTCATGATTATATGATTGATTTTTAGCTATTTCAGTTTCTGAGTATGTTTAATCTGTAAAATGATTTAATGTTTATTACATTTTAAAATTATATTTTATTGATTTTTTAACTCATTTAACATCTTGATGATTTTATTCAACTGATCAAAAGCTTATTAATGTAATTGTTTTTTAATCTTAATGTTTCATGAAATTTTGACATTCTTAGCTTCAGTTGAAACATCAAAAGATAGTAAAGAAATTTATTTATTTATAATGTTTTTAAGTAAGTGAGCTGTTTGTGACTCAACTGACTCATTGTCACATATCATAATAAGAAGATAAAAATAGATAAATTATAATAATAAGAAATTGATCATTTTGATAAATTTAATGAAAGTAATTTAAAGAATTTCTTGCAAATTTTCTGAATAAATGAAGTAGATTATTTCATATCATTTACACATTAATAACAGAGTAATTGATTAACATTTATTTACTGTTAAAAATTGATATAAAGTAAGTCATATAAATATTATTTTGATTTAATTTGATTTAATTTGATTTGAATTCATACATTTTTATGACATTGATTTAAACTTAACTCATAAGAAACTTTATGTTATTTCTATTAAGTGAACAAAACTTTTTGAGAAAGAAAATCACTCATTATTTATATGATGACTTCATATCATTAAAACAATGATCATAAAATTATGTATTAAGTTTGCATTTATAACTTTTATTCAGCATGTGATGCTCAAGTAAACTTTTAATGAGTATTTGTATTATTCATTTATGATGCATCATTTTTACTTTGCTTTTCATTGATGATATTTTATACAATGATGTTTCAATTTGATTTTTGATTCAAAGATGAAAGACATTTTCTTTGCATTCATGATGTTTATGATTGTAACATACATAAAGCTGCATTCTTTTACTCAATGATTGTCATTCATTGCATAAAGAAATATATGATGAAAGAAAAATATATATGATGAAAAGATAAAGTATGATTGTATTAAATAACTCTTTTCTTCTTTTGATTTGACTTATGTTACATAAACATTGAATGAATTGTTAGTATAAATATGCAGTTGCAATCATTCAATGATTAACTTTAATTAATAAAAAAGAATGCATTCTGATTATTCTTTTACACTCTCAATTTTTCATGTAGATAAATGTATGACTTGACATTAAGTAAAAAAGATGAGTTTAAGCTTTTTTAATATATCAGCATGATCAACAAGTCACTACTTCTTCAAGCACTGTAATTATGATTCTCAGACTGAAATCAACTATTTTATTTGATATTTTTTCATCAATTACTTGATGACATTGTTGATGTAATGAAGACATTTCAGTATATTAATGCAATCAATGAGTTGCAAATTCTTTGATCACTTGTAATCATGACTTTCATACTGAAATCAACTTTTTCACTAAATATCTTTTCATTTCTTACTGACATTGACATGTCATCAATCATCTTCATAAATTAATTGTGATTGTTAAAAAAAATGTTATTATGTAAATGAAAACTTTGCATGATTAACTTTTCTGTTCATGCAACATTCTAACATCATTTAAATTGCATTGAATTAAAATTTCTTGATTCTTCTGACTTTTATTTAAAACATAAAATCAAAAGATTCATAGTTAACATCATGTACAAATGAATCTTGTTATCAATCATGAATATCATTTAACTAATAAATAAATACTAAGAAAGAAAAGTATCTATAGAAAAAAAAAAGAAGAAAAAACTTAATTTTTATATGTGTATTTATTAACTTTGTGCTAAACTCAATTAAATTAATATTTTACACATATAATGCAAAGTTTTAATAACATCATCTTTAGCTTAAATGTTTAATAAACTTAATTAAAATGAAATCAAGATGAAAATTAGAAACAATAAATAAAGATTAAAATCATAATAATCTTTCAAATTATTTGCAGAATTTACATTAATATTGATGTTTATGTTGATTAAATGTTTAATATTTATCATATTTAAATAAGTTAATCATTTATATCATTAACATCATGATATTTTAACTGATTTTGAACTGCTTATCAGATTAACTTGAAAATTTAAAAAATTAATTGATGTATTTACAAAATATGCTTTTTTATCGTTTTTTAAGTTAATGAAAGTGATGATACTTCTAAAATTCATGAAATGAAATTCATCATTCTTTATACTACATGTATACTTTTTGACTTTCATTTAATTAATTAACATCAAATTATAATGTAATTTTAAACAATAATAAACATTGATTAGTCAAATTTTGATTAATTAATTATTCAGTAAAATATCAATCATAATTGAATTTTTCTTAATGATGAATACTGTTTCATTATTTGCAGTAACAATGCTGTTATCAATAATCTTTTAATATGACTATTCATTAAACAAGCTTATGTCATAGTAGACATGATTCTCAACTTTAATGTTTATTCATCAGACATTTGTATGATTGTCAGTTCAATAAATGATGAAGATTTTCATTGTTTTAACTATTTTGACTTTAAAACTTTTTTTAAAATCATTTTCTTTGATCAAATTCTTTCTTTTCTGAAGAAACTTTCATTCATTTGAATGAAGTTTCAAATGTAGAAGTCAGCAGCTTTGTTTACTGTAATCTTTTTGCTTGCAATGAGTGCATTTTTTCAATTCTCTTTGAAATTCATTATTGTTTTCAAATTTTCACTTCTTATCATTAAACTGAGTTATCATACTTTTGAAGCTAAAGCTCTTCTTTGAATTTGATCATTTATCATGATTAATTAAAATAATAATCATATTATTAATTAATAAATTAAATTTGTTGATTTTAATGCTTTGTATCAAATTGAAAATATATAATTTTAAACTTTCATAAAGATTTAAAAGAAAGAAATTGCTCAACATTCATGATTGAATTGTTTTTTCAATATTTGAGTACTTAATAATAATTTACTTAAATGAGTTTGCATAGTTCTGAATGAATTTAAAATTTAATTACTTTGTCTAAATTAATTTCTTGATTGTCAGAAATAAAGTGATTAAATTCAACTGTTTATATTAAATCTTCAGAATAAATCATATTTTAATGATGCTTTCTACTTTGATTATATGTATTTTAAATCTTTTTTTGCAGCTGAAATCAATTATATCACTGACTTTGTCATTTCAATCTTCTCAATATTGAACATCAGTAATATACTTCTTTTTATTTACTATTAAAACATTGAATGATAATGATGTTGATTTTTTCAACTTCTTTGAGATAATCATTCAGAAATCTTTGACTTTCAAGACATTAATTATATTCTTCTTTTATGATTTATAGTTTTCACTTTTTTTTAACTTCAAGACATGATAGTTTCTTGAATCTTTTATTGTAATTGAAATATGAAAGTTATTTTGTCAAATATAATCAATAGAAAAATTTTCATTGATTTAATAATAATGAGTTCAATGTTTTAAATTCTGCTCTTAAATTTGTTTATGATAGCAAAATAAAGTTAATTCAAACTTATAATTTATTGATATATGAGAATCAGAATGAATATATGCATATAAATATATTAACTATTTAATAGATAAAACATATATGATAAAGCATATAAATGAAGAAAGAAGTGAAAAAAAGAATAAATATTTTTAATGTTAAGTTGCTTCAATTGAAGTGAAAATAACTAATTATTGAAGTATATGTATGAGCATATATATGTTCATATATATGTATATACATATCTTGTTTTCAACATATAATAAATGTATTTTCAATCTTTTCTTTTATTCATTCATCAGAAAATCAAGATTTTACATGCTGAAACAGAACTTTATTAATGCAGAATAAAGTTTCAAATTACATCTTTCAATGAAACAAATCTTTATTTATAATTTATAAAGCAGAAAATAAATGTTTTATTTTAATTAAACAATAACTTTATTTGATTTTAATTTTATAAAATGTTATGAATGTATCAAAATTGAATAAGATCAAAGCTTTAACTTTAATCAATTCACAATCAACATTAGTGAGTTAACTGTATATTAATTAAAACAAGCTTCATATCTGATTTAGATTTAACTTAAATATGACTCAACATCTTTTTTCATTCTTAACATTTTCTTCACTTTATAACATTCTTTTCTGTGTTACAACATGTTTTTTTCAAGTTTAACACAGTTTTTAAACATTATATAAATAAAAGTTCTTGTATCATTCTTCTTTTATATTTTTAATGTTCAATTTTAGTTATCTTTAAAGAATTAAGCATCATTATTTACATACTTCATTAATTGAATCATTTAAACATAATTTCAACATAAAACATAAATGAAATCTTATAAAAAATTAAGTATCATGTTGAGAAGTACAATGACAGACTTGTTTCTAACAATTTATTGCAATAACTTTGAATTCAGTCTGAATTCAGTCAAACTTGTTTCTAACAGCTTTCTTTAAATTAATATCAGAAATAAAGTTGTATATCATGACTTTGTCATAAGTGACAGTATATAAATAGAGCAGTCATATGATTTCTCTTCACAATCTAGATAGATTTCATTAAATATAATACTGTTCACTTTACTTTTTTAATAAATTATAAGTTTAATTAGTAAAAAGCTTTCAACATAATTAAATCAAAACACTTTAAGCATTTAATGCTTGACAACTTGATATAAAATTTATTCAAATGAGTAATCAGTAATCACTTACTATGCATTTCATGAAAAGATAAATAAGTACATTGATTTAAAAAAGTTCAGTAAAATTTAACAACTTACTATACATTTTACAAGAAAATAAATAAACATTCACATTAAGTCAACAGTTTACTACAAGTTCTTAAGAAAATAAATAAATAAACATATTTAATTGCATTGAAGAATGCATAAACTTTCATCATCATTGATGAGATTAAATTTTTTTCACTTCACTCATCAATTTATTTAATATTTTAATTTTTTTTCTTTGATTTTAATAATAAGCTGAATTTACATTGCACATCATGAACTTCAATGACTTCTTCATCAAATGATGATTTATCTTCATTCTCACTTGCAAGAATTGCAATCAATGATTTTCTTTTATGAAAAGATGATTCATTAAGAAAGATTTGTGATTTGTTATTAAAAACAAGTCTGACTTGAACATACTTAACAGTATCATCAGCATCATAAGCGAAATTCAATCTTTCAACTTTGAAAGTCAAAAGATTGATGTAAAAGCTCATTACTAACTGATCATTTGCATCATTATTGATGATCAAGAATACATTGTAAACAAGACATCAGCAAAAAAGATTTGAAATGTTTTAAACTATAAATATAAAGAAAAGTTACAAATTACTGAAAGACAATATTTAATGAACTTTATTAATTATAAAATGTCAACAAATATTTTTATTGAAAAAACATAAACACATTTCATCAAGTTGACTCAAAAGATCGTTGCAACACAGAAAGATATAAGTAATTTATTTAAGTCAAAACATCACTTTTAAGTTTTACTTCAATCATTATTAAATAAATATACAGTTATTTAAAATATCATTGATGCGCAGAATAAATTAAACATCAAGAAGAAACTTCAAAAGTTACAAAAGAAGAAAACATAATTGAAGATAATAAAGATTGCACTATGAATCAAGCAAAAGAATGAATGCAAATGCATTAATCATAAGCAGAATAAATGTAAAATCAATCATCATTGCAAAAGTCTTTCAGACTTTGACAATAATCAATTGCATCATCATCAGTTGCAATGATTTTCAAAATGTTTTCTCTGTAAAGATGAACATCATTTAATTAATTGCTTTCATCTGTTTGCAGCTCAAAAGCTTGTGAAAAAATGCAAAAATAAAGATAAAACAAAGCATAAAAATGTTGATGATTTTCAAACTTTCATTGAGTTTCTGAAGAACAAGCACAAGAAACATAGAGTTTACAATGCAAAAAGCGATGATTTTGAAATTTTTGATGATAATAAGAAAGATGAGAATGAAAAAAGCGAAAATATTGCAACTTTGTTAAAAAACATTGTTAATAAGATTTTTAAATTCAACTGAATTGCAAATTCTGATGTTTTCTCACATATGATTGATTAACTTCAACTTTTTAATAATTCTTTAATTTACATTAAAAGATGCATCATTAAAGTTGAAGAAGAAAAATTATATGTTAATTATTATAATACAACAGTCATGCAAAATCATCATGAAAACTTAATTAAGTTGTTTTTTGTTTTTCATGTTTTTAAGCTTAAAATGAATCTTCTTTTTGAAAAAAGAATGTATAAGAAAGATCTGCAAGAAAGTTTTAATAATAAAGATTTGTACATGTATAACAAGTGAAGAAAGCAAATGATTAAAACTTTAAAATGCAAAAATGTTTACATAGTAAAGAAAATTGCAAACAATCTTGATGAATTTGCATTATTATCAATTATGCAGCATGATATTTCATCAGCATTTTCAATGATGCACAATTCAATGAATTTTAATGATTCAATAAATTTAAATCACTTCACATTTTACATTAATGTGATTCATCATGAGAATAAAATCAAAGTTGATCATGATCAACTTACTTTTGCAAATGACAAAAGCTTCAAGTTGTACAAGTTATAACATCATTGTTTTACTCATCTTGAATCAGCAAAGCTTCATCAACTTCATAAGATCATCATTTTGAAAAAATCTATTTTCATTAACAACAGTTACAAGAATATGTGTGAAATATGTGCATTCATCAAGTTCATTAACAAATGAGAACATAATATCAATGATTGAAAAACAAGTATTTTAACTTTCATTTTTATAAACATCTGTAAATCACTATCATCATTTCTTGATAACAAGTTGTACTTTTTAAAGATAATTAACAATCACTTCAAAAAGAATTGATGCATTTTTCTGAAGTAATGATTCAATGCATCAGATATTTTGCAAAAATAAAAACTCAGTGTAAAGCTTTACAATGATGTTAAACTTCTTTCAATACACAGTGATAACATCATAAAACTTAAAATCATTTTAAATGATTGATATTCATCAGTTAACATTGCTTTTTAATACATTATTTCACATATGTTGATTCAAAATAAAGTAGTCAAAAGAGTTATATGCATTACAGAAAACTCAATGCAAATCATGATTAAGAATGTTAACTTTTCATTGAATTTTAAGCAAAAGTTGCAAAGATAAATGTTTATTTGCAAAATTGAATCATTACAAAACTTTTAATCAACAAAGTTTTCATGATTTTAAAGAAAATATTTATTGAGATCAAGTTCTCAATTAATCATGTATGAGTATGAAAATGCAAATATTACTCATACATTGACTTCAAGTTATTATCAGTTGAAAACAGATAAGACAAATTCATGAATAAAGATAAATTTAATGTTTTCATGAAATATGTAAAAAATATCAACAAGCAATATCATCTTTGAGTCTCAAATCTTGATCAAATCATCAAGAATCATACTGTTAAGTTTGTTGAAGATGAAAAGAATAAAAACATGAACTTGCAACTTTGTAAATAAACATTTAACATTTTCTTAAAGCAAAGATCTGTAAAAAGATCATTAAAGAATAATATTTCAACTAATGTTTTAAAATTTAATGCTTTCATGATTAATGTTTCATTTAAATCAACTGATGCATTGAAGATTATTATAATTAACTTGAATGCACTTAATTCTAAGATTACATCACATATATCAGATGAGCATGAAGTTTATGCAAATGTTCAAATCACTCAAAAAGTCTTTGCATCAAGCATGTTTAAGTCAGCAGTTTAAACATTTCTGCATGTAATCATCTTAAAAAGAAAAAGAGACAGCGAAGATCAACAACTGAAAGAATGCATATTTAAAATCTTGCAAGCTATGATGATCTGATTTATTATAAAGAAAGTTAATAATGATGAGAGTGATTTTGATATAAGCATGTCATAAACATTATTCAACATTGATGAATCTGATTCTTTTAAAGTAATAAGAATTTATACATTGAATATTTACAAAGATGCAGTGCAAAACTTAGTTTAAAAGAACTTTGAAAAAAAGTAATTAATGCAAAACTTGTGATGCTAGTTGTTAATGAGATTTGACAAGAAGAAGTATTACTCAAAAAGATTAACATCATGACAAGTAAATAAGTTTTCAAGTTAAAGATGTACATCAATAATTCTTTTGATAAATTGAAGACAAGACTGATAGTCAGAGATTTCTTTCAAATTCATGAAGTTGACTATGAGAATATTTTTGCATCAATCATCAAGTTTAACACTCTGCAAATCTTTCTAGTCATTGCAATAATGAAGAATCTTAAACTTCATTAAATTGATGTAAATAATGCATTTATTGAATCATTTCTTAAAGAAATCATTTACATATTTTCTTTGTCAGAAGTGAAAGTCAAATTTAACTGTGCTTTGAAAGTTTTTTGAAGTCTTTATGATCTCAAGCAAGCTGCATGAAACTGACATGATCACTGTGTAACAACGTTATCTGAACTCAACTTTGCTCAATGCATTGCAGACTCATGTCTTTTGATTCATGAGTTAAAAGAAATCATATTGCTACTATACATTAATGACATAATCATCATTTTCAAATCATTGAGCAACATTAAATGATTTAAGCATGAGTTTCAATATGTTTTCAAAGTCAAGAATTTAAGAAAAATGAAGAAAATTCTTAATATTCAAATTACTCGCAACAGAAAAACATGAATCTTATGAATGAATTAAACTCATTATCTTCATGATGTTCTTGAAAAACTCAACATGAGACAAGATAAGCACAAGATAACAGATTTTTCAATGAATGAATATGATGCTTTTTGCTCAGCTGAACTCAAAGATGTGAGAATTAATCAGTATGAATATCAACAAGTTATTGAAAGTTTCTTGTATATTGCAATTCACACTTATTTTGACATTACTTTTGCTCTCAATTGACTAAGTCAATATCTCAATAATTTTGCAAAACATCATGAATACACTTTGAAGAAGTTGATGCAATACGTTCATTTCATAATTGATTTAAACATTATGTATGAAGTCAGTGAAAGCATAAAGTTAGTAAAATACTTTGACTCAGACTACATTTTAAACAAATTAGATTGCAAGTTGATTTTTGTTTACATTTACATGCTTAATGAAGAATCAGTCTTCTGAATGAGTTGAAAGCAAAAGTTCATTATCACATTGATCATTGAGACAGAGTACATGATTTTATTAATCTGTGTCAAGAAAAATCTATGAATTAATCAAGTGCTTAAAAACATAAATCTGACAAAGTATTTAAGCATCAGTTACAATCACGTTAATATTCTTGAGAAGATTACTCATTAATCTGTTTCACTCACACAGCTTAAGAAAAATAATCAAGCATCTTTTATGCTGATTAAGAATGTTTATATTCACGAAAGATTAAAACACATTAACATCACTTATCATCACATTTGAAATCTGCATAAGAAGAATCAAATTTCAGTGAACTTCATCTTTAGTTAAAATATGATAGCAGATGAATTGATCAAGTCACTATCTCAACAGAACTTCAAGAAATTCATTGAATAACTGAGATTAAAAAGCAGTGAAAGTTGAGAAACTTGCAAGCATCAAGTGAAAGTATTAAGAAGTGCAATGACAAACTTGTTTCTAGCAGCTTATTGTAATAACTTTGAATTCAATCTGAATTCAGTCAGACTTATTTCTAATAACTCTTTCTAAATTAATGTCAGAAATAAAGTTGCATATCATGACTTTGTCATGAGTGACAGTATATAAATAAAGCAGTTGTATGACTTCTCTTCATAATTTAGATAAATTTCATCAGATATGATACTGTTCACTTTACTTTTTTAATATATCATGTTAATAATTCTTTATTAAAAATAAACTAACATTGAAAGTTGAAACTGATTTGATATGATAAATGAAAAAAAAGTTAAATATAAATTCAAAGAGTATTAATTCTTTTATTTTGAATTAAAAGCATTGAGTGAATTAAATTATTCTTGACTGACAACAAAATTCATCTGTACATAATGTCAACTACAAATCTTTTGATTTTATGTTTTAAATAAAAGTTAAAAGAATCAAGAGATATCAATTCAACGCAATTCAAATGATGTTAAAATGTTGTATAAGCAGAAAAGTCAATTATGCAAAGTTTTCATCTACATGACAGCATTTTCTCTAACAGTCACAATTGATTTACAAAGATGATTGATGACATGTCAATGTCAGTAAGAAATGAAAAGATATTTAGTGAAAAAGTTGATTTCAGTATGAAAGTCATGATTACAAGTGATTGAAGAATTTGCAATTCATTGACTGCATCAATATACTGAAACATCTTCATCACATTGACAGTATCATTAAGTAATTAATGAAAAGATATCAAATAAAATAGTTGATCTCAATCTGAAAGTCATAATTACAGTGCTTGAAGAAGTAGTAATTCATTAATCATGCTGATATATTGAGAAGACTTAAACTCATTTTCTTTACTTAACATTAAGTCATATATTTATTTACATGAAAAATTGAGAGTGCAGAAAAATGATCAAAATGCATTCTCTTTTATTAATCAAAGTCAATCATCAAACAATTGCAATTGCACATTTATACTAACAATTCATTCAACATTTACATGACATAAGTCAAATTAAAAGAAGAAAAGAATTATTTAATACAATCACATTTTATCTTTTCATCATGTGCATCTCTCTTTCATCATATATTTCTCTGCTCAATGAATGACAATCATTGAGCGAGAGAACACAGCTATCAACTACAATCATGAGCATCACAAATGCAAAGAAAACATCTTCATCTTTGAATCAAAAATCAAATCAAAACATCATTTGTAAAGAATACTATTTATGAAGAGCAAAGCAAGAATGATGTAACATAATTAAACAGCATAAACACTTTCATCAAGAATTTACTAAAGCATCATGCGCTGAATAAAAGCTATAAATTCAAACATAATATATAGTTTCAAAACTTACTGTCTTGACGACGTTGAAGTCATCATATAGTCGATGAACGATTTTCTTTCTCAGAGAGTTTTGTTCATTTGATATAAATATTATAGTTTTTCTCATGAGTTGAACTTAAATCAATATCACAAGAATGTATGAATTTAAATTAAATTATTCATGAATAAATATATATTATAATTCACATTATTTGACATTTTTATGTTAATTGATGCAATTATCATTACATTTAACTAGTATTTGCATGTTCATTTGATTTTTATGATAGTGCAGTTGTAATACAAAGATCATTTTGAATAATTAGTTTTTTGATCTTGTAATCAATTAATTGATTTATTTAATGATTAAAGATGATCAGTCAAGAATGAAGAGATTTGTTCAGCTAGTACTACATTAAAGTCGCTTTAGTTATATTTTTCAATCAACTCAATCTTACATAGCAATATCTTAATCACTTCACGTCTTGAAATCTCAGTTATCACAACGTATTTAAATGTTGATTGATTAATTCATACTCAACAACTCACTAGAATCTTTGAGAAAACGAAACAGGTCTGTAAAACACTTAGTCGAGATGCTTCTCTCTGTTCTGAATGATGACTGTCTGATAAATCAAACGAATCTTTTAAATTCATGAGCTGAGAATTTAAAGGGTTAACACTGACGAAAGAAGAAGAGCGAGGGTTCGGGAACAATATTCATCATTGTCTCATGTAGAACGACATTTGTGAACTGAGAATAGTAGCAAACGATGGCTAGGTTCACGCGGTTCTCAGCTCGTAGGTGACATCACCTTGATAATCAAATGCTTCACACACTCAACCTGAATGCATGATGCTCGCTAGCTTGTATCTAATGTGCAGTTCTGTCCACCCTCATGGCGATCACTCACATCGTTCGTATTATCGACGATCTTAGGATCAGGTTTGGCGTCGTCTCGTGAAAACGTGGGTGAAGATGCGCTCGAAGCAGAGCCTAACGTTGTACAGCGTAAGTACAGAAGATGATGAAAATTTGTTTTGACTCGAACCTTTCTTGTTACGTATGGTCTTGATCCTCGTTCGTAGAAGCTCGAACACGACATTCTCATCTTGCAGAAGCTTATCAGCAATGTAGCGATTGTCGGTTTCTCGTAAATGCTCAAGATAGCTTGCGACCTTCGCTCGCTGAATGTCGGCGCCCAAACTATGAGGATCAGGGCCGAGGAATCGACCGGCTTCTTCTCTTGCTTTCTTCATGTCACGTTCAGCGAGACCCAGGGCCTTCCATTTTGGTGGCATTTTGTATCCCAGTGCTCAATATTTGATGTCGTAAATCTTGTGTTCGTTAATTGTAACCAATGATATGAGGGCTAGTTTTCCTAAACGCTGGTTGGTGGAGATATCCGAGATATCCGAGTTATCCATGTTGATGTGTGCATGACCATGCTAAAGGAGCAAGACCATAGAAATTGGTTTGAACCAGTACTTCTGGTTTGTCTCGCAACATTAATCTAGCTGCCTCCGTTGGCAAGCTAAATTGGCACCTCTGCGTAGCGTCCAGTCATTTCTCTCTGTTTGGCGACTGCTGCTTCGATGCACCAAAGCACATTCGTTCACCATCGAATTACACCCAGCCATATTCGTAAGACACCTTCGAATGAAGTGAAAAACTGGAATGCAACCCTGTCTGGTAATCCCATGCGGACAGGCTGCGAGCAATGTGCGTCTCAATGGGTAGAGAGCTGGAAACAATGTGGTATACAATGACCCCAGGATAACGCTACCACCATGAATGTCTTGCAAGGTTACTCACAAAACATGACTGAAATGCCATACGAAAATCGAAACTGGACCTTGCGGTTTTCCGGTAGCAATTCCATCTTTGGGTTTCCCACCGGAGAACGCTCAAAGGCAAGATCCGCGAGCGCATTACACGGCAATCAAAGGACAGGGTTATGACCAGCTGTGTTGGTCATGATGTAGTCCAGCTAAACGATAGTAACTTCGGAAGTACTCGTATACGGCGAATACCAGTCCCATATTTGGCTTGTCATCCAGCTTGTCTCTTTCATCTTTTCCAAAAGGGTTGCCCTCGCCATGACCGATTGGTTTCACCCCCACGCTGTGTCCTTCTCGACTGTGGCGTCTCATCGACAACGTCAATGAGCCTCGACAAATCACGATCGGCGAAGCCCTTGCCACCCTGGATCCCGTCATAGATTCTTGGAATCCCCAACCTGCCGGTACCACCCCGCCAACACCCAACCGCTCCGCACAACCAAGTGCTTCTATCTTGAGAACAATTTTGACCTCTTCCAAGAAGTCTCTATTGCCAATTGCAACTACTATAATTCCTGAAGGTCCTATTGTCCGCGATGATCCTGTCTGCTTGAACAGGAAACGACAATTACATAGGAGGGACAGGGGAAATAGTGCACCGTCCTCTTTGCGACACGAAAGAAAGTACGAGCATGAGTCCATTGACATGGTCCAAGCAAAAAGCGAGGGAGGACTTTCCATGACCGTCTGAGCTAATTGATAGATACAAGCAAGCAATGATTCTACCCATTCATAACTCAAACTCTCCAAAGCGGATCAATATGTGACGCATCAATCTTCATGAAAAGCTTGGTAATCCCTTTTCCTTGTCCCAGCGCCCACCTGTCTCAGGAGGCGAGTAGTTCCCGATCACTTGACTTTGGCACAATGACTTAGATTACCGCCGCGGAATATCGACGTCTTATACATGCTTCATTGCCATACTAGAACACTTGCGTCAGCAATTAGTCACAATTGAAGTGAACATCATCTCACTATAAGGTGTGCCATCTAAACTGCACTGGTCCCACTGCTATCCATCTCTAGTACAAATAGTACGACTTCCATCACTTGTGACCCTCGTCCCCTTTTACGGGGTCTCAGCTCTCCGGAGAAGGAGTAGATAAGAAATACCAGTTAGCCAGCTCAGACCTAACGTAGCATTATGAAGAATGATATACCTCGCCAAGTCTGTCTTCAGAATGTGCTCCCAGTGAGACATCGTAAGGCGTTGACATATTGACACAATGTGTCTGTCTTGCCGATTTCGCCGACGTAATTTAGTTTTACTGATGTGTGTCTTGCCACATTCCCATACCTCAAACAAGCTACAGTACAGTTGCTTAGTGTACTTCTAGTGGGAAAGGTTCTTCCATAGTACCAGAAGCACAGGTCTTTCATTCTGAGTTCGAATCGATGAGCTATAGTACTTGGTTAACCAATTCTACTGTTTTGATTAACGGGTATTGTTTTTTACGAATGAACTTTCACACGTTCACCTATGGACCTTCCGATTAGTGCTTCATCTGCAACATGGATTAGTCGTGGATAAGTTATCAATCTATCGGTTTCATACCTATCATTGAAGGATTTTGAGTGCGAATCTTATGGATCAACCAATCACCACGTAAGAATCTAGGTTTTGACCCTTTACGGTCGTCAAGTATGCCTATAAAAAAAAGAGAAACCGTGTCTCCTGGCTTAAGCAGTGATGACCCACTTCCTTGAGCAAGAGTCTCCGAAGTAATGATGGGCATGCTGCCTAATCACTATAGGAAAGTGCGGTACCTCCTCACTTCTATACGGTCCAATCTTTCGCTGGCGGCGGTCGGAAGCGAGAACCGCACACCTTTCTATTGATACAGCGTCCTCGTGTTTCTGACAGCTACATTATTCAGCTTTCGTGCTTTTGAACACATCTTTGGCCTTCATGAATGAAAGATCGGCAGAAAATCGATACCAAGCAGCTGTTTGCTTCCCACGAAATTGATTAACCCAACAATCTTTATAGCCGTCTCGTTGATCAGTGGCTGGTCTGCTCAATCGGCATTCGTAGCCGTAGAGCTCTCAGTCCCGCTGGGCTTCGCCACCAGCGCATGCAGACGGGAGAATTGGGAACTCCGTGGGAGTCTTGGTGAACTGATCAAGGGCCGCATTCACGGACAGGTTCCCAAGCCACCTGGTATCGACGGCGAAGAGTTATACAAAGACAAGAGTCACCCAAACTCGCTCGGTTCGGAGAATAAGCCTCAAATGAAACCTTTTCGAATGTTCCCACTTCTGCTGGTTTCGGCGATCTCTCTACAGCGTCTACGTCGACATCGCACACATTCTTCGAGACATTGTTCCAGGTTCACTCCGCAATAATACCCTACTCTAACCGGTTTATTCGTTTCGCTTCCACAGATGCTCTTCTGAGCTGTCGCAATTCACTTGACCTGCATCTTTATTCATGTCGTTATTGCTAAGGGGTTCATATTCTGCTTCGGAAAGCCGGTCGATCGAAACTTGTTGAGACTAGCTATTATCATTTCACCTGTGCTCACGCTACTTGTTCCGGGTGGCATGGGAGACGTTTTCAAGGGCATGGTGGTTTGGACTCTCTCTTACGCCCTGTGTTTTCGTTGCCCTCAGCACTAGCGCTTTGAGAGTGCTCTTGCAGCCCGAAACACTCAAAGCGTGCGCAGCGGTTTGGCTCATTTATCGCAGTGCATCAATGTGCATTGGCCTTGCTTTCGCCCCGCTCGTGATTCGCCATATCAACGAGAGTTTGAGTCTTGGCGCAAAGAAAGAAACACATCTCTTAGTTCAGGAGACAGAATTCTTTACTCTCTAGTCGACAATAAGATAATGTGGAACTAAGGGTGTTGCAGGGGAAATCGCGTTTTCTCCGTGTAATTTACAACCGATTCCCATTTCTCTATATGCAACCACACTCAGTGTATCTCAGGGGTCTCTTCGCGTCTACCCTGAGTGGCGATTCCAATATTGCATGGAATATACTGCGACTAGTATGGTTCCTTCAACCGTCCTCGAAGGCATACGATTCAATGCAATATGTATTTGAGCTTTCGACCATGTTTACTTCATACTATTAGTGTATCGGCTGTATGGTCTCATTACACCTTGACATTTGTAATGTGTTTCCACTGAAGAACCAGCCTATTAATGTCGGTGAAGCCTTTTATTGCACCATCATATTTGAACTCGAAATTAGCAACTGTTCCTTCAAAGGCTGGCCTCGAAGCCTTCACCATTGCAGATAACCTTCGGTTTAGCGTAAAATGCAGCGACGTCTGCGTTCATCAAAGCTTAGCGATGAACGATCCAGAGTATTTTTTCCCGAGATTTTCTCACGCCCGGTACACAAGGCTGGCGACAAAAAGCCCAATCACCAGTCCACCGAGGACGACAGCGAAGATCCCGTAAGCAGTCTTTCTTCCCAGTCCCAAGCTCTTTCGGACAAAGTCTCTATTCAAGTCACGTCTTATTAAAGGAAGTGCGAACAAGAACCCTACTCCCGCCACCCAATATCCAGCAGGAATGATTACGGCCAAGGCGACTTTTGTACTGGCAATATATGCCGGACTGCCACTTGTGTCGCCCCTTAAAGCCAACCCAATGATTTCTGGACCTGCAGAGTATACAAGGACTTGAATTGCTGCCCATAACCCTAATCCGAAAGTCTTGTATCGTGGCGGTAATAAGAGCACAACCAAACTATTCAATGCGCCTAGCCAGAGCTCTGCGGTGAGGTACGCGGCGCTCATGGTGCCGTAGAGTATATTAACGCCCTTGTCCTCACCGCCTCCAGCAACAGATCGAGAGAAGATCATTAGAAGAACGAAGAGTGAAGATACCATACCACCAACTCCGGTCAGATAGATAGGTACCATCTTTGTCCTCCGCCAGAAATATGAGGTCAAAAACCCTCCAAGAAGAACAGCGACAGATCCGACCACACCCACGATAATTCCATAGCGAGAGAGAAGATCTGGATGGGATGGATACAGACTCGAGAGATATGTGGGCATATAATATCCAAATACATTGCCCGAGAGCTGGCGAAAGGACGCCGAGAGTGTGAGCAGCCAGAAAGAACGCATCCGTACAAGATAGCTGAAGGTAGCTGCCAGATCTTTGCGTGCATACGCAAGCTTTGATTTGGTGGAGGTCAAGTGAGGATGCTCTCCCAGATGATTTAGAGACCTAGATTGAACCAATGAGGTCTGTCGCAGAGGCTCCTGGACAAGGAGCCGAACGAACACCGCCACGACAATACCTACGATTCCAATGGCGATCAAAGCTGTATTCCACGGGGTATTTGTCCTAGCAAATGCCACAGCGATCTGGCCGCTAACTGCTTCGCCAATGTACACACCTACGTACAATATGCTAGACCCTGAATTAGCAGACACAGGGGAGGACAACCTTCCATGTGGCACTGCTGACGTACCTTTCACCGATAAAAACGTACTCTTTACCCATCAAGTCACTGATGAGACTTACACTGAGTGCCTCTACTGGTGCCTGGCCAAGGCCCATCCCAATACGTGCCAGCAGGATCTGCCAGAAGTTCTGGCTCAAGCCTTGAAAGATCGCACAGAGGCTCCACCATATTGCGGCAACAGTTAAAACCCATACTCTAGCACCGGTATAATCAGCAATAAAGGCCGTTGGTAACGCGAACAACGCATAGACGATACCGGTGGCATAGCCAGACAGAATACCATAAGCCGATGGCGATAGACTTATGGAGGCCACCACCTCGGTCTGAAAGTATGAAAGGATAAATTTGTCGTATTGCGCAAGAAAGTAGTTCAAAAAGAGAAGTGTGAGTGATATGACGATACGCCATACGGGCACGGCGGGTCTGTTTATCAGATCACCCTGTACATGTCGAACTTCCACTGTTTCCTCGTGTTGGAGAGCCTCAGCATTTACACCTATCTCCAAAGAAGGCTTTTCCATGTTGTATTTTCCGCTGCCTCCTTTGTCGCAGGATA
>JAABUR0100002486.1_pt1 | contig 28054 bp, 27 predicted proteins | sample 5560091 | NCBI WGS metagenome assembly JAABUR01 (sample SAMN10711879, study PRJNA513375) | rock metagenome | isolation source: Antarctica rocks | place: Antarctica: Victoria Land, University Valley sud
GGCCAAACGCAGCCACAGCTACCCTCGCAAACCCGCCGACCACACGAAGCGACCGCCAGCCCGCGGCACACTCACCCTCGTCCTGCTTCCACTCACACCCAGGCGGGCTCTAAGTTGAAGGTATTGGCCCCGGGGGTCGACCTCGACCGCATTCGCCAAGCGTACGAGGAGTGCGGGGACACCATCCGATTGGTGGGCCCGCCCCCGTTCTGAAGCGTCCGCCCGCATGGCTTGGTTGCCACCGCCATTAACAGTCGACGAACCCGGAGGCCCTGAGGCCGCCTGCAAGCATCACTAGATAGGCCGGTTCGTCTTTTACTAAGAAGGCGTGTAACGGCCCTGGCCTGACCGCAATGAAGGTGGTGCGCCTCTGACGACTCAAGCGGGGCCGGCCGCCGGCCTCGCCCGCCCCCGCGCGGCGGACACCCAGCAAGAGAGTTGCAAGCCAGGCACCGGTCGAATGGACAGAAACGCCACGCGGATGGTCCACGAACACCCGGTTCACACGCGCATGAGGCCGCCGTCCGAAACCAAAGTCTGTCCAGTCATGAATCCGCAGTCGTCGCTAGCTAGACAGGAAGCAAACGGTGCCGACGATGTCTTGCGGGGTTCCGACGCGTTTGATCGCCTGCATGCTCGCGACCATTTGCAGACGTTCGTCGCTTACTTGCTGAATCATCCCAGGAGTGCGTGACGCGGTGGGGCAAACCGCGTTGACGGTGATACCGAAGGGCGCGAGGTCGTTGGCCAAGCCGCGAGTGAAGCCGACGACCGCGCCCTTGCTAGCTAAGTAGGCGACCATATGAGGCACCGCAAGGCTGAGTGAACTCGACGCAAGATTCACGATCCGACCCCAGGCGTTCGCGCGCATCGATCCCATGACGGCCTTAGCCATCAAGAACTGCGAGTCGATGTTCATCGCCTGGACGCGTTTCCACTCGGCGAAGTCCAGTTCAAAAACATCCTTCGCAGGGTAAACGCCCGCATTATTGACGAGAATGTCGACGCGTCCGGAGAAATCGAGTAGGCCTGCGGTGATAGCCGCGACCTGCTCGGGATTGGAAAGGTCTGCTTGCAACGAAAGCACCCTACGCCCAAGCTTCTGCACCGCCGCGACAGTTTCGTCCACCGGGCTCAAGTCGATCGCGATGATGTCAGCCCCCCGTCGAGCCAGCTCGCAGGAGATGGCGTGACCGAAACCCCTAGCTGCGCCGGTGACGACGGCGGTTCGTCCTTCATGACTGTCCACGGGACATTCTCCGTTCTGCCCCAGCAATATGGGACTTGCCCGGCATAGGCGGGCCGTCCAATGGACTTTCCGCATGTTGGGCGTACCTATTGCCGCCCACCGGTATGCTAGCGCGGGCATGGATGGAAATGCAGGTCTAGTCGTACCACGTTAGATCGGGGCTCCCCTGGCCCCTGCACCGCGGGCAATCCTGCCGCCTTGTCGGACGTCGGACCGCACCTATTAGGCCGAGGCCGCCTTCCGCCAAGGGCGGCCAGCTCTAGGACCAACCCCGACCAATGGCTGCCACCAGCTGGCGGACTACGACGGTGTGCAAACGCGACGTCGCCTCGTTGAGGATGATCTGTAAGTCGCCAGCGGCGTGGTGGGCAATCCTTGGGAAGCACAGGATGTGACGAACCGGATCCGTCCCAAAGAGTGCGGAACCGCACCACGCGCCCTCACCGGCCAACGGGTGACGGGTGACGTCGAGCCGGCTGCAGCCGGGCTCGTCCCGAGGCGGCTTACCCAACATGTCTCGGTCCGCAGCTCTAGCCAGGAGCCCACGAGGCGCTATCTACGCCGCAGTCAAGCCTTGACAGGGGGCGGCCGTCACGCCACCCTAGAACCTTCCGAACGTTACCGCCTTTTAAGTCGCGAGCAGGAGAACAGACATGCGTCGTCCCAAGAGCGCATCCGCCAGGATGCTCGCGAGCCACGGCGTGCCGAACCGGCCACCAGCTACGTCTGGTGTTGCTCTGGGCAACCAGACGGCGTTTCAGGAGGCAAGATCCGCAACGTTCGGCGCGCGTCGTATCGCCCGGCGGGTCGTGGCGATGGGAGCCTGCGCGGTCGCGGTGGTGGCCGTCGCAGCCTGCGGTTCTGGACCGTCGTCCGGGTCCTCGTCCGGCTCCCCGGCGGGAGTGCCATCGGGGACTACCGGGGGTGCCAACGTCTCCGCGGCGCAGGCGGCGATCGCGCCGTTCACGGGCAAGCCGAGCCCCTTTCCGGTGACCGAGCCGTTGAGCAAGCGCCTGCCGGGGGGCACGAAATTCGCGTTCTTGCAGTGCGCGACGCCGAACTGCGCCTTGGCCGGCAAATACTACCAAGAAGCTGTTTCGGCGATCGGTGGGACTTTCACTGCGGTGAACGCAGGGACGACGGCGGCGGCGTCTCAGGCGGCTGCGTCGAGTGTCCTTGCTTTGAAGCCGGACGTGGTCTTCGTCACTGTCGATCCTTCATTGTATGGAGACGCGCTCAAGAAGATGTCTGACGCGGGTATCAAGGTGATCTCGATTTCGGTGGTGAAGGACGTAGCACCGTTTGGCGTCACCTTCAACTACATTGGTGCGCCTGAGATCGAAGAGGATGGGAGACTCCTCGCGGACTGGGTGATAGCGAATAAGGGGCCCGAAGCCAACGCCGTGTTCTACAGCCTGCCCGCGTTCGACTTCTCGAATCTTCTGCAGCGCGCCTTCGAGACCGAGATGGCTAAGAATTGTCCCTCTTGCCAGGTCCGTGCCGTTCCTATTGACGTTGCCACGATCGGAACGACGGCTCCGCGTACGATCGTTACTGACCTACAGGCTAAGCCTGCGACGAATGTCGCCGTTTTCTTGAGCCTCCAGATGGCCCAGGGTTTGCCCGCAGCGATGCGTGCGGCTGGCCTATCGGTCACGACGGTGGGTCGTGGCCCCACTCCCGTGAGCCTGCAGGACATCAAGGACGGTGGGTTGACGGCAGGGTTGGCGCTCGACCTAGAGGTTGGGGGTTGGATCGGGGTGGACGCGGGAGCGCGACTGTTGTTGGGCGATCAGCCGACGGCAAACGAAAAGACCGGCGTATTGATCAAGCAGTTCTTGGGGCAAAAGGACATCGTCTTCGACCCAACCAACGGGTGGTCCGGGTACCCCGACTTCAAGAACCGATTTGCAGCGCTGTGGCACACCGGAGGATGACCCGAATGGCGAAGGGTCAGCTGCACCTGAGACCCCAGCGCCAGCCGTCGCGGTGATTGACACATAACATACGTCAGCCGAAGGCGCCCACCTCAACGACCACTGGACTCGATCACACCAGCGCGCTGGTGCTCGATGGCGGCACGTCAGACGCCACGGGACCTGTCGCGATGAATGCGCCAGTTCCCAGATTCGACGGCAACGCTGACCGACTTCTCGCCAGCCCGGGACGTCGCTCAGCAAAACCGTGCACCCGCACTCCACGAACTACAAACCGACGTCCCATCCGCGCCCAGCACAAGGAGGTGTGACAGCGATGTCACAACCCACCTACGTTCCCGTCACCGAAACCATCGCCGGTGAGTCCGTGCGTGTCCTGCACCGGCACTCCGAGCCGATGCAGGAACCCAAGACCTTTCCGCTGCCCGGAGTTGGCTACTACCCGCCACTAAAGCCCCGCAGCTACGTAGAAGACGGCATCCACGTCGATCAAGACGTCGAGGTCAAGCTGCGAGACGGGACGACCATATACGTCGACGTCTACCGTGACGCGAGCGCTTTGGACCAGAAGGTGCCGACGATTCTCGCGTGGTGCTGGTTCGGCAAGAGGCCAGGGGATGAATGCGCAGAAGAGTGGACCACGCATGGCGTGCCGCAGGGCTCACACTCCAAGATGACAAGGTTCGAGGGGCCGGATCCCGCCTTTTGGTGCAGGAAAGGGTACGCGGTCGTCAACGCCGACCCGCGAGGTGCCGGAAACTCTCAGGGACGGCTGGTCCTCTGGGGGAAGCAAGACGGCGAAGACGGTCACGACGCCATCGAATGGATAGCGGCGCAGACTTGGTCCAGTGGGCGTGTCGGTATGTTCGGCAACTCCGGTCTGGCCATTTGCCAGTGGTTCATTGCGGCCGAGCAACCCGAGCACCTGAGTTGCATCGCGCCCTGGGAGGGCTGCTCCGACATGTACCGTGAGTTCGCCTCCGAGAACGGCATTCCCACTCCAGGATTCGCCGACTTCGTCGGCAGCATTGGCCGAAGCAGCGGCGGCCTCATCGAGGACTACTCCGCCATGATCCGCGAGTACCCGCTGATCAACAGTTATTGGCAGTCGAAGATCCCCGACTTCGCAAGAATCACCGTGCCGGCTTACATTACCGGCGGCTGGAGCCACCTCCACATGATGGGCGCAATCAACGGCTTTCGCCGCATCAGCTCCCCACTCAAGTGGCTGCGAGTTCATCGCGACTTCGAGTGGCCCGACACGTACTCGTGGTGGAACATCGAGGACCTCGAACGGTTTTTCGATCGGTACCTTAAGGGAATCCGAAACGGGTGGGAGGCGACGCCGAAGGTCCGTATCGACGTCATGGACGCGTACGACTTCGACAGCCAGGTCGGGCGTCCTGAGAACAACTTCCCACTCGACAGAACCGTCTACACCAAGCTGTATCTGGACGCTGAAGAGTCAGGTACGGTGTCACTCACGCCGGTGCGCATCGAGTCGCACGTTTCCTACGATCCCGAAACCGACGAAGCGGACTTCGACCACACGTTCACCGAAGACACCGAAATCGTCGGTTTCATCAAAGCCCATTTGTGGGTCGCGGCCAAAGATCACGACGAAATGGACCTGTTCCTCACGGTGCTCAAACTGAGCCGGGACGGGGAATGGCTGCCGACCAATGTCCTTGGGCTGCCTCACCCTGGAGCGTGGGGACGCCTGCGCGTATCCCATCGGGCTCTCGACAAGGACCTATCAACCGACTTTCAACCAGTGCAGTCCCACCTTAGCGCGGACAAACTCGTCCCTGGTGACATCGTCCCGGTAGACATCGCCTTCTACCCGCACGCACGAATCTGGCACGCCGGCGAAACCCTTCGGCTTCGAGTCACGGGTCGGTACATCCGAGAAGGCTGGTTCGAACCGTTCTCCTGGGACACCGATAACCGCGGACGGCACGTAATTCATACGGGCGGGAAGTACGATTCCTACCTGCAAATACCGGCGATTCCTCCCAAGCACCAGTCAGGCGCGTACGTCTACCGCTAAGCACTAGGGAAGTTACGCTCCTGAGCCGGCCTTTACCGCGTCCGGCGCCCCCCGAAGCGCCAAACCGGCCACGCAGCACTCCATGGCCAGCAGCGCCGACGCACTGCGACCCGGGCGCGGCTGGGCCGAGAGCGGCTACCTCCTCCTGGGGCGGTCGGCGCTGCCGGAAAAGCCCCCTGACCCAGGGCGAGGTAATCCACATATGGCCGAGCGACACTCGGACGGAAGGAATGAGACATGGCAACCGAAAGTGATGCAGTACTCGACCGGATGCGGGCCACTTCCGACGATGTTCACCGTAGGCTCCTCCTGCGAGGCGGCACCGTGCTAACGATGGACGCGCAGCTCGGCGATTTCGCTCCGGGAGATGTTCTGATACGAGGCAGCAAGATCGTCGATGTCGGACCTGACCTCATGTCTGCGGCTTCCGATGGCCAGGCCATCGTTGTAGATCTAAATGGTGCGATCGTGATGCCGGGTATGCACGACACCCATCGCCACGCATGGCAAGGACAGCTTCGTCGCCTACTTCCAGACGCCGACGTCGCGACCTACGCCCAGGTGATTCATGCGCGTCTGGCTCCTCTGTACCGGCCTGAGGACATGTACGCGGGCAACCTCATCGGCGCCCTAGGGGCCATTGAGGGCGGGGTCACGTGTATGATGGATTTCTCGCATAACGCCCGCTCGCCGGAGCATTCCGACGCCTCGATCGATGCCTTGGCCGCCGCAGGCATCCGGGCCATCCACGCATCTAGCCCGCCGCTGGCCGGAGATATGAATGAGCACTGGCCCGGGGATCTGAGACGCTTACGCGATGAGCGCTTTGCGTCCGACGATCAACTCTTGAGCCTGCGACTCGGCCTCCTGTCCGGAGCCGCCCGGCAGACGATCTCCCAGTGGTCCGATGACTCCTCCTTACTTGGAGAAAAGACCCTGAAGTTTGCCCGTGAACTCGGCATCGGGATCAGCGTTGATGGCGTCGGAGGACCAGTAGCAGCCGAGCAGCTCGAGGGACTCGGTGCGGCCGGCGTCCTCGGAAACGACACCACGTATATTCATTGCCGAGATCTCACAGACGGAGCCTGGCAGGCGATTGCCGACTCCGGCGGAACCGTATCGCTAGCACCGGCCTCCGCGCCGCAGTTCGGTCAACCCCATTCGGTTATCCCGGTGCAGAAGGTGCTCGATGCGGGGCTGCGTCCCTCCTTGAGTGGGGACGTCGAGACTTGCCTGGCCACCGACATGTTTACCCTCATGCGGCTGGCTCTCAGTGTGCAGCGCACAGGTGCCGCCACCGGTCCCCGCAAAGTCGACGCGCCGGCACCGATCTCGGTGCGAGACGTCTTGAACTTTGCCACCGTGCAGGGTGCTCGCGCAAATGGCTTGCTCGCCAAGTGCGGAACCTTGACGCCAGGCAAGGAAGCCGATGTGGTCATCATCCGCGCCGACACCATCAGCACGTCGCCTCTGAACAACGCCGTTGCCACCGTCGTGCTCGGAACCGACACGAAGAACGTCGACGCCGTCCTCATTGCGGGCCAACTCCGCAAATGGCGCGGTGAACTCGTCGGCCAGGAGGTTGCGCGGGTTCGGCGCCTCGCCACCGAGTCCAGGGATCGCCTCCTCAGCGTCAGTGGCTACGATTTTGACGTTTTGCGATGAGGTGCCAAGTGTCAGGAGGGACGGCCCGAAGGTGCGAAATTAGTAACGCGAGCAAGAGCCGCTAGTTGCAGGTGCGTTGAGGTCGCCTGGCCCTTGAAAGAGGACGAGAGGCCAACTTGGAAAGGTCAGGCCTGCTCATGAGGGCGAATCACGCCGGTGGAGGATTTGCCCACGCTAATCGTCCAGACGTGCGCCTGGCGACTGAATGTAGAGGGAAGGCCTTATGAGCGACAACGACGCTGTCGACAGGGTGGTGTGGTTCTCGCAGGTGGGGATGGGAGATTTGGACCGGGTTGGCGGCAAGAACGCGTCGTTGGGGGAGATGATCTCCCAGCTGGCCCGAACCGGCGTCCGGGTGCCGGACGGGTTCGCCACGACGGCGGACGCCTACCGGGCGTTCGTCGCGCAGGACGGGCTGACGGAGCGGATCACCGAGCTGATGCGTGGCCTGGACAGCGACGACGTGGAGGCGCTGGCGCGGGTGGGCGGTCAGCTCCGGCGGGCGATCGTCGAGCAGCCGCTGCAGCCGAACCTGGAGGCCGACGTCCGCCAGGCGTACGAGCAGCTGATCCGAGACAACCCGGACACGTCGTTCGCGGTGCGCTCCAGCGCGACAGCCGAGGACCTGCCGGATGCGTCGTTCGCCGGCCAGCAGGAGACCTTCTTGACCCATCCGGGGGATCGACGCGGTGCTGTTGGCGGTGCGGGAGGTGTATGCGTCGCTGTACAACGACCGGGCCATCGCCTACCGGGTGCACCACGGGTTCGAGCACGCGGAGGTGGCGTTGTCGGCGGGAGTCCAGCGAATGGTCCGGTCCGACGTCGGCGCCTCGGGGGTGATGTTCACCATGGACACCGAGTCGGGCTTCACCGACGCGGTGTTCATCACCTCCTCGTACGGTCTGGGGGAGGCGGTGGTACAGGGTGCGGTGAACCCCGACGAGTTCTACGTGTTCAAGCCGGCGTTGCGGGCCGGCCGGCCGGCGATCCTCAAACGGGGGGTCGGCGGCAAGGCCATGAAGATGGTGTTCACCGACGACGAGGCGGTGGGCCGGACCACGCAGTTCGTCGACGTGGATCCCGCGCAACGCGTTCTGTTCTCTCTCAAGGACGCGGAAGTGGAGGAGCTGGCCCGGATCGCGTTGACCATCGAGGCGCACTATGGGCGGCCGATGGACATCGAGTGGGGCAAGGACGGCCAGGACGGTCGGCTGTATGTCTTGCAGGCGCGGCCGGAGACGGTGCAATCGCGGCGCTCGGCGACCACGACGCAGCGTTACCGGCTCGGCGGCAAGGTGTCCGACCGGTCGGTGCTGGTCGAGGGCCGGGCGGTCGGGCAGAAGGTCGGCTCCGGGCCGGTCCGCGTGCTGGCGTCGGCCACGGCGATGCGCGACTTCCACGCGGGGGAGGTGCTCGTGGCGGATATGACCGACCCGGACTGGGAGCCGATCATGAAGCGGGCCAGCGCGATCGTCACCAACCGTGGCGGCCGCACCTGCCACGCCGCGATCATCGCCCGCGAGCTGGGCATACCGGCCGTGGTCGGGGCCGGCTCGGCCACAACCCAGCTCGCCGACGGGCACGAGGTGACAGTCTCGTGCGCCGAGGGGGACACCGGCTTCGTCTACGACGGGCTGCTCGAGGTCACCGTCGAGCAGACCGACCTCGGCGCGATGCCGCCGATCGACGTCGGGATCATGATGAACGTCGGCACCCCCGACCAGGCCTTCACCTTCTCGATGCTGCCCAACCAGGGCGTCGGCCTGGCCCGGCTGGAGTTCATCATCAACCGGCAGATCGGCATCCACCCCAAGGCGCTGCTCGACCTGGCCGCCGACCTCGACGACGACGGCAACCGTCTCGACGCCACCCTGCGCCGGCAGGTCGAGGCCGCCATCGCGGCATACCCCGGCCCCCGCGAGTTCTTCGTCCAGCGCGTCACGGAAGGAGTCTCGATGATCGGGGCCGCGTTCGCGCCGAAACCGGTCATCGTGCGGATGAGCGACTTCAAGTCCAACGAGTACGCCAACCTCCTCGGGGGCGAACGGTACGAGCCGCACGAGGAAAACCCGATGATCGGCTACCGCGGCGCCTCCCGGTACCTCTCCGAGGCCTTCCGCGACTGCTTCGCCATGGAAGCCGAAGCCCTGAAGTACGTGCGCGACGAGATGGGCCTGACCAACGTCAAGATCATGATCCCGTTCGTGCGCACCGTCACCGAAGCCAAGGGCGTCATCGACCTGCTCGGTCAGCACGGGCTGACTCGCGGCCAAAACGGGCTGCAGGTGATCATGATGTGCGAGCTGCCCTCCAACGCCCTCATCGCCGACCAGTTCCTCGAGCACTTCGACGGGTTCTCCATCGGCTCCAACGACATGACCCAGCTGACCCTCGGCCTGGACCGCGACTCCGCGCTCGTCGCCGCCTCCTTCGACGAACGCGACCCCGCCGTCAAACACCTGCTCGACATGGCCATCGTCGCCTGCAAAAAGCAGGCCAAGTACGTCGGCATCTGCGGGCAAGGACCCTCCGACCACCCCGACCTGGCCGCCTGGCTGGTGCAGCACGGCATCGACACCATGTCCCTCAACCCCGACACCGTCATCGACACCTGGACAGTCCTCAGCCAAAGTGGGAGAGGCCCAGACGGAATCACAGCCTAGCGGTTCAAGTGCAATCAGGAACGCTCGTCCGGGCGGCCGACGCTCGGAAACCGCTGAGAAAGAACTATGAAATAAACCTCAGGAATACCCTTTCCGGAAAACATCGCGCCGGACCTCGTCAAGACCTACGCCACCGCCAGTCGGGTTTGAGCATGGCGCTCGCGCAGTTAGGAGGATGGTCGACATGGCGGAGCGGGTTTGGTTCTCGAGTACGAGTGGGCCCCGGCTAGCGGGCCTCATCGACCAACCGGAAGTCCCGCTCCGGGGTTGGGGAGTGTTCTCGCACGGCTTCACGCTGGGCAAGGACAGCCCAGCCGCCGCCCGGATCTGTAAGCAGTTGGCCCGTGAGGGTGTCGGGATGCTTCGCTTTGACAACCTGGGGCTTGGTGACTCCGAAGGGGACTGGGGGGACGGATCGTTCTCTCACAAGGTTGACGACACTGCACAGTCGGCGCGTTACATGAACGAGTCCGGTCGAACCGTGCGCCTCCTGGTCGGGCACTCCTTCGGCGGCGCGGCGGTGGTCGCGGCTGCTCACCAGCTGGAATCGGTGCGAGCGGTGGTGAGCATCGGTGCACCCTACGAACCCAAGCATGTGGAGCGACAGTACGACGCACTCGTGCAGCGGATCCTCGCAGAGGGGGAGGCGCCCTTCCTTATGGGTGGCAAGGCGCTGACTCTGCGGCGGCACTTCATTGAGGATGTGCGCTCAGTAGATCTGCACCGGCAGATTCGCACATTGCACCGGGCATTGCTTGTGATGCACTCGCCGACCGACAACACGGTGGGCATCGCAAACGCCAGCGAGATCTTCCGGGCGGCGCGACATCCGCGCAGCTTTGTATCGCTGGAGGGCGCCGACCATCTCCTCACCGGCAGACATCAGGCCAAACGCGCGGCCCGGATCGTTAGCGCTTGGACCGACCCCTACCTCGCGTGATGCTGCGCAGCCGGCGCGTCAAGACCTCAGCAGCGTCATAAGCGTCAGGCGCTAAGACACCTAGCAGGAAACGGCTTAAGTCAGCTTTATTGCTCCCGTGTCCCAAGCTCGGTGTCTTTAAAGGCTGTTAGGCCCGAAGCGGTCAATAACAAGGATCCACGACTGTCGCTGACAATGACGTCGCCGGGATCGATGGTGACTCCGCAGAGCGCGACGGACGAGTTCAGATCGGCCACCCGATGCGTGGTCTCGTACGCATACGATTGGTTGGACGTCGAGCCTTTGGGGGCCGCACAGGGGAGGCTGGAACCCTCGGGAATAAGCGACCTGGAGTCTGTCACGAGGCCCTCGGCACCGTTGCGTACAAGGTGTTCCAAGGTGTCGCGCGGCAGCGCCGGCGCTCCGGTGTCGGCGTTCGCAGCTACAACGACAACCTCGTTCCGGCCGACGGACTCTACGGGGCGAAGGCTCTTTGTCAAGGAGGCCGTCTCACCGCGACGGCCCGGTAGTAGTCGTACCGTAAAAGCATGCCCGGCCACGGTTGGACTACCCTCGGCGAGCGCCAGTTCAAGTGGCTCAGCGGCGATGCCGCGCTCGGCCAACCATGCAAACAGGGTCCGAACGCTGCCCGAGCGCAAGAAATCCCAGTGCGGCTCGTCAAGGAGCGCCGGTCGGGCCGCCGCGACGCCGAGCGCGTGGGCTCGCTGCGCCGGAGTCACCCTCGGCGGCGGGCAGAGCGGGGGGAGCGGGTACTTGGCGTCCGCAATAACTGTTCGGACGCGTGAATAGTCAACAATCTCCACGACCACCTCGTCGCCGGGGAACACCGGTCCAGCGCCTGCTGGCGTGCCGGTCAAGATGATGTCCCCGGCTTCAAGCGTCATGATCCCCGAAAGGTCGGTCACCAAATCGCCGAACGGGAACAGCAGCGTCGCCGTAGAGTCGCCCTGCCGTTCCTCCCCGTTGACCGACATGGTGATGTTCAGGTCGAACGGATCGATAGTCCGAGCGTCGACCAGGTCCCCCAACGGCGTGAAACCGTCCCACCCTTTGACTCGGGTTAAGGAGGGGTCGGCGTACATGAAGTCAAGAACAGTAAAATCATTTGCTGCCGCGACATGCGACACATACTGCCATCCCTGCCCCTGTGGCACACGGTGCGCTCGCTGGCCGATGATCAGCGCCACCTCGGCCTCTGCGATCAGCAATTCGCAGCCCGCAGGTCGTTCGACAATTCCGCTCGCGGGAGCGATCGTCGAGGGCGGCTTCAAGTAGTATGTCGGGTGCGCAGGGAAGTCCCCGTGCGCTACCGCCCGGCTGCGATAGTTCATGTGGAGCATCACGACCTTCGTCGCGCCCGCTCTACGCTCGATGTCAGTCACGTGAACTGTTGCGCCGCTTGAGGGTGGGCGTGTTCCTCCGAACCGAGGTGATCCGCGACGACGTGGTTGAGCAGCACGTCGCCAAAGTCGTTCTCCGGGTCGCGCCACACGGAGTGAATATGGTTGGCGTTGTCCTCGCTGTTGTCGAACTCGATCAGCGTTCGTGGACCTTGAATGCGGTAGTAGTGCCCCTCGTTATGAGCTATACCGCCGGCCCACGCGAAGTGCAATGAGTCACGTCCTGCCTCCTCAACGACTTTCCATTGCTCGGCGGCCTGGTCAGGTTTCAGCCGGTCAAGGTAGCAGCTGAGGAGCGCGTCGAAAGAACGACGCTGGTTCGACGTCATTGCGCCGTAGGCGATGCCACGGGGATGGCCCTTCATGTAGACGAGCGCCTTTCGGTCCTCGTCTGAGATCACCAGGTCGTACCGGCCCACGACGTGACTACCCGGGAACTCGACATCGGCGACGCGGCGCACACTCTTGGTGACGAAGTCGGTGGGTGAGACCGGATGGATGATCACGGCGGCCCGATCCTCAAGGCCAAACGTGTCCAGCAAGGCAAACCCGAGATCTTCCTCGTCCGCCAAATGGCGCCAGGTCGCGAAGCGGGCCGGCTCGGCCCCCAGCAACATGGGGGTGCTGGCCAGCCAGCGCTGCTCAACGAACGTAAAATTGAGCGAAAGATGGTGACCGACGAGTCGCCATCCCCAGGTGGCATCACACTGCGGCTCGCCGAACAGGGACAGGAAGTACCCGCCAGGGTCTCGAAAGTCTGCGGTGCTCAAGCCGAAGACGGGCGCCTGCACCTGGCGCAAGATGTGTTCCAGGCTGATGGTGGCCACGACCCGCGCATACGCCTCGGGCGTCAGGCACTCACCGATGAGCTGGTGCAGCATGATCTGCTGGCGGTGCGTCATGTCGCGGAGCGGCAGGCCGCGGCGGCCCGAGGCCGGGAGGAAGTCCCAGTTGTCTCGGTCTGCGCTGGTGAACGGCATGAGCGCGCGAGCCCGCTGTTCCGTCGTCAGCGCGTCGTACAGCGTCATCGCGCTGAACGTCGCGAGCGTGGTTGAAAAGCCACCCTCACTAGGGTTGTCGATCGTCGTCGACGTCATTGCTCAGGCTCCCCTCGCGGACCAGCAGGGAGCCGGGCCATGGGCTTGAACAGTGCACTCGAGCCGCCGGACTGTCAAGCACGTCCGGGAGAGCAGGGCTGGAGCTGGACTAGCATCCGTCAGGTCGAACGCTATGCGTAGAAGTCAAGGAGGAACGATGGCGCCGTATGTGGCAGACCTAGAGGCGGACGTGCTGATCGTGGGCGGGGGCCCCGTGGGCCTGACAGCGGCGTTGTTGCTACGCCGACACGGCGTTTCGTCAATTGTCGTCGAGCGCCGCCCGCACCGGACGCATGCACCGAAGGCTCACGTTCTCAACCCGCGTTCACTAGAGATCCTGCATGCCGCGGGCATGGACGTCGACGCTCTTCGCGCGCAGGCCACCAACCCAGATGACGACAAGGTGGCGCGCTTCGTCACCCAAGTGCAGGGGCGACAGCTCGGGTCGATGCCGTTTGAAGCCCAGGACGATACCTACACGCCGTTCCCTCGGATCAACCTTGCTCAACCAAAGCTGGAGAAGATCTTGCGCCACAAGCTGGCGACGGAGCCGGAGGTATCAATCCTCGAGGGACACCAATGGACCGGCTACGAGCAGGACGCGGACAATGTCTTGTCCACCGTCCAGACAGAAGCGGGAGTCCGCCGTATCCGCAGTCGCTACCTGATCGGCGCGGACGGCGCGAACTCACCGGTACGAGCAGCGGCGGGCATCGGAATGACCGGCCAGCAGGACGTCGCTCCGTGCCTGACGATCTCGTTCGAAGCCAACTGGCGTGACATGCTCGCCGACCGTCCAGCGATGTTCTACTGGGTGTGCGGCCGCGAAGTGCCTGGCGTTTTCTTGGCCTACGACATCGGGAGCACCTGGACGTACCTGGTGCTAAACGCACCGGCCACACCGCCCAACGCTGACCAGGCTAGGCAGATCATCCTCGACGCTGTCGGCGGCCCCGTAGATTTCACGCTAAAATACGTGCTCCCCTGGGGCCTGACAGCCCAAATCGCCGAACGATACCGGGACGGTCGAGTGCTTCTCGCCGGTGATTCGGCGCACCGGTTCCCGCCAACGGGCGGACTTGGCCTCAACACCGGCATCCAGGACGTGCACAACCTGGCCTGGAAGCTGGCTGCGGTGCTCAGCGGGAGGGGCCCTGCGTCGCTGCTGGACAGCTACGACGCCGAGCGGCGCCCCGTCGCGCAACTGAACGCGGATCAAAGCATGGCTAATGCTGGGGATGTCATCGCCGTGCTGACGCTGTCGCCCGAGGCGCCCCAGGATGTCGTCGACCAGACGATCGCTAAGTCCTGGGACGCCTTCAACAGCCTGGGACTCCAGCTTGGCTTCTCGTACGGCCCAGACCCAGCCCCACGGACCGTCTCGTCGTTCACGCCGACCGGTCGGCCCGGCGACCGGATGCCGCACGCTTGGGTTGGGACGGGCGACCGACGCCGCTCAGCGTTAGACCTGCTGGACGAACGGCGATACACCCTGCTTGCGGAGGATGTCGGGCCGTGGAACAAGGCGGCCAGCGACGCCGGTGTCGCCTTGGTCGGTCTTGATTCTGTCGACATCCCACGGGATTGGGTAGAGCTCGTCGGCATCACAGAGCGGTCCGCGCTGCTGGTTCGCCCTGATGGTCACATCGCTGCAGTCCTCTCTAGTCCCGCCTCCGCGGACAGTGAGGCTCTGCTAGATCTTTTGTACCGGCCTTTAGCGCCAACCGCGGACCCACCGAGCTGACGAACCGGATCCGACGTCCCCATTGCGCTCGAGTCGCGCTGCCGCACGTTTCTGGCGGTGCAGTGTCCAGCGTCATAGACGGCGACGAGCGGCTCGAGACACTCAAGGGTCTCGACCGCCCTGCGTCGGCAGGGGATCGCTGCGCGCACGGTGACCGGAGCGCGACGCAGGCGCCGCCGTCGGGTGATGCGGCTGCCGAAACGACACACCTGACAACTGACCCCGACACCACTCAGCGCCGCTGGCCCAGCACAAGTCGGACTGCCTCACTTACAGACAGTGCTCCTAGCCGGAATGGAGGTACCCGGTTCTTGGGCCGGGACCTCACTCGCAAGTTGTCGTGGGTTGCCGTCCCGGGGTTGAGTCCGGGGTGGTAGAGCCAACAATTGCGGGAGGTCCCGGTGGAGATGCAGCGTAATTTCGTCGGCCTGGATGTGCACGCACGCTCGGTGGCGTGCGCGCTGGACGACAGGACAGGCGAGCTGAGCAGGGCCCCACTGGTGCCGGACAACGAGACGGTCCTGGCCTGGCTGCAGGCATTAGCAGGCCCGGTGGCGATGGTCTATGAGGCCGGCTCGACGGGGTAACGGGCTGGCCCGGTTCCTGACCGGCCGGGGAATCAGGTGCGTGGTCGCTGCACCCTCGAAGATGCATCGCCCGTCCGGAGACCGGCTCACAATCGATGCTAGGGATGCGCTGCTGCTGGCTTGGTGGCTGCGCTTGCGTGAGATCAGGGCGGTGACGGTCCCGTCGCTGGCGCAGGAGGCCGCCCGCGACCTGGTCCGGGTCCGGGAGGACGTCCGCGCCGACCTGATGCGCGCGCGGCACCGCACGTCCAAGCTGCTGCGGCAGGGGATCTTGTCGTCAGGAGGGACGGCCTGGACTAGCGCCCACGAACAATGGCTGGGCCACCAGCGCTTTCGAGATGCCCGGGTTGCAGGCCGCCTACGACACGACGCTGGAGACGGTACTGCTGGCGACCTCCCGGCCGGCCCGGCTCGACAAGGTATCATCGAGAGGGCACACGAGCCGCCGTGGTGGCCGAGGGTGTCACGGCTGCAGTGCCTGCGGGGCGTCTCGATGCTGACCGCGTTCGGGCTCGCCGTCGAGGTCCGGGACTGGAGCCGATTCAGCGACTCCAGGATCGGCGCCTACCTCGGGCTCGTGCCGACCGAGAACTCCAGCGGCGACAGCCGACACCAGGGCTCGATCACCAAGGCCGGCAAGACCCACGCCCGTCGGTGCAAACCCGCCGCATCGGGAGGACCACAAACAGCGTCTTGACGCGGACGCCGCCGCAGGCCATGCTTCGGACCTAATGTTTATGACTCTTTGACGGAAGGGGTCAGTGTGGGCCTGAGTCCTGCCGGGTTGCTGGCTACCAACCTCGTCAAGCGCTTCGGCGGTGTCACTGCTGTTGACGGCGTCTCGTTGACCGTCAGTCAGGGGGAGGCCATGGCGGTGATCGGCCCCAACGGCGCGGGCAAGAGCAGCCTGCTCAAGCTCCTTGCCGGCGAGGAGCGTCCAGATTCGGGCACGGTCGTGCTGGACGGACAGTCGTTGCACGCGGTCAGTCGGCACGCCGTTCCTCGAGTCGGAATAGCGCTGGCGCACCAGGTGCCGAGGCCGTTCAGGAGCATGACAGTTCGCGAGAATGCGACGGTCGCTGCGCTATCGGCCGGACGGGTACCCGCAGGGCGGGGGATCGGCAAGCGGGCGGGGCTGGCATTGCGTGCGCACGTGGACGCGGTGCTCGAGGAGTGCGCCCTTATCGATAAGGCCGGAAGCTCAGCGAGTGACCTGCGGATTCTGGATTTGAAGCGGCTCGAGCTCGCCCGGGCTTTGGCCACGCGCCCTAAAGTGATCCTGTTGGACGAGGTTGCCGCCGGACTCGTCGGCCGCGAACTCGACGACGTGGTGGAGCTCATCCGGCGCATTCACTCGCCGGAACGCTCGATCGTGCTCGTTGAGCATGTCGAAGGTGTCGTCGCCTCACTGGTGGAGCGCGTGATGGTCATCGACTGGGGAAAGGTCACCACCGAGGGCACCCCGGCCCAGGTTGCTGCCGATCCCAGGGTGCGCCAGATCTACCTCGGTTCGTCAGCCGACCCGCAGCACCCGAGTGCGCAGGGTCAGGCGTCAACCCCAAAACGCTCGGATGAGCAACCGCTGTTAGAACTGCATGAGGTGAGTGCCGCCTATGGCAGCATCACCGCTCTTCGTGACGTCAACCTCAGGGTCGGCAAGGGCGAGTTCGTCGGCATTCTCGGCGCGAACGGGGCCGGCAAGTCGACCTTGGCCGGGGTCATCTCCGGCCAGCTGCGGGTAGCTGCCGGTCGCCTCGACTTCGAGGGTCAGGACATCAGCAGGCTACCGGACTACCAGCGGGTCGCTCGGGGGATTACGTTGTGCCCGGAGGGCCGGCGCATGTTTGCCGAGCTGAGCACCACCGAGAACCTGCACGTCGCTGTTCCACTGCGGACCTCGATCACGCAGGTGCGCCGGCGAATCGACGCCGTGAACGAAGTGTTTCCGCAACTGCACGATCTGCGCGACCGTAAGGCTGGTGTGCTCTCCGGTGGTCAGCAGCAGATGCTCGCCATTGGCCGCGCGCTCATGGCAGACCCGAAACTCATTGTCTGCGACGAGATCTCACTCGGTCTCGCCCCAATCGCCATCGACGCGCTGTATGAGGCGCTGACGTCGATCCGCAAGCTCGATGTCGCCGTCGTCCTTATCGAACAGGCCGTCCACCGCAGTCTTGCTGTGGTGGATCGCGCCTACGTCTTGGACCGAGGGCGGGTCAGTTACGACGGCGACCCCTCTCCGTTGCGTGATCCGCACCTGTTGGATCGGCTGTACTTCGGCTCCTCTCGAGCTGTCACCTCATCCATTTAACTGCTGCCGAAAGGTCTAACCGATCATGCGCGTGTCGATGCATCGCCTCCAATGGATCCACGTTCTGGCGGCCTCCGCCCTGATCGCCGCCGCATCCGGACTGACTGCTTGTGGGTCCAGCGGCTCCGGCAGCAGCGGCGGTAGCAGTGGCGGTTCCAGTGAGTCGATAACCATCGGCGCGAGCATGTCCATGACGGGCTCGCTCGGTCAGTTCGGGGTCGACCAGAAGGCTGGGTATGACCAGCTGGTCAAGGACATCAACGCAGCAGGCGGCATCGACATCGGGGGACAGAAGCGCCAGGTCTCGCTGGTCACTCTGGACAACCGCAGCGACCCCAACCTCGTCACCCAGCAGACCAGGCAGTTGATTGTTCAAAACGGCGCCGTCGCGGTGCTTGCCTCGTGTACCCCCCCGCTGGTGGTTCCAGGCGCCCTGGTTGCCGAGCAGCAGGGTGTACCGTTCGTGTCCGGGTGCTCGCCAGTGAACGCGTTTGGCGCCGCGAGCAAGACCGGTTGGAAGTACGCCTGGGACATCTTCTTCAGCGAGAAAGACCAGGCCGCGCAGGTGGCGAAGGGTCTGAGCACGCCGGACAGCAACAAAAAGGTTGCACTCTTCACGGACACTGAGCCCGACGGGGTAGTCGAGCGCCAACTGTACATGGAGGCTCTTCAGGCCGCCGGACTGACCGTTGTTGGCGACTACACGTTCCCCGTCGGCACATCCGACTTCTCGTCCTTCATCAACGACGCGAAGAGCAAGGGCGCGCAGCTCGTCGCAGGCCAGATGATCCCGCCGGACGGCATCGCCTTGTGGAAGCAGATAAAGTCGGCGTCTCTTGCTCCGAAGGCAGCGTTTGTGGCGAAGGCCGCCGCGGGCCAGAACTGGAAGCAGGCCCTTGGCGACGTCGCGGAAGGAACACTCAGCGAAGTGTTCTGGACCCCGCAGACAGGCAAGGCCAACTCCGACGCGCTTTACAACACCATCAAGGGCCAGTTCCCGGACCCGTCCGACCAGAACCTTGTGGTGATGGGTTATACGGCAGCGGCAGTGCTCGCGGACGGGTTGAAGAGGGCCGGCTCGACGGACGCGGCCAAGGTGAATGCCGCCCTTGAGGGCACCGACGGCGACTTCGCAGGTGGCCACGTCAAGTTTGACCAGACTCATACCTCGACGATGCCCTACGTACTGATGCAGTGGCACGGGGAGGTTACTGTGCAGGTTGTCCCGCCAGTCAACGGTGTCACGTTCGACACGCCGACTAAGGGCCTGCAATGATTGAGCGCGGCCAAGAGCGTTTGATGGCATGCCATGTCTGAGGCAGTCCTCAACGGGCTGATGCTCGGTGGGGTGTACGCGCTGATGGCGCTGGGCCTGTCTCTCATCTTCGGAGTTCTGCGACTGATCAACCTCGCCCACGGGGAACTGGTGGTAGGGGGCTCCTACCTCGCCTTCTTCGCCGGGCAGCACCTTGGACTAGGTCCCTTTATCGCCGCGCCGATCGTGGTCATCGTTGCGATGGCCATCGCCTACCTCCTCCAACGTGGGATCCTCAACAGCCTGCTCTTGCGGGGATCGACCGGGGCTCTCGTAGGCACCTTCGGGATCTCCCTGCTAATCCAGGGGGCGCTGGCAGCAGGCTTTTCCTTCCAAAGCAAGTCACTGCAATCTTCGACCGCCACAACGGGCATCGACGTGTTCGGTGTCAGGACGCGCCAGATTTACGTCGTCGCTTTCGTGGTCGGGGCATTGCTGTGCGCTGTCACCCATCTGGTGTTAACCCGTACCCGGGTTGGAGCGGTTGTCCGCGCCGCGGCCGCTGACCCAGTGACCGCCGGGTTAATGGGTATTAACGTCCGGAGGGTTTACGCGCTCACTTTCTCCGTGGCCGCCGGGATTGCGGCACTGTCTGGGGTCCTGGTGGGGACGGCGTTCGGCTTCACCCCAAGCAGCGGCGCCCAGTACCTTGTGATCGGGATCGCGGTTGTCGTCCTAGGTGGAGTGGGGGACGTGCTCGGGACCTTCCTCGGCGCCATCGGGCTTGGACTCGTCCAATCCATCGCCGCCGAGCAGTTCGGCGGCGGCTACCGAGACCTGGCCGTATACATCCTCTTCTTTGCGATCCTGGTGACCCGCCCTCAGGGCCTGCTAAGTCGAAAGGCGTTAGGTTGAACGCCGGACTCGATCGGCTGCGCAGCGTCAGTGGGGGATGGCGGGTGCTGCCCGGAGCCATTGCCTGGGTCATCGTCGGCCTCGTTATGCTAGCGATATCCGCCAAGTTCTCGCCGGGGACCGGAGACCTCCTGACGACGATCTGCGGCTTCATCTGCCTTGCGCAGTCCTGGAACGTGATCGCTGGCTACGGTGGGCAGGTGTCTTTGGGCACCAGCGCTTTCGCCGGTGTGGGGGCCTATTCGGCCGCTCTGGTGGCGATTCATCTGCAGTTGCCCGCAACCTTCATGCTCCTCTTCGGGCTCGTGGCTGGAACCTTGCTGGCCCTGTTGCTGGCGGTTCCGCTGCTGCGGCTTCGGGGGGACTACTTTTCGATCGGCACGCTGGTGGCCTCCCTCGCGCTGCAAGCGTGGGCGCTGAACTGGTCCTTCGTCGGCGGTTCGACCGGTCTGAGCCTTCCACTAGAATCGCTGCCCGCCCCGCTCCAGGTGCTGAGGTTGTCGATCGTGGTGGCGACGGTGTCGATGCTCGCCGCGTGGACGATCGCTCATTCGCGGGTCGGCCTTCGGTTGCGGGCCGTCCGCGACGACGAGGGCGCCGCGCGCGGTGTCGGCGTCTCGGGGTTCCTATCACGTGCACTTGCCCTGTGCGTCAGCGGCGGACTCGCCGGTCTGGCGGGCGCCTTGATCGCCATCCAGCAAATCAGCTTTGAACCCACCGGGATGCTGGGCCTCGGGTGGACCGTTAGTGCCCTGCTGATGACTGTCGTGGGGGGCCCCGGGTCCGTCCTCGGGCCAGTCTTCGGCGTTGTCATCGTGTACTGGGGCCTGACCAAGCAGCTTGCAGGACGAGAAAGCGCCAGCATCGTCATCGAAGGTGCGCTACTGCTCTTGATCGTTCGGTTCGCTCCCGCGGGCGTATGGCCCTCCTTGGTGAGCCTCGTCCGCGGTGGTGTGGCCCGGTCGCGTCACCAGCCGTCAAACCCGGACGCGGCCTCTGCGCCGCATGCGCCACCGACGGCAGCTGCAACCAACGGCAGCCGCCAGCAAAGCCAAGACGAGGGCTCCTCGACGTTGGGCGCCTAGGGGTGATCTGGGTACAGCTAGGGGCACGGGTGCGGCATCGTGTGCGAGACGCACGGCAAGACATAAGAGTCGAGTTGGGTTTGGCATCAGGCGATGCCCTGGGGAGTTGGGAGCGAGTATGCGGATCGTGGGTGTAAAGCAAGGCGGGGATGCTGTTCTCGTGGGAGCTCTGAACGATGACGGGAGAGCGGTGGCCGTCATCGCCGAAGTGGACACTTTCTGGGCGTCGCCTGTTGCCTGTCTTGCTGCCGGTCCGTCCGGGTCGACGTTGCCGGTAGGTCCCGCCGATCTGGTCCCGCCCGTCCTCAGAAGCGCCCGAGTCGTGTGCGTCGGCCTCAACTACATGGACCACATCCAGGAAGGCCCGTTCCGAGACCAAGAGCTACCTCAGTTCCCGACCCTGTTCGCCCGCTGGCCGGCCTCGCTGAGCGTCGATGGCGCCGATATTCCTGTTCCGTCCGGCGAGGACGGTCTCGACTGGGAGGGCGAGGTTGTCGCGTGGGTCGGTGCGACGCTGGTCGATGCAACGCCCGAAGAGGCCCTGAGCTCGGTGCTCGGATACTCGACGTTCAACGACATCACCGCACGCCGGGCGCAGAAGCGGACCTCGCAGTGGATCATCGGGAAGAACGGTGACCGATCCGGGCCGATCGGTCCGATGGTGCCTGCCGCGGAGGTCGGCGACCTGCGCGACGGTCTCCAGGTGGAGACGCGGGTCAACGGCGAGGTCGTGCAGCATGGCAGTACCGCGCAGATGATCTACGGGGTCGGCGAGACGCTGTCGCAGATCTCAAAATGCTTCACGATCAACCCGGGCGACCTACTTGCAACGGGCACGCCGTCCGGCGTTGGGTACGCGCGCACGCCACCCTGGTTGCTCAAGCCGGGCGACGAGGTCGAGGTCGAGGTCGAGCGGCTCGGCGTACTTAGGAATCACATCGTCGACAACTCTCGACGACACACACTAATCAGCGCACCCCTCGAAGCGCCCGTCGCGCTATGACCCCGGTGCCGCGTGACACGTCGCGACCTCGCCGGCCACAACGACCCAGTTGTCGGTGTGGCGGCCGTTGGCCCCTCCCGAGCTCTGATAACACCGCATTCGACGACGACACTGGGACCTCGCCGCTAGCGTCGCCGACGTTCAGCCGCCGGTCTCGGAGGACAACTCGCGTGGATGGAGCCGCCGCTTGCCGCGCGGGAGTGGCGGGTGGACGTTCCCGGCTGCCCCCGAACGACGTTATGAAGTCGACCCGGCGGGCGGTGTCCTTGCTCGGCTCGAGGCCTGCCATCAGCTCAAGCGGTGGCAGTCACCTAATCCGCAACCGGAGCTTACCGAACCTCAAGGACGGCACTTTCGGCTGGGACACCTTGTGCACGCCGAGGCGACGCGCGCGGTGTTGCTCGGTGCAGGGCTTCTACCGCCAGGACTCTTGGCGGTAGAAGCCACGGTCCACAACATCACCGACGAAGGAGAGGAACAGGGCTATGACACCAACCATTGCAACGCCAGGATTCGAAGGACCCAAACGCGACGCCCGCAGGTTAGATGACCCACTTGTCCGGTACGCCGGCTACAAGCCTGGCGTCACCGAGTTGACCGCTGGGACGGTCGTCAAGGACGGCCACGCCCCCCTCATGTGCGACATCACCTTCCAACGCGACGTCTCCCTCACCCTGCGCGACGGCACCGTCGTCTACGTCGACGTCTTCCGGCCGACCGGCGCGGCAAGCGTGCCGGCGATCCTTCCCTGGGGCCCGTTTGGGAAGCAGATCGGCTGCTATGCGCTCGACGACTTCCCGATGCGCATGGGCATCCCGGCAACAACAACCTCCGGCCTCGAGGCTTGGGAGGCGCCGGACCCCAGCTACTGGTGCAACCACGGGTACGCCATCGTCAGCCCCGACCCCCGCGGCGCCTACCGTTCCGACGGCGACATCATGGTGTACAACCGCCAGGAGGGTCGCGATGGCCACGATGTCATCGAGTGGATCGCCAGCCAGCCCTGGTGTAACGGGAAGGTCGGCATGGCCGGCAACTCCTGGCTCGCCACGGCGCAATGGTTCATCGCCTCCGAGTGCCCTGCCCATCTTGCCGCGATCGCGCCATGGGAGGGCGAAGCTGACCTTTACCGCGACCTGATGATGACCGGCGGCATCCCCGACCCCGCCTTCATGGACGCGCTGCTGCATGCTTTCGTCGGTCCCGGACAGATCGACGACATTGCCGCCGCCACCGAGTCCCACCCACTCTTCGACGAATACTGGGAGCAGCATCGCGCTGAGGTCGAGAAAATCAACGTGCCGGTGTATGCCGGCGCGAGTTGGTCAAACGCGATCCACACGCCCGGTTCCATCCGGGCCTACCGGCGGCTCGCCGGGACCCCAACCTGGCTGCGTGTGCACAACACCATGGAATGGCCAGACTTCCACGCCTACGAAGAGGACCTCCGAGCCTTTTTCGACCACTATCTGCACGGCCTCGATAATGGTTGGGAGGATACGCCTGCGGTGCGGGTTTCGGTCCTCGACCCGGGGGGCGAAGATGACGTCGACCGGCCGATGGCCACCTTTCCACCACCGGACAGCGAACGCCGCCGACTCTATCTGGATGCCAGCACCGGCGGCCTTGACTTTGACCCGTCCACCGACTCTGCCAGCGCTCGATATGCGTCGGACGGCCGCGCCGGCCGGGTCGAATTCACCCACCGCTTCACTGAAGACACCGAACTCATTGGGTTCCCCTCGGTCCATCTTCGGATGGAGGCGGTCGAGGCAGATGACGCCGATGTCTTTGTCGTCCTGCAGAAGCTCGACGAGGATGGCGCACTCCTCGTGAGCCGCACAGTTCCCTTCACTGACCCCGACGTTCTGGAGCAGACACGAAAGGCCTTCGAGGCAGGCGTGCCCGAAATCAGGATCCTCTTCCATGAGGGCCCCTGGGGCTCGGTACGCGCCTCCCACCGAGCGCTCGAGCCCGAGTCCTCGACGGCAGAAGACCCCGTCTTTCGGCACTTAGCTCCTGAAAGGATCACCCCAGGGGAGATTCTTGAGGTCGACATACCAATGACCCCGATGGCCACCAAGTGGCACGCCGGGCAGCGTCTGCGCTTGGTGATCGCGGGCTACAAGCTTTCGGCCAGCACGCCGCCAGGCACACGCTACGTCTCCGGCGAAATGACGCCGCCACGCACCATTAACCGCGGCGAGCACGTGATCCACACCGGTCCTGACAACGAGAGCTACGTTACCGTCCCGGTCAACCGCCCGTCCTCGAAGGGAAAACACGCATGACTACTGCACGCTTTGAGCGCTACACCCCTCCCGCTAGTACCGTCGGGCCTCGGCACCGTCTCGACCGCAATCATGGCCATCACATCCTCGACACCGGCGGCTGCTTGGACGCACGCCTGCTGACCCACGGCTTCCGGATAGAGTCGTGATGGAGCACGGAGAGAACGCGGCCCACGGCTCGTGTTCCTGCCCAGCACCGACAGCACAGACATCAAGCAACTTGTCGCGTCGGTTATTGCTGGGCGGCGGCGCCGCGGTAGGAGCCGGGGCCCTACTTACCGCGTCGGGAATTCCAGGGGCGGCGGCGTCTCCGGCGCCCGGTTCCCGCCGTCCCGAGCCGGACTGGACCGGCACTTCCGTCGTCTTGCTCGGCACAAGTGCGGGTCCGCTGCCCACGTTCGGCCGGAACATGACCAGCCAGGCGGTCGTCGTCGACGGAGCAACCTACGTCATCGATTGCGGCAATGGTGTCGTCCGGCAGATCGTCAATGCCGGGATCCCCTACGGCTCCATCCGAAACCTGTTCATCACTCACTTGCACAGCGACCACGTTTCGGATTATCTCCCGACGGTGCTCTTCGGTCGCAAAATCGGACCAACTCCAGGGTTTGAGCGAACAGTCGACGTGTACGGACCCGGCCGCGCGGGCGCCCTGCCCGCTGGCGTGCCTCCGGCGGGAGTCACACCGGTTCGGCCCTCGCTGCCGACCCCCGGCACCGTGGACATGCACAACGGTCTCCTCGAAGCCGCTGCCTACACCGTCAACCAGATGTACATAGCTAGTGCGACTGGCCCGGACATCCGTGACCTGGTAATTCCCCACGACATCGTGCTGCCTTCCGCTCCAGCCGCCGGCCCGCGGGGACCGTTCGATCCCGCGATGCGGCCCTTTGCCGTCTTCGAAGACGATCGGGTGAAGGTTAGTGCCACACTGGTGCACCATCCGCCGGTGTTCCCGGCCTTCGCGTTCCGGTTCGACACCGATCAGGGCTCGATCGTGTTCTCCGGCGACACTGCGCCGTCGCGGAACCTGATCGAACTGGCTCACGGCGCGGACCTGCTCGTGCACGAGGTCCAGTACTCCCAGCAGATGCTTGCGCACGGCACACCTGCGCCATTCGTGACTTTCCTCCGCTCCCTGCACACCGACGTCACGGAGCTCGGGCCGATCGCTGCGGAGGCCTCAGTCGGCGCGCTCGCGCTGTCCCACATCGCCTCTGTACAGCTGACCAGTGCCTACCCAGAGACGCTTTCCGATCATGCATGGACGGCGCCGATCCGTCCGGCGTACGGAAAGAGTGTGTTCGTGGGCCAGGACCTGATGCGCCTGAGCGTCGTGGGCGGTCGCGTGAAGCGCCGCTAATGCCGCCGGCAGTAGCTCACTGGCCGCAAGAAGGCTCCGGCGAAGGCGATATTGGAGGTTAGTCGCTCATCACTCTTAACGGTGTGGCGTTATGGTGAGCGAAGTCAGCGCCTCGAGCATCCGGTCGATGCGCAAGCGCCCCGCTGCGCAGCCAGTCTGTTGCCAGGCGGCGAGCATATAGAGCGCTTTCCGCGATGGCGGCGTCTTCGGATCTCGGCGCGCCGATGGCGGTCGTCCTGCTAACGCCGCGGCATCCTTCACGTGAGACTAGAACAGAGCTCATGGATCGTAGATACGGTCATCTTCGGTACCGGCCCACTGTGATCGACTTGATGACCCGTTCGAACCACGCGGACAACCGGAATGCCTGCTTCGCACGCGCCTCGGACGTCGCGCGCTGATGCGGCCACGTGCGTCCTCAGGTGGCAGGCGGCTGCCGTCAGGCGGTAGATGCGCGGGTCCGGCTTGTACCAGCCAAGCCGCTCGGAGGTGAAGGCGTACTTGTGGTCGACCAAAGGCCAGATTTGCGTCCTGCTCAGCAGGTCGTCGTCGACGTTGGACAGGATCCCGACAATGAAACCCTGGCTGAGCAGACTAAGCCCCGCAACGACGTCCGGCCACGCGGGCCAGCCCTCAATGGACGCAAGGAGCGTGATGCTGTCCTGGCGAGGGTCACCGGGTAGCCTGAACTTGGCGTAGGTGTCCGCGAGAGCCTGTTCGGCCAGCGTTGAGAACGGCTTCCATTGCATGCAGGACTTCTGTAGTTCCTTATTGCGAGCGTCCCAGACCGCGTACACCTGAGCACCCGTCCGCGGCCAGTTTCGGTCGTAAGCAAACAAGTCGAACACCGACCCCGCTCCCGACGCCGAGTCCAGGAGGGCGCTGAAGAGGTCGAACGTGATCACCTTCGGGCGCGAGCCGCGACCACCTGCTGGCACCGGAACAGGGTACCCACACCCGCAAGCGGTCCAGTCACCTTGAGCGGTACCGTCAAGTGCCATGAGCGCCTGACGCCGCCGACCCGGCCGGATCCACCTCGACCACCGCTTCACCGGCCCCCATCGTGGCGACGCTGTCCCTGCATGAACGCGGGGGAGGCAGCCTGCGACAGGCCCCCCTGGAACCGCCGAACCCAAGGGGACGACCATGGGGTGTCGCGCCGGGCTCGCGCAGGGATCCGCACAGGGGCTAATCCAACTACGGCCTCGGTGCAGCGAAGGGACCCGGTCACCCGACCGCGCCGAGGACGGTCAGTGCGGCTGTCGTGCTGAGGACCGCGAAACAGCCCGTTCAGGGCCACGTACCCGGAGCTGGCCGTCAGTCCCTGGCTGCGGCACCACCGGGAAGGAGGTAGCGCGTCCCACCGCACTCGGCATAGTCCAAACAGCAAAGCCTCACGCGACAGCCGAGTTACACCACGCCAAGGGACGCACCCCGGCGACGCGGCCAAAAAGACTTCGCCGAGGGAACAAGCGGCGCACCATCCGGAACCCGCCGCAAACACACCGGAGCGCGGCCCGCGGCTACGCCGTCACGCCTCCTGACCTGCGACCAGTTCCCCCCCTCGTGAGCATCACCGGATCCCGAAATCTTGCGCACACTGCCGGCCGAGGGAAGCAGCAACGTAGACAACGGTTAAAATGATTAGCCGATAGGTTGGGCCAATGAACCTCGGCGCCACACCGACCCGGTCACGCGTCCTTGCAAGCGAGATCGAGAAGCAGATCCTTGAGCACGACTTCGAACCCGGACAGCTCATTGGAACGGTCGACGACCTCAAGGCCCAATCAGGTTTTGCGAGGGCCACCGTTGCCGAGGCCGTTCGCCTCTTGACCGATCGCGGGTTTGCCGAAATCCGGCCGGGTCGCGGCGGCGGGCTCTTCGCCACGGCCACGAGTTCCATGGTGCGTCTTCGCCACACCCTACTGGCCGCCGCCCATTCCCATGCCTCACTCGCTGAGGCCGTGGCCGTCCGTGCCGCGCTCGAGGTGCTGATCGATGTTGACGCCGCGGAGCACCGAACGCCCGTCGACATCGCGGACATGAGAAAGCTCCTCAAGAAATTGGACACCGCGGCGTCTCGGGGCACCGCCGCGTTCCTGCTCGCCACCTGGGATCTTCACGAGCGCATCGCCCTCATTACGTCTAACCACATAGGGACGGCGCTCTACCTGTCGATGACCCAACTCGTTCGTGAGCACGCGGTCGGCGCGACCCGGGACGACGACGACCCCTCGTCGGCCGCTAACTGGCTGCAGATCCGGCTCCAGACCCACGTCGAGCTAGTCGAAGCGATCATCGCCGGCGACGTGCCCGGCGTGAAAGCCGCGGCCGACAAGCACGCCAGCTTGTTCGCGACCGACTGACCGTGAGCGCTAGGGATGCGCTGATTTTCTCGGTAGTCCGGGGCGGCGCATGGCCCGGCGGCGGATGCCGCGAAATGATGAGGCCATGCCTAGCAAGCAGTCGAACTTCACCGACATCGAGTACGGGAACCGT
>JAABUR0100002487.1_pt1 | contig 28050 bp, 20 predicted proteins | sample 5560091 | NCBI WGS metagenome assembly JAABUR01 (sample SAMN10711879, study PRJNA513375) | rock metagenome | isolation source: Antarctica rocks | place: Antarctica: Victoria Land, University Valley sud
CTCCTCCTCTCCCCCTCCACCGGCCTAATCTTCACCTCCCTCCCGCACCTAACCCAACTCCCGCTCCCAGGCCACCAACCCCACCACAACAACAACCAAACCAGCTTCCGCACCCGCATCCAAACAACCAGCACCCGCTACGCCACCCTCATCATCCTCATCACCACCCCCTGCCCCCTCTCAGAGACGGACACCGAAACCCTCACCTCCTTCACCGCCTTCGCCGCCTCCCTTCCCACCCCTATCCACCTCATCTCCGTCCCCCAATCTCCCTTCACTTCCTCCTCCTCCAACACCTCCGACGACGTCCTAGCCCGCTACGCCGTCGCCCAAATGCTCCACCACGGCGTCCCCACCCCCTTCCTCCAAGACGAAACCCTCTGGGAGATTTGGCTGCGGCGCGCGGGCATGAACGCGTTTGCAGCGCAGGCTGTGCTTGGGGCGCTGAAACAGCCATCCGACAAGGATCGAGGCCAGGATTCCGAATTGAATGACCAGGGTATGGTGTGGGGGTTGCCGGCTTTTGTGCTGATGGGGGCGGAGGAGAGGCGGAGGAGGTTCGAGGGGATGATGGGGGGGAGCGGGGTTTTGGAGAGGGTGGGGAGGGTGGTTGATGCCGGGTGGTAGGTAAGGGGGCTAATTCTGCTGGAATGGAAGTCGGCATATCCAGAGTAGATATTTTCAAAGGGAATCTAGCTAGTGCTTTGATGTATCGAGGAATATACTGTAGAGTAAGTACAAGTGCTTGGGCTAGTATAGAGACGGCTAAACCTCACCACCGAGCACAACCATTGAAAGTCACCAAGACAATCGGTAGTAGCGAAGTACCTAAAACAGTGCAGTCCTCAAAGAATCGAAACCTCCCTACCCTACAATCCCTGAATTTCCCAAAAAATCACAGCCGAAGCGATAGTAAAAAAGACAACCCGAGCCAAGCATAGGGGTATAATCCGCCCAACATCCCACAAGCCACGACCCCAACTCCCCGAAACCATGCTTGTGCAAATTGACGTGCTCTTTCCCCTGAACAAAGACGCCTCCAAATGCTCGCCGAGACGCTTGCGATTATGCTAGGTAAAAAAGGGCGGTGACAAAGGAAAAACGGGCTGTGTGCTGGTATTACAGTGCTTGTAAGGATGGAGCCTCTTTAACTTGCAGTGTCTCCATCGGCGTTCAGCTCTTCCGCCTCCTCCAAGATGTGCGTGATTCTTTTTAGGTTCTCAATCGTGCTCTTTCCGTGTCCGACCAGTAACAGCTTCTCCGCGTTAGCCGGCAGACCCAGATAAGTGGGTGGTTCCCTCTCCGGTAATCGGTCCACCCATTCCATAAACTCCGGCATCCCTGTTCCGCTGGGGACGGTCAAACTTCCCTCTCCATTGGTGTAAATGTCTGTTTCGATGCCTTGAGCACCATCGACAAGTTTGTGGTCGTCGTCGAAGGCGGCGGGGGTCAGGATGGTAGTGACGAGATTTGATAGATGCGCGAAGTCGGCTTCGTCGTCAATTTTACCGCCGTAGGTTTCAGTTATGAGGGTACGGATGAGGGCCCAGGGGATTTTAGTGGGGGCGATATTGGTTCTACCTTTCGCTACTGCTTCGATCCAGGTGTCGATGATGTAGGCTGCGCACTCGTACTAGACAGGGTTAGTTGAATGAGCTGCCAGAGGGTGATATTCGCCTACATCGCTATCATTGAACTCCCAAAAGCCCTTCCACCCCAAGGTCGGCGCATAACGTAATCGCTCTTGAATCACAGCGTGCAAAAAGGACAGGAGCAAGTAAAGTCTGGCCTTCTCTGCAGGTTGCTTTGCCGCTCTAGTAAACACAGAAGACAACGAGTCTCTCATGTTCGCTCTAACACCCGCTGGTTGCTCGTACATTAATACGCGAGACGCTCGCAATAGGTTGACTGGAATTGTAGGGCTGGCTTCCATAGACAGGAAGAGTCTGAAGTCAGCATGTGGTTTTAGTGAGTTCAGTCGTTTTTCCAGACTCTGAAGCCATAATGGCGCAAGATGTACGTTCTTAATCAGAACCCAAGATCCATTGGCAGCGGCGTTACTGATGGCTTTGTCGGCACTGGCAGGACCCTCGTTCGAACCCATTGCAATGTTTGAGCATTGAGCCTTCATATTTCCAACCAGACCATCGACCTTGTAGCTGGCATCAAATCCAGGGCTCGAGCTTAGGGCAATAGGTGTCGTTGGTGGTACTTGTCCGACTACCTCTTTGAGATCACTGCTGGTTTCTAAAACCCCTTTACTAAAAGCAGCGGTGACAAACTTCTCTGCTGCTGGTATGAAACGATCGAGCCTGAAAAGTTTGACTAGAAGGAGCGATCGGAGGTGTTGATCTAGGACACTTGTACCTTCGTCCCATACCACAGGCACGAAGTTCTCTGCCAATTCCTCTGTGAAGAACCGGTCCCAGTCGATTTGGGACACCTTAGGAATGTAATCTTTCAAGGTAGGTACGCGGGCAGCCTTGGCCTGCAGACCCGATATACCTTGACCATCTACTGAGAGATCATGCCCTGCTATGTTTGGATCAAGGATACTGTCTAACAAACTCTTGTCCATCTGATAAGGTGAAGCTTGGGCAAGCAGCATGCCAAGAGCAATGCGGTCTTTCTGTAAGAGACTTAGAGACGTCCGTTGAAAGGTCGTAACAAATAGATCACGTAGGATGATGCCTCCTCGAGTGGAATAGTCCTTTGTGCTTTGCAAATGTGGATTGCTGTGCAGTACCGAGTTGAAGATATCCACGAAATATTGCAGAGAGAACCGGTAAAAGTGGTTTAAGTGATAAAGCTGCTCTAGGACAGCAAACACAGCACTGCACGCCCGGGCGATCGTCCCGTACTGCAAGGTGATTGTCTCGACTTCAGCCATTACACCTTCCGTCTCCGACATCTTCTTAGATATTTCTGCAGCCTCCTTCTTAAGAGTCTCGAGCGTTTCGATGACTACATCATCATCTAGTATGTTACCTCGAGACTCGTTCAAGGCTTGCAGCAGACGCTTTTCAAGGCCTCGCAAGTGAGTGTTAAATTCGCCTTGCATCTTGACAAGGTTCGATCTTCTCTGATCGACGTCTGGACGTTCGGACTTTAGGACTTCATTGAGCGACTGAGTCTGTAGACTGCTTTGGGTCACCGTAAAGTTGACAAAGGTGGTCCGACTGCAGATATCAGGCGGGAATACAGCAGAAGGGTCTCGCGTCGAGAGGTAGAGCTTGAAAGCGGGGGAGAAGTCGATTTCTTGTTTGCCCAGCTGAATCAAGACACGGCCACCGGTCTTTTGATATTCCTTGTTGAGCACATGGTTGAGTACTGGATCTAGATGCTCGGCATCCTGTATCAAGATGGGATTTCCGAAGCGAAGCGAGCTTTCCAGCTGTTTTATGAACGAGTCGTCCAAGAAGCTCGTGACTGTCAATCGGCGCCCCTTGGTTGCATTTTGCAGAAACTCTGTAGCACGACCAGATGGGTCAATGATTAATGGGTAGCGGTTGAAGCGTTGTAAAATGATGGCGTTTTCGGTACAGAGGTCATCGACTGGTAGACGGCTCTCATGCCAATTCAGTCGTTCGTCTGCAGTAGACAAATACTCCGTGATCGGATTTGGTGTCTTATACTGGATCCCGGATAGTGCCAAGTGACCAAGCCAATCATCAGTCATCGCTTTCCGAAATTGTTGATCAAAAAGTCCACCATAGGCAAGAAAAGCTGCAGCTACCAGCACATCGCCGACAATGGTGCTGATTTGGGTCTCGAAAGACTTGCTTCCTTCCTCCCAGCGTGATCGTTCCGATGAGAGACTGTCAAGAAGCTTCACGCTTCGGTTAACCTTGTTCTCCACGCGGGCCATCTCGGTTTTGATGGCTTGTGTCTCACTGATTAGCGCCGCGTACTCCCACTTATAGGTGGCGATGCTTCGCTCCAGGTTGACAATAGTTTTCTCAATGGCCTGAGCCTCTGCTTTGGTCTGTAGAGCCTGCTCCTCGAGTTGGTCGGCTTCCTCGCGTAGGGGACCGATGCGATCTAAGATTGCAGAATAATTGACCTGCGCTTCAACCCATTGCACGAGCGGTCCGCAAGCCTTACTCGCACGATTGACCCTTTCGTAAGTGAATTCTTCCTTGGATAGGAAGTCGTTCTGCATCCTGAGACGGTGGTTTCTTGTCATCTGTCGCTCATTGTCATAACCGACTATGCTAGCAATGAAGTCGTCTCGTCGTACAATCCCCTGGATGGTTTTCCAGCTGTCAGCTTTATGACCAAGTAAGGTACATACGGCCTCCAAGGCAAGCTTGACTCCTGCTGGCGGATTGCCCATCGACCGCACTTCGGTCAAGTGCTGGCGTTTGATATTGCTAACACTTTCTTGAGCATCTAGGACTGCAGGTTCTGCCTTTTCTAAATCGGCATTGACCACTTCTTTTCGTTTTGCAACCTCTTCTTCTTGCTTGTCAAGGTCAATTTGAATTTTCAATGAAGTAGCTTTGCGTTGCTCCGCTTCACGCTGGTCAGCGATCATCCGCTGCAACTTTTCGTTGGCCTCGGCATCCTTCTTTTCGAGTTGCTTTTTTTTCTGAGCCAGGCTTGCTCTCAAGTCCCTGACCTTATCAACTGTGTCTCTCAACTTTTCCAACCCAACATTCAGATGTCGTTGTTGCTCTTCGAGGTCCTCACGTTTCTCATTCAAGAGTCGGACACATTGGGCAACGAAGTCGAGGAAATGTCGAGGTGTTAGGAAGGTTACTCGGCCTTGCTGCTTCAAGAGACGTTTGTTGAAGCGATGTAATGAGTGGTGAATATATACCATAGCATTTACCACGACATCACGATGTGTAGGCGGAAGGGAAAGATCCCGATACGCAACTGGAATGCTATCAGGGGCCACGAAATCTGCACGATCAAGGTCCACTGGTTGCGTTAACTCCCACCCAACCTGGAACAAGGCCTGGTCGGACCAGTCGCCAAACCAATTGAGAACGCATCTGTTGAACAAAGCTGGACTTGTCGCAGCCTTGGACGACAAACCATCTTCTGGCGGATTCATTGTGAAGACAATATGCAAATTCTTTACAATTTGCCCCGTGAACCACTTATACAACTCTTCCTGAGAGTCTAGCAGAAGACCTTGGCGCTGCGCACCTTCTTTGCAGGCGGTCATCAGTGCTGCAAACTCATCTCCCTCGAACAGACCAGGTATTTCGGCGTTGGCAAGCAATGTGTTCATGCGTTCGAGGAAGCCCGAATCCAAGACATTAGATTCATCCATAATGAAACAAACCTTCTCTCCTCTGCACCCAGAACGGCGAAGGACATCCCGCAAGTCGTCATCAAAGTCCTCTGCGGAGTACTTGCCATGTACCTTGATTTGGAAGACTTTCAGCCCGTTCATCCATGCTACGAACCGCGACAGCGTCGTTTTGCCGCTTCCGCTAACGCCAATGAGGATTAGATGCCCTTGCGGTTGACGGAATACCCGGTCGATACGTAGTACGTGGTCAAGGACGTCATTGAACAATATGAGCGGCACATCCACCTCTTCTTCACAAAAAGTCTTGAGTCTTGCTTTGACGAAGTCTCTAAGTTGGTCGCGCTCAACAGGGATGTAGTCTTTAGAAAGCCAATTCGAGAATAGGATAGGCGCCTGAAGAGCCGCCTCGTCATCAATTGTTGGGAAATGTTCTAAAGCGATGCGATGTACTGTGTCTTCAGTCCACTTTCGCTCATCTTCAGCCACCAACCTATCTTGAAATAATCGTAACGCCTCGTGAGCCCATATCCTGACCAGACCTTCAACAGTAAGAATCTCTAGTGGTCTTATAGCTTCGTACACACCACGAGCCCATCGAGTCAGCTCACGCGGCGAGTAAACGTAGTGTGGCTGGATCTTTGGGGTAAAGCGAGTTTGTGATTCCAGATACAACTGCACCATTGCTCTGGTAAGTGCTTCTGAGTAGCCACGTAAACTAGGGATAATCTTAAGAACAGCGCTGTTGAAAGTTCCATATATTTGTTGTAGGGAAACTTCTCCGGGGTAATCTACCATGATTAATGGAGCATGCCTTAGGAATCGTGCGCCCAGAGGCGTTCGGCCAGCATCAGTAGGGGGGTTACATGCTCCGACAAACTGGATGCGCTCAAGGGTAACCCATGTTTTATCTGACGTCCTCCAAAACCCGTTCTGCTCCACTAGTTGCCGTAGAAAAGAGATGGCTCTTTGTGTCCCATATTTATCTGGGGCAGGAAGGTTGATTTCGTCGCAGAAAAGCACCAGCCATCTTCCAATCTGTGTAGGGGACATGACAACCCCATTGAGAGTCTTTCTATATTCGCAGTACTGATCGAACGTCTTGATGAGTAGGTCCGGTGTAGTTGCGCTTGAGAAATTGAGGCCGACAACTTCCATGTTGGGCAATTTCCGCAAGGCACTGAACAGAGTCATAGTCTTGCCAGATCCTGGAGGACCGCACAGAATCAGCGGTTTATGTTCCGCGAGCCAGGAGTATAAGATATCTTCATGACGGACTGTGTCTAGGGTTGGTATAACGACATCAGTCTGAGAAATCGAATGAGTGTTGATTTCAATGTTTGGTACGTGCGACTGCCAAGGCGTCCAGTCGGCTTGAGGAAGGGAAACGTCGTAGTCGATAAGGGATGATGATTCACTGAGTGGGGTGTTGAATGTTGTGAGAGCAGCTATAACTTCGCCAAATGCCTTCCTTTCTTTCATTGGGCAGTCTCCGGCCAACGCCCATACTAGAGCTAGAAGTGTTTTTTTGGAGATGAATGATTCGACCTGCTCGGAATCTAATGAGAAGTCTTCGTGTTGCAGGTTGTAGTCTATAATTGTTCTACAAGCCTTGTTCAGCAGAGAGAACAGAGTATTCACGGCCCTAATCTCTGTGAATTCCATGATGTGGCTTAATCCGCAAGCTTCTCTAAGAGCGTTCTCGAGGAGATGTTCGGTACCGAAATAGTGCTGCAGGAGGTCTGCGACTTGACTTTGCACAATAAGTGCGCTCGCCGAAGCTTGGCCAGCTGTATCTTCGTCTAGCTCATCGAAAGCTGTACTTCGAAGGCCCTGGAGGTAATGTGATAGCATCATGTCTGACGTGACAGTATCATCGCTAAACCAAACCATGCCACACCGACTTACAGTAGCGAGAGTTGCGTACTTGAGCGTCTCCACTTCGAATAGAATACGAACGTTTGGTGGCAGATTCAGTCGTTCACCATTAGGCAGTGTCAACAACTTGTTATCGTCTAGAACACTGTTGAGATTCTCCACCCATTCCGGATCCACATCGCCATCGAAAACGATCCAATGTCGTTTGGCGTCCTCCCCGCGCAGATTGTCTACAATCTTTCTGAGAATGCTTGTGAATAAACCGTCTGTCCATTCGCGGGTTGTGCTATCGAGGCTACCATAGAGAGCTTCCTTAGACATTACCTTTGAGTCTATGATGTGGTAAACACCTTCTACCCCTTCGATGCATTGAAGCGCCCGTAGCAAGACTTTCCAGATGGCCGATTTTCCAGAGCCTGAATCACCAACCATCATTACACCATGATGAATGGCTTGAATCTGATATAGTTGAACTATCTTGGTCATCCAGGTTTCATTGATCACTAGGTGTCTCTCTGCTGCTTCGATACGAATAGCGTTCTGCAACTTTTCCAGATTCGCAGAAACGTACCGGATACCCGGGAAGGAATCTAGCTCAATGCTTTTCATAGTCTCGACATCATCGCGAATCAACTTTGGGGCGATAGTCTCACGAATACTCTGCACGATGATCTGAGCCTCTAGGGTTTCCTCAACCTGCGAGCGCTCACGAGTTGCCGTGATTCGAATGCGCTTGAGACCACCTGAGCTTACCAGAACGCTCTTCAATGCCCGTAAGCCGAAGTCGTAATGAGCTTGCTTCGTCAGTTGGGCTGCACAGTGGTCGAAGAAAGGTACAGCTTGCTTTGCAAGTTGCTTGGCATATTTGAATCCCTGAGAATAAAGCATGACTTCGGCAATTAGCTCTTTGTCCGGTTTAGACATGGCTACACTACGGAAAAGCTTCTTCAAATTGTCCGGCAGGTTGGATCGGCCTGCATAGCCTGGGTTCATGGTAATGAAGATGCCAGTGTTGCTGTTGACGGCGAATTGCCTCCCGACTAGCTCGACTCGCGCGTTCGCTTCGTTAGAACCTCTCTTCAAGCCAAGTTGAATATTCTGAATCTGCTGAGACACAGCCGAGAGTATACGCTCTTCCAACCGATTAAACTCGTCAAAGCACCCCCAAGCACCAACCTGACAAATGCCGAGGAAAATACGTCCCATTGCCTGGAAGTCAAAAGTGTCATCACAGCAGAACACAAGCGTAAACCTACCGAGCTGCACTCCAAGAGCTTTGACTGATTCGGTCTTACCAGTTCCCGCAGGACCGTACGGAGACCCTCCTAGGCGTTGAGCCATGGCTTGTGTCAGTGTAAGAAAGCAGCGATCCGTCAGCGGCGTACGAACTAGTCGTTCGGGCACACCAAGGTACTCAAATCCGTACGCAAGATCGGCATTTGCCATTTTGATTCGCAGGCGATCGATGAAGTCGCCTTCCGGCAAGTATACGTATCGCATCTGTAGCAGCCACATATAATGGAATGGCGAAGTCGCGCCAGCGCTGAGTAGCTTCCCAATAACATCGCGCTGATGAACGAACTCCGTTATGAGATGCTCGCACTTTCTCCTAACCAATAGTTCCAGATCTCCTAGCACGACTGAAGCTAGCAGTTCAAGTATCTTGACTTGTGTATCGTAAAGAGCGTCCATACCGGCACCACCAGAAGCCAGAGCCAGCTCAACCGACGTAGTCCATGCGACCTGAGTGGCCAATACAACGATCTGGGCAGGGAACTTGGTAAGATAGCCATCAAGAGCGATCCGATCGATATCAGTGGCGTCGCATATGGCTTGGAACGATAGTACGGCTTCACCAAGAAGTTCTGCTAACGACATCTTCATGTTGTTCTCCAAAGCGGCTAGCCAATCGTTTATTTTTGGCGTCTTGACAAGGGAGACTGGCCGCTTCAGATACACCTCTTCGCCCTCTTTGGAAGTGAATCCCGTTATCGTCGACTCTTCATCCATAAGAAGCCCCGATAAGCCTGCAAACATTTTTCGGAAGTGTTTCGCAATCCTCATGGTGTCGTTGCTGTTACCAATAATCTCAAGTAGGTCCTCATCACCTACGAAGTAGAATCTAGGGAATGAAATGCGTTCACGCTCAAGATACTCTCCTAGTGCCTTTTGAATCTTGTTGAGTAGCTCGGCAAGGCGCTCTAAGGACTTCTGCACTCCCGAGATGTTCAGGACATCTAGCACGAAAGGAGACTTGTAGACCTTCTTCAAAACAGCAAAGAACTCCGAGTTAATGTTTTGGAAGCGAGAGGATTCGATGGGCAACAAATGTTTTATATCCACATTGCCTGTAAAGACCCCCTCCAGATACACCCATTGTCGTTGCACATCAATCCAGACGTCGAAAAGTACGTGGACACGATTCAATTTATCCTCCCAAGTTGACGCCTCTTCCTCGAATTCTTTATAATAAGGGGAATGTCTCATGGCCTGTAAAGAATTCAGATTCTCACTGCATTTGGCGAATAGATCGTCCCAACCGCGTATCAGCCGGCATTTGTTTTGGTAATTGACAAGATCCAAAGAATAATTCTGCCATGTGTCTCGAACTTGCTTCAAGAACTCTTCCAAGGCCATTTCCCCTTGCGCCTGCGCAACAATATCACGAATTGTTGGTTCACTGGCGACTAATTGAAGATCCCAAACATTTCCCAGGCTCATTGACATCGGGGAATACCTCTTTCCAGGTTTGAGGGCTTTGAAGATCCTAACCCAGTGACGATCGCGCACTGCTTCTGATTTCATGTCCGATAAGAGAGGATTGACCTTCAGAAATTGCCGTAGGATCGATTGTACATGCTCGAAGGCGGCATATTGACGCATGCGACTCGGCATATCTTTCGTCATCTTAATAAGGCCATCGAGGGACTGGCGCAGTTTTCTTGGCTGTACGCTAGACCATAGTGTATCACGAAGTTCATTTACGCTATTCCATATTGTTGATAAAGCATCCCACACAGAGGTAAAATCTTGCACTTCTTCCAGAATTGTAGAAAGAATGTTGTTGGGGCTGCTTGGTAGATCCAGGGCCTCTTTGGCTTTAGTCACCATATCTGATTCTGACCGTAGTGTTGTGAGTCGCGACTGAAAAGACTTTAGGGTCGAGGATGCTACTGCCGGAGGAATGTTTCCAGATACTGGCTTCTCTTCGTTCCATTGGGCCAGGACCTCCCCAATCTTTCCGCCAACCACCTTGTCCTCTGTTGAGATCTTCGCGCGTAGAGCATCGGTCTGGTCATCCACGATCTTTACCTTCCGGCTCAGAATCTCATTTAGGGCAATCCACTCATGATCGACTTGCTCGACAGATAACCAGTCTGCTGCAAATTGGTATCGTTGCCGGGTAAGAGTTGTCTGACCTTGACGGAAAAGATCAACCTCCGGCTCCCACACTTCTACTTTCCTCCTGCACTGTTGGACAATTGTAATAAAAGAAACTGCCTGAGCGGTAGAAGATGCCTCCAGCGATTGGCCTTCAAGATCTCTGCGAGCCTTTTCGATTTCGGCGTGTATATCTCGCATGCGATTTCCTAACCGTCCAGCAAACTTCAAGAGTATCTCATGCTGCCAATGATCGTACTTGGCATTGACCTTGGTTTGAACTTGCTCATAATCAATGGTTACCGATCCAAAAGAGCGAGTCGACTCTGAGGTATCGAACGTTGTTCGGGTCTTTCGAATCTCTTGCAACAAGTGGAGCCATTTCTCGAGGTCCTCTCCAAGAACTTCATATACATGTTCCGATTGAAGATCCCATAACGACTGAAATTGAAGCCATTTGTCCACATAATTAGTGACTTCGCGTAGCTTGTCTTCAACGGCGTTGTATACCGCCGATAGATCATCCATGCAGAGCCCAGGAAGGTACGTGAATTGTACCTTGGAAGACCCAGTACTTAGAATATCGACCTTCATCTCATATCTTGAAGACATGACGATGGGAAGGTCACACACGACACCAAGCCATCCGTGCAACTGGGATAACCAACTAGCGCGAGCGTGTTCTGGGGGAGGATCGAGATAGATGACTTGATTGCGCATGGATATTTCGTGGATAAGCTGTTGCAGTCTTGGAGCACTATCATCTCCTTGCTCTTGCACCGCTCGTCTATGTGTACTATCATCGTTCGCACCGTCCTGCTTCGATTTGACGAACGCCTCGACCCAGGAATGCATTGCTTTTCGAAGGCGCTCGAGTAGAATAATCTCAATCTTTTTGTTAGTCTCACTAACCCAAAAAGGTAGGTTTGAATAATTCTCAAGGTTCAGCTGGTCCACTGCAGTCTGAATGACCTCAAGTCGTGCAGTGAAATCGGAAGTATTATATGGACAGCTCCATAGGTCAGTCAACGCATGCTGAATTTTAGTGTAGGCTCCTTCTAGGGTGGACGTCTTGCTTTGTAGTATCGAAGCGACAACCGCGAAATCTCGGACAAATTGGACGTGCTTACTTTCGCTGCGGCCAGCAGAAGCAGCTCGTGTCGTGGGACCACTTGAAAGATGAGAGATATGTTTGACTTGAACATCGTAAGAGTGCACAAATGATTCCCATTTCAGAGTCACCCCTTTGATTATAAGGTTCTGTACTTCCTTCTGATACCCGTTAAGTAGAATATTAACAGGAGACATTGAATCGATGACACGGCTGGTCTGCGCTAGACTGCGCACGCTTTCCATCAAGCTTACAGCATAGGGGTAAACGCGCTTTGCCTCCTTTGATATGCTGCTGATAGCATGAGGGACCTGATAGTTCAACCATATTAGATTCCTCACCTCTTTGAAGAGAGCAATAACTTGGGGATCGAAATTGATCGTCAATTCTAAAGAGTTCCCAAGCGCGCGATTTCTCGTTATACCGAAGAGTCGACCGGTGATCGAGATCCTGCGTCTCGTGACCTCGTGTAACCATGATTCGAAGATAGGTCGTGTGTCAAGTTTCTTGCGGAACATACTGCTTTCAGCCTGCAGCTTCTGTCCTTCCGAGTGAAGGGTCCAGTCTTTACCAAGCACGTCTTCAACCCTTCCCATGTAGCCGTCAAGCTGTCGCTCGATTTGACGAGCCCAGATGATAGCACCGGCTACTGGAGGGAGATCTCGAAGCTGTGCCATTGCGTGTGCCTCAGAATGCCCGTATTGCTGCTTAAAACGTTCGTGCAACGCGGCTATATCGTGCTTGACATTATCGATGAGCCGGGACTGATATTCACTGATCGCTCCGCGGATTTTCGGGCGAACGAACAATGCATTGAATTTCGAAAAAACGCGGAACATCTCATTGGCTGTCTTTGCCGTCGCTAGACGATCTCTGAGACGAGCGATGATGGAATTTTCAACCCTCGAAGTCCGTTCGTTATACGTGATCTCTGCCTGTATCCAAATTTGCGTTCCTTCTGGGGAGACATCAAGGACGTCTACATCCTTGAGAGCAGCGTATGCTTGGGTTACTTCCTCCACTGCATCAACATCGCCAATCTCCTCAACCAAAACGACCTGCTCACCACCGAAGTCTTGGGCGGAAGCGGCGTGTGAAGGTTTGGTCCCTAAAACATTGATAATGGTTCTCTGCAGCTGCTCATGATTGACACGGAAAGTGTTGACATAGTTCAGACGCTCCTGTAACTTTCCATGGCGAGAAACCACTTTGATTGGGATAAACTTTTCCGCCCTTCGCCGAGTCACCTCACGAGCGACATTGGTAAAATCTTTGACATTCTCATCCCAGGTTGTCCAAATGCCTTCCGCGGTTTCCATCACAGTCTCAAAATCCTTGAAATCCAGGTGCATCAGAGTCCGACCATGGAGAAGCGAGCGAAGCTGGGTTTCGAGATCTCCTGAAATAGCTGTAACAAGTGGTAGCGCACGAGCAATAGGGTAAGGGCAGATCCGGAGTTTTCTATTGAGGTGGTTGAATACCGAAACAACAGCATCCAGTATCTTGTGTAGCGACGTCGCGGCCAGCAGCTCGTCCAAAGGAAAGTCACGCATCAGCTGATTGTACTTTTGGACCTTGTCTGAGGAATCTTTCAGCCCAGTATCCGCACTGAAGCTGACGGTAGCTTGGAACCGCTTTGCATGACGCAGTATTTCCATAGTCAGTTGAACGCCATCGCTCTTCAATTGCATTTCGATGCCCTCTAAGGCGGACTCCATTGATAGCCAGAAATTGATCTCCTGGGCTGCTGAACCGCTGTCAGGATCCCGAGACATTTTCGTGATTGATTGTATAGACTTGATCCAGCCATTGACCGTGTTTTGTAGGTCGTTTAAGAATCTGCTATCGGTCAAAAGTTCGGAGGGTATAAGATCAATCGTTGGCTTGATACTTTGACTAGAAGCAGATAATATGGCCTCCTGAATAACATCTGGAAGTGGTAGTACCAGTTCAGGTATCTCGATGTTCTGCTGTAGATGGAGCAAGCTAAGTTCTAACTCCGCAAGCTTTTTCTTGGTTCCAGGCACGCCAGTTCTGCCATCGGTATCTGGGCGGCCCTTGCTGCCGTCCAGCAATCTCTGGCTCTGTGTGTAGGCATCGAAGTATGGAGATAATGCTAGATGTATTATGGAGTGCAAGACCTCGTAAGCAGAGACTGGAGCTCCCTGAGCGGTGTTTGAGTCGTGAAGTGTACCCAAACCTGGAAGATTAATGACCTGGATCTGTGCTGCAAGCGGCATACGAGGATCAATCGGGTGCGCACGCTTGATTAATGCCACAGAGGCGGTCGTGGTGGACGAATATGATATCTCGGACGATAGTGTGTAGGTATAGTGGGTGACATTTCCTGAAACCAGAGATCAGTGTACAACTCCCATCCGTGAGAAAGCCATTACTTACCTGATGAACCGTGAGAGCCACCTTCTATCGACTCTGTAAGAATGAAATCTTTTTGTACATATATAGCAACCTGCGACTCCGAGGCAAAGCGTGTGCATCGTTGTACAGTATCATGCTTTTTTGAGGTCGACAGCAAGCTTCCAGAACTCTCCAAATCTTCTGTAGAGGCTCCTAGTGTAATCTCCAGTAGGTCCACAAGATGCCGTATCACAAGGTCTGGATTTATGGTAGTTACTGAGCTTGAGGACGGGGCATGCCCGTTCGCCCCTGGAGATACCACTTCCATGGTAGATATCAGCGTCAATTATTTGAGGCTTCTCGTGGATAGACAGCAATAGAAAACGGCTTCATCATGTTGCCCACGATTTGGTGACGCCAGTGGAGCTGTCTGGTCGTCAGTAGTCGTTGTAGGGAACCTTCGTAAAAGGTTGTGAGTGTTGACGGGTAAATCTTTAATATTCAGATAACGCGCCGGCAGGGGGACCGCGGTAAGTCCTGATAAATCAACAGCCAGCAGCTAACTCCATCTTCAAATCACCTGTAACAACTTTTCCAATTACGATAAAAATATTTCATTATCTCAAATTTATCATGACAATCGTACTAATTATGGTAAGATCTACGGTAGGTCATGCGTGCTGAAGCTGTTTTGCATTGAGTACAATGAAACGGGAATTTCGCGAACAGGTAGGGTTCATAATTAGGAGATGAAGGTAGCCTCTGAGAAGAGAGTTCCCTCCTCAACCTTCTCTACCCCGTCGATATTGATTTTTAGAGCGAGTCTTTGTTGTGGAGAATACTGTGACCATTTGTTAGCAGGGCATTGTGTTTTCAATGAAGACAGACAGCTGCATACCTGGTAGATATACGGCTTTGTCCCTGCCACGCCGCCGACGATGGTTTTGACGAAACCCGGAACTTTCGCCATCACGTCGACCTTATCAAGTCTCTTGCCCAAGCTGCCCCCCAACTCCGCATTCACAGGCTTACCATCTTTGGTTTTCCCACTCCACAAAAATTTTACTGCACCAGGCTCGGGCCAGTCATTGTCTGGATCTTCCTTTATCTCTGTATGCTGTGCAGAATGACCGGAGCCTGCACAAATAATTTCTCCATCCGTGGCGATCCCACCTACACTAACAACGGTCGATCCATACGAAGGAGGTGTGGTGTATTCCATCATAACTGCAGAATATGTAGGGGATTGGAAGTCAACAAAGTTCCACTTTGCGGCTGCGCATTATCAGCGAACCAATAGGTACTATTTGGATCTGGGTACATGCATACCAGCATGATGAGGTTTCATTCCCTGCAGAGCGTGGACGAAGAAACCTCTGCCCTGAAAATTCACTTCTCCCGCTTTGGTGATAATACTTCCATCAACCTTACATCGAGGCCAAAACGCATGTCTCATGGAACCCCAAGGATTTTGTGGATCGGTGCCAAAATAGCTTTTGCCGTCTTGGCCAACATGAAAACCAGGTGCTGTCCGTGTTATAGTCAAGTTGACAATGCTAGCTTCATTTGTGACGGACTTGACCAAGTAGGAAGTTCCATTTTCACTGAGAGTAACAGCACAGCCATCGGCATAGAATGAGAGCTTCTTATCGTCGAAACCATAGCTATCTAATGGGTCAGAAGACCAGAGCGGTGGGGTCTGTCCATCGGGATAGAAAATCTTGGTGTTGAACTGACATGTGGTCCGCATACCGCTGATGGATGGAAGAAAATCAGCAACTGCCACTGCCTATAAGCGGCTCTCTGCATGAAGTCTCACGCTACATTACTGTAGATTACTTGGGCCATGCCAATATGACCGCTTTCGGCCATGAGATAGAAGGTCTGTGTCTCCACACATGTGGAACCCATAGCAGCCCATTCTAAGTCCTCTGGTTTCAATTCTGTGTATGGGACTGTCTCAGCTTGTTTAGCTACCGACTGGATTGCTGAAGGCCCATAGATGGGCTCTTGCGTTCCGGCAACGTTCGCGACCCTGTCACTATCAGTCCCATGTTGGTTCAATACAGTTTGAAATCATGAACTTGCTGCTGTTTGATCCAATTCATGTTTGTGGGGTGAACTATCTACAATGTGAAATCTGTAGATAATAACAATCAAGAGGCAGATTACCAGCCATATACATACTGCACGCGCAGGGCAGCGTCATTATTGGCGTATCGGATTTTGGACGGGCCGAGCCGTTGCTACGAGCTTTCGCCGATCATCCGGAGTACAACTGAAATGTCTGATTCACGGGCTTCGACACACCGTAACACCTATCAACCCCCTAGATCATTACGGTTCCTGCTCATACAACCTCCTTGATCAAGCAGTTATACACGTATCAACTTCGGAGACGAACAGTCAGGACCATTTTCCTACAAAGGTATCACGACACAGGAGCCCAGGTGACGAGGACAAATAACTTCATTCTGGCGCGTGCCTTTTGTATACGTTGATTTATACGAAGCTTTGCCGAAGAATACGGTCTTTCTAGGGAAGAATTGGGCAATTTTTGAGGACCTCATCCGCGTCACAACATGGCTCGAAAACCAATAGCGAGGGATCAGATAGTGAAGCTCATAGTAGGAGCAGGCCAAGCCAGTCCAAGCCCTCCAGTGGGACCGGCCCTGGGTAGCAAAGGAGTCAAGAGCATGGATTTCTGCAAAGTTCGTTGTGCAAACCCCTATGAGAAGATTACCTCCTCATCTGCTGGTAGGAATTCAATGCACGTACTGCACACATGACGCCTGGTATCCCAATACCTGCCCGAGTGACCGTGCGGCCAGACCGATCCTTTCATTTCGAACTCCGTACACCTACTACATCGTATCTACTATTGCAAGCAGCTAGCGTCGAGGCACGGAAGAGCAAAATAAGAGGTGCCATGCAGCCCGGGAAAGAAAGTATTGGGGATATTTCTTTGAAACACGTTTACGATATAGCGAACATCAAGAGCTCAGAGTTGAGGTTATCCGGACTGAGTTTGCAAGGACTGTGCAAGAGCGTTATCGGACAAGCACAGTCGATTGGCATCACCGTTGTACCATAGTTGTTCTGCATCGAACACTTCGTCTGTTACACGGGCGTTGCTTCCACGTACATACTCTACAAGCCTCAATGCTTGCCCACCAAGTCCTCGCAATCACATTATCACCGCATAGCTACCTAGGTAATTAAGGCGTGCTATGGTATAATTACAGTAGCTCCACAATATCTAACCTGACGTACTAGCCCATCAATGATTAACGATAGGGTTCAGAGCTAGAAGAAATTTCTGATTAGAGAATTCAATCTCACTGGATATTTTCGCATAGTTTAGGTACCTAGGTTAGGGCTTGTATTTTACAATTTCCGGCGACTTTCACATTTGAACGATAGCCGTGTCCCGAGAGAATGTAAAGTGAAGACTTCAAAACGTATCAAGGTATCCAGGCGTGCCAAGCGTGCTAAAGTAAGCTAGGCGTGGTAAGGTAAGGTAGAACTATACGGTATTGGGGTTAGTACACGTCTGAGAACTCAAGCACAACGGGCCCCCTCGGGAGTGAAAGGCGGGATCTGCATACCTACATACATATGTTTATCGGCCCTACAAATACCACTGCGTGATTCCGCCTCGGCAGTGCTAAACAACGTCAACATCGAGTATCTGATTCATCCCACTATTAATAATCTTTAGTGTCAATATTTCTTTCCCATAAAGTACCCAATCATCGCAACATTCCCAGTATTGGGGTTTCTGAGGAGTCATTCGACAAAGAATCTTCTTATAGAAGCCGAATCTCCGAGCGGGCTTCTGCTCCTCGTTTACATCAACGCTCCTCTGGGCCGGCTCGCTATGGGAGTTGATTGAGCCTTGAGTTGATCTCATCTAAGGCTGTTGTTGCCGAATGCTGCTACCTCTCTGAAGGCTCTCGGATTGTTAAACAAGTAGGCGCATCCTCGCCGGCGACAAGCACCAGGCAATCCTACTTCTCGGACTTGAGCTAGCTTAAGGGCGCCAGATTTCTTTACTTCAAAACTACTCAGGAAGACATACGAGGTCCTGAGCATTGACTGCTTCGGAAAGCTCTTACTCTACAATCCTCTCAGAATGAACTTAGCCGACCCCCAACCTATTCATGACGAAGAAAATACCAGCACAGTAAAAGGTTTACTCAGCTTCCTCTTGAAATTGTGTCGTTAAGATGACTGATGGGTACATGTAGATAGCAGACGTCTTGTACCAAGCTTCGACCTTGGCGACACACAGACTACGTGTGCAGCTCCACAATCAGAGTCAGGTCAGCCGCAAGCTGTTCGGTTTGCGTCTGTGAATCAAGAAAAAGAACCGGAACAAAGCTTGCAACCAACGATGACGCCAGCCTCGGATGAAAATGCAATGACAACGGATCAACTTAGTCCTGGAGCACAAGCGGAGATCAGGCAGCTTTCTCGGGGATTATACGACGTTCATTTAAAGCAAAATATGCAAAGACGAATGAGCAACTTTGCTTACGAACCAGTATCTTTACCAACTTCAAGGGTAAGCAGAATGATGCACTATCTCTCGAGCGCCATGAAAGCTATGTATATCATCTCGACGAGTCTCCTAGCCTGTCTATGGCTACAGCAGTAGAGCGTTCTTTCTGTTATGGACGAGATTTTATCCTTCACCTTTATCGAGCAGATGCTGTACACGCCTATCTTCAATACAACTCATGCTCACAACTTTCATCATCATCAATATATACTACCATTAGCCATATCATGTTTGTTTCTCATGGATGCTGCTACGTGACCGTCATCATTATGTTCAAGCTGACACCTGCGCTCAGGTGCCCTCTAATGAATCAAGTCCTTACATCAGCTCGCGAGAGGCCACGAGGTCCGTCGGACCGTCTCCACAGCTCTCTCCACCGTCGTCGACCATGCCTACTCCGCCTCTTACACCCTCAGCATCGCATACTCGAGAAAGGCAAGCTGGTCCTGTCGATGCCTTGGGCGCGGGTCTGACCAAACTACACCCCAATGTCATACAAATAGCTCCCCAGATTGCGGCTGAAACGGGGACAATGCCGGCAGCAGTACCAGCAGAAGTCTCTGATCCGAATGTAGTATCAAGTGCTGCGACATCGAGACCGTCTTCCGCTTCTGACGAGGCATCTATACGTCCACCTCCACTCTCCCAAGGGTCCAGTGTTCACGCATCAGCGTTTACTGTCGGGCCTAGTGAGGGGTCAGTTGTGCCTTCCCGGGAGCCGAGTCCTTCGCATACTCTTGGAGGGCGATCTGGTACAACTACGCCCCCAACTGGTGCCGGTAGACCATTCGCACCGGGGGGAGACCGGGACGATCCATATGCACGGAGTAAGAGGCCTCCGCAATCAAAAAACTTAGATTCTATTGACTCCAGATTCGTTTTTGGTGGCAAGGACAGTCGTCGCCGCTCAGCCATAATACCAACGTCAGGATCTTCCAATTCCTTACCCCGCCCAAGCAGTGGTCATGATTTAAGATCTCAGGAGAAGCATCAATCAACTTTCTCGTTACATTCGCTAGCTGGAAAGAAAGACCACCTTGGCCATCTCCACGACGATAGTACTGCAAGCCTGGGCGCAAAGCCCCATGGGTCCATGTCAGAACTGAAACGTTTCTTCCGACTGGGACATCATAAGTCCAAGGGGTCTTACGCATCATCTGCTAAAGCATCAGCCAACAACACAGGCTCTCGAACGCCGCCACACCAGCTTCCCCCTGCGAATGTACCTTTTGCCGATGATCACGGCCTTCAAACGAAATATGGCAAATTTGGGAAAGTCCTTGGTTCTGGTGCAGGAGGATCCGTCCGATTAATGAAAAGGAGTAACGACGGCAAAACATTTGCGGTAAAGCAATTTCGAGATCGACATTCTTATGAGACTGAGCGCGAGTACGCAAAGAAGGTCACTGCAGAGTTCTGTATTGGATCCACCTTGCATCACGGGAACATCATCGAAACTCTTGACATTGTGCACGAGAGAGGCCATTGGTATGAGGTCATGGAGTACGCACCTTTTGATCTGTTTGCCACTGTGATGACTGGCAAAATGTCAAAAGAAGAGATTTCTTGCTCTTTTCTCCAGATTGTGAGTGGCGTGACTTACCTACATGAGATGGGCCTAGCGCACCGAGATCTCAAGCTAGACAATGTTGTGGTCAACGAGCACGGTATTATGAAGATCATTGACTTCGGGAGTGCCAGTGTCTTCAGATATCCCTTTGAGAATGACACTGTACATGCAAGTGGTATGTTTCATGCCGCCTTTGTGTGAATACTGCCGCTCACATCTTGCAGGTATTGTTGGATCGGATCCTTACCTCGCTCCCGAAGTCTACGACAGCAGCAAGTACAACCCCGAGCCCGTAGACATTTGGTCCTTAGCCATCATATTTGCATGCATGTCTCTCCGCCGATTCCCCTGGAAGGCGCCTCGTCTCACCGATAATTCTTATAAGCTCTTTGTCTCCCCTTCCACCTCAGGAACACCACCTGCAGAAGCAGGATCAAGTAAAAGTTCAGATGGCAGATCGAGGTCCGAACCTATGATCAGTTCTGCTGTAGAGGAAGCGCGTCGTGGTTCAGCTCCACCAAATGACACGACATCGCGTCCACCATCTGGAGAAGAAGCCGGCAAGCACCACCACAGTCATCATCATAATCACCGCGAGGATCCGAAACCCGGAGCCGAGAACACTGAACCAACATCGACGCCGGCTCCTGCGCCGAGTTCGAAACCAGAAGTCATTAAGGGACCGTGGCGCTTACTGCGACTTTTACCCAGAGAGACGAGGACGATCATGGGGAAAATGCTCGAGGTCAATCCTAAAGCTAGGGCGACTTTAGTTGACATGATGGCCGACCCGTGGATTTCAAATACGCCGGTCTGTAGCCAGCAAGATGGGGGGAGAATTGTCAGGGCGCCCGGCCATGAACATACGCTTGAGCCGGGTACTGCATCCGCGCCTGAGAAATAATTCGGAATTGTTTGGCTCTTTCTCTTTCTGGCGTTTAAAGACGGAGGTAGATTGTGGGGCTTCTTCTGGGATTCTGGCGTATCACACCATTCCCGTGGTTACAACCCCCTTTGTTGTTTTACGATGGCTATGACGCGTAGTGTACAGCAGCCTACTAAGGTAAATAGAGCAGTAAGTACATAAGCATTAATCGAATGAGTTCCACCTCAGACTTGCTGAAGTGTCACGACTCGATGCATTTTCCCCTAGTCCACCTCAAATAAAGGTCGAGGCGATCTTTTCGTTCACAGTACCTTCAGGACTTTTTGACCATAATGAATTATGCATGAAGCGGCTTCAAGGTTGCATTGCGGCTGATTCTCGGCCGGAATTTAGATAAAGTTAACGCCGATGAGGGTCAGGGTCAAGAGCCGTCGATTGGATTGCGGCACAGTTTCTTTTGACAGTAAGGTCGAGAGCACGCTCTGTTCTGTCTACATGGCTTCATTCTCCCTTAGATATCAATTACATGTACATTTTGGCTCCTTATGGCACGCAAGGCCCGCCAGCGCATCAGCTATGGTGAGGATATTCTGCCCAGACTTGCCTTCGCGGCAATGGAACACTTGAACTAACGTAAAAATCCCCGCCATAGTCTTACCACTTGCAAATTCCCCTGGAGGACATCGCCTTGGTGTCAATGGACTCGCGGTCGACCCAGATCGCTCAATCTTGTCTGTGATACCGCTGCTCGACTCTGGTTGGAGAGTTCCTAACTCTGCGACAGATATTCAGGCGGTCGAGACGGTCTCATATGCGCCTGGGATCTGAAGTTCGAATTCCACGACAGCTCTCCAGCTAATACCGACCTGCCTTCTCCGCCCCTGCCTGCTTCTAATCCTCCGCCGAAGGCCGCTAAAGCTTCAACTTTCCGAAAACAGGTTCAGGCGCATACTCACTGGGTCAACGATATCATACTTACGCGGGATAATTCGGCACTAGTTTCAGCATCATCTGATATTACGGTGAAGGTATGGCGACCAGACGCCGAAGACCATCAAAGTCCAACGACTATAGGATTACATAGCGACTATGTGAAATGTCTTGCAACTCCGGGAACACATTCGGATTGGGTTGCATCAGGCGGCTTGGACCACAAAATATATGTCTGGGACTTGAATGGTGGTGGTGAAAAACTACATATAGATGTAGGGCAAGATGAAAATAGCGCCAAGGGCTCGATTTATGCCTTGAGCGTCCGTGGGTCGGTTATGGCGAGTGGAGGACCAGAGAGTATTGTCAGGTTGTGGGATCCGAAATCTGGAAAACGAATCACAAGTTTCGTGGGACACACCGATAATGTGCGAGACATCCTCATCAATCAGGACGGCGACAAGGTCATGACAGCTTCTTCAGATCAAACGGTCAAACTCTGGTCAATGACTGCAGGCAGATGCATGTATACGTTGACCATGCATAATGACAGCGTATGGTCACTTCATTCAGATCACCCTCAATTATCGATTTTCTATTCTGGCGATAGATCCGGCCTCGTTGCCAGAACAGATGTTCGTGGATGTTCGGATATGAATGATGGGTTATCCTTGGCTATCGCGCAGGAACATGAGGGTATCAATGAGCTAGTCGTCGCTGGAGACTGGGTCTGGACAGCAACTTCGAGTTCAAGCATTAATCGATGGAAAGATGTTGACACCACAGGTGAGATCGAATTCCAGGAGCCAGCTCGGTACAATCGAAACTCTATAGCCTCTCAATCGAAATCCCCTCCTCCACCTCATACATCACCTCTCAAAACAGCGCACAATAGAGAAAACAAGAAAGTACCCCTCAGCTGTGTCTTGAGAATCTCGAATAACGCAATCTTTCCGGGACAAGCAACCGGAGATGCCGAAGCCCCAACTATTTACTCTACAAGTATAAGAAAACCATCTGAAACAGTGCTGGAACATAACCTTGGAGTTGTTGTGGCGTTTCATGAGCTACCAGAAGAGACGATTGAAGGTCAAAACGGGCTGATTAAGCATGTAATGTTGAACGACAGAAAAAGAGTCTTGACCTTGGATACTGCGGGCGAGGTGATGATGTGGGATCTTCTCAAGGTAAGCCATCCGAAGCAAAGGGGAAATCGAATGCTGACTTGATGAAAGTGTATCCCCATTCAATCTTTTGGAAAACGGCATCTCGAAGATGTCACCCCCGAAGTCAACACCACGGAGAGTGTTGCTAACTGGTGCGGCGTGGACACAAGAACTGGGCGGCTGGCATGCGTTCTTGAAGAGAACTACTGCTTCGATGCGGAGATGTACATGGACGAGCTAAGAAGCGAAAATAGCGAAGAGTTCAAGGATGATCAACGGGGTAAGTCTACCTACAATCGAACCGTCAAGATTTCCACCATCTCCTTGTTCTCAACACAGTTCGTGATACAGACTGCGACTGCTTACTAACAAATGCATCAGTAAATTTTGGGAAATGGATCTTGCGCTATCTTTTCGCCAATCTTATAGACGTAGAGGTTCAGCGTGATGCAATTGTCAGGCAGAACATGATATCGAACATGCAAACATCGAGCGGGCTACGAAGAGACAACGCACCTCCATTGATCCAGCTGCCTAACCCACCCATGCAAGAGTGGAAAGCCGAAACTCTCAATGATGATTCTCTAATTACACCACGTCCCGTGAACGGCAACCTCGTTCCCGCTATGACCCCGGGGCTCTCAATAGGTGTGGCCACTCCATACGTTGGTTCTACAAATTTCAGCTCGCCTTTACAAAATCATTTACCAAGGACGTCCGAAGAAGGCTCAGACCTCAACAAGCGCCTTTCAGGTCAGAGTCAACCCAGAAGCTCGACAGAAAAGCAACCAGATTATTTTTCCTCAGTCCCAAATCCCCAAAGTCCCTCTGACGCTCAAACAAAGGCCCCTTCCACGCCTGGAGATGGCTACTCCGAAGCAACATCACAGACATTGGTCGATGATGAGAGAAAAGAGAAGCCCAAAAATATTAGCTCGCTCTTCGACAAGAAATTTCGTATGAATTTTCCAAAGAAGCTGGGGAGGACAACCACTGAAGCGAAGCCTGCCGCCGTCGATGAAAAGGCAGAAGAATCTGACATGTCGGAGGAAAAGGAAGAGAAAACTTTTGAAGAAAACCTTTTTGGTACGATTCAAAAGGTTAGACATGATTACGAGGAACATATTCGGATCAAACCATTCGATCCTCTTCCACCGGGGATAAGGCCAAGCCTTCCTCATGAAACTCCCGTGCTCAGCCTCCCACCGTCCACAACTATCATCATTCAAGAAGATCGGCCAGACTCCGGTGGCGTAGCAGATCTGTACAGGGGAACTGCTAGCTCCGTGGGACTGGATGTTGATCTGATTGAGAAGGCAGGGCCGAGATGGCTAGGAGATCTACTATTACAGGTGTGTTTATCCATAATTCTTCCACGTAGCCAACTCGGAATTAATAACGAATTTAGAACCAACTGCCACCCAAGGAAATCCAGAAAGTCTCGTTTGTTTTACTTCCTTACCAAGAACTCCTTCCTAGTATTGCTAGTGCAGATGGGTCAGTTGCAAAGGCACAAAACAAGCACCTGCACACTATGCTGATCAGGAAACAGTAACTCCCGACTTAATGCTAATCGCATGCTCCGAGCGAAGAAAATATGTGCATACGTGGCAGACCGCATAGAACCAAAAGTAGAAGAAAATAACGCAGCAAATGTAATGAGTCCAGATGAATATCTAGAGTTATGCTGCCAAAATCAGGTATGTCCGTCCTTACGTTCTGTGTATGCATTTAGCTCACGTGACATGTGCTGCTAGCTCGTTCCGAAGACGATGACCCTTGCAACTCTACGAGCCTATGTATGGAAGAATGGAGGAGATGTAATACTGTACTATAAGTCAAATGGCAGGAAGGCCAGCGTCGAAAAGCTCATCAATAAGGAGAATGGTGGAGATTTGCCGAAACTTAATGGCATGCCCGCAATGACCACATGATAGATACCCCAATTTTTTCAGACTTCTGCATGTATCCAGTATCATTCCGTCAATAATTCGGATTAGTACTCCAAAGCTTTACGCAGTCACCATACCCAAGAGTACTACATTACGAACAAGCGTGCCTCTAAGTATAGGCACTTGCACGGTCATCAATGCAATCACAACCACACTATCATCGACTCTCATTCAAGGCATTAAAAGCCCATTGATAACTTCCTAAGAATATTGCTCCTCCAGCCGAAATCCAGAAGATTCTAGGTCCGATCCCCGCAAAGAAGGCCCTAGGACCAGACTGCTTCAGTATGCTCATTAACAGTGGCACCACCGCCTGCTTTTCCCTCGCCAACATCATCCTCGTCTTCAGCACATCCAACGGCGTCGTCACGCCCGCCGCCACCGCCCCAGCCACGCTCCCAAAAACTCCGCTTTCTACCGCTGTAATCCTTTCCCTGCCTTCCGTCCTTCTTCTCCACTCCTTCATGCGCTCCCATAACGGAAATTGTATGACCGTAAACGGTACCTCCCGCATCACGGTGATGCTCCAACCTCGGTACAGCTCCCTCCACACTCCCGCGATACCCACTGTACTCCTCCTCGCCAATATCGCTCTCAGCGCAGCCACAGAGCTAGCTTCTTGTAAAGCCTGCGCCCTCTGCTTCACGACCTCCGTCGGCACCCTCACCGCACAGGCAGCTACTTCCCCTACACTCGCTGCGACCATGTGTTCCACCGGCTCACTCCAATTTCCGAGCCTGGTTGCCCCTATTCTTCCTTGAACACTCGCATCGGCCTCCCTCCCTGTTTTGAAGAGCGCCTTCATCGATTCGTAGGAGACGAAGAAAAGAGCGGCGCCTGGGGCAGAGCCGATAAGAACAGAACCGACACCTGCGTAAATACCACGGAAACCGCCGGAGGAATAGAAGCCGGTGGAGGATTGGAGGCGAGTTTTCAGGGTGTCGATGGGGTAAAGAGTCAAGTCGACCGTCGTGCCGGCAAAGCCACCAGCGAGGAGAGCGCGGGCGAACGGGGAGTCGGTTTTGGCGGTCATTGCTTCAAATCATAGCCATGATGGAGCCCTCTACCAGGGCGAAAGTTGTCAATTAAAAGCATCATCGGAGTGTTGGACACGGTACGGATTATAACTAGATACTCATCACCCGCAGTCCGGCTGCAGGGATGTTGCTCAGCCCTATCGGAGCTCTTGAGATGCCATTTTCCTTCAACACTACTGCCCGCAGCAATGGAATGATGCTCAATGTGGGCAGGAGATATATACCGTCTCCTGCGATTCAATATTCCGAATTCTGGGATGCTTTACGCTCGATATGGCCGGGACCATCGCGGCCCAACGAAGGCCCTAACAACAGAATTGGTTTGTAGGTTGGAAGTTATGTTTGGACTGTTAACTTACTACGAAAAGGGATTGCGGTCAGTGGCGGCCTCGATTCCATGGCCCTGGCAAGGCTCTGTATAGGCCCAAAGAATAGTGGTACTAAGCGCTTCATTGATTTCCACGCTTTCATCGTCGACCACAAAGCGCGGGCAGGGAGTACAGAAGAAGCAAAGCTTGTTGCATCCCGGCTGCAGGAGTGGGGTATAATCTTTAGATTTTTCGATCATTTCCAATGCTGACATGTAGAAGGCCTTGAGTCTACAATCCTTACACTACAATGGCCTTCTGAGATTGGGCCAGCAAAGCTCCCAAATTTCGAATCCGCAGCACGGCGACTACGGTATCAGGCATTGGGTAAAGCCTGCCGAGATAAGCGAATCCGGTCTCTGCTTTTAGCCCATCATAACGATGATCAGGCAGAGACTGTACTCTTACGGCTTGTCCGCGGCCAAGGGGGCTTTGGATTGAAGAGCATACAGTCGTCGGCGGAGATACCTGATTGTTGGGGTCAGCACGGTGTCCACCAGAGTGGATTTCGTGAAGATAATTTGCTTTGGAGGTCCACCAATGACCTTGATAGCAGCCGTAAGGACCAGGAAGAGGGTAGAAGCGTTCTAGACGACCGTCAAGTGATAACCAAGCCCGCCATTTACTTCGAGGATGGAGGTATCAGAATCTACAGACCTTTGCTGAAATTCAGCAAAGACCGGCTTCAATCAACCTGTCACCATTACCGGGTTCAATGGGTGGAGGATGAGACAAACCAGGACGCCAGTAGAACCCCTCGCAACGCCGTCCGGCAGCTTCTAAACAGCGGCAAGCTACCAAAAGCGCTTCAAAAATCCTCACTTCTAGCTGTTGTAGAACGCGTGCAAAAGCGTTCTGCGGACCGCATGCTTCATGCCGGAAAGCTGTTTCATAGAACCCAAATCTTGATGTTTGACCCACGGGCTGGTATGTTGATTGTTCGAATGCCGGCTCGAGTCGTACCAACCGAGCGCGTTTCCGAGGCAGTTCTCGAAGGAGAGCTCAAGAATTACAGATTCGAGGCCAGCCTTTTCCTCCGCAGCCTTCTGGAAATCGTTAGCCCAGAAGAAAAAATCTCCCTCCAACAACTCGAGTTCGCCCTCTGTTCCATTTTCCCTGATCTCGACGATCCAGAAGCCACAGCAGTAGATAAACGCATTCTACCCTCCAATTTTACCACCCAAGGCGTTCAATTCCAACGTTGCATATCTCCCATAGAGGGAACTGACTCTCGTCACATTGAAGACCAGGAAGACCTCGATCCAGAATTTATTTGGGTCTTAACGCGACAGCCTGCCTGGCTATTGCGATACCCCACCCCTTCCTTGCCTCTCATCCCCATATCCTCAGCGCCAAACAATTTCTCACCAAACTCTTCCAGCACCTTCTCCCCATGGCACCTTTTCGACGGCCGCTTCTGGATCCGCGTTTCTCACTCCTCCCCACAACCCCTGGAAATCCGCCTCCCAAAACCTACAGACATAGCAACCCTGCGCGAAAGCTTCCGTGGCACGCCGCAGCGCCCCTACGTAGAGAGTAGATGGAAAAGGGCCGCGCCCGGCAAGATCAGATTTACGCTGCCTATA
>JAABUR0100002490.1_pt1 | contig 28037 bp, 30 predicted proteins | sample 5560091 | NCBI WGS metagenome assembly JAABUR01 (sample SAMN10711879, study PRJNA513375) | rock metagenome | isolation source: Antarctica rocks | place: Antarctica: Victoria Land, University Valley sud
GCCTGTGGCCACGGTGGCCCGCGAGCTCGGGATCAAGGAGCAGACGCTGGGCCGGTGGGTCAACGTGTTCAAGGCCCGCCAGGAGGCCGGGGACGGCAGCGCTTTGAGTGAGACCGAGCGGGTCGAGCTCGCGCGTCTGCGCAAGGAAGTCTCGGAGCTGAAGATGGATCGGGCGTTCCTAAAAAAAGCGTCGCTCTTCTTCGCCCAGAAGCATCGGATACGAACGAGAAGCGTTCGCACCGATGCTGGTGGAGAAGACCAATTACAGCGTGTCGCGGATGGCCCGACTGCTCGAGGTGTCCCGGTCGGGGTTCCACCAGCGGCATACACGCAGTCGTTCCCCGATAGACGCCCTGTGTTCAGAGGTACGAGTGGTGGCTGTTGTGACTCCGGCGTCTTACCGCTGGAACCCGCCCTCGGTGTTGAGCACTTGACCAACAACCCAGGCACCGGCGTCAGACACCAGCCAGGCGATGAGGCGGGCAGGATCGTCCGGCTCTCCAGGTCGCCCAGCAGGGAAGTGCTCGAGAAGTTCCTCAGGAGCGTCGTCGAGGTAGCCGGTGTTGACGGGTCCGGGGTTGATGGTGTTGAGCAGGATTCTCGACGCCGCGAGGTCGGCGGCGACCGAGGAAGTCGCGCCGGCGAGGGCGGCCTTCGAGACCGCGTAGGCCAGGTTGTCGCTCATCGGTCCCAGTTGCTGGCCCGACGTCATCCAGATGACTCGACCGCCGGGGCGTCCGTCGTGTCGTGCGGCGAAGGCCTGGGTCATCAGGAGCGTTGCCCGAGTGTTGACTGCCCAGTGTCGGTCATAGGCCTCTGCGGTGGCATCGCGGATCGATACCGCGTCGCCTCCATGGGCGTGGTTGCACACCAAGATGTCGAGGGGTCCGAGGGAATCACTCGCCGCGGCGACGAGCTCCTCGCTGGCCGACGGCTCGGCGAGATCGCCGGCCAGCGCCACCACACGACCCGTAGCGGGTGCAGCTTCGCTGATCTGCTCGATCAGCTTGTCGACGTCGTCGGCGCTGCCGTACTGGGCGAGGTCGTGGGCTACGTGATGGTGCACTGCCAGCGAGGCGCCCATCTCGGCGAGCCTCCGTGCAACCGCGAAGCCGATACCTCGGTGGCGACTCACTCCGGTCACGAGCGCCGTTCGTCCATTCAGAGGGAGGTCCGTGGGCATGTGATGACGGTATCCCGTACCTGCCTTGGGTGGCCGCGCCCTATTGCGCGCGCCAACGCCTGCCACCTGCCCGCTCAACGATCGTCTACCGGTCCGCGGGGCATGACCTGTTTTCGACATGCCCCTCTCGGTGCGACGATCATCGGATGCCGACGCCAGGCCCACTGATCACCATCCGAGAGCTGACCGATGCTGACCGGTCGGCGGTTCTCGCGCTCAGCGATCGACTGACGATTGGGGTTGCCGCGTGGCGTGATCCCGTGGCGGTCTCAGCAGCTGTGCTGGGGTGGCTGGAGGCCTCGACCGCCGCGGACTTTGCCGGCGTTGCGTTGGTGGCCGAGATCGGCGGTCGCGTTGTGGGCTTCGTGTCGGTCGACACCGAGACGCACTTCGCCGGGGAGGTCGATGCCTACATCGGCGAGTTGCTCGTGGACGCGCCGAACGAGGGTGCGGGTGTCGGGGCGGCCCTGGTAGCGGCGGCCGAGAGCGTGGCTCGCAAACGCGGGCATCGCTGCCTCACGCTCAGCACCGGCGCGGCCAACCCACCGTGCGATCGGGTTCTACTCCTCGCTCGGGTTCGAGGCCGAGGACGTGAAGCTCACCAAGGTGCTTTGAGGCGAACTCGCATCCCAAGACGAGTTGTTCGACAAGGGCCGGCGGAGACAGGTTTCGCGACGTGGGCCGATCCAGGCGTTCCGCATGAGGAACCGCTACCGGAACGAGCTCGAGCGTGTCGGGGAGAGCGCCGGAGCTGCGCGGGTTGTCCCGCAGGGGATCGGCCATCGGGAACGTGCCGACACCGCCGGTCGAAGACAAAGCACCGGTAGTCGATCTTCGCAGCGGGTCTCGCCACTATGGATAGGCACGGCAGATCTGACTGTAGCCGTGTTGCGGAGACCAGCGATGCACAGTCATCAAGCCTTCATCCATGACCCACTCGATGAATACAGCCTGCTGAATTTGTAAGGAGAAGACGATTGCCTTGTCGGGTGCCCAGGAGGACCACCACGCCTCGGCAGTCGTGCCGCGGAGATCTTCTCCGACCTCAACGCCGGACCCATAGAGCTTGAACTCGCCCTCGCCGCTATCCGGGCCGGTGACCGCGCTATGGAGCACATACCGCGGATCGCGCCGCAGGTCGTCCACCTTCCGGGACCACGCCATGGCGCCGACCAGCAACTGACCCTCGACCACACACGGCTCGATCGGACTGATTCGCGGGGATGCGTCCCGGCGCAATGTGCCGAGTAGCGCGACTCTCGTAGCGCTGATGAGCGCCATGCCCGGCAGCGCAAGCTGAGGAGCGCTCATCTCGAGGTCCCGCCAAGTTACCGACTCAGCACCGCTCACGCTCGCGACAATACAAGCTGAGGCACGCCGCCGACCGGAACGAAGCGCACGGACCTATGGCTGATAACGGGTTCGTATGCCGATCGCCGTGCGGAACGCGGAGGACGCCCCGCGCGCTCAAGAGGTGCCTCCCGGTGGGCGGGGTTAGTGACCCAGGGCGAAACTCACCGCATCGACCAGAGCCAAGTAGTCCAGCGCACGAGCTTCGTCGAGGTCAGCCTTACGCCCATGGGCCGCGAGGTTCCCGCAGCACCGCCGCACCCTCGACCGCCTTCACGGTCTCAGGCCGCACCAGACCCGCTTCCAGGGCGCGCCGAGCCATTTGCATGGCGCCTCCTCCTCCCGCGTCCACTCCCGCGTCCAGAAGGATCTGACGTAACTGCTCTTCAATCAGAGTGAAGGCCTCCAGGACAGCCGCGGCAGGAGCGGCACGAGCGATCTCACGCAGGCGATCAGTGTCGGGGGCGCCGCCAGCCGAGGTCACGCCTGACGGCGACCTCCTGCTGCAGTCGTTCTTCACCGACCGGCTCATTGGCCAACGCGATGCCAGCGACAACACCATCGCCGGCTACCGTGACACGTTCCGGCTGCTGCTGGCCTTCGCCGCCGAGCGAACCGGCAAGAAACCATCCACGCTGGATATCAGCGACGTTGACGCGCCACTGGTCGGGGCCTTCCTCGACCACCTCGAACACGAGCGCGGCAACGCTGTCCGCACCCGCAAAAACGGCTCGCCGCAATCCACTCCTTGTTCGGCTACGCCGCGCTGCGCCATCCCGAGCACGCCGCCTGCATCCAACGGGTGCTGGCGATCCCGACCAAACGCTGTGAACGCAACCTTGTCAGCTACCTGACCGAAGCCGAGGTCGACGCTCTACTCGCCGTTCCCGACCGCGGCACCTGGACCGGGCGGCGTGACCACGCGATGCTGGTGCTCGCCTCCCAGACTGGGCTACGGATCTCCGAATTGACCGGCCTGACCATCAGCGACGTTGGACTCGGCGCCGGCGCGCATGTGCACTGTGTCGGCAAAGGCCGTAAAGAACGTGCGACACCGTTGACGTCACTGACCCAACGGGTGCTGCGGGCATGGCTCGCCGAACGCGGTGGAACCGGATCAGATCCGCTATTCCCCACCCGCACCGGCAGGCACCTGAGCCGCGACGCAGTCGAACACCGTCTCGCCCGCTATCGCACAGCCGCCGTCCAAGCCTGTCCATCACTGCGGACCAAACGAGTCACCATGCATACACTGCGGCACTCCGCCGCGATGAGACTGCTGGAATCGGGCACCGACGTCACCGTGATCGCGCTCTGGCTCGGTCACGAGCAGCCCGCGACCACTGCGCACGCCTACCTACACGCCGACATGACCCAGAAGGAACAAGCGATCGGCCGCGTCGCCCACCCGGGACCACAGCCGGCACATATACGCCCACCGACCCGCTACTGGCGTTCCTGGAAACGCTGTGGTTATGCCGACCTGGCGGACGCCAGCGCCTTACCCCGCAAGGTGATCCGATCCGAGATCGGCATAATCTCGAGGTCGGCATAATCAGAATCCACCCCGATCATCGGGAACGGCATGATCGAAGCGATCTCCTCCAGGGCGGCCACGACCCATCTGCGGGCCTTGTTGCGCACGCTGCGGTTCTCGGTCCACCCGGTGGCGATATCGGTGACCGTCAACGTGTAGGCGTGGTCTCCGATCGCGTTGCCGCCCTCGTGGCCGACCAGGTCGATCTCGACGAATCCGGGGACCGCGTCGTCCCATTGCGCCCAGGTGCGGATCGGGATCTGCGACTTCAGCAGCGACCCCGGCTTGGTGTGCGAGCGGCCCTTGAGCATCATCTTCGCCCGGTCCGCCTTCAGCCGCCGGTCCATCGTCGCCGCGGACATGTCGATCAGCGACAGGGCGGTGTCGTCGCTGATCTTCAGCTCCTCGAACCGACGCAGGATCGACACCAACTCACCTATCACCGGAGCCAACCGTTTGCCGGTCGGCGCGCCGAGCACCGCCCAGCAGAACCGCAGCCCCACAACGGTGCTCTCGTCGTACTTCGGAGCCCCGGGCCTTCCGGGCCGGCGCCACGATCTTGGGCTTCAACGCCACGGCCAGTGCCTTGCAGGCATGGTTTCGGTGCCAACCGGTCGTCGCCGCACAACTCGTCGAGGATCACCCCCTTGGCCGCCTTGTCCGCACGCTTGTACCGCGTCGTGATCGCCCTGGTCACAGCCCGCCGTTGGCTCATCGTCAGTCCCATGATCGGGGCCCTACGCGCGCATTCCTAGATGAGTCAACGAACCCCTCTACGCGCGCACTTTTGATGAGTCAACGCAAGGGGGTTCAGCGAGATGCCATGATGGGTCTACTATCCGATGCAAGCACATCGCATAGTAGACGACTAGGAGGACAGTCATGGCATCACCGGAGAAGGTCAAGGGCAGGGTCATCGACGCGCACAGCCACATCGGCGAAATGGAGGCCTGGCAGTTCTACAACCTCAAGGAGCCCGTCAAACCAACGGTGTACGAGTTCGCCGATGCGAGCGCTTACCTGCGGCAGCTCGATGCCGTCGGTGCGGAGCGCGGCCTCATCCTTCCCAACTACGGGATCCCGGTCCAGAGCCAGCCGTTCTCGCTCAACGACCTGGTGCTCGACTCGGTGCAGAACAACGACAGGCTCGTAGGTGGGCTGTGGGTCTCGTTCCTCCCGCAGAACAAGGAGATGACACTCAAGGCCTTGGAGAGCGCCGGCGAGGCGGGCATCGTCGCGCTCAAGACGACGTTCCTCCTGGGCGGCAATCCTGACCCCACCACCTGGGACGACGAGACCAAGGAGCTCGCGGAGGCGTGTTTCGCCGCGGTCGAGCAGCACAATCTCGTCTTCCACTTCCACACCAGCGCCGGCGGGACATCGGACATCAACAACTTCATCCCCCTGGTCGAGCAGTACGGCAAGCGCATAAAGATCTACCTCGTGCACTTCGGCGGCGGCGTCAGCGGGCACATCAAGCTTGTCCCGCAGTTCCTCGACTGGGTGGAAGAGGGCTACAAGGTCTACTGCGACACCACCTGGACGATCGGCTTCGGAGCGCGTTGGCTGATGACGGAGATCGAGCGGCGCGGGATCGGCGAGGACCGTGTGCTGTTCGCCTCCGACGAGCCGTGGAGTGACTTCTGGAGCGAGTACTGGAAGATCAACGGCGCGCCGATCAGCGACGAGCTGAAGCAGCGGATTATGTACCAGAACTACGAACAGCTGTACGGCAACAAGACGTACTAAGCCGGTCAGCCGGCGCCCTGGCCCCGCTACGAGTCCCGCAGGGCGATCCACAGGGCACGCGCGGGAGTCTTGCCTTCGTTCGCCCAGTGATGGGGCTGGTCGCCCATGAAGTGGAGTGAGTCTCCGCGCCCGACCTTGTGTCGGGTCCCTGCGATGTCGAAGATGAGCGTGCCCTCGAGCGTGTAAACGAGCTCTTCCCCGGCGTGGATGAGCGGCTTGGTGCCGCTGTTCGCGCCGGGGGCGACGGTTGCCACCGCGGCCGCGCTGCGGAACGGTGCGTACGGGCCCGAAACCCCCTCGAGGGTCAACCCCTCGTGCGGGGTGAACACCGCTGGGCGATTCGCCGACGGCGTGAACGCGACCGGCTCGGGTTGACCGTCGTCAGGCTCGACGAAGTACGTGACCGGGCGGTCCAAGGCCGTGGCGATCTTGAGCAGCGTGGTGATCGTCGGCACCATGTCGTTCCGCTCGATCTTGTGGATGGCCGCTGCAGAAACTTCCGCCTTGACCGCCAGCTGCTGGAGCGAGAGCCGCTGCGCTTGCCGGAGCTTCTTCACCTTGGGCCCGATGGAGCTGACGATTCCGTCCACATGCTCCTCGATACGGACGGAACTCGCAGACGTGCGCTTGGTGTCGGCCATGTCCTGTATCCCCTTGACGCTTTGGCGGCATGCAATATAGTAAACGAAAGTCAACCATGGTGGGCGAACTCCATGAGTCGGCTCCCGCAGACGGAGGTATTCGTGACGCGCAAGATCGTAGTCGTCGGTGGCGGAGCAGCAGGTATGGGCGCGGCCGGCGGAGCCAAGGCGGTCGACCCAGACAGCGAGGTCGTGGTCTACACAGGGTTCGACGATGCGGCTTACAGCCCGTGCGGCATCCCCTATGTCCATGGCAAGGAGATCGACAGTTTTGAGCGGTTGTTCCTCGCGTCGAAGCAGGCCTACGTCGACGCCGGGATCGATGTCCACTACAACGCCAACGTCACCAGCGTCGAGGTCACGCGCAAGGTGGTCCACGTCGCCGACCTCGGTGAGGTCTCATGGGACACCCTGGTGCTCGCGACCGGGTTCAACTACGCGGATCCGGGGGTTCCCGGCGGCGATCTCAAGGGCCTCTATTACGTCAAGAACATCCGCGAGGCCATCGAATGGGACAAGGTCTTGAACACGGTCAAGTCGGCGGTCGTCGTGGAGGCCTCCCCGCTCGGCGTCGAGATGGTCACGGCGCTCGCGCACCGCGGGATCGAGACCCACCTGGTAGACCCGAGTCCGTGGCCCATGTCGGAGATCGCCGATCCCGAAATCATGGCGCCGGTCGAGGACTCCTGGCGTGAGCTCGGAGTCACTGCACACTTCAACACCACCCTGAAGGCGTTTGTCGGTGCCGACGGCCACGTGTCTGCGGTGCAGACGTCCGACGGTGAAATCAAAGCCGACCTGGCGGTGATCTGCACCCACAAGGAGCCGAACAACGCGCTGGGCGTCGCTGCCGGGCTCAAGGTCGGGTCCACCGGCGGCCTTGTCGTCGACGAGCGCATGGCGACCTCCGTCTCCGGAGTCTTCGCGGCGGGAGACTGCACCGAAGTCCCGAACGGACTGACGGGCGTCCCGCTCCAAGGCCTCACGGGCAGCCACGCGTACGCGCAAGGAAAGACCGCGGGGATCAACGCCGCCGGCGGCTCGCGCACCTACAGCGCGGTCTACGTGCCTTGGGGCACCGCCGCAGGGAAGTGGATCATCGGCGGTGCGTCCTTCGGCGAGACGACCGCCACCGCGCTGGGGATCCCGTACGTCGTCGGCACCGCGCAGGGCATTTCGCGAGCCCGCTACTACCCGGGCGTCAAACCGGTCAAGGTCAAACTGCTGGCCGAGCCCGGCAGTCTGCGACTCCTCGGAGCGCAGATGGTCGGCGGCGAGGGCATCAAGGAACGCGCCGACTTCCTCGCAGTTGCGGTCAAGTTCGGCCTGACCTTGCGTGACTTGGCATGCATGGAGAACGTCTATTCACCGGCCATCGGGGCGCTCAACGAGCCGATTGTGGTCGCCGCCCAAAACGGCATCGACGCATTGCAGAAGAGCTGAAGATGTCGTTCTCCCGGTGGTTGCGTAGCAACTCAGAACACTATCTGTTGATAGCAGCACAAGACCGCATAGCCCGTCAGCACGGAGCTCAAGCGCCTCGGTCACCGCGCGGCCTCCGTGAGCTGTTCTGGCTACGGGTCTTCGCCCCGATCTACCGGGTGCTGCCATGGCCGCTGCGGCACAAGATCATGCTGATGATGCCGGGGAGCCATCGCCAGCATTGGGCACCACCGCCCCAACCGCACGGCTCGGCCGTGCAAGCACATATTCCGAGGAGTTCAACCCAACAACAGAAGGAGTTTGGCAATGGCTCAGATCGTGGGTGAGCGCGTCAAGAAGGGCGACGCAATCGTCGATTATGAAGACAAGGTCTTCGAGGACATCCAGGCGGAGCAGGGCGAGAGTGCCTACATCCTGATGCACACGGTGCCCTTCGAGGGCTCGGTGGGCCTGGTGAACATGCTGACCGCGACACGGATCAACCGAAAGGGCTTCGACACGCACCTCGTGCTCTATGGCCCTGGTTCGTTGATGGCGTCGGCCGCACGCGGCTACCCCAAGGTCGGTGACGAGGCCTTCCCAGGTGCGCTCGGGTACAACAAGCAACTGCAGACGTTCATGGACGAAGGCGGCCATGTCTACGCGTGCAGGTTCTCAGCAGCGGCGCTCTACGGCATGCGCGAGATCGACATGATGGAGGGCGTAAGGCCGATCAACCCGCTCGACGTCCTGGATGCTGTGCTGACGGCGCGGCGCAGCAACGCGCTCATCATGCAGACCTGGACGGTCTGATCGGACTTCGACCCCTGGCGCGGCCGCCGCTTGATCGAGCGGCGGCTCCGCCGTGGGCTCAGGACGCGGCGGTCAGCGGGGCACCCGGGCGTACAAGCGGGCGTGCTCGTCCGCGGCCCGCTCCCAGCTGAAGGCCGGAACCAGGGCGCGACCGCCACGAATCAGGGCCCTGCGTAACGCCTCGTCTGCGACCAACCTGTGCATCCCCCCGGCCAAGGATGCCGGGTCGCCCACCTGGGTCATGACGGCGGTCTCGTCCTGCGTGAGATATTCGCGCAAGACCGCGATGTCGCTGGAAACCACCGGAAGATCGGACGCCATCGCCTCGAGGACGGCCAGACCCCAGCCCTCCTTGACCGAGGGGAAGACCAACGCATCGGCGCTGCGATACCACTCGTGAAGCTCGGCATCGCTGATCGAACCGGCAAGGACGACATCGCTACCGAGCTCGAGCCCCAGCCCGGGCAAGGTCGCGAGAACTTCGTCGCGGTATCGGCTGTAGTCCTGGAACGAGTGACCGCCGACCACGACGAGCGCCGGCGCAGGGTCGAGCTCACGCGCCAGAATGGCCATCGCCTGGAAGAGGAAGATGCTGCCCTTGCGGGGTTCGATGCCCCCAACAGACAAGAAGACGAAACGATCAGCCAGCCCTGCGCGCTCGCGGAGCCCGGCGCGCCGGCCGGGATCGATGGGAGGGAATCGAGCGGCGTCGACACCGTTGTGAATGACGACGGCGTCCACCCCGTAGTCGGCCTTCAGCTGGTTACGCCAGTCCTCGCTCACGACGACCAGCTGATCCGGTTCCTCGATGGCCTTCCGCTGACAGTCGATCAGCACCTGCGTGGTGAAGTCGTCCACATGGTGCACGGTGCGCACGACACGTACGTTCGCGCCGGCGTCCCGCACCCGCGCGGCCGCACGCGCGGAGATGCAGTCCTGCGTGTGAAACAGGTCCACCTCGGCGGCGATCTCGGACAGCCCCGCCTCGAGGTCGTCGATCGAGGCGAAGACCCGCGCCTCCAAGGTGTCGGCTGGTGGCGACGGTGAGATCAGAGAGTACGGCGCGCGCACCGGACGGAAGAATCCCTGCTCCGGATCGCCGAGCGACACGATGCGCACTGGCATCGCCTTTTCTACCATCGCCTCCGCCAGCGACAAGGTATGGACGACGCCACCACGCGGCTTCGTCGAGTAGCTGACCAACGCGACTCGCGGTTGACCGGGTCGGGCGAGGGCGGCATTCATAGCGGGATCCTTACCAGACTCGGATCGCCGGTGGCGATCGCCGCGGCGACCAGCGAGGCCCGTGCCGCGGTTTCCGTGACGATACAGCCAGCCTTGACCAGCCGGTCGCGCTGAGCGGTGAAGCCCTGCGGGTCATGCTCGGTTCCTAACACGTACGCAACGACCTGCGGGCCACCATCGGCCATGACCGACTCACACACCGGAGCGAGAGTCCCAGCCGGGTCGGGGTCGGCGCCGTAGCCGAGAACCACATCAAGGATGATCACGCCGACCTGGGGGTCTGCGGCGTGCTCGTGAATCAGCTCGACCCGAGCCTCCGGGTCGATCATCGGGTGCGGACGTCCGCGGGTGTACTCCTCCTCGCCCAGGTCGAGGCACTGGTGAGACCCGTCCGGTGCAGGTAACCCCCACTCCTTGGTGATCGGGGTGTTGGAGCGAACCTCGCCGATCGTCCGGCCCAGGATGACCAGGGACTCGTAGCACAGCGTCCCACCCGAGAACAGGCCCCTGACCAGCGAGCGTCCCGGCCTCATCCGCTGCAGCGACAGCTCCACCGACGGGCCCAACGTCTGGGTGGTGTCGGGCGCAGTCATCCCGAGGAGGCCGAGCGCAGCGACTACCCCAGACTCCAGCGTATCGGCGAGCACGACTCCTGGTGGCGCCGGGAACTCGGGGTCGAGCCCGATCAGCGCCGCGACCAGGGGGGTTTCGCCCGCGGTCGCGAGCACCGCCGTGGCGACGTCGGGCGAAGGCGGCTTGGAGACGAAGAGGATGACCTCCGTCGCGGGGTGCTCGCGCAGCGCCGAGATAGCCGAGCGCGTCATTCGCCCGCCCACCTCCGACGACATGTCTCGTCCACCGACGCCGATGACCTGGCTGACGCCCGCGCCCCAACGGTCCAGGAGTGACATCGCCTCCTGCGCGCCGGTGCCGGCAGCCGCGACGATGCCGACGCTTCCGGGCGTGACCGCGTTGGCGAAGCCCAGGCCGGTGCCACCGATCAGCGCGGTGCCTGCGCCGGGTCCCATCAGAAGGCGGCCGCGGCTCAGCGCGTGGTCCTTGAGCGCTTTCTCCTTGGCGAGCGGCACGTTGTCACTGAACAGCAGGACGTCCAAGCCCGAGGAGAGGGCTTGGTAGGCGGCCAGCGCGGCGTAGTCGCCTGGCACCGAGATCACCGCGACGTTGGATTCGGGCTGGGCGCGCAGTGCATCGCGCAGGGAGCGTGGCGCGTCGTGCTGGCGATCCCCGTCGCCGGCCGGACCCGACGACAACACGGTGGACTCGCCGACGGCCAGCGCCTCCGCGGCTTGGGACTCGTTGGCCGCCCGGACGACGAGGAAGAAGTCGTTCGATCCGGCGTCGGTTACCTGTGCCGGCTCGATGCCTTCCGCGCGAAGTGTCTCGACGTTCGCGGGAGTGGCCATGGCCGCACTCGCCCAGTCCACGCCCTCGGTCTCCCGCATCGCCCGCATGCCACGAAGCTGTACGACGGAGTCGATGTAGGTGTCGCGGAAGAACTTGATGGCCATGGTCATGCGACGGCCCCCTCCCGGCTCTTGACAGTGACGATCCGCGTACCCAAAGACTCGTCAGCCGGGTCGGTGCTGCCGAGTGTGGCCACGACGAGCTGAGCTGTCGTGATCACCGAGACCTGCCCGCCGCGACGAACGAACCGGGTCGCGGCACGCACCTTCGGCCCCATGCTGCCCTCCGGGAACTGCCCAGCCGCCAGGTGCCGTTCGGCTTCCACCGCGTCCACCCACGTCAACCGGCGCTGGGTCTCCTTGCCGAAGTCGAGGTGGACGGCATCCACACCGGTGACGAGGACGAGGGCCTCCGCCTGTAGCTGATGGGCGAGCTCGGCCGCCGCGTAGTCCTTGTCGATGACCGCGTCCACCCCGTCCCAGTCCTGCCCGCGGCGACCCACCGGAATCCCGCCCCCACCGCCGGTGACCACGACATGACCGGCGTCGAGAAGGCATCGAATCGCATCGATCTCGACGAAACCTTTCGGCTCCGGGGATGCGACCACACGGCGAAACCCGCGGCCGGAGTCTTCGGTGACGTCCCAACCGCGCTCGCGGGCCAAGCGCGTCGCCGCGTCTTTGGAGAAGAACGGTCCGATCGGCTTCGTCGGTCGGTCGAACGCAGGGTCGTCGAGCTCCACGATGACATGGCTCAGCAGGGCAGCGATGGGATGGCGTCGTCCGCAGACCTTGTACAGCGCGATGGCGATCAGCGAACCCAGCTGCCCCTCGGTCATGGCACCGAGGCTGAACAGCGGCATCTCGGGCACGTCGCCGCGTCCCCTCTCCTGCTGGATCGCGAGGTTACCGACCTGGGGGCCGTTGCCATGGACCACGACGACGCGCCAACCAGCATCGAGCAACGCGCAGATGGGCACGGCCATCGCTGCGGCGTTGGCGCGCTGCTCGTCGTACGTCCCTTGCTGACCCTCGGCAGCGAGAGCATTCCCACCAAGGGCAACCACGGCGGTCCTGGTCACGACTCCTCGCTTCGATGGATAATCAGCCGACACAGTGACGGTTGCTGTGGAAATTCGGGGATCCGTTTAGCATACTGGGCATGCATGAACGATAGTGAACGGCCTGGGCAGGCACAAGGCGCCCGCTCTGAGTCGAGGTGAGGACATGGTTGACACTGTCGTCGACATCCCTGTCGAGGCGATGGCGAGGTTCACCGCCGCCGAAGCCCGCCTGTACCCGATGGCCATGACGGATGCGGCCGGCTACCAGCGGGCGACGACACTTGTCGCGCTCGTCGCCGACGAAGTTCGTCGGAGCTGTCCTGACATCTCGACGGTCCTGAGACGACGCGCTGAGCTGATTGAGCTGCTGCCAGAGCTCGCGGCTGCGGCCACCCTGAGTCTGGGCGAGCTGCCAGCGGATGCCGTGGTCGACGCGGCCTCGGCCTTGCGCTGCCGCGAGCTGCAGGCCGCCGGCGCGGCCGACTCCTTCCGAATGCACATCGCGGCTGCGCGAGCCGACGGAGTTGAATGGCTCGTGACCGAGGCTGACCCGGCCGACGTCCTGGGCGGCAGCTACCGACAGGTCGAGACGCATGTGCCGACCGGCTCGAGCCTCATCATGTCGATCGAGGCCGGCGGGTTTCTGGAGAGCCCGACGTACACGATCGAGCTGGTCCGTCGTGGCGAGGAGTCGACGGCGACGCCGTCGCACGTATGGGCGTATCCAGATCGCGACGCCTGGGCTGCAGCGGCGCAGGACATCCGAGCCGGACTGTCCGGTGCTTCGTGAGCTGCGTCGTTCCCTTGACATCAAGACCGGAAGATGCCTTTACTAAAGGTTATGATTCGTGTCGCGAAGTAAACGCGAGATCACTGAGTTTGGGAAGAGTGCAATGAACGAGAGTCGTGGGTCCTCCGCTGTGGCGACACCGCTCGAATCGCCGCCTGCACAGCAGCTGGAGCCAGCGGCCGCCGCCGCCGCGCTGGCGACGCTGGTCGTCGACCTCCAGGCTCGTGGCCTGCGGGTCGAGGCGCCGCTCGAACGGCGCGAGGGCGGTGCCGGCCCGTCGGACTCCGGCATGCTCTGGGTTGGCGGCTTCCCGATCACGGTCCCGACGGACAACGCGGCGGCGGCAGGCTCGCCGTACGTCTTGAAGGCCGAGGACGACGGTTATGCCATCTTCGAAGGAGCTCAGCGGCTGGCGGGAGCCTCGACCCAGCGGCGCCCACGCTTCTATGACCTCAGCACAGCCGACGGCGTACCTTACTGGAAGATCGGCCTCCTCCATCTGGACTCCTTCGCCAGCACCGTGGTGCAGACCTGCTCGTACTGGGGGAACGACGACCAGTGCAAGTTCTGTGGCATCGGAGTCTCTCTTGACTCCGGTCGCACCATCGTCAAGAAGACCCCAGAACAGCTCGCCGAGGTGGCGATGGCGGCCAAGGAGCTCGACGGCGCCGTCGATGCAACGCTCACCACCGGAAGCTCCAACGGCATCGATCGTGGCGCGCGGTACGTCGCGCGCTGCGGCCATGCGGTCAAGGAGGCGACCGGCTTGCCGGTGGAGGTCCAGTTCGAGCCACCGAGGAACCTCGACGTGATCGACGAGGTCGCCGACCTGGGCATCGACTCGGTGGGCATCCACGTCGAGTCGTTCGACCCGGACGTGCTCGCGCAGGTCGCGCCCGCGAAAGCTCGCACCGGCATCGAGCAGTACTTCCAGGCATGGGAGCGCGCGGTCTCCCGCTTCGGAGAAGGTCAGGTTTCCACCTACGTCATCCTGGGAATGGGCGAGGATCCGGAGCTCACCGTGGAAGGTTGCCGGCGGGCGATCGACATGGGCGTGTTCCCCTTCGTCGTACCCATCCGGCCAGTGGCCGGCAGCCTCATGGAAGATGTCCTGCCACCGGAGCGCGCGTACACAGAGAGCATCTACCGCAAGGTGGCCAGCTACATGAGCGAGCGAGGGATGGATGCCAGCGTTCCCAAGGCCGGCTGTGCCCGATGCCAGGCGTGTTCCGGCCTGGCGAGTGTGCAGGCCCTCCTGCAGATCGGCCCGCGTCCGGTACAGATCCCCCATGCAGTCTGAGTTGAACCTGACCGACGCAGCTGTGCCGGAGCAAGCCCTGCGCGGCCAGCCTCTTGCGAGCACCGGAATCGTCTGCAGACAAGCTCGTTCGGCCGCCGAGCGCGCCGACCACCTCGCCATTCGGCACCGGATCTTCGTCGACGAACAGGCCGTCTTCGCCGAGTCAGATCTGGACGCCCACGATCAGGACGGGTCCGCGATCGCTCTGCTCGGCTATCACAACGGGGTCGCCGCTGGGACCGTGCGGCTCTTCCTGCTCGACCGGACCGCGGGCCTCTGGCAGGGCGACCGGCTGGCCGTGCTCTCGCCGTACCGGACGCGCGGCCTCGGAGTTCCCCTGGTGCGTTGCGCGGTCGCGACCGCAGCGGCGCGCGGTGGGCAGCGGATGATCGCCCACATCCAGCTCCCAAACATCGCATTCTTTCAGCGGCTGGGCTGGACCACGGTGGGTGATGCAGAGATCTACGCGGGTCTCGTCCACCAGCCCATGAGCATCGAGTTGCCGACCCAGGACGAGGGCATCGCGATCGTCGGGAAGCTCGCGGCCGGGGTCAACGCGCGAGACCTGTGACCCCGCTGAGTGCGAGGTCGATCACCGTGGCCTGCTGGCCTTTCGAGCGCACGGCCACGAGCCCCGACTCGTCGATCACCCCAACCACTGCGGCCTCGAGATCGCGTGCATGAAATGCCGAGAGGCAGTCGTCCTCGCGTCCCGGTGGGGAGCACAGCAAGAACCCGTACGCCGGGAAGCACGTCAGCCAGTCGCGCATTGCCACCCCGGCCGGGCACGGGACGACGTCGAGATCCACGGTCACGCCGAGCTGGCTCCACTCGAGCAGCATGGCCAACGAGCCGACGAGTCCGGCCATGCTGACATCCTTGGCAGCGACACAGGCCCCAGAGGCCGCAACGGAAGCGAGGACGCGGACATCGTCGGCCAGCCTGGTCCCGCGCTCGTCGAACGAACGGAAGAACGGAAAGTCGGTCCGCATCGCCCCAGCCGTGCAGGCGGCCACGATCAGCGACTCACCCACCGCAACATTCGTCGTGGACAGCACAGCCGCGGCCCGACCTACGCCGAACGCCGACAGCGCGGGCGCGCCATCGTGCACCGTAAGGTGACCGCCGGCCAGCTCGACGTCGTACCACCCGCACGCCGCCTTCATGCCCTGAAGAGCCGCTCGGGCCAGCTCGGGACTGCCGACGATCGTGTCGACGATTGCCAGCGGGATCGCGCCCATGGCGGCAAGGTCGTTCACGTTGGCCAGCACGGCGGCGACACCGGCGCCGTAGGGGTCCGAGGCCACGAACGCTGGAAGCAACGCTTCGCCGCAGGCGATGACCTGATCCTCGCCGGGGCCGTCCTGCCCGATCCGGGGTCGAGCCGCCACCACTGCGCCGTCGTCTCCGGGTCCGTGGATCCAGCTCCCACTGCCGAGAACGTCAGAGACCAGTTTGATCTCGCTCTTGGCCCGAAGCGCCGGATGCGATCGCAGGTAGCCGGCCAGCTCGTCGAGCTCGACCCCGTGGTTTGCACCGGTGCTCATGGATACCCCTCGCGGCTGGGAAGGCACGTCCGACGACCTGACCATCTCTGTCGGAAAGTGAATGATACATGTAGTATAGGCAACGTGACTGCGCCTACGTTCCTCAGCCTGCCAGAGCGCAGCGCGAAGCCCAGGACTGTGGGTCTCACCCACGTCCTCGACAAGGGAACGACGGTCGAGTCGACCCAGTCGGTCCTGACCGCGGCTGCCCATATCGATGTGTGGAAGTTCGGTTGGGGAACCGCCTATCTCGACACCGCGTTGACCGCCAAGCTGGGCTTGCTGAGAGCGGTCGGGATACGGGCCTGCCTGGGCGGGACGCTGCTCGAGATCGCCTGGACCCAGGGAAAGGCGGAGCAATGCCTGGAGTGGGCGGCGGAGGTCGGATTCGACAGCGTCGAGGTTTCCCGCGGAGTTGCGCCGATGACCCTGGCCGACAAACACGAGCTCCTGCGCCGGGCGGCAGAGTCGTTCGTGGTGCTGTCGGAGGTCGGCAGCAAGGACCCCAACCAGGTCCTCACCGCCGAGCAATGGACCGATGAGGTTGCCGGCGATCTCGCGGCCGGTGCCCGCTGGGTGATCACCGAGGGTCGAGAGAGTGGCACGGTCGGGATCTACCGCACTGACGGCTCGATTCGCGAGGACGTCGTAGCGGCGGCGGTGGCCGGCGGCGGGGTCGACAAGATCCTCTTCGAGGCCCCGCGCAAGGACCAGCAGGCGTGGCTGATCCGCAGGTTCGGTCCTGATGCCAACCTGGCCAACATCGCCTGTGACGAGGTGCTCTCCGTCGAGACCTTGCGGCTGGGGCTGCGAGCCGACACCTGCGACCTCTCCCGGCGATGGCAGCCCGCGTGACTCAGCCCGGCGCCTCCATTGGACGCAACGTCGTGCCGGGCGCATATCGCGGGGTAGCAGTGACGACGGTCGACTGCGAGCTCGATGAGGCTTCTCTGGCACGACACTTCGTCGGGCGCGAGGCCTACCGTCGGACTCGTTTCATCGTCGTCCGCAAGGGTCCGCAGACGGCCATCATCGCTGTGCGGAAGGAAACCGACGAGCCGCTGTTCGCACCCATCACCGCAGTTCAGTTACTGGTCGGGGCGGCCGACTGCGCCTACGTCGAGGACTCTGACGTCGATACGGCCGTGCCCACCGCCCTGGCACAGGCCGCGCTGACCCATGCGCAAGGCAAGCGGGGTGTGGTGGTCCAAGGCAGATACAGCCATGTCAGTTTCATCATCGACCCGGCGCCGCTTCGGGTGACGGTTCGCGAGGTGGTGCCGCCCTACCCCGCGAAACTGTTCGACCAGACTCGGCGCGTGCTGGAAACGGCCGAGCACCTGCCTCCGATCGAGCTGATACCCGACGTCGTCGAGCTCGAACAGCTGGCACTGACCAGGCCATCGACCAACTACCTCCTGCCGTGCCGCGGCGGTGGGGTGTCCATCGACGGTGCGAGCACGGCCTACCTGGACGAACGTCCTGCGCACCAACCGTGGACGCTGATCGGCTGTGAGAGATCGCAGCAGATCCATGAGTGGTTCTATGGTGAGCGCGCCGACCAGGTCGACATCTGTCCACGGAAGAGGACCGGTGGGACCGGCGCGATCCTGACCAAGTGTTGCCTGCTCGAGTCGCACATCGAGAGCGGTGACGGTCGTGTCGTCGTACCGTGGGGATCCTCGCTGGCCCAGATCTCCGAGGCGCTGACGACGCTGGCCGGCGAGTGGGAGCCGACGTGGGCACCCGCCTGAGTGACTCCGGGCAGTACGCCCACCTGTGGGGCACTGCCGAGCTCGCGAACGTGTTCGAGGAACGGGCCCGGTTGCAGAGTTGGTTGGACATCCTTACCGCGCTGGCCGCCGCGCAGGCGCGGCTGGGCATCATCCCGGCCGAGGCGGCGGCGCAGATCGCCTCCCATGCCCGCGCCGAATCGCTCGACCTCGATCTTGTCGCCAGCGAGACCCGGCGGACGTCCCACTCGATGCTGGGTCTGATCCGCGGCCTGCAGCAGATACTTCCGCAGGACGCACGGGAGTACGTCTATCTGGGCGCCACCGTCCAGGACATCACCGACACCTGGTTTGCCCTGGTCATGCGTGACGTCGGGACAATGGCGTGGCGAGACCTCCGGGTCATCGAGGAGACGCTGCTCGCGCTGGCAGTCGAACATCGCGACACGCTCATGGCCGGACGTACTCACGGACAACCTGGCTCGCCGATCACCTTCGGATTCAAGGTTGCCTCGTGGGCTGACGAGGTCCGACGCCATATTCAGCGGCTGGCGGAGGGACGATCACGATGGCTGGTTGGGCAGCTCGGTGGGGCGGTCGGTGCGTTGGGATTCTTCGCACCGCACGGGATGGAGCTGCGTGCTGAGTTCTGCGCTGAGCTTGGGTTGGCCGATCCAGGCATCTCCTGGCTTACCTCTCGGGATCGCATCGCCGAGTTCGGTGCGGTGCAGGCGATGATCTGCGGCACCTTGGCCCGGATCGGCAACGAGGTCTACGAGCTGCAGCGACCGGAGATCGGTGAGCTACGTGAACCGACCACCGCCGACACCGTCAGCAGCATCACGATGCCCCACAAGCGCAACCCCGAAGGCAGCGAGCATCTGGACACGTTGGCGCGGCTGGTCCGCGCCAACGCCGGCGTGCTCGCCGAGGGCATGGTTGTAGGGCACGAACGCGACGGGCGCGGCTGGAAGGCTGAGTGGGTCGCCCTACCCGAGGTCTGCTTGTTGACCGGCGTGGCTCTGGGACTGGCCCGCCGGCTGCTGTCCGGTCTGGTCGTCGAGGTCGAGTCGATGCGGACCAACTTGGAAAGCCACGGCGACCAGTTGGCGTCTGAGCAGATCCTGGCCGGCCTGACACAGCGGATCGGCAAGCACGCCGCTCAGCAGCTCATGCACAACGTCCTCGCCCCAGGCACCACGGATGTCCACGACGTAGTCGACGCGTTGGTCGCCGCAGGTGCCGCCACCGAGCAGGACGGCCGGGCGTGGACATCGTGGGAGGTGGGCGACACCGGGCGCATGGTCGACGAGGTCGTCGCCCGCGCTCGACGCGCGCGGTCGACCGAGCCGGAGACCTGGACGTGACTCCGGCGCGGATCGAGCTCGCGACCCTGCCCACCCCATTGGTGCGCGCGGCGCGGCTGGAGAGCGCCCTCGATGCGGGACCGCTGTTCATCAAGCGTGACGATCTCACCGGGTTTGGCGTGGCCGGCAACAAGGCGCGTGCCCTGGAGTTCCTCATCGGTGCGGCCGTCGCCGACGAGGCTGACGTGTTCGTCGCGGCCGGCGGCGCCTCCTCGAACTTCTGCGCGGCCGCTGCCATGGCCGCCCGTGTCGTCGGTTTGGATTGTGACCTGCTCTTCCCCGGCAAGCCGCCTCCGGCCGTGTCGGTGAACCTTGAGCTGGCGAGGGCCGCGGGGGCCCGCCTGCTGTTCGACGTGGTCGCGACGCGGGACGAGCTCGACCAGGCGGTTCTCGAGCACGCGGAGGTCCTTCGGGCCGAGGGACGACGGCCCTACGCCGTTCCGCGGGGTGGGGCGACACCCGTCGGCGGTCTCGGCTACGCCTACGCAGCGCGTGAGCTGGCCGCGCAGTGCGACCGGGCCGGGATCGCAGCTCGGACGGTCGTGGTGGCCACCGGCTCCGGCGGCACCCAGGCCGGGCTGGTCGCCGGGCAGGTGGGGTTTGGCCTGAGATGGCGGGTGATCGGCGCCTCGGTGAGCCGGCCGATCCAGAGCACGACCGACCAGATTCTTCGGACGTCGCGCGCTTGTGCGGGCGCGATCGGCCTTGGCGAACCGACGGCCGAGGATGTCGACGTCCGTGACTGTCGCGGCGAGGGGTTCGGTGTTGCCTCGGCCGAGGATCTCGCTAGCTCACGCCTGGCGTTGGAATATGAGGGGTTGTTGCTTGATGACTACTACGGTGCGAAAGCCATGACATTGTTCAGGGCGCTGCTAGCCGCCGGTGCGCCGACTCCCGCGGTGTTCTGGCACACAGGTGGCGTGGCCGCGGCGCTCACCGCCTTGACGCGAGGAGCATCATGACGACATCGACGCGACGCAGCGGTCCACCACAGGGGTCGGCCGCACGAGAGCTGATCGACAGTGGATTCGCTCTTGAGAACGCCGACGCACCGTTTCTCCATGGGGGTCTGAACCTCGCTGACATCGCACACGTGCTGGACCTGCTGCGTCGCGACATCGTCCCGGCAGAGGCGGCGCGCGACCTGTTGCGGCTGCTCCTCGAGGTGGAGCAGATACCGGTCGAGGACTTCCCGTACGACCCTGAGTTCGGTGAGCCCTACAACTCCCGAGAGCGCTACTTCGTCGAGCGGCTCGGGACGGTCGCCGGGTGGCTGCACGCCGGCCGGCCGCGACGCGAGGCGGCCCGGATCGCGTTGCGGATCTACGTCCGGGACCAGCTGCTCGAGCTCGTCACCGAAGTCGTGAGGTTTGCTCGCGACACCACCGCACTCGCAGGCCGGCATGTCGATACGCTCATGCCGGACCAGACGTACCTGCAACAGGCGCAGCCGTCCACGTTCGGCCACTATGTGTTGTCGTTCGTCTACCCCGCGGTGCGCGACGCCCACCGACTACTCGACGAGTTCGATGACATCAACCGCAGTCCCGCCGGTGCTGGCTGCGTCAACGGGACTCGGTTGCTGGACGACCGCACTTTCGTCGCTGCGGCGCTGGGTTTCGACGAGGTCATCGAGCACACGCGCGATGCGATGTGGCAGATCGACGGGCTCATCCACGTGCTGGCCAGCGCAGCGAGCCTGCTGTCAACGCAGAGCAAGCTCGCCGAAGACCTCGAGATCTGGTCCAGCAGCGAGTTCGACTTCGTGGATCTCGCAGACGCCTATACCAGGTCGAGCATTCTGATGCCGCAAAAACGCAACCCGTACTCACTGTCCATCGTGCGCGGCGCCTCTGGCGTGCTGATCGGGCGGCTGACGGGATTCCTCGCGGTCGCCAAGAGCCCGTCCGCTCGGAGCGACAACCTGATCTTCGCGTACGGCGAGGTGCCGCGAGCGCTGGACCTCTCGATCCGGGTTACCCGGCTGATGACCGGTGTCGTACGGACGCTGCAGGTCAACGTCGAGCGGATGGCCCATGGCCTCGATGCGGGCTATACCCAAGCCACCGACCTCAGCGAGTACATCGTGCAGACGTGCCGGGTCGACTACCGCAGCGCGTACGACGTCGTCGGCAGGACGGTGCGTGAGGCCAGCCGGCAGGGGATTGCGGGTGGGAGCATCACAGGGGCCATGCTCGACGAAGCTGCGATTGCTGTGACCGGGCAGTCCTGGGGCCTGGCCGAGAAGGATCTGACCGCGGCGCTCGACCCACGGCAGCTCATCGAGACCAGGAAGGCCACTGGCGGCGCGGCTCCGAGCGCAGTCCAATCCATGATCACGCAATGTGAGCAGAAGGCCGAGGAACTCCTTGCCGCGGTGGAGGAGCGGCGACGGATCCTCGACCACGCCGAACAAGCGCTCCTCGAGCAGGCCAGACACACCGCCGGATACGGGAAGGACAGATGAGCACCCAACCAGCGCGCACGACTGTGTTGCCGGACGAGGTGTCCGTCGTCAACATCGGTCTTTCTCTCTTTGCCGACGCCGTTCGCGATCAGGCGACCGCGGTGGAACAGGTGGACTGGCGGATACCGGCCGACGGACAGCTGGACCTGGTTGCCGATCTGGAGCAGCTCTATGGCCCCCGTGCAGCCGACATCGACGCGGCCAACTCCGAAGCAGTCAGGCGACTGGACCAGAGTGTTCCGCTGTTGGTGGACCTTGCTGCGGCCGAGACAATCGTCCCGGGCATGACAGGCCGGATGCTGTTGCACTGCGGTCCTGCCATCGAGTGGCCCGATGTCAGTGACCCGCTGCGGCGCTCGATGCGGGCTGCCACGGTTGCCGAGGGATGGGCGGAGAACGTGGATCAGGCGGACGGGCTCCTCGCCGACGGCACGGTCAGGCTGGAGCCTGCCTACCGGCACGACACCGTGCTGCCGATGGCAAGCGCGATCGGCCCGTCGGCGCCGATGTTCGCCGTCGACAACCGCGACGGAAGTACCCGCGCATTCGCGCCGATCAACCAAGGTCCGGGCGAGACCGCGTGGTTCGGACGCGAGACGACTGCGGCGATAGCCAGACTCGAGTTCCTGCGTGCTCTCGCCGGGCCGTTGCTGCGCCTGGTCCTCGACTCCTCAGGACCGATTGACATCTTCGGCCTGGCCGCCCAAGGAGTGCAGATCGGCGACGACGTACACATGCGCACCCAGGGCACCACCAGCTTGATGATCCGCAACCTGCTCCCGCAGATCGCGGCGCTGCCGGACGACGGGCGGGTTGCGCTTGCACAGTTCTTGTCAGGCAATCACCTGTTCTTTCTGAACCTGGCCATGGCCGCGGCGAAGTCGGCCGCGATGTGGGCGGAACAGGTCGAGGGGTCGAGCATCGTCACGATGATGTGCCGCAACGGAACGTCGTACGGCATCCGGCTGGCGGGCTCGGACGAGGTGTTCGTCAGCGAAGCCCCTCCCGTCGCCGCCGCGATGTACTACCCCGACTACGGTCCGGAAACGAGCGCTCGGGACATCGGGGACAGCGCGATCCTCGAGCTCGCCGGACTGGGGGGCGCGGCCGCAGCGGGTTCGCCGGCCGTCGCCGGTTTTCTGCCCGGCGGCATGTCCGATGCCGTTGCGATGACCGAGGAGATGAGCTCGATCTGTGCCGGTGAGAGCACTCGGTTCAAGCTGCCGACCCGGAGCTACCGGGGGACCCCTCTCGGGGTCGACGTACGCCGAGTGGTCGAGCTGAACTCGACTCCCCGGGTTACGACCGGGATCCTGCATGCCAGCTCTGGTGTTGGCCAGATCGGCGCGGGAGTGGCTGCCGCTCCGGTCGAGTGCTTTCACGCGGCGCTGCGAGCACTGGCGGCAGGCTGAGGCGGGCGAAGTGGCGACGATGGATGACCGGGCCGTGCACACCCGCTGGACGGGTGGGATGCGAGCCGTTACCCAGGCAGGCGGCTTTGAGATCGTCGTCGATGAGCCGGAGTCCTCGGGGGGGACGAACACCGGACCGCAGCCGACCGACTTGCTGTTGGCTTCGATCTCCTCGTGCTTCGCGTTGGCGATGGCCTACGTCGCGAACAAACGCGGCATCGAGCTGCTCGGGCTAGAGGTCAAGGCGGTGGGCACCTACGACGGGCCAAGGTTTGCGCGGATCGCGATGTCCGTCACTTCCGGCAGCCCGACCGAGGTGCTCGCAAGGCTCATGCCAGAGGCCGAGCGACTGTGCTACGTGTCCAACACGCTTCTCCGGCAGCCAGAGCTCATCATCGACCTCGGCTGATCGCGATACCCGCCACGATGTCACCGGTCCAGGTAGGCGCCGCGGGATCGGCCACGGTCCGGCGGCTGATCAGCGGTCCGGTCCGTCCCGCCGAGATACTCGGCGCCTTCCCCACCGCCCTGTATCTGCGACTGCACGGGGGTGAGGTGGTCGCGCTGCTGAGCCGAGACGCTGTCCGGCTTCCCTGCGGACTCGTCCTGCCAACCTCCAGCGCCGAGTGCCCGCTCACTCGACTGGGTGGTCGGCCCCTTGTCGGGTCAGCTGCCGTGCGCATCGGCGAGTGGAGCGCCCGGATTTCGCGGGTGGTCTCGGCACGGGCACCAACCGGCCTCACTCCGAACCATCGTGCGAGCGAGCACGCCTGGCACCGGCTGAACGGCATCGAGATCGCCGAACTCCAGCCTGGACTGCTCGACGATCTGCTGCGCGATCTGGGGTGTCCCCGCGTCGCCGCCGACCTCGTTGATCGCTTGCTCGGTGTCGGACCGGGACTGACCCCAGCGGGTGACGATGTCCTCGCTGGTTTGCTCGTCGGCGCAGCGTCGTTCGGGCTGGCCGCCGATCCACTGCGTGCGGAGGTGATCGACGCCGCTCCGCGTCGCACCACCGACCTGTCGGCTGCTCTGCTGCGTTGCGCCTGCCGAGGTGAGTCGATACCACAGCTGAACGCGATGATCGTGGCCCTTGCCGGCGACACCACGCACGGTGGTCCGCTGGACGATGCCATGGCCGAGCTCATTCGCGTCGGCCACACCTCGGGGGGAGCGTTGGCTACCGGAGTCGCTGCCGCGGCGAAGGTAGCCGTGCGGCAGCAGGCGCTGCTCAACCGCTGCTAAGCCGTGCGCCCTAGTGCTCTGTCTGTGAAATAACGAGGTATGCTTTGAGCATGCCGATAGTGACCGCACCGGCGTTGCCGGTGACCAAGGACCAGTGGGCTGAGTTGAAGCGGATGGCGGCGTCCTCGTCGTTGCCGCACCGCCAGGTGATGCAGGCGAAAGCATTGTTGTGGGCGGCGGATGGTGTGTCGAATCAGGAGATCGCACGCCGGTCCGGGGTCGACTCCGACGCGGTACGGCGTTGGCGTGCCAAGTTCGCAGAGAAGGGTGTGGACGGGGTCGGGATGATCGCGAAGGGCCGGGGTCGCAAACCCGCGCTGCCAGAAGGGACGGTGGCCGAGATCGTGCGGGTCACCTGCCAGGAGAGGCCCGCCGACACCTCGACGCACTGGAGCACCCGTTCGCTGGCCGAAAGGTTTGGCGTGGGCAAAGACACCATCGCCAAGGTCTGGGCCGACCACAACCTCAAGCCCTGGAAGGTGGACACCTTCAAGATCTCCAACGACCCGCACTTCGAGGAGAAGCTGGTCGACGTGGTCGGGCTGTATCTGAACCCGCGTGCGCCACGAGGCGCTGATGATTTGAGTGGAGGTGAGAGACCTTCGCCGCCGGACCTGTCGCAGCAGGGACGGTGAAGCCGAGGGCAGCCGGTCTCGGGAGGTGCCGAGATGGGTGGGAGCAGCCCTGACGGCGCTGTTGCGTTGGGCAATCGGCTGGCATGGCTGAACGGTCGCCCGGCGGGGAGTCAGATGGCCAGGGCCAGCTCAGCGAACGCCGCCGGTAGCCGGTGATGGACCGGTGCGGCGGTGGCAATGTCGTAGTGGCCGCGTCTGAGGTTCTGCACAAGGGCGTGACCGATCGCAAGGATCCGTGCTGATCGGAAGGTCTTGACACCGCGCATCGGTCGAAGCCGGGCTTTGAGCCGACCGTGGTCTGCTTCGATCGTGTTGTTCGCGTACCGCTCGGTGTCATGCCGGGCGATCGGGACAAGCTCGTCGAGGACGCGCGGGTAGGCCGGTGCCCGGTCTGTGGTCACCTCCACCGGCACCGCCCCGGTGGCCAGCGCCCGGGTGAAGAACGTCCGCGCGGCGGTCAGATCTCGTCTGGCGGACAGCCACACGTCGATGACCTGCCCGTACTGGTCGATCGCCCGGTACAGGTACGTCCACCGGCCGTTGACCTTGACGTAGGTCTCGTCGACGAACCATCGGCCACCAGGCAGGTGACGGCACGTCCGTGCCGCTTCGACGACTCCGGTGTGAAGCGTTGGACCCACCGGTAGATGGTGACGTGATCGACCGTGACACCTCGCTCGGCGAGCAGCTCCTTGACATCACGGTAGGACAGGCCGTACCGCCGGTACCACCGCACCGCCACCGAGATCACCTCGCGAGGGAACCGGAAACCAGCGAACGCGGAGGCCGAGGACGAGCTCATGACACCAGTTTCGTGCCCGGTCCGATGGCTGAACGCAACAGTGCCCCTGTGCGCACTCGCGTCCCCCTCAACGATTGGCTTCAGGTGCAGCGACACCAGTCCGTGGACCCCGAGCACCAGGCCGAGCATGAGCGCTCGCCCAGGATCCCGAGCGACAGGTCGGTGGCGGCTAGGCCGGTCGTGAGACCTGCGCCGGCCCCGACCAGCAGCGCGACTACCGTCACCGGGATCATCCGTGACTTCGACAGGGCGGATCGGCCCGCTCGGCGTTGGCGGGCACGAAGTAGGGCAGCCCTTGCTGTTCGAACCACCGCTCTGCCGCACGGATCGTCGCGGCGCGTTCGGAGGCGTCGGGCCTGGCGGTCAAGCTAACGGTTGCCCGGCTCGCCGTGGCTCCTCCTGGTGCAGCCCCGACCGGGCCGTCACACCGTGGCGGCGATCCAGGATGCGGGGGCCTCGACCCGCGGCGCGTCGAGCAATCGACGGGAGTCGTCGATGCAGGTCTCGAGCAGGGCGCACAGGTGGTCGTCGGGAGCGGGTCCGGCCGCCAGGCTGGCCACCGCGACCCGCACGATGTGCAAGCGGGCACCCGCGAAGTCGTTGCCACCGGCCCACGGCCTGGCGACGAAGTGCTGCGCCCAGGTCGTGGCCTGCGGGCAGTACTGCAGAGCCGACTCGATGACAGGCATCAGCGCCGCTGCTCGCGCCGAGCCTGCGAGCTCCGGCGAGTCCAGCTCGGCCTCGCACCGCAGCAGCCCGACCGCGAGCGCCTTCTGCTGGTCAAACGCGGCGACGGGGATCGCCATGCTCGCTGCGGCGACGGTGATCGTCACGTCCACCAGAGGGTCGTCGCCGGTGAGCCCGACGACATCGCTGATCAGTCGGACGATGCGCTGACGGCCGGAGTCGCTCACGTTGTCGTTGACGCCGCGCGCCACCGTGGCGAGCAACGGGTGCGTGCACGCGGGATGGTCGGAGAACCGTTCGCCCGCAAGCCAGGACGCGAACTCCATGAAGCAGGCGCCGCGTCGTGGGTTGCGGTGCTTTCCGGGCGACAGCACGGGTACACCCTCAGGGAGCGTCGAACGACGTGTCATCAGCAATCACCCCGACCATAGGGACCAGCAGGTGCACCTAGTCTGCGCGTCCTGTCCGATCGACACCACCCCTGTCCCAGTCGAGGTTCGGCCCACGGTGAAGCCTTCAGAAGCAGTGGCCGAGCATGTCAGACTGAAACCATGACACTTCCCGAGTCGGCTTTGGAGCCGACTGCCGATGAGTGGGAACTCGTGGATTTGGCTCGCGCAACGATTGACACGACCACCGATGCAGGGCCGGATCAAGATGGCGTGCACACGATGGGTGCCGCGGTTCGCGCCACGGACGGCAGAACATTCGTAGGAGTGAATCTCTACCACTTCACTGGCGGCCCGTGTGCCGAACTGGTTGCGCTGGGTGCAGCGCGAGCCAACGGGGCGCACGAGCTGACCACAATTGTTGCCGTCGGCAATCACGGTCGCGGACCGGTAGGACCCTGCGGACGAGATCGCCAAGTGTTGTTCGACTACTACCCCAACATTCGCGTGCTCCTGCCGACCCAGGTCGGGGTTCGCAGCGTCTCAATCCGCGACTTGATGCCCTTGGCTGCCAAATGGACCGTCGACGGCGGCACCCAAGAATACGATCCGAACCTGTTCGCCCACAGTTGAACCGCGAACCGATCCCGATACGGCATACCCGGGCAGACCGCCAAGCAGCCCGCGGGGTCCTGGCCGGCCACCCGTCAGCAGCCGGTTGCTGCGGCGAGAACCCGACAAGCCTGGTGCATTCGTGGCGCCGATAATGCGGCTACCTGGCGGCGGAACACCTCCTTGCGCAGGGTGTGCAGGTTGTCGAAGTTGACGACACACGCGCTCGGCACACCGTCATCCTGCGCAGTCAACTCAAGTTCGGAAACCAGCCCGCGGACGGTCCGGGTCAACCCTGCGACCACGACCGAACCGATGCGGTCGGCGACAGGATCGCGCGTCAGGATCAGGACCGGCCGGTCTCCGCCGGGGGTGATACGCCAGCCATTTGCGATGTGCCGTTGGTGCCGGCCTCCACTCCAGTCGCGCCTCTGGCCCACCAGCGCGCTGGCTGCCGACGCAACCGACCAACACGCGCAACGTCCCGGTAGCCGATCGGCGGATTCTGGCGGTCATCGCAACACGAGGTCTCCGATCAGTTCGATCGGCTTCTTGAAGGCTAGTCGTTTGCGGGGTCGGTCGTTGAGTTCCTGGGCGACCCAGTCCAGGTCGGCGGCGCTGTG
>JAABUR0100002493.1_pt1 | contig 28029 bp, 29 predicted proteins | sample 5560091 | NCBI WGS metagenome assembly JAABUR01 (sample SAMN10711879, study PRJNA513375) | rock metagenome | isolation source: Antarctica rocks | place: Antarctica: Victoria Land, University Valley sud
TTCATAAAGCACATAAAACAGGACTACTTAGCAATTGCTGGCATTCGCAAGCCCAAGCTGCAACCCCTTTCAACCCCATAGTATCTTACTCCCGAAGACCTCAAGTCGGGTATGACTCCATTCCTTCCCTTATCGCTCCACCTCCCTCACATTTCATATTTCTATGATGACACAAACATCACACACAGACCTGTTCTGAACTTCAATGTGGATACACTTTGTACCAACTGCTGTCTGAGACCTTCAATTCCTCACCCTTGCGCACCTCACTTCGGTAGTTGACTTGGGAGGTTGGCTGAACAAAACATACAGATGCCAGAGTTGTAACCAGGGACGGAGCTCTTACTGTTACACAGAACATTAGAGGGCGTGGCGGCCTAGGTCTCGACAGAGGCTAGAGCGAAGTAAGTGCGGCAACCTTGTTTTACGGATACAAGAAGATCGGAAATTGATTGCGTGATGAAGGTTCATGGCATGCAACACTTTCAGATCCTGCTAAATTTCCAGATCTACCCGCACCTTTCGACTCCTCATACGCGGTCGTAGATCAGTCATCGACGGCACCGCGTACAGGTGGGTTCCATCGCTGGCCGTTTCGGTATATTTAGCATAGTCAACTAACCCCTGCAGTTTCACGAATCGGTGACTACGAGCACCTTATCTGCCCCCAAGGAACGACTTCGGGAAACATGGAAATTAGGAAGCAGATTATGATTCAGCCACTATGGGCAAGCGCTGTTGGACGCTCCAATTGGTCAAGCGGAAGTTTGTACATATACCGATATCTAGTATGAACATAGAATCGATCTCAAGCTGCTCCGCACAACCCACTCACTGACTCTTTCTCAACATGTCAGGCCTCCAGGTGCTCTCATAACCAAAATTTCCCTTCCCACAACTTTCGCACTAAGGTACATGCATCGCCCATTGACCAACGCCCGACGCCCCTGCCCCCAAGACCCCCACCAACAACCCCTCCAAACGCTCCACCCCCTCTCTCCCATCCCTCAAGAAGTCAACTCAGCAAACCTCTTCTCAATCCCTTCCACCCCCCTCAGCTTCCTCTCCAACTCCTCCTTCTCATCCTCCAGCACCAACCTCCTCTCCGCATCCAATTTCGTAAACACATACCCTCCTTGCCCATCAAACTGCAAGATCCACCCATGATACTTCCACAGACTCCGTCGATGCGACACCGTCATTAGCGTGATACCTAACCTCTTCGCTTCCTCGTACATCGCACGTTCGACCTCGAGCGTGACGCTGCTGGTGCACTCGTCTAGGATGGCGTACTTGGGCGCGTGGTAGAAGAGGCGCGCCATGGCGACGCGCTGCTGTAGGCCCGCGGAGAGGACGTCGCGCCACTCTTCCTCGGCGTCCCAGCCGCCGGGGCGGTCCACGATGTGCGCGATGGAGACGGTGGCGAGGATGGCGAGGAGGTCCACATCGGTGATTTTGCGGCGGTGCATGTCGCGCAGGGAGTCTGGATAGATGATCTGCTGGCGGAGGGTGCCGCGGGAGAGATAGGGGCGTTGAGGGATGTAGAAGATGTCGGAGTAAGGGGGTTTGTGGACGGTGCCGCCGTAAACAGGCCAGAGGCCACCGAGGATGCGGAAGAGCGAAGATTTACCGCAGCCGTTGGGGCCAACGATGAGGAGGTGCTGGCTGGGGGCGACGCTGAAGTTGAGGGCGCGGACGAGGATGTCGCCGTTTGGGGACACGATGGGTACGTTGATGAACTGAATGTCGGGCGATTCTATGACGGTACCGCGGCCACCGAGGATGGAGGCGTTGGAAGAGGTTGAGGCGGAGCTAACAAGGCGTTTTTCATAGTGGCCGGCGGAGATGTCGTCCATAACGTCGAGGAGGATTGAGACGCGGGAGGTGTAGCCGGCAAGTTCGGAGATTTCTTTGTAGGAGAACATGACGCGGCCGACGGCATCGGAAGAGGAGAGGAGCATACGGCGGTTGGTCACAAAGCCTGGGAAATTGGTTAGCGAGAAGGACTTGGTTGGCTAGGCGAAGAGAGAAAGGGGTTGGGGCAGATGACACACTTTCGGTACGATCGCCCATGCCGCGCAAGGTTTGGCCGGGCACTTTGAAGAAGACGGGCACACTGCAGAGCATGAGGCCCAAGGCACCCCAGAAATACTTGATGACAAAGTCTTCCATGACGCCGTGGTAGAGACGCCTTCGAAGGATGCGGTTGACATGCTTGATCAACGTAAAATAGCCCTTGTCCAATGTATCTTTCTCCGCCTCATGGCCGTGGTACAGTGCCACTTCTTCACTATTGTCAATCAACCTTGAGTGCTGAAAGCGAAATTCCCCTTCCAATCGTGCCTCCTCTGTAACGTATTTGCCGAAAGGGGGTGTCAGGGCACGCATGACGCCTGCGGATACCTGCACTAATAAACTCATCATGAACAAAGCTTCCCCACCTACAGACCTAGAGAGGGAGTAGTTATAGACCATTATATCCAGAGTTGGCTTGGCTAGGTTTGAGTACAGCTCGGCAAGACTGTTGGCAAACCTTGAAACATCCACGGTTATCAGTTGGTCTGCGTTTTTGATCCGGTCGTCGAGGGCTGAGAGGCTGTAGAAGGTCATATTGGCGAGATATCTTTTATGCAGGTAGTCTGTAAGACGGCTGCGGTATTGAAGAGCTAGCTTGCATTGATGGTAGGACAGCTGTACAAGGTCATTAGCTTGCGATCCTTTCTTGTAATTGATCGGCAAACCATTGAATTGGTGAATGTTGCTGGCACAGCGACAATCATCCACCATACGATGCCCTTGAAGAACTCCTTGCCCTTGCCCCTAACAAGACTGCTGACCAGCTTGCCATCCAGCTCGGCAACGTGAAGACTAATCAAGGTCCGTATGACGAGGAAGATGCTATGGCTAATGACCAGCCTCAGCTCTTTGCTTCTCCAACCCGGTATGACAATCTTCCACAGCCTCCACAGGTTCCTGAAGAACTCGCTGTTCAACTCTACCCTCTTCCTCGCCGGAGCTTCTCCCTGCGTCGAAGCGGTCCCCGGACGCCGTCGCACTTGTGCTTGAAGTAAAGTAGCTGCCTTCTGCTCGGAGATGGCATTGCGTACTCGGTTGATCAAGGCAAGAAGGAGCGTAAGGTAGACAGTTCTCGAGATCTTGGTCCGGTGCTGGAGGTAAAGGTCCGTGAGCGTGGAGAAAAGCCGCCTGATGGATTTGTCCGAGGGGGGTAACTGCAAAGGCAAAACGAGCTTCGAGTGAGCTGCCATGCTGCCATGGAGATCAACGAGCGCAAGCTTGCCCCGTCTTGGTATTTCTTTAGATGCAGATATTGCCTAGAAGCCTTGAATGTTGCCCAAGAAGGTTTTGACATGTGAGATGTCGCTAGTAGACGCGAATAGTTTGTGTCACGTGTGCAGGTGTGAACGCGCCCAATTCATGATCTTATCACTGCCTTACGAAATTTTTTCACATTTTATTTTTAATATCGGAAATGTAGCATTAATTTAAATAATACATATCAATTAATTGATTAATTTTTAAAATAATACAATGACAGTTTCAACTGCTGTTTATGATTAAAGTTGTGTAAAAAATTATGAAAACATATTTTAAAGTGTCGCAGCCTTTTTCCTAGGGGATTATGGCTGGGGGATGCAGGTTTTTGAAGCATCTTGATTGAACGGTGCTGTATAGGACGGCGATAGTAAAGGTAATGAGTATTGATTGGGGAAGGTTAAGGATGTGGTCTGTGGAAAGATTCGTTGTCAGTACTACAGTGAAGACCTCGAAGGCGCAATTGCAGGTAAGCAGATGCTCTGTAAAGAGAAAAAGAGAAAGGACCGGTAAGTTCTCCCTTACAAGTCGCCGTCGCCACCGCTGACTTCAATAACTCTCTCTCTGTCTTCATCCTCGGGATCTCTAAACAGGATTGCCCCACCCCTTACCCTCCCGGCCAACGGATTCCCCACCCCATCTGTCGCCCTCCCCACCACATCCACAAACCCACATCTCTGGTAAAATCGTTCTTTCCCCTCAGCGCTAAGCACACTGGCGGCGACACCCTCTCTCTCTGCTTGCTCGAGCCCCCATTTCACCAGCTGACGTCCATATCCGCGGTTCTGATAAGCAGGCGCGACGGCAAGGCTGTGCAAATCCCAGCAGTTGGCACGTGAGCCCGTCCACAAGTGTTTGATAAAGGGGTACATATGAGTCTCGAGACCGAGTTGAGTGATGTCAGCGGCTCGGTTCGGCCATATAGCAGATATAACGCGGTTACGGAAGGTGATGAGTGGTTTGATTAGGTTTCCTGCAGGAAGAGTGAGAAAGGTGATACAAGCTATCAAGCTAGAAATAAGAACATCTCCACGAGTTTTGCATGATTCTTGAGAGATGAAGAAAATGAGTGCTGCCGGTTTCGCACACCTTTTACGCCTCTTAGAGCCTGCCGCATGAAGGTCCGCACAATAGTAATATAAGACAAGAGAAAGCGAGACTGAAGAAGACCCACTCACTTATATCCCACCACCCCCAAACCCCCCAAACCCCCTCCCACCCTCTTCCCATCCTCTGCCAGTCCGCAACCCCCACTAAGACATCATCAGTTCCCTTCTTCTCCTCATCATGCTCACCCTTTCCATCGAGATAAAACACCACAAACTTATGGCTATAGTCCCAGTAATTCTCCCAAACCCTTCGCCTCCAGAACTCGATGTAGTCTAGCGGGTACAAGTGGCGTTGAGGGTGCATGATGCCGCCGACGACTTCCTCATCCGAGAAGCTGGCGGCGTAGATGGAGGAGATGAGTGGAAGGTCGGTGAAGATCGCCGGGCGGATTGTCATTTCCTCTGTGATGCGGAGGGGAAATAGTCCGGGAAGTGCAGCGCCAGATAGCAAGGGAGAGAAAACCGAAAAAGATGGGTAAAATAGTGTGAGAGATAGACTTCAGATCTTGTTATGTCTGAGCTAAATAATGACAATCACAGCCACGGATAGGGCGCAATGATCCTTCCGGGCGCGGAAGCGGAAACTAAGTTCCCCAAGGGAAGCTCGAGGGACCCGCGATAAGATACAAACAAGGGTTTGTTTCTAGATAACGATAAAGTTCAGGGCACAAGTTTCGATGAATTTACTCGTGTCACCGAAAAGTGTTTGGAACACCAATCACGTAGTATAGAATATAGATGATAGACAACGAATAGAAATCAGAAGAAACTTAGACTCAATGAAGTATAATGTTATATATTAGTTAATTAATCTTTTGGTGGCCGCTAAACCCAGCTGGAAGGGGTGTAAGGCATGTAGTGAAAAGAGGTGTATGTTTAGTGATATGTAACCTAAATATATACGTATTATACACTTTTTGATTCAATCAGTTAACATTCATGTATTATACATGTTTAAGTTTTATCTGAATGTTTGTTTGCTCATTGAATTGTGACAAAATGTTGATCATCAGAATCGAAATACGATAATTGTGTAAACTACGTGGTTCTGCTTTCTACAAGTCTATAATTAATGCAGCTCTATTCTGTAGCAGAAACTTATCTATCGGCATGTCGTCGTTTGATCTATTCAGCTAGATAGCCAGAGCTGGAGTAAATATAACAGTGATAGGGCAGTCGAACTGCCACTGCCCAAATGTTAAGATGGCAGCGCTCAACGTATCAAGACAGTCTATATCTGAAAACATAACGAATGTAGATTGCAGAAACGCTGTGTCAGTCGCGACGAACCTCGAATTCGACACCTTTATGTATGATCATCTCTTGTGAACCTGCAGTCGCATGCGATATATCTTCAGAAGTTGACTCGGGACGCGTGGAATGGTAAATCGATGTCGTGTACTCATGCAGATCTGGCCTCAACTTTTGAAGCCCTTTGCATCTTGATCGTTCCGTCCGGGATGTCTGCGACGGCTGAGTTCCATCTTTCGATAGTTCTTTCAACTTGTAGTTTCCACCTCTGTTGTTTGATGAGCCGTAGCCAGTAGTAGCCATGACAGATGACAGGTTAAGACCCATGCCGGTATCAAAGTCCCGTAGGAAAGTTTTTAGGGTGGGGATCGTGCTGGAGACTAGGGAGTACCCGAGTTCGCATTGCTGGAAAACAATTGCGACAGTGATCGCTACACCCACATTGGGGGTATCGTGGAACGTAGTAATGTAGTGGAGATACAGGATGGCCAGAATAGCGACGCTAGGGATGATAAGCATGTTCGAAGAGTTGAAGAGAGAGGAAGTGAATCTGACGTACGGTAGTCTGGAACTAAATATGAGCACGACGCGCACTTTCCGTCCGCTTTTAATTTGAAGATCCCAAACAACGGGAACGGATAACAGCAGGATTGCGAGCTCAGTAAGAGCGTCGACTGCACCTATGAGCTGCCACCGAAGGACCTATCAAAGTCGTTAATGGAATCAATTCGTCGTGATGAAGCTGAGACAGACTTGATAAGAGCAACGATTCCTTGTATAACCGATGATCTGCGATGGTGTGCAGCCTATTCCAATCGCCAATAGTGCAGCAGTCCCCCAAAGAATGATCGTACCCAGCAAGACATCGCATCGTACCTGGTGGCTCTTCTTAGGGGATAGCTGGCGGATGAGCAGGACGACGGATAGTTTCGCGAAGCACAGGGCGAGAAGGAAAACGATAACGCTTGCGAGTGTAGCCTATGTGGAGAAAGAGAAATCAGCATTATGGGCCCATTCAAGGTTGGAAGACGTGAGTGGAAAGTACCTTTCCAACACGATCAACTGCTGCTACACTGAGCCCAGAGAAGGCTTTTCCAAGGCCGTTGGATAGGGCTACGAAGATGGCAATGGATTGCCCCAGTCCAAGCACCTGGAATGAGCTTAGTTAACAAAGTAGTGGATTCGACAGCGATCTATCCGCTTACCGTGGCCGTTACGCAGAACACATCATCAATACCAATGTTGTTGCGCTTGATGTAGCAACGCGTGCCCAGCATGAGAAAGGAGTAGACCGCACCAATGAGGGAAATAGTCCAGATGATACCCCCATGGTCGTCAGGTGTCAATGTAGAGAAGCGGTTACCAGAGGACACAGGCCCCAGAGATGAAGACATGAATGTTTCTCAAATTGCCTTACAAAGGAATAATGACTGGCATGTCTGGTGTATAAGACGACATTGGATTGACAGGTCGCACACTTCCGGCAGAGTAGGCTGGCCTCTACATTACCCCCTTACCTGCTTGATATTGGATAAGATGACAGATGCAGGATGGAAGCATGGTATCAGTGACGGCGATTTTGATACAAATCAATCGGTACGCTGGCGGAAGCGGAATAGGAAAGTGTGCCATTTCTTTAATCTTTCTCTATGTCGATAATGAAGGATTACTATCCCTGGCTCTCCGCACGCAGTACTAATCAGAGGATCAATCACATTCACAGCGGAGAGTTGGTGGCTTGAATGTGTTCCTGGTATATAAAATCACATATGTATATACGAAGTACAATGGCATTATTCCTCTAATTTGGCCGGCAGACCTCGGACTCGGACGCTAGGATAGGAAATTGACATCTGGGGAGCTCATCGACTGGGGGGCGGGCTATGTACGAGTGTCGTAGGGATCGGGGGATGTTGAAACCAGCCTGGCTTAATTGATTGGTATGTAGGTAATTTGTACCTCCGTATGCTTGATTGAAACTACAGTCCGAGGGGTCGTACTTGTAAGCTACGCAGGCGGGGAGGGAGGAGGAACGTTCCTAGTTCCCACCAACAGACTACCTTAGTGCTTCGACGGGGAAAGAGATTCCGGCTCCCCTACTGTAGCGCCAGCCAGGGCTCCGCGGGGATGAAGCGGAGAAGTGGACCCTCATCCGAGTGCGCACACTACAACTACTAATACTACTACAGTACTACTGCTACTACTACTACTACTACTACTACTACTACTACTACTACAACTACCTAGGTACTACTACGGAATACAGCGGAGTGGGAAGCGCAGTCTTGACGCCATTAGAAAAAGTACATGTACTCGTATGCTGCTCTACAAATTCGGGGAGCATGGCAATGCTGTGTATTACGTCCTCCTTACTGGCGCTGAGTAGAACTACTGGTAAATCGAACCTCGGAAGAAAAGAAAAGAATAGCCAAAAAGCCATGAGCCACAAGCCACAAGCCACGAGCCTAAGGTATACCTGATAGGCTGATACCAGTTCCCCACTATCTATGCAGCTTACAGTATCTTGCTCCATGTCTGGTCTGGATAAACCCTTGCTGGCGCGCCGACTCCTCGCTGCCGGATATCATCAGCCAATGCGCTCAGATACTCGTACAGGTTGTGGGAAACCCTCGCATTAGCCTCAGAGGTAATATGCATCGGCGTGATCGGCTGCTGGGGGACAAGTAGACGCTGGACCGTCTGGTTTTCCTCGGGTCTTTTTCTGTCGTCTGCAGTGCTTCTCCTGTTATCCTCGTTATTTTTCGTTCTCCTTGACAGAGAAAGTCCTCCACGAGTAAGGCCGATGCCATGGACAAATCAGTGGTGATAAGCGATGCAGAGTACTACGCAGAGAATATGGGGTCCGGAAGAGATAAATCCGCCATTGATGCGTTGGACATGGAACGTATGGGGAAATCGCAAGAATTGCGAGTACGGCTTCTTTCGAGAGCCTTTTGGCCGCACTGACGGACACTCAGCGCAACTTTACTTTCTTCTCCATCTTCGGGTTCTCTATTATTCTCATGAGCACATGGGAGATCCAGTTAGGGTCAGCATAGGAAAATTCGGATCCGCATATCCTCACAGGCTAATCAGACTTACGGAAAATAGTGTAGGCGTCTTCGGTCTGTTGAATGGTGGCACGGCGGGTATGATATATGTGTACCTTGGTACTTGGATCGGCTTCGCGGCCATCACTATATCGATGGCCGAAATGGCTTCGATGTCCGCGACCTGACGCTTTTTCTTCAAAAGACGATGCTAAGATCGCTGGCACAGGGCTCCTACTGCAGGAGGTCAATATCACTGGGTGTCCGAGGTTCGCTCTCCATGGTCCTGCAGCTTCAACAAGTGGACTAATTCTACTCAGTTTGCACCTCCAAGAAGCCAGAAGTTCCTCAGCTACTTGATCGGTAAAGATCTGACCGATATGCTTCGAGGCCGCTCAAGGCTGATAGTCTCTTAGGCTGGCTCTGCGTTCTTGGATGGCAGGCTGGTACAGGATCCGCCTGTTTTCTAGCGGGGACTGAGATCCAAGGCCTCATCGTCCTCAACCATCCCGATTACATCTATCAGCGCTGGCACGGAACCTTGCTTACCATTGCCGTTATCGTATTCTGCGGGTTGTTCAACACCTTTCTCGCCAAGCGGCTTCCCTTGGTCGAGGGACTCGTATTGATCCTTCACGTCCTTGGCTTCTTCGCCATCATGATCCCACTCTGGGTCTTCGCCCCGCGCTCCCATGCAAGTGCTGTGTTCACGCAATTCAATGATGGAGGTGGCTGGGGCAACACTGGGTTATCTTGTCTTGTCGGAATTCTTGCTCCTGTCGTCTCTCTCCTCGGCTCAGACGCCGCAACACATATGTCCGAAGAACTCAAGAATGCTTCGAAAACTCTCCCCTGGACGATGATTTCAACCATCGCGTTTAACGGGGCTCTAGGTTTTGTCATGCTCGTTACCTTTTTATTTGCCCTTGGCGACCTAAAGAGCGTTCTCTCGACGCCAACTGGATATCCATTCATTCAAATCTTCTACAACGCCACACTCTCAATAAGGGGCGCTACCGCCATGACCTCAATCATGATAGTCTTAGCAACATTCGGCGGTATGACGAACATGGCGACTGCATCCCGCCAGCTATTCGCTTTTGCGCGTGATGAAGGTGTTCCGTTCAGCGGGTTTTTTTCAAGAGTAAGCTCTTTCCGTCCTTCAAAACATTTATGCTGACTTGTACCCAGGTCCCATTAGGCTGGGATATCCCTTTGAACGCCGTCATTACAACGACTTTCATCGCCTCGGCCTTCTCTTTGATCAACATCGGCTCAACAATCGCATTCAACCAGATCACCTCTCTGGGATTGTGCGCTCTGTTATCATCGTATCTGGTGTCCATCTCCTGCATCGCTCTTAAAAGAATGCGAAAGGAACCATTATTGAACGCGTATTTCACACTTGGAAAATACGGTCTCGCCATCAACATTTTCTCAATTCTCTTCCTACTCCTCGCTTACATCATGATTTTCTTCCCACCGACGCCGAATCCGATCGTCAGCGGCATGAACTGGAGCGTGGTTATTTACGTGGGCGTTATGAGCATATCACTCATCTATTTCTATTTCAAGGGAAGGTATGTGTATGTCGGACCGGTGGAATATGTCAAGAAGGATATCTAAGGGTTATTATGTCTACCTGCCTTATGTGTAGCAGTTTTGTTGGGTCATATACAGATAATGGATTCCGCTTGTGTTTCGACAACCATTCCTATATCTGGTTTGAGCGCCCTTGTCAGTCTCTATTGCCTTCATGTTCAATTCGGGAACAAGAAGACGTTACTAGCTAGGAAGCAACAAGGCAGTCACAGAAATATAGTCAAGTATAGGAGCATCTTCGAGCTCCCTGCTTACAAGTTCCATTCCCCGAGCGTCGGCATCAAAATCTCTTGTTCCTGTGACCGTTGAGTTGGGTTGAGTTGGAAGCCGATTTTCACAACGGCTGTATTCTATAGCTGCCCCGGAAAGATCAAATAGATGTACACATTGTCAATGATCTGAATATCGATAACGGCTGCTTCCAATCACCCGGTTGTGATTCTGTCTGTCGATCTGAAAGAACGAACTGCTGCTGTGTTCATGGCCAGCATTCTTATCTATAGATTCCTAAATAGCCTTTTACATTCTCAGCTAACATCAAAAGCTCACTTCGTGAGATGGCCGAGACCTTGCAGAGAGGCATTCAGAGAGCTAGCGCAAATGTAGGTGAATTCAACAGTTGTTGTAAGCGGCTTTGGCAAATGGGTCAGGTGATTCAGCACCCGAAAAGTTGATCGCTTGCTGGTGTTGGGTCAGCCAAATTTGGCTTTCTCCCGATTGGGCAAAGTCGGGCGGATCCAACGTTAATTGGGCTTGGCTTGAGCTCTTACATAGGGCTGATCCACTGTCAGTCAGCGTCTCAGCCTTATCGTCCAATATATTCATCTGCACAACATGTAATAACCCAGACCTCTCGTGTTCCCTGAGAAACTTTTTGAGTGTGATCTAAATACATAAGCTTGAACTGATAACCTAAATTATCAGCAGACAGTAGAGACGTTGCAACTGTCTTGTGTCCGAGTCTTTGGCTGCGTCCTTTGAAGACTGATAAGCTTGTCGTACGAGCCAACCACATAGTCTCTAAAGTGAAGCTACAGATATATCCAGCGACTTCATCAGATCAAGTGTGTCTTAAATACTGGAAAGACTGTCTTACATTGGCAACGTACTATAATGGACGGTGCCAGTGCCGCAGCAAGCGTAGTTGCCCTGCTTGAGGTATCTCTGAAGGTCGTTTCCCTGTGCAAAGAGTACTATTCAAAAGTTAAAGATGCTAAAGATGATATCAACCGCTTTCGCCTTGAGTTTCAGACATTTGTGCATATTCTACGAGGCTTGCGGAAGCTTGCGAAGGACTTCAAGACCGCACATATTTTTGCGTCACAATCTCTGGTTGGTTCTATTACACAATGCCAATCGGATCTCAAGATATTGGAACAGAAATTGAATCCTGGGAAGCATCAGAAGACCATGAGTCGTTTTGGGATGTGGGCTCTAAGATGGCCTTTTCAGAGCAGCGATGTAGAGAAAATCATGCAATCTCTAGAAAGATACAAATCAACATTCAACGCCACTTTGAATATTCTATCGATCAAACGTACGCAGCGTGCGGTAGTCTCTTTGATTCGGCTAACAGAATGGCAACAGAATTCTGTTACGGGACGTCGACACAAAATTCGATCGAGCCGAGCAGGACCGTTGTCTCTCCAAACTCCCGTACGCCAAAGGCGCTAGTTTCGATTCGTTCGAGCGACAGCATGAACCTTACTGCATTCATGGAACACGTGTTGATCTTCTGCGTCAGGTCCTGCAATGGTCCGACAACCCTGATAAGAAATCTATCTTTTGGCTGTGTGGCATGGCTGGCACGGGTAAATCGACCATTGCGCGAACAGTTGCGCACGTCCTGGCTAAACAGAAACGGCTCGCAGCGAATTTCTTCTTTTCCAGAGGTCGGGGCGATCTCAGTCATGCGGGGAAGCTGCTTACTTCCATTGCGAGACAGATGGCAGCATTCTCCCCAAATCTGAAAACCCGGATATGCGAGGTAATTACCAATGATGACCGTATTTTTCAGCAATCTATGCGAGATCAATGGACCAAATTGATCTATCAGCCACTATCGAGATCAAAGAGTATACCAGACTCATACCAAACCTTGACCATAGTGATTGATGCGTTGGATGAGTGTGGGCGCCAAGAAGACATCCGTCTCCTTCTCCGTCTTCTGGCTGAAGCTAAAGATCTTGAAACTGTACAGCTTCGCGTATTCATAACAAGCAGACCGGAGATTCCGGTTAACCTGGGCTTTACTGGGCTTCCTGACGGGGTTTATGAAAACTTTATCCTCCACAACATTGCTCCATACATCATAAGACATGACATTGGCATCTTCTTGAAACATGAGATGCACAACATTCAGAAGGAGCGCTCACTTGATCCTGGATGGCCTGGTGAAAGAATTCTAGAGATGTTGGTCGAGAAAAGCGGTGGTCTTTTCATTTACGCTGCTACCGTGTGTCGGTTCATCGGAGACTTGAAGTGGCTGCCAGATAAACGCCTTCATATTGTCCTTGGAGGCAGTAACGCCCAACAATCTCCGACACAAAATCTTGATCAAATGTATACTCAGGTATTGACGAGCTCTATTTTCGGAGAATGCAATGAGAAAGAACAAGGACTACTGGGTCAACGCTTCCGAGATGTCGCGGGCCCGATCATGGTTCTTTTTGATTGGCTATCTGTGATCGACTTGGCTAGGATTCTCCCGGAAGTCGCAGAATCTATATCAATTGTACTAGAGTCTGTCAAGTCTGTCATCAGGGTCCCCAAGGACCAGTGTACGCCGATTCAGCTACTCCACCCTTCCTTCCGTGACTTTCTCCTTGATGAACAGCGATGTCAGGACAACAATTTCTGGATCGATCAGCAAGAAGCCCATCTCAGAATGGCCAATACGTGCATCGGTCTTCTGTCAAACACCCTCAAACGGGATATGTGTTCACTCAAGCAACCAGGCACATTGAAAATTGAAATCGAGACCAGTAAAATAGACCATTATTTAACCAAGGCCGTGCAATATGCATCCCGGTACTGGGTTGGTCATATTCAGAAGAGTAAATGTGGCTCCCAATTAGCTAGCCAGATACACATATTTCTCCAAGCGCACCTCCTACACTGGCTTGAGACGCTTTGTCTGATGGGAAAGATTCCTAATGCAGTTCTTGCGATCGGAGACCTGCGATCCATCTTCGAAGTAAGTGACTTATGATATTACTATCATAACCATGAAATAACATTTTGTAGTCCGAAGATGATACGGAACTGATTAATTTAATTGCCGATGCGATGAGATTCATCTTAGAGTTTAGACAAATTGTGGAAACAGCACCCTTGCAAATATACAATTCTGCTCTTCTTTTCAGTCCACAAACAAGTATAGTCAGACGTACATTTGGGGATCAGCTACCGAAGTGGATAGATAACATATCAAAGATAGAAAAGAACTGGACATCATCCTTGCAAGCACTCGAAGGGCATTCAGCCTCGATTCACGCTGTGGTGTCCTCGCCTGACGGTAGCCTTCTGGCCTCTGCATCAAGTGACAAGACTGTCAGGCTCTGGGATCCTATTACGGGAGAGTTGCGAAACACACTTGAGGGGCAGTTAGACTCCGTTAATGCTGTAGTGTTCTCGCCTGACGGTAACCTTGTGGCCTCGGCATCAGATGACAAAACCGTCAGACTCTGGGATCCTACTACAGGAGAGTTGCGAAACACACTTGAGAAGCATTTAGATCATGTTAATGCTATAGCGTTCTCGCCTGATGGCCATCTTCTCGCCTCTGCGTCCGATGACAGGATCATTCGACTCTGGAATCCTACTACAGGAGAGCTGCGAAATATACTTGAGGGGCATTTAGGCAGTTTTGATGCTAGTCTAGTGTTCTCGCCCGATGGTCGTTTTCTGGCCTCTGCGTCCAATGATAGGGTCGTCAAACTCTGGGATACCAAATCAGGGGAATTACGTCAGGGTTTCAATCATGCTCATAGCCAGTCTTCGAGGTTCAGTCTAAATGGCACGCATTTGATCATGAATGGTGAGACATACGACATAAGATATATTTCTCCTCCCGTTTCTACGTCGCATTCAGTACACGAAGGCGCGCTTTACGCGCTCGACCAGAAAAAGCACTGGATAACCTGGAACAATGAGAAAGTGCTTTGGCTTCCACCCAATCGTCGTCCCGGCGTGTACACCTTTCGGGATGGTACTATGATAATTGGAAACGGGTCTGGGCGAGTCACATTCATTCATTTAAATTCTGCCGTCTGTCCATGCTAAAGCATAGCCAAGCTAATCCATAACCGTAATTATCCTATACCTCCAACTCTTTCGCATGAATAACATAGTAGTATTTGATTCACGGCCTATCAACAAAGTGATATTGGCTCTCCTCATCAATGATTCAACATTGCTTTGTTGCATAAATTTCGGCAGTGACACATGCAATGATTACGCTAAAATCCCAGAACAATCGAGCTGGTAAGAGCGATGTAATAACAAACAATTCGGGGTGACCGAAATCTCTTCGCTCTTCTTGACTTCGTCTGTTTGATCATCATACTCTCTACTATACGGGATGCATAATTCTCCTGCAGGCCATATAAGTTGTTGCAATATGAAGGACTCGACGTAGAATGACGACTGTTCTTCAAGTAAATATCCACCTTATCATCCGCTCCTCATCAGTGCCACGGCAATCGGAACGGGTCCCCTTCACACTTACCTATTTTCTAGACATGGTGAGCGAGGCCGTAGGGTTGCTGAAAACGCTCGTTTTGTAGTTTGGCTTTTCGGCATGCTGTCCCCTGGTTGCTGCTTATTTGCTCCATTCCACCCATGGGAAAAAAGTCCCTTCATGGATGGTGTATTTTATCTTTGGATGAACATGATCAACAATGAATAATCACGGTCGGAGAGAGTAGCGTGTCACTCATATATTCACTTATGAATGCATCACAATCTGTGGATCAGCGTGTCAGCTGATAGACATCAGAATCTAGACAGAAGAAAGGTTCTTGACCCTACAATGGGCACGTTTTAAAGACTGGTGCGCCACTATCATATCCTTTAGGTCTCGATGACTACACCAATGAAATGTTTAAATCTTCGCTTCTTCGCCTCCACAGTCGACGCGTCTGGGTTCAACCCGTACGCAGACAAGAGATCCGAGACCGCAGCACCTACTATGCATGAGCTTGATGGAAGAAATCAGATCTTGATTCAAATCTGACCTGATAAGCGTCCTAATGCGTTCGAGTTTGCAGGAAAGCCCTCCACCTCTCTATCGTACTGATTGCGTAGTTTTTTATATTCGGATTCCTTGCTGGTAATGTGGGAATTGTGAACTCTGGAGATATGATTTACTGCACTGTATTACATTGTGAGTCTGATAGAACTTGAGCAAAGTAGAGATGACCCTTACTCAGCGCTCATGCGTAGTTCAAGGCTCTGAAACCTGGAAATCATGTCTGTTCGAAGGGTGCCCACATCGGTACGAAGGGTGCCCACATCGGTACGAAGAGTGCCTATATTAGTTTGAAGGTTTTCGAATAGCTGGTTCGTCTGCTGCTGTTGTGCGTGCATCTGTTCCTTCAGTGCATTAATCGATTCAACAAGAGCCCGTCCATTGTCAATGCTTGAGATGTTTGGAACAAGGGAAATTTCTTGGGCAATAAGTGGTAAGGCCTTCTGCGATTCTCCCAAAATCAGGTTCAGCAGCCATCTCTAATGTCGAATGGTGATGATAGCTTTAATAAAGGGCACCGATACCCGTACACCCCCCTTTGCTTACACGTACACCCCCTCGGGGAAACCTGAAATTTCCATTACGCATCACTCAGTTATACACCAAATTTAGTAGGCAATTCAAGGGTTTACATATGATCCTGAGCAATCTCTCCATGACCTTCCCCACAGCCTTGAATTCGGTTAATCTAGCCTAGTAAACCCACACACCAGACTTTCTTCTGACACTCATCGCCATCGCCATCGCCATTGTCATGACCACCCTCACCGGCGCCCCACCTGTCAGCACCGCCTCCGTCGGCCCCATGTCTTTGGCTCCACCTCCCGTTTCGGGGGAGGTCTATGACGATGTGAAACTCCTGATTGAAGGGCTCAATAAACACGCTGGGCCAGAGGGCTATGCTTCGTCATTGCACGCTTCAAGAAGTATCGGATCGTCTATATACGATGCGATCGTGGGGGAAAAGCAAGTCTAAACTCAGCGGATTTTGAAAGACGTATCCACAGTGGCACACGGCTCATGGAGTGTCCTTTCAGCTCCGTCGGCAAACGGATCAAGGAGGATGACTGATATCTTGAAGTCATACAAAACGGGAATCACAATCATACTTGTACACTCGCCTCAGCTCATTCAGCTCTTCGAAGGCTAGCCGTGACAGGAGGTTCGGGAATCAATAAGTTCTCTTACCAAAGCCGAGATCGAGGTCTCACACGGGCAAGAGGTGGAGGGCAGCGAGGTGGACGTGCTTGCACACCCTCTTTCATCCAAACGGATGCAGGCTTGTTTGCAGCGTTTCATATGTAGCGAAGGAGGTGCTGAAACAGCGATATTGAAGCTCTTTTAAACAGTGCAAAATTACTGTGGAGAGGTTGCTCAGAATCATATGTATACCCTTGAATTGCCTACTAAATTTGTTGTGTAACTGAGTGATGCGCAATGGAAATTTCAGGTTTCCCCGAGAGGGTGTACATGTAAGCAAAGGGGGGTGTACGAGTATCGGCTCCCTTAATAAAACACGAAGATGGATGTGATCATTATAGATATATAAACATGGGTTTCCCGAGGGATCGGCTAAACTAGATACCGAAACACTAGCAAGTAAATTACTAAAAGTCATGTAATTTACATTCTTTAGCATACAGACAGCGCTACAGTGCTACTATTTAGGTAGATAGCATCGTGTTTCATAGTCTTAGGCTGCATAAGCACGTAAAACTTGAAGAAATAAAGAAAATAAAAAATAAAAAAACGTCGACGACAAGTAGAGTAGAAAGAGAGAATTTTAGAAGGCAAAAGCAATTTCCTATCAAGTTTCTTCCTTCTCTTTTCGATGACAGAACGATCGCTGCGAAGATTTTACCCAGACGATTCTCGGCTGAGAGACTCAATAACATTCCGTAGTGAAAGAAATACGTCGAGAAACTAGACACGAAGATTAATCTGATGCATCTTGACGATATGACTCTTGAAAGTTATCACACTTGACAAAGTTAAACTGTTTGTCTTACACGTCGAATGTTCGCAATTAATCTCATCATTAGATGCATACTTTCGTAGATGCGTCTTCTGAACATGTTTCATTATCTTATTAGATCTGCAGTACTTAAATGTTCGATTCTCATAGAATTTGCGTTTCTCGTCAAGGCAGAACGAGCATTGAATTGATCTGCAGATCAAGAAAAAGTAATCTGTCGTGTTCTCTTCAGAATTCTCTGCGAGATCTTCTGAAGAATTCATCAGTTTCTTTGATTTGAAAGTAGATCTTGATTTATCTCGACGCTGACTTTCTTGTCGACGACACAATGCTGCTCTGACTTTGATAATCTCGATGCTTCAAACGTGCTTCTTACGATCTGTCAGATCGATCACAGATTCGCAGATCAATCAAATCACGACATCTTGCTTCGAGATATTGTATTTGAGAGATCTCGTCAGTTCAACGTCTTTGACAGACGCTGAGATAGCGATGTCAGCAAACTGAGCTTCAAGCGTATCTGTATCAACGTTTCTATAATGTTGCTTTCGAACTTTGTCGATCATTCTACTTTGACGATTTATTTTTTCATGATGCAAGACAGCATCGACATCTTTCTTCTTCTTTATTCATGAATTCTCTCGTGAAGCATGTTTCACAAGCTCATACTTGATTCTGATTTTAATGATGAGTCTCTTGCTTTTGCTGCTAAGACGAATCATTTGCTTGCTATTAGCAAGCTTCTTCGAAAGCTCATTGAACAATTTGATTGAAACGCTAAAATCAACAGTTAATGTCATCAATCTGACTAGCTTTTGTACAATTTTGTCGAAAGAACGATCTAAGAAGACAGTCTGCGTGTTGAATTGAATTTCTCAATCGAGATAGTTGTTACGATTCTAGCTACGCATCTTCGTTGATAGCTATGTTGATGACTATGTTGATGACTATGTTGATGACTATGTTGATAACTATTCTGAGAGCTATCGTCGATCGCTTGTCGCTAGAGCATAGACTTGTTTCGAAGTCAACTCTATTCAGAATTAGCTTATGTTCTTCTGAGTCATATAGATAGTCGATTCTTTCCTTCTAGATACTTTTCTTCCTTAGCATTTATATACTCGTTACATTACACTCATATGACTCGCTTTATGCTGGTCTCTAACATTATATAAATGCTTCTTCATTACAGACGAAGTGAAATAATCTGCATTGATTTCTTTGAGTGCTTCTGCTAGTAGTTCTTCAACTCTCTATCGACTTTGATCTAGCGACTTGCGTTCGTGCAGCAGCACTCACCTTTCTTCTCTCGTGAGCTGATTCAGCGAGAATAAACAAAAGATTCGAACTCGTGCGCTGATCAGCGAGTATAAACAAACGATTGAAATCATTCGACTAGATCAAAGATCAGCGAATTAATCGTTCATTCAGATTCACAAGAGATTCTTCGAATTTGTTGAACAATCAAACGAGATCAGTCATAGAACTGCGTGAAGTCTCTATCTTGAGAAGCAAACTCTCAGTGAGTCTGCTTCAATGACATCGTCAATGCAATGATCTTTTCATCGCTCTATCTATCAGTGAATTGATTCGCCTACCAGTTCACATGCAACTAGTGAGTCTGCTTCAATGACATCTATCGTCAATGCAATGATCTTCTCATCGCTCTATCTATCAGTGAATCGATTCGCCTATCAGTTTACATGCAACTAGTAAGTCTGCTACAATGACATTTTTCGTCAATGCAATGATCTACCTACTCACATCGCTCTATCTATCAGTGAATCGATCTGTCAACTCGTTCACGTGCAACTAGTGAGTCTGCTTCAATGACACTTCTACCTTGCATAGTGAGCCTGCTACAATAGACATTTCGATTCTACACAAGGCTAAGAAAATACATTCATGCGAACATGAATCATTGAAGAGAGGGAATAATGTTACGATTCTAGCTACGCATCTTCGTTGATAGCTATGTTAATGACTATGTTGATGACTATGTTGATGACTATTCTGAGAGCTATTGTCGATCGCTCGTCGCTAGAGCATAGGCTTGTTTCGAAGTCAACTCTATTCAGAGTTAGCTTATGTTCTTCTGAGTCATATAGATTGTCGACTCTTTTCTTCTAGATACTTTTCTTCCTTAGCATTTATATACTCGTTACATTACACTCATATGACTCGCTCTATGCTGATCTCTAACAATAGTAACGAACGACGTTCAATTGATGATCGAAAATCTGATCTTTTATGAAAGAAGACGTCTTATCTGTGTCAATCATTTGACATCAGCATTGATGTCTGCATATGAGAATAGAAGAAAGAGACAGATGAGAAGAAGATGACTTACTATTGACAGCATTGACTAAGTCACGTCAAGCAACATATTGAATAAAGAAATGCTTCAGACTCAATTTTAAGTCAAGTCGTTTTAAGTAACGAAGTCATGTATTAGAACGCAAAGATTTCGTCTTTGATGTGCAATATTCATTCGCGACACACTCAGATTCACGAAAGATTGATTGATTCAGAGCATTGACTTTAATTTTCAGCGTGAGAGACTTCTTGACAGATGATGAATTGACTTGAAATATGTAGCTGACATCTCTCATCGACTCAATCACAAAGATGTTGTCATGAAGTGTCATGAAAAGTAAATGATCGACGACACAGAGAAGCGAATTTTTCTCTCTTTCGACGACAAATGTTTTTCTAGTAGATAACAGATTATTATAAGATATTGAACGTAGATAACTGCATTACTTACTCTTGAGAGCGATTGTCTTCTCTCTTGATATGAATGAGCATGATCTTGACAAAAAGAATGTTGAGCTTCTCTGAGATTGAATTGAGAACAATAATAAAAGTGATATATCTTCAAAGCAAAGATCTAGTTTTCTCAAGATTTGCATCGAAATCATCGTCGATGTCATTATCGCTTTCGCTATCATAGTCTGTGCTGTCATCATCATCATCATCACTATCAGCGTTCGAATTCGAATTAACGAGAGTTGCTTGCTCTTCATTTCAGTCACTGTTCATTGCAACATCTTCGTTTGAATCGCTAGTTTCTTGATTATCGTTGCTAGCACTGAGATCGCTATGAATCTTGATGCGTTCATCGAGCTTGATCATGTTCTCATCATCTTCAAGTTTTAGTCTTGTGTCGAACATTGAGATCGATCTGCAGTCAAAGTACGCAGTCATGAGCAGATTCGTGAGAACTTGATTTCGTTGCTGCTCGTCTGAAAAGATCGAATCATCATGAATTCAATGATAAAAGAGTACATAATATAAGTCATTAACGCTCATGATCGTCTTTCTCTTTAAGAGTCTGCGAAGCTTATATTTATTCACGAGTGTTTTCTTGTACTGTTAACAACTCAAGATCAGCTTAGATCTGCTTTATATCTTGAGCTGAAATGTTGTCACTTACGTTGATCACGTCTCTTTTGATGCTGTCATTCAGCGAATAATCAATTTGATAGAAGATGTGTATGTTCAACACTCGTCAATAGTTATTGAGACTTTCACTGACTCTCACTCTCAAGTAGCGATCTAACATTCATCGCAAGAATGTCTTTAGATTCTCGACTTGTGCATTTAAGAAAAAGCTTTCAAAATTCTGTTCAATCTTCTGACAAAATCTGATTGCAAATCAATTAGATTCAGAACTTTACTTCGATCGAGAGTACAGTAAACAACTGATCTGTTTCATTTCTTTGAGAGTGATTTCTTGCTCTTCTTTGTATTATCAGCATGCTTCGATTGTGTTCGATCTTTTGCTGTCAGCTCTTGACGAAGATTTTGATAGTAACTCGACGACTGCTTATCAGCGTTTCGACGTGCGTGCGCAGCTTTGTCAACGAACATGATTCTTAACTGCTGTTATGAAGAACGAGCACAGCGTTGCGATTGAAAGTAGAGAATAAAAGAGACTTTGAGCTGTGAGAGCTTAACGATATAAGAAACGATGACAGTACTTGAGACATATGACGGAAATACAGTTCTGCTTTACCAGTGAAGCGAGATAAAGAGCAAGAAGAGCATCATCGAAGAATGTCATGTCGATATTTATGTTGACTGCTCACGCTGAAATTCTTTGAATGAATTAAGTCAGAGATGAAGCACAATTCTGAACAGTGAATCTCGAAACTTTCAGATTCTTGTTTCGCCGCTGCAGTCGCTTGATTCTCTCTGCTCTCTCTGTCTCTCAGCTCTCGATGTTTTGACAGCATAAAGCGACTTCAACACCTACCAAATCTGAACGTCAGAACATCAAAAGGTAGATACAATCTGTAATTTACTTGAAGTCTCACTAAACATACACCCCTTTTTACTACATTGACGTCTCCCGTTTACTACACATACATTCTCCTCAATAGGTCTAGCGGCTACTCAACTAGGGTTTAGCGGCTCAATAATCATAACAACGCGCACACGTTCTTCTTCATCAACCAACCTCTTTACCTACCCACCATCCACCCTACCTCATCGCCGCCATGGATCTTGCACCCCCTCCAGTGGGTGAGCTCTATGTGAACCACGAGGAGCTCATCGCCGCCGCCAATACATGGGCTGGAGCTCACGGTTACGCGCTCAATATCAAACGCTCGAGCAAAAACAAGCGAGGAATCAAGGATAAAATTTGGTTGAAGTGTGATAGAGGCGGTAAAAATACGAGTCCTGTCGGGCAAAAGAGACTACACGCCGGTTCAAGGCTCATCGAATGTCTCTTCAAAGCAATAGCTAAATGGTCGCTTGACGAGGCGGGTTGGTTGCTCAGAATCGAAGATTCAGCTCATAATCACTGTTCTACTAGTGCAAAATTCACCTATTGCAAGGGCTCGAGGTAGATCAGTTGGTGCAACTGCAGCTGCAGCTCGTACGCGCACTGAGCAAGAGTTAGACGACTCTACTCAACGCGAACTCAGTCAATTTGAACGCGTGGAAGCGAATCTGCAGCAACGAGCTGAGCAAGAGCTAGGGCAAACATATAGGGAGAGTAGGGGTAGGGGCCGAAGCAGAGGTAGACCGCGGGTCGAAGGTAGAGGTAGAGGGCGGGGGCGAGGTCGAGGAGGTAGAGGGGGTGAAGCTTCGGCTGAGCCTCTATCCGAATATCAGCAGGAAGCTCCAAACGATGAAGGCTTCTACGAGGTGTTTCAAATTTGATATGTAGAATAGTTGCAAATGTAAATCAGCTTCGAAAAACATACATATCGACCCCAAAGATACTTAATTTTTGGTGAGCCGCTCATATAAAATCAAGTATCTTTAAGGTATGTTCGTCTGTTTCAAAGCTGCCAAACCCTAGTTGGGTAGCCGCTAGACCTATTGGGGGGGGGGGTGTATGTGTAGTAAACGGGGGGCGTCAATGTAGTAAAAAGGGGTGTATGTTTAGTGGGACCCTTTACTTGTTGGTGTTCCCGCATCTAGAATTGACACCTCTTCGGTTTGGGAAAAGCGCATCGCTTGACTGTTGTATTATCTCAGACGTTCTTTAGAAATACAAACATCGCTACTTCTTACTGCTGAATATGTGAAAGGTCACTATGAATCCTCACTTCCCCTTTAACCTGCCCGGCTGTAATGACTATGGCTCTTCTTACCCGCAAATCAGCTTTGGCCCTCCCACCCCGCGAATGTCATTAAGTCCACCTCTGCGCTCTCTCGAATATCCACGTCTGCCATCCATCCCCAAGCCACGCGACATTACTCCTCCAGAGAATAAACCAGTGCAAGAAAACGGTGTGAATACGGCAAAAGCTCAACCCTTGTATGAACAAACTCTCGCTATGATAAAGCAGTTGGAGAAAGAATGTCCGGAGAGACCAATATCGATTACGCTATCGAGCAGAGACTTCCAAAAGCTAATGGATGACTTGAAATATTCTGAATCAGATCAAAAGTAGAGTATCCCTCTATGAAAACGTGTGATTGCTCTGCTAATGTATTGATCATCTCTAGATGGCCAAGATACTCTTATAACGCGTTGACTTCAAAGATGATTGTTCAGTGCATGCCGAGTCCGCTTCATCAATGTTTTTCTGAAGCATTCCTCGTAGCAGTTCATCGTACAACAGCTGATTTACCGCCCTCTATTGACTCAACAATTACTACCACGTCAAATGAGGATTTCAATGAATTCTTCGAACAATATGAAGGCTCTGAAAAAATTCCTGATGCTGCTGTATTTTTGGATGACATCAACGGAAGTACTCAAGTCAAGATTGCTATGGAGATTGGATTTTTTGAGAATTATCAAGACTTGATTCAGAATATCAGAATGTGGCTAGAAGGAGCTGGCGCGGCTATAGCGATACTGGTCAAGATCGAAGAAGCTCCGATATACGGGAATCCTGCACGCAATCTTGATGACCAGGAAAAGACAGAATTTTATTCTCAGACACCAAAGCTGAAGATCCAAGATTTCAATATTGATGGAGAATTCGGCCCGGCTACTTGCAAGGGACTTCAGTGGGTAGGGAAGATCTCATCTGCGACTCTGGAGGTATGGAAACGAGATTCAAGGACTGGATTAGCAATAAAAGACCGAAATGATATTGTTAGTTGTTGTTACTGTTAATCGAGGCACTCGCTGTTTGCTAATTCAATTGTCATAGCATCTGCTTACTCCTCGTGCTCAACTCAAAATTAAGCTTAGCGAATTCCTGCCTATTGACCCGCAGTATGATCGTACGATATCCCTTGAGGCAGAGAGATTCCACATTGAGTTAAAGAAAGCGATTCGACGTTTCGCGCTTTACAGATACTTAAAAGCAAAAAACCGGTATGAGAAGCAGCTGGGTGAGGATATGCGGGACCGAAACTATTCAGCCTAATTCGAAGATCTCACAGGTGTTCTGAACAGCTTTAGCAAATAGTGTAACGGGTACTGAAGTTTTGTCTTTCACATCAGTAGTGCAAGGGCATCATGAAACGGCTTTAATGCATCAGGAAGAATTCAATCAGAGGTGTTTGAGTACTCGAAATATTTACAGGCGACGTATCAGAGTTTTCTGAGAGGGAATCAGAGCCAACGGAGGGAGATATCACTTTAGCGTTGTCGGCATTGTTCAAGATCATAACATAAGCCAAGTACCGTCGACCTTTACTTCTAGCCAGCGGACGACTAAGCTGCAGAGATCAGCTTCTGGATCTTCGCACCCAGGGAGCTTTAGTCGGCATGCAATGTCTAAATAGACCTGCTCAAAGATGTTATAATTCGCGGCGTACACCCAGAAGACATGGCTCTTGGGCTGGCTTTGTCGAAATCTGTAAGCGTATTTAATAGCTTAGTGCATGGCTTTCGGCAGGTTTTTGGCATGGACTAGCAAGTTTTTCGCCAGTTCCTTTGGCTCTGATAAATATGGGCTCCCTGATTATGAATACGTGGCCTAAAGCCCATGAGCACAATGCTTGACTCACCTATGTAGCCTGTTATTTGAAATCCCCTTAGATACGCTACGTTATGAATAGATTTAGAAAACCCTTTCTTTGACCAATTCATCCATGTTGGAAGCACAGACGTAGTCAGGCCAACTGGTCCGTTGCATACCCATGGTCCTCAAAGTAGTCCTTTAAAGACTTTGGGTTGGATAACGCTTTCGCCAACGCTGTATCTCCCGCCTCAAACCCATTTCGGAGTCCCTCAACATAATCCGCCACAGTTTCCAATGTCTTGTAGTCTAGAGCCTTTCTGTCCTTCCTCGCAACCACAACATCACCACCATACTCCTTCCAGTTGCTTGACACTACCCCAGTCTCGGGGTCTATCGTTAAGCATATCACCCGTCCGAGACCTTCACCATCTCCATCTGCGTCCTTCCGCATGACCATTTCGATCCCAAGTGCCTTCGTTATGGGCAGAGGCTCGGCATCAAAAACATCGTCCGATGGATCTAATTTCTACTCTGTAGAGAAGCCTCCTTCTACAGAGAGGACGCGAACACCCAGGATTTTATTGGTGTTGGAGGACATGACAGAAGATGCGATGAATGTGCAATTTGACTGGTTATGTAGATTCGATGCCGGACTGAGGTGACAAAGAAGTCAGAGCTTAAGTTTTCTGATATTCATAAGCATTAACGCTGATACAGCTGGGGTTATTCTGCTACTAAATCATACCGTTTATGTTAATGTGTCGTATGGAACCGAGTATTGACTGCCAAATTTGGGTTCTGCTGAAGTTTTCTGAACCAAGACAAAGCCTGGGGTTATAAAGTTAAGATCTCGAGTACAATTGACGCAATGAGTCATAGAAATATCGATAACAAAGCGGCTGTCGCCGATAGTATTGAAAGCGATGCATCGATTGGAATAGCAAGATTCACTGATTTCACGCTAGGTCAACCTGACAACTTTCATTTGGGGTGCAGAATGCACCTTGTGACTTCTGACTGGTGGTTGGTAATCGGACGAACGAGGGTAGAAATGTCAGATCTCGAAGACGGAGTCGGCATGCAGCCTTGTTTATACCCTGTGAACCAATCACAGGGGGGTCAGATGCAGTTGACGGAACGTCGGATGACTGATTCATCTCCTTCAGAGACCTGGATCTTGCGATGCAGCGCTCTTAGAAACGAGGCACAGCCCCCTGTAAAATGGCTCATCCTCGAGCTGTATGATCTTACCGACTAGGCTTTCTCTGAGAAGATAATCCTGCAACTCGACTTCGATATGTCGCACATCGGGCCTTCATGAGAACTCTGCCAATCTGTTCCTCCTCTCAGCAGAGCTGTACCTTATCGGGGTCCGCTGTTTTTTGTCGCAGGCTTATTAGAATACAGTCTCTTCGATATGGAGTTTAAGGAGACTCCAGAATCTGCTTCCTAAGGTCAGTCAATATTCACGTGTAACTCGCACTGCTGACAGAACTAAAAAGGTGTTTTTACTTTACTGGCCGATCCTGTTCATCGAATGATCACCGAAACAAATTCACTACGTACAACTCATCATTGCACAATCGCGGAAGGTGACATGGTGTCAACTAGCATCTCCCATAAAAAACTTCCGAGGCTTTCAAAACGGAGACGGATCAAGGTAGCAGAGACTGGGGCACGGAGCTATACGATAATATCTAAGGGGAAACAGACATGGAAACCGCTCACGCTACCTTCAAACCCCAACCCAATTAAGCCAAGTAAGAGGATTGAAAGCCATGGAAAATTGAGTGGGGACAGTAAGGGATGCACCGTTCCTAGATCTTAAATTAATCAGTTTCGACATGATACCAGCAGGAACTGTTGCCAACGTAAAGGGCGTACCCTGTTCCTATTAGTACCTGTGTCATTGCGACCTGTGGGCATCAGTACCGTGGAGGTTTCTGCATGAACCAAGTTCCGAGCCTCCATCTTCTCCCAGGTTAGGTTGAATATTACCATCGTTAGATGCATGTTTTGCGCATTCTTAGACTGGGGTTTCAGCAGTGCCTTGACAGACTATGCAGCCTAAGCCTGCTTCGTGAACGGATGTGAACGTACTGATGGAGGAGCACAGCTCAACTCAAGGAAGCTCACGGGTGCTTTAGGAGGCCACAACAAGACGCATGGGCACCAACCAGTAGTCGAGTGCCTTACCAACGATCTCGAGGCCGGCATCACCAGAAAATGTGTGGATGAAGTACTTAAACTGCTGACATAAATGCAAGAACTTCTTTCATCAAGGCACATTAATCAAGCAGCACAGTGCATCTCGATATGCAAGCGCCAGGGGGCAGATGTTTCGGAGACGTCTTGAAGCGGCAGAGGTCGAACACTGCCCCAGTGTTCGTATGCATGAAAAGGAGGTTGAGTCGCTGTTCAACTTCCGTAGCTGATAGAAAGTTCTTTGTGTTCATACTATCTCTTCCTGGTGCAAGATCAATACTATAAACTGCTTTCAATAATATGAAGGTGTTTGATGGATGTTGCGGTTACCGCCGCCTCGGCCAACGGACTCCCGGTGAAACAAGTAGGCACAGACGGACCTGGACACCGATTCTACTTCTATACCAAAACCAAAGCCAAAACACATCGATGGGCATGTTGCGTACACTCCAGCATTTCTACGGCGGCGAGTGCTTTTCGCCTTCGCCATTCTCTTTGGAACTTGACTTGCACTTATTCAATTCCTCTACCATTACTCGCAAGATCATCAAGGAATATCGAGGAGTAACAAAAGCAGGCAGTACCTCTGGACATTCGGACCGACCGCCCTCTTCGTTTGCATCACTTTTCTCTGGCGCCAGGTTGACTATGCCGCCAAGCTCATCTTACCTTGAGCCAACATGGCAAAGGGAACTTGCTCGGCCCATCGCTCGTTTCTTTTGGACTATGTTTCACCATTCCAACTGGTAGCTCTTTGGAGGTCATTGCGGAATCGAGATTGGCTTGTTTCTTCAACCATTCTTGTATGATTCACCTGTGGTCTCTTTGTCAGGAACAATATGGACCACCGTTTGTCAAGAAATCATCTGTA
>JAABUR0100002498.1_pt1 | contig 27972 bp, 26 predicted proteins | sample 5560091 | NCBI WGS metagenome assembly JAABUR01 (sample SAMN10711879, study PRJNA513375) | rock metagenome | isolation source: Antarctica rocks | place: Antarctica: Victoria Land, University Valley sud
GAGCTTTGTTATATTCAGACCAGTTGCGGAGACGGTACTGTTGCTTGGTTCTCTTTTTTGCCACACATTAAAGATACCAGCACTGCCGTCTCCGTAGCTTATTTAGCTTATTTATGCAACAACGCCACTAAAGATGCATAAAAGCCGTCGTGCTTCTATCCTTTCCGAGATTCACCGCAAATGAGTCTGGAAAGGAAGAAAAGTAACGATGGCTAACACGTCGCCGTTGGACGAGTGCTGCGGCAAAATGTAACTTGGAATCGTGCCCGCATCAACTTTCTGGCAAAGTTTCTCGTGGCGCTGATCGAAGTCCGAACCGTCAACCTCGCCGAAGTCGCCACTGTGTTTGCCGGAAGTGCCAAGCAGCAGTCGCACTATAAGAGGATTCAACTCTTCCTCCGGTTCTTTGAAGTGCCCTATCAAGAGGTGGCTGTCTTTGTCGCGCGTCTGGTCGCAGTGCGCTCGCCGTGGGTCATCACGCTTGACCGCACCGACTGGTACTTCGGTGACACGCCCTTGAACGTGATGGTTCTCGGGATCGCGCACAAAGGCGCGGCCTTTCCCGTCCTGTGGCACGTCTTGGAGAAGAAAGGCTGCTCGGACACGGCTGAGAGAAACGAGAAATTTGATGACAAAACCATCATCCGTGGAGTGGATTAATCAGGGCACATGCCCGTTCGGTCTCTGAAATTAGTATCGTGCGACGAAGCGGCGCTGCTAAGATGAACGAACAGGCTCTCGACATCATTTGGACTGCCGAAGCAGACGACGCTCCGGCTTGTAATCGTTGTCCGACAGAACAAGGAGGTTCGCGTGAAAGGCTTGGCGTTGTCTCCATCGAGAATCAAGCGCGTATGTGACACAGCGGCTTCGGTGTCCGGTCTGGGCACTACAATAGGTCGCGGTACGGCGACTAATTTTCAAGAGGATTTGCAATCGAGCGACTGCATTCTGTTCATGGGATCGAACATGGCGGAAGCGCACCCTGTCGGCTTTCGCTTTCCCATGAAAGCCAAAGAGCGCGGCGCACAGCTCATCCACGTTGACCCGCACTACACGCGCACCTCCGCGATGTGTCATCAATACGTTCCGCTTCGCGCCGGAACAGACATCGCTTTTCTTGGCGGACTCATCAACTACGTTCTCATGCACGAACGTTGGTTCAAAGAGTATGTGCTCGCCTACACGAACGCGACCTCGCTCGTCAATGAAGAGTTCGTTGACGCGAAACAACTCGGCGGGCTGTTTCAAGGCTTCGACGAAAAACTCAAGCAATATGATACGGAAGCGCGCCGCTGGAACTACAAAGGCGAGCCGAATGTTTCGCACACCGAAACGCCGCAACATATCGAAAACGAATTGTGGAGCGAACGGCTCGGACATCTAAATAATCCCGTTCCGCAGAGTGACTCGACGCTTGAGAATCCGAACTGCGTTCTGAATATCCTGCGCCGCCACTTCGCGCGTTACACGCCGGAGATGGTCGCGCGAATTTGCGGCTGCACGCCGGAACAATTCACGAAGGTCGCCGAAAGCCTCTGCGACAATTCGGGGCGTGAGCGCACTTCGGCAATCGTCTACGGCGTCGGCTGGACGCACCACACGACGGGCGTGCAGATCATTCGTGCAGCAGGGATTCTGCAACTACTGCTCGGCAATATCGGCAGACCGGGCGGCGGCATTATGGCGATGCGCGGCCACGCCAGCATTCACGGCTCGACCGACATCCCGACGCTTTACAACATGCTGCCCGGCTATATTCCGCAACCCGCCGCTTCTCATCGTAGACTTAGGGCGTCCCGAAAGATTTCATCACATGCTGCGCGTGTGGAAGCCGAAATCGCCGATGAATTTGGGCGCGTGGGCGCTCTCCGGTTACAGCCTGCCTGTCGGTCTGTTGGCCGTCAAACAATTGACGGGAGACGTGCCGCAAACGCCTGCGCCGCTCAAGAAGGTGGGCGCGCTCGTGCCGTCTCGCGCGTTGGGCGCGGCAGGCATTCCGTTTGCGCTGGCGATGCTCGGTTATCAGGGCGTGCTGCTTTCAACGACGAGCACGCCCGTCTGGGCACGCACGAGATTCTTAGGCGCGCTCTTCGCTTCGAGTTCGATGGCGACCGGTGCGGCGGCTCTTTCGCGCGCGCTTGCTCTGCGTGGTAAGGGGAGTAGCGACAGGGAACTTGCAGCATTGGAGCGAATCGAAAGCTTCGCGCGGCTGTTCGAGGGAACCGCGCTCGCCGCTTATCTCTTGACGACGAAGGAGAGCGCCAAACCTCTCGTCTCAGGTCGCTACAGTAAACATTTGTGGCTGGGGGCGGTCGGCGCGGGATTGGTGTTGCCGACGCTGTTGGGCGCTCTCTCGTCGTCGCGCCGCCGACCGGGGAAACGAGGGGCGACGATCCTTAGTTCTGCGCTGACGCTCATCGGCGGGCTGACGCTCAAGTGGGGAATCATTCACGCGGGGCGCGCCTCGGCGGAAGATTCACAGGCGGCGCGCGATGCCACGCGTCCCGGCGTTAATAATCCGGGCTAGACTTCACCTACTAACTTTAGCAGTTCTCATTCGGATGCGACTTCGTAATCGCAGTGCGTAAACCATCCGAGCGCGTCAGATGCAGTGACCATTTTCATTACTTGTGCCAACGCCGCGTTCAGTTGAGCACGAGTGCGTGCCTTCACACTGTGTAGGTACGCTTTGATCTTTGACCAGCACTGTTCTATCGGTGTCATGTCCGGCGAGTAGGGCGGTAGCCAAATGACCATTGCTCCATACTGTGCGGCGATAGCTTCGATGTGGCTCGCACGGTACGCGCTCAAGTTGTCAAGAACGAGAATGTCACCCGCTTCGATTGTCAGGCGCAAAACCTGCTCGACATAGATGTTGAAGACTACGGTGTCAACCGCTCCTTCGACCGTCAACGTGGCACTCGCTCCCGAAAGCCCGACTATGCTGATGACGGAAGTCTGCTGACCATAGTTTGCGCGGCACACTCTTATACACGGTGCCGATGAATCAAGAGGTGCGAAATATTATGCTGGAGTTGAAGCATGAGTCCAAGAGCGATGTAGAGTTCGTCTTCGTCAATCCGAAAACCTACAAACCTTATGGCGACATCAAGAAGTCATTCGCCAAGGCGCGCAGTAAAGCTAAAATCCTCGATTTACACTGGCATGACTTGCGGCACACATTCGGAACGCGTTTGGGCGAAGCCGGTTGTTCGGAAGCAACGATTGCCGAGCTGATGGGGGCACACTTCAGTGGCGACCACTCGGCGTTACACGCACGGCACTGAAAACGCTAAGCGCTTGGCGGTCGAAGCAGCTCAAACGCGTAGCACCGGAAATGTCTGCCCCAACTATGCCCCAAAAGAGAAACAGCCAACCCGAAGGCTGGCTGTAAGTGCTTGAAAATTAATTGGTGGAGCAGAGGAGGGTCGAACTCCTGACCTCCGCATTGCGAACGCGGCGCTCTGCCAAACTGAGCTACTGCCCCAAACCCGAACAGATATATTATTGACGCTTATTAGTCATGTCAAGTTCGCTTCGTTGCAAGCCTGATTTGGTAGGACGACGATTGAATAAAGTCGAGCTTACAAACCCGCGAGCGCCAGCTTTTGCACCCGTTCGACAATATGATCGAGGGCAACATCCTCTGATGTCTTTGTGCGCCGGTCAAATAGTTCAACGACGCTGTCCGCGATCTTTTTGCCGAGGGTGATGCGGTAGGGAATACCGATCAAATCCGCGTCTTTGAATTTAACGCCCGCGCGTTCGTCTCTGTCATCAAGCAGCACCTCAAGTCCCGCGCGCTGCAAATCTTTGTAAAGTTGCTCGCCCGCGTCGCGCAACTCCTGTTGCTTAATGTTGGTGATGGTCACGACAACATCAAAGGGCGCGATTGACTGCGGCCAGATGATGCCGTCCGCGTCATGATGAAGCTCAATCGCGGCGGCGAGAATGCGTTCGACACCGATGCCGTAGCTGCCCATAATAATCGGCACTTCCTTACCATCTTTATCAAGCACGCGCGCGCCCATTGATTCCGAATATTTCGTGCCGAGTTTGAAGATATGACCGACTTCAAGTGCTTTGAAAATGTCTAAAGTGCCCATGTCGCAGTTCGGGCATCTATCGCCTTGCATAACAGTGCGAAGGTTTAGAAATGGGCTGCCGGTTATAATATCACCGCGTGTAACGCTAACGCCGCGATAGTGGTAACCATCTTCGTTTGCGCCCGTCACCATGTTACGGCGATCATGCAATGCCTCGTCCAAAACGATTCGATCTGCCCCTTTGCCTCTACGTGGCTCGTGCGGCGGAAAATATCCGCCCAGACTGCCTGCGCTTGCGCCTAAGATTTCACGAATCTCTTCGTTCTGCGCAGGCCGCACTGCGACTGCCCCAAGCACGTCGGCAAGTTTGGTTTCATGTAATTGATGATCGCCGCGCAAGAGCGCCAAAACTGTTTTCGTTTCTCCGCTACCGATGTCAGCGATATACACCAACGTCTTAATCTGCCGGTAAGCAGGAATGTTGTAAGGCGGATTCTCTAAGTCTTCAATCGTGCGAACACCGGGCGTTGGAAATTTCTCCGGTGTAGCAGGGCTGTCTTTGTCTTCAGGAGTAGGCTTTAAGCGCGATGTGGCTTTCTCGACGTTCGCGGCGTAATCGCAATTGCTGCATGTCGCAATCAGGTCTTCGCCTGCGTCCGTCTTGACCATGAACTCGTTCGACGTAGAACCGCCCATCGCGCCCGACGAAGCTTCGACAATAGAATATTTCAAGCCGCAGCGATCAAAGATACGCTTGTATGCTTCGCGTTGATCGTCGAAAGATTTATCTAGTCCAGCTTGATCTACATCGAACGAGTAAGCATCTTTCATAATGAACTGCCGCACGCGCAACAGGCCGGATTTAGGGCGCGGCTCGTCGCGGAACTTCGTTTGAATTTGATACCAGACTTGCGGCAATTGCTTGTAAGAACGAATCTCGCCCCGCGCAATGGATGTGAAAACTTCTTCGTGCGTCATACCGAGACACAAATCCGCACCCTTGCGATCCTTCAGGCGAAACATGTTATCGCCCATCACGTCCCAGCGCCCTGATTCGTCCCAGATTTCGCGCGGGTTCAACGCTGGCAGAAAAAATTCCTGACCGTCAATGCGATTCATCTCTTCGCGCAAAATATTCATAATCTTCAAAGAGACACGTTGCGCGAGCGGCAAGTAAGAATAGATGCCAGCACTCAGTTGGCGGACTAAGCCTGCGCGAAGCAAGAGACGATGCGACACGACTTCGGCATCCGCGGGCACTTCACGAAGCGTCGGAATAAAGAATTTTGACCAGCGCATGAAACTTTTTGTTGCTCCTCAATCCAGTAATCAAAAAATTGACGATGCACATTCTGGCGCAGCACGAACGTTTATAGCAATGCCGGAACGAATAGGCAGCGCTCGCACATGATTTGTTAGAAGCTGTTTGAAACCTCATTATTTAGCCGCGAAGCGGCGAGAAGGAAAGTAGCCGGACGTGAACCGTCCGGTTTGCGTCGGCTGTTTCCGCGCTGACCGCGCGCCGAGATACGTCTGCGCGCATCTTCAATGCGCGCTTCTCGCTGCGCCGCCGTTCCAGAGGTTTCACCTCCGGCTACTTTCTGTCTGCGCTTTCAGCGCAAAAACGAATTTCCAAACAGCTTCTTAGCAATTAACTTCACGCGAAGATTAAGATGCGGTGCAAGTTTCGATGAACTGCTTCGTTCTTGGAGTCACAACCAATTGAAAGGAAATGCCGATGAAAAACAGTTTCTACTTTGCGCTGCTGCTTGCAGCTATGCTGACAATTATTTTCCTCACTTCATGCGCCTCGAAACAAAACGCTTTCTCGCGCGCTGTGGTAATGGGTGAAGCAAATGTCCGCGCGCAACCCGATACGGCAGTGCTCGTTCTCTCCGTCGTCACGCAGAGCGGGCAGGCTGTCAACGCGCAGCAGGAGAATGCGCGCAAGAGCGACGCTGTGAAGCGTGCAGTGCAAGCGGCGGCGGGCGCGAACCCGGAAATCAGGACAAGCGATTACAATCTCGAACCGCAGCGAAGTTACCGGCAAAATAAATTGCCGACGATTATCGGTTACGAAGCGCGCAACACTGTGACGGTGACGATAAGCGATCTGGAAAAAGTCGGCGCGGCGATTGATGCGGCTTCGCAAGCGGGCGCAAACAGCGTCGAAAACATTTCATTCATCTTGCGCGAGAATAATCCGGCGCGCGGCCAGACACTCGCAGACGCCACGCGGCAAGCGATGAGCAAGGCGCAGTCAATGGCGCAGGCGCTGGGCGGGCGCATCGTCCGCGTTGTCGAAATGCAGGAAGGCGGCACGACAAATCGTCCGTTGACAACGACAACTACCGCCGACTCGCTTGATTATGAAGATGCTCGTGCTAGGGCAAATATGAGCAGCATGAGTGTGGCTAAGAGAGCCTATGCGACTCCGGTTGAATCCGGTTCTTTGAACGTCAAATCACAAGTGCAGCTTGTCGTCGAGATTGAAGCGAAACAATGAACGTGCGAGAGCAGCGAACGCCGGACTTTGCATGTTGACGAGCAAGAAAGCTAAATGGATTTCTGATCGAACAACTTCCGCCACTCTTCACTTGCTGAGTTGCAGTAGGCGAGCAATTTGCTTGTACAGATTGTTGGAGATGAATTCACTGCCCGGTTGCGCCTGATTGTAATGCCGCACAATTGTGACATTCGCGTCCGGGCAATGGTACGCAGAAGTTCCCCAAAAACCTGTGTGTCCCCAACAAACATTTCCGGCGATGTTCCGGCGAGAAATGCCCATCGCGTATGCTCCGCCCTGACTTTTTTCATTCGTCGGCGGGACGGTCAACATCACTCCAAGCGTTGACGCTCGACGGAAAACCTTTCGCTCGAACAGTGCGCGATAAAAACGCGCGAGGTCTTCAGTGGAAGAAACCAATCCGCCGCCGCCGTACAAATCCAACGACGGATCAAAGCCGATTGTGTCTGTCTCGCCGAGGTAAGGATGTGAAAGAGGTTTGACTCCGGCAGGGACAGTCTCCAACGTCTCCAGATAAGTTTCATTCAGTCCGAGCTTTTTGAAATCAAGTAGCTTTCGATAAGCCTGCGCCAGCGGCTTACCGCTCACTCGCTCGATTATTTCGCCGAGCAGAATGTAGCCCGTATCCGAATAGTGATAACCTTTCCCCGTCTCGAAGTACGGCTTGCCCCATTTGATCGCCGATTGAACTTGCTCTATGCGCGTCCAGCGATGTTTGGGATCGCTTTGGACGGTGGCGTAGTATTGCGCGGCTCGCGCGTAATCATAAATCCCGCTCGTGTGGTTAAGAAGCTGCCGCACTGTGATGACGTTCGTCGGATAGCCGCCCGCGTCAAGAATCGAATTGTATTCTTTCGGCAGATAGCGATTGATTGAATCGTCGAGTTTGAGTTTGCCTTCTTCATATAATCGTAGAATCGAAGCGGCAGTGAAAGTCTTAGTGACGCTGGCGACGCGGAAAACTTGATGCGGGTCGAGCGGGCGCTTCGACTCACGATCAAACAATCCGGCGGCGAGGCTGATGTTCAATTCTTGCTTCGGCGCGTCAATGTGTAAGAGTTCGCCGGGCAAACTCGGATTGGCGGCGACTTCGGCTGTGAGTATTTTTTGCAAATCGCCGATGACATCGGAGGATGCTTGAGACTTGTCAGCTTGAACGTTTTGCGCGGAAGCGACGTAAACGCAGCAGACGAAGACCAGTATCATTTTCAAAATACAGGTAAGACCTTGATCAAATACTTTCATTTTCTCTTTCCTTTTGTTCACATGAACAGTCAGACATCTCATTACCTTCGCTGTTGAATTGAAGTTTAATGCGGTGGCATTGCTCACTCGCCCTTTGTTATACGACTAACTCCATTGATTCAAGCATCCTGAGTATTTGCTTTTTACGTCAAACAATTAGCCGGAAGCGACAAGTTACATTAAGCGACAAGTTACATTGAAACCTTTTGGAATCGCGTTTTGAGCGGTTTCGCTCCGACAGCGTAATGTTTCCACGAACATCTGAAGATGAATTGATGCCGCCTATTTATACTATTTCCGTGAAAGCTGTGGATAAGATCATCGCCGCCGCTGCTGTCCAATCCGGCGCTGATCGTGAGGAACTTTTGCGGCGCGCCGGTTTGAAATCATCCATGCTCGCAGACCGTGACGGTAGAATCCCTTTCGCAAAACTCGCCGCACTTTACGAGCACGCCGCCGCGTTCGCAGGTGATGATGCCTTTGGTCTTCACATCGGCGAGAAGGCAAGCCTCAAGGCGTTCGACGTGTTGAGCTATGTCGTAATGAATAGCGCGGACTTGGGCGAAGCTTTTGATAGATTGATTCGTTATCACTCGATATGGAACGAAGGTGCTGAATACGATTTGAACATTGACGGCTCCGTTGCGCGTGTCGCTTACAGGTATAAAGAGTCCGCGAAAGAAGCGGAGCGCCGTCATGATTGTGAAATGACTTTAGCGCTGACCGTTAAATTCGGGCGTGTCGTAACGAAAGTTGATTGGACGCCGCGCGAGGTCTGTTTTCAGCATCCAGAACCAAAGGATACAACCGAACACAGGCGAATCTTCCGCTGCCCCGTTCGGTTCTCTCAACCGACGAACGCGTTGATGCTCGATTCTTCCTTGTTGAATTTTCCTCTGGCAGAGGCCGATACGGAGTTGGGTGCAGTGCTTGATCGCCATGCCGGAGAACTGCTCAAAAAACTTCCGCGACATGGAAGTTTAGCGAACGAAGTACGCAGCCTTCTCAACGAAGCGTTAAAAAGCGGCGATGTGAATTTAGAATCTGTTTCAGGAAAACTCGGCATCAACGCGCGCACGCTACAGCGCAGATTAAAGGAAGAAGGCACTTCTCATCAGGATTTACTAGATGAACTCAGGCTTTCACTTTCCAAGCGCTACCTTCTGGATTCACAGATGACGATTGGCGAGGCGGCTTACCTTCTGGGCTTCTCCGACACTCCCACTTTTCACCGCGCGTTCCGGCGTTGGACGGGCATGACGCCCCGAAACTTCAGGCAAATGGCGCAGCAGTCTTCCGGTGAACTACCGTAGGTATAGGACTGTCGTGTTTGACAGGCGCGCCCGTGATGGCTTAGAGTTTGTCGCATTGCTTTGATAATTAAAGCGTGGCGATTTAGGGCGACTTGCTCCACGTAAAAAACTGCTAAAGGGCCGGACGTGTTCTCCGAAAAGTTTTCGCGAGACTTCCGCGCAACACTTTAGCGCGAGAGTCTCGCGTTTTTGTTTTTCACGCAAAGACTCTCGCTGCTTTTCGCCGCTTACGTTTACGCGCTCGATAAACAATTAAACCAAAAGGAGAATCACAATGGCGGAAGACACAGGCAAAAAAACGAACGGCGATGCGCCGGACTTTCATTTCGAGACGCTCGCAATTCACGGCGGGCAAGAACCCGACGCGGCGACCAACGCGCGCGCCGTTCCGATTTATCAAACCACTTCCTACACGTTCAACGACGCGGAACATGCCGCACGCCTCTTCGCACTTGAAGAGTTCGGCAATATCTACACGCGCATTATGAACCCGACGACGGATGTTTTGGAGAAGCGCATCGCCGCGCTCGAAGGCGGAATCGCCGCGCTCGCACTCGCGTCCGGCCAAGCCGCCGAAACGCTGGCGATTCTCACGCTCGCCAAAGCGGGCGACGAAATCGTTTCGACTACTTCGCTCTACGGCGGCACGTACAATCTTTTTCATTACACTCTGCCGAAGCTAGGCATCAACGTGCGCTTTGTTGACGGCGCGGACTACGACGGATTGCGCCAAGCGATCAACGACAAAACGAAGGCCGTCTATTCCGAAACTCTCGGCAATCCGAAGCTCGACATTATAGACATCGCGCGCCTCGCAGAAATCGCGCACGAAAACAAATTGCCGCTCATCATTGACAACACTTCGGCCTCGCCCGCGCTGTGCCGCCCGATTGAACACGGCGCGGACATAGTTATTAATTCCGCGACGAAATTTATCGGTGGGCACGGTACGTCAATCGGCGGCGTGCTCGTTGATTCCGGCAAGTTCGATTGGAAAGCGTCCGGCAGGTTCGAGGATTTAACTGCGCCCGATCCTTCGTATCACGGAGTTAGTTATACGGAAGCTTTCGGGCCACTCGCGTTCATTATCAAAGCGCGCGTGGTGGGTTTGCGCGACACGGGCGCGAGTCTTTCGCCGTTCAATTCGTTTCTCATCCTTCAAGGCGCGGAGACTTTGCATTTGCGTATGCAGCGGCATTCGGAAAACGCGCTCGAAGTCGCAAAGTTTCTGCAAAATCATGCGCAAATCGAGTGGGTCAATTATCCGGGACTCGAAACGAGCGAGTATCACACGCTGGCGCAAAAATATTTCCCTACAGGCGCGGGCGCGCTGCTTACTTTCGGCATACGCGGCAGCGTCGAAGCGGGACGCGAATTTATCAACGCGCTCAAACTCTTTAGCCTCGTCGCTAATATCGGCGACGCCAAATCGCTTGTCATTCACCCGGCATCAACCACGCATCAGCAATTGACCGAAGAAGAACAACGAAGCGCAGGCGTGACGCCGGATTTAATACGCTTGTCCGTCGGCATTGAAAACGTCAAAGACATTATCGCAGACCTCGATCAAGCACTCGCAAGGCGCAGCACGAATGCGACGGAGCCAAGCGGCAATCTGACGAATGAACCGCAGAAAGCCGCCGCCGGAGCGGGCGGAGTTTAAGCTGTGAGTGCGTTCCTCGAACCAACGTTTGAAGGCGATTATACATTTGCCGCCGACGAGCCATTTCAATTGGCTGTCGGCGGCGAACTATCATTCGTGACGCTTCGCTACACGCTTTACGGCAAGCTCAACGAACAGCGCGATAACGCCGTGCTTGCGTGTCATGCGTTGTCCGGTTCGGCGCGCGTCGCGGAGTGGTGGACGCAGATGTTCGGCGCAGATTCGGCGTTCGATACGTCGCGCTTTTGCATCATCGGCGTGAACGCTATCGGTTCTTGCTATGGTTCGACGGGGCCTGCGACGATCAATCCGCATACAAAAAAAACTTACGGCGCGGGCTTTCCGCTCGTTACCGTCAGCGACATGGTGCGCGCGCAATCACGCTTGCTCGATCATCTCGGCATCGAACGTCTTTACGCAGTCGTCGGCGGCTCTATCGGTGGAATGCAGGCGTTGCAGTGGGTGATTGATTTCCCGGAAAGAGTTGAGCGTTGCATTGCGATTGGCGCAACGCATCTTTCGGCGATGGGACTCGCGCTTAATCATCTGCAACGGCAGGCGATTCGTAATGACGCGGCATGGCAGGGTGGTAATTACACGCCGGATGATCCGCCCGTCAAAGGCCTCGCGCTCGCGCGTGCGCTGGCAATGTGCTCTTATAAATCTGCGGAGCTTTTCACGGAGCGGTATCATCGCCGTCCCAATGTTCGCACAGATGAAGACCCGCACCGCGCGATGAACGAGCGTTTCGACATCGCCGGTTATCTAGATTATCAAGGCGAAAGCTTTACCACACGCTTCGACGCAAATTCATATCTCGTGTTATCGAAAGCAATGGACACATTTGATCCGGCGCGCGGGTTTGATTCCGAAGCAATTGCTTTGCGGCGCATCACGGCGCGCGTGCTGCTCGTCGGTATCTCAACGGATTGGTTGTTTCCGGCGGCGGATGTGCGCGCTCTCTGTGAACGTATGCGTGCGGCAGATGTAGACGTGCGTTACAGTGAACTTGTTTCATCGCACGGCCACGACGCTTTTCTCGCTGACGCAGCATTGCTCGCGCCGCTTGTGCGCCGAATGTTCGATGAGCATGATAATGCACGCGACGCGAGGGCGAAGCCCGCTGCTAATTGAAATTCAAATTTTATCATCAACAGGGAAGGGCATTTATGGCTGACAATAATAATCGAGTTCCGCAAGCTTTGCCGCGCGATTTGTTGCGCGATCAAGTGGCAATCATCACAGGCGCGTCGCGCGGGGTGGGGCGCGCCGCTGCCCTTCGCTTCGCCGAAGCAGGAGCGCACGTCGTCATCAATTATTTGCACAGCGAAGAGGCCGCCGAAGAAGTCGCACGCCTCGCACGCGAACATCAGGTCGAAGCTTTAACTGTGCGCGCAGATGTCTCAAAGGTAGATGAAAGCGCGGCGCTCGTTGACGCTGCCGTCGAGCGGTTTGGACGCGTCGATGCTCTAGTTGCGAATGCCGGAATCTGGGAAGGCGCGCCCGTCGAAGAAATGACGGAAACACTCTGGGATCGCGTGATTGATGCGAACTTGAAAGGCACTTGGGCTGTGTGCCACGCCGCCGTGCCCGCGATGAAGAAAGCAGAGCGCGGCGCAATCGTTATCGTCAGTTCAACGGCGGGGCAACGCGGCGAAGCTGGCTACTCAAACTACGCTGCATCGAAAGGCGGTCAGATCAGTTTTACCAAAGCGCTCGCGTCTGAACTCGCGCCGCACATACGCGTCAACAGCGTCGCGCCCGGCTGGGTTGACACGGACATGAACACAGAAGCCTTCGTTGATAAACAATACGAGCAAAGCGTCATCAACGCCATTCCCTTGCGCCGCATCGCCACCGCCGACGACGTCGCGCTCTCAATCGTCTTCCTCGCTTCCGATTGGTCGCGCCACATCACAGGCGAAATCCTAAACCTCAACGGCGGCTCTGTGCTGTGCGGATAGCTGTCTAAATACCGTTAGACAGCCAACTTATTTCTGACCTACTAAATGGCTAAGCTATGAAAATTAAAACCGACTCCCAGAGATTGTTGAGCCACCGTGCTGGAAAGTATCTCCTGTGGATTTCTCCGAATTTCTCCGTCAGCTTCCAAATCTCGCGCCGAGTAATTCTACTTTGTGTCTGGAAGAAGTAGATGTTCCCGATATTGAATCTTATTTGCGGAAGCGACCGGCTATCTACGAAAACGAAACCAATCAAGGCTTTTTGAAGATGCGCCCAAAGATTTTCTATATGCCGATTACGGAAGAGAACCTTCAAGGTTTCGCCGCCCTTTCAGAAAGATACGCTGAGCCGGAGGTATGCAGCCATTTGCGAGTTTATCGGAATGGCAAAATCATCCTGTCTTGGCATGACTTGCCCTCTGACCCATTTTACGTGGCAAGCGAAATTGATGAGGTTGCTCTAAGAAAGTTCTGTGGCGCTCTCGGATGCGAATATGTGATGGACGCGGAGGCTGTCTAACAACGGCATGCACCCGACCGCGAATAGCGCAGCTTTCATCCGTCAGCTCGAATGCTTGTTTCGTTGGATGCGCGGCGGGTGATGCCGAGCGTTATACTCTTCTAGCAACGTATGAAATACCTGACTCCTGTGTTTGCCAATATGATTTGGAGAGAGAGTTTCTAAACAATTTAGCAAGAGGAGATTTTATACAGTATGGAATGGCTGGCTGACCCGCAGATTTGGATTGCGTTTTTAACTTTAACGCTTTTGGAACTCGTTCTCGGTATTGACAACATCGTTTTTATCTCGATTTTGGCAGGCAAATTGCCGCCCGAACAACAATCAAAAGCGCGTTATATCGGATTGGCATTGGCGCTTGTGATGCGCGTGATTTTGCTTTTTTCTTTGACGTGGGTTATCGGTTTGACCGCGCCTCTATTTACCGTTTTTGGACAGGAAATATCGGGACGAGATTTGGTTTTGCTCATCGGCGGTCTGTTTTTACTGGCGAAAAGCACGCACGAAATTCACGGCTCGCTCGAAGGCGAAGAAGGTCATAAGTCCACGAAAATTTATCCGTCGTTTGGCGGCGTTCTCGTCCAAATTGCGCTTCTCGACATTGTTTTCTCGCTTGATTCGGTGATTACGGCGGTTGGAATGGTTGATAATCTCTGGATTATGATTGCGGCGGTGGTCGTTTCTATCGGTTTTATGATGGCTTTTGCGGGCAGCATCGGCGCGTTTGTCCAAAAACATCCGACTATCAAGATGCTTGCCTTGTCGTTCTTGATTCTAATCGGCGTAACGCTGATTGCCGAAGGTTTAGACCAGCACATCCCGAAAGGTTACATCTATTTTGCGATGGCGTTTTCAGTTCTCGTCGAAATTTTGAATCTGCGCCTTCGCAAAGTGAAAACTGAGCCGGTGCGTCTGCATAACGCTTACGACGACAAAGACGAAGTCAAAGCCTAGCAGACGGAATGATTTGTTTGCCAATAAATTCAAGCTAGAAAAGAATAAAGCGGGCTTTAGATGGCTTTATCTAGCAAACGCCCTAAGCGTTGAAATTGCTTCTCCTAGTTTTTGGTTTTTTTCCAATCAAGAACTCTTGAAAATAACGGCGAGCATAACAAGTCGCTGGAAGGGACGGCGAATTAGCGTGCTTATCATCGCTAGACTTGCGTGTGTTCCACGTTGCGTGCGCCGCCCCTCATCTCCAGCGTTAGATTGCACATGGTTAATCGTAGCAGAATAACTGAATACCCTTGCCCGTATTGCGGCTATAATCATCTGCTGGCACGTCTCTTATTAATCTCCGCCTTTATTATTGAAAGCTATTCGCTCAACGCATCTTAATCCCAGCGTTATCTATTCTTAACTATTATCAAAGATAACTTTTTGCAATCAAAAGTTCCGCGTTGAGAATTGCTGCGCCTGCCGCGCCTCGAATCGTGTTGTGGCTGAGGGCGACGAAGCGGTAATCGAGCACTTGATCCGGCTGGATGCGTCCGATGGTAATGCTCATGCCGCCTCCTGCGTCGCGGTCAAGGCGCGGTTGCGGGCGGTCAATCTCGTCGCGCACGATGATCGGTTGCGATGGCGCGGAATGAAGACGCAATTCTTGCGGCAATGATGTCCAAGAAGCGAAGGCTTCGCGCACGTCTTCGATGGCAGCTTTTTGCGAAAGCCTGACGCGCACCGCCGCCGTGTGGCCTTCGAGGACATTGACGCGGTGGCACTGCGCGCTGATCGGAAACGAAGCCGCTTCGATGCGCCGCTCTTTGACCTGCCCTAATATCTTCAATGTCTCGCGCTCGATTTTTTCTTCTTCACTATTAATGTACGGCACGATGTTGTCTGTGATGTCCATTGCCGAAACGCCCGGATAGCCCGCGCCGGAAAGCGCCTGCAATGTCGTGACTACAATAGCTTCGATACCAAAGCGCGCGTTGAGCGGCGCAAGCGCCATCGCCAGCATGATCGTCGAGCAGTTCGGATTGGCGACGATGACACCGGCTTTGCGATCAGTGGATTCCTGCTTTGCACCGAGTATGGATAGATGCTCGTGGTTGACTTCCGGGATCAGCAAAGGCACGTCTTCGTCCATACGAAAGGCCGCCGAATTGCTGATAACCGGATAGCCCGCGTGTGCGAAGCTCGCTTCTGTTTCGCGCGCAATGTCGCCGGGCAAACTTGAAAAAACGAAATCGCAATCGAGCGGCGGACGCGGCGCTTCAACGACAATCTTTCTCACACTCGCAGGCATCTCGCCCGGCAAACGCCACGCACACGCTTCCGCATAAGCTTTACCTTGTGAGCGATCCGACGCGGCGAGCGCCGTTATCTCGAACTGCGGATGGTTTTCCAGTAATTGAATGAAACGCTGCCCGACTGTGCCCGTCGCGCCCAAGATTCCGACGCGATATTTCTTATCCATAACTTTAATATTCTACAAACCTTTCAAGGCTTCTTTCATGCGGCGCACGCCTTCAGTAAGCGCAAGGTTATCAGCGCAGAAAGAGACGCGCAAATAATTTTCGCATTCCGTGCCGAACGCCGCGCCCGGAACGGTGATGACGCACGCTTCGAGCATCGCTTCGGCAACCTGCATCGAAGTGCCGTATGCGCTCGTATCAATCATTGTATAAAAAGCTCCATCGGGCGCAACGGCGCGCAAGTTCAATTCGTGTTTAATAAGCGAGAGCAAGTGTTCGCGCCGTTCGCGGAATGTTTCGCGCATCGCTTCGCGCGCACCAATCGCTTCATGCGTCCATGCAGCGAGCGCGGCTTTCTGCGAAACAGTCGAAGCGCACGTCGTCACGTAACCGTGCAGCACCAGCGCGCTATTGATAACCGCTTCATCACCGCAGAGCCAGCCGACGCGCCAGCCCGTCATGCTCATCGATTTCGAGAGGCCGCTAATCACCAGCGTCTTTTCGTAAAAACTTGAAAGCGACGACGGACGCTCCGGCGTATAGTAAAGCTCACGGTAAATTTCATCGCTAATAACATACGGCGAATTGTTTGCGCGTAAGATTTCCGTCATCGCCGTTAGATCGTCCGTCGAGAGCGTGCGTCCCGTTGGGTTCGACGGGCTGATACAGACGACAAGCTTTGTGCGAGGGCTTAGCTTGCGCCGGAAATCCTCCGCGTCGAATCGGAAATCGTTTGTTGCGGGCAGCTTGTAAAAAACAGGCACGCCGCCCGCCATTCGCACGATAGTTGGATACGCGACGAAACCCGGATCGGGAAGCAACACTTCGTCGCCTTCGTCCACAATGGTCAGCAGCGCCAGATACAAAGCTTCCTGCGAGCCTGCTGTGATGATGACGCGCTCCGGCTTGCCTGCAAGATACGCATAATCCGTTGCCACACGTTCGCGCAAAGCGGGAAGCCCTGCGTGCGTCGTGTAGCCGTTCTGTTCTTCTGTGACAATGCGCGCGGCGTGGCGGCGAATCACGTCGGGCGTCGGCAGATCGGGTTCTCCCAAACCTAGATTGATACTGTTCGGGCGCGCGCGGTCAAACAATTGCCGGATCGGACTTTTCTTGATGCCGCGCAAACGCGCCGCCGTTTGGAATTCATCGCTCAACGTAAGTAATCCTCCAACTGCACGGCGCGGTTCGTCCGCTCGTCTCGATACTTCACGATCACAGGAGCATACAACGAAAGATTCCACGCGCGTCCCTGTTTTGATTCGACGGCGCGTGTGCCGGGCACGACGACTGCGCCCGCCGGAATCTCAAGCGGCGCGTTTTCCGTGCGACGATAAATTTCCCCGCGCACAAGATCATAAACGGGCGTCGCGCCGGTCAGGATCGTACCGGGCGCAACGACCGCCGCTTCACGAACAATCGTACCTTCATAAACGCCGCAGTTGCCGCCGACGAGCACATCGTCTTCGATTATCACGGGCACAGCACCGACGGGTTCGAGCACGCCGCCGATTTGCGCCGCCGCAGACAAGTGTACCCGCTTGCCGATTTGCGCGCACGAACCGACGAGCGCGTGACTGTCAATCATCGTGCCAACATCAACATAAGCGCCGACGTTGACATACATCGGCGGCATACACACAACGCCGCTCGCAACATAAACGCCGTCGCGTATGCTTGATCCGCCGGGCACAACGCGCACGTTGTCCGAAAGCGTTGTGGCGCGCACGGGATATGTGTCCTTGTCGAAGAAACGCAAAGAGTTTCCCGCCGACATGTCTACGAGCGCGCCCATGCGAAAGCCAATCAGTATGCCGCGCTTGACCCACGAATGAACGCGCCACACATTGCCCGCGTCACGTTCAGCAGCGCGCACTTCGCCCAGATTAAGCGCCGTTTTAAGTTTATCGAACAACTCACGATCCGCACGAGTCCATGAATACGCATCGCCGTTGATGTTGCTGCTACTGCGTTCATCCAGCGCGATGATTTCTTCACGCAGCGACATGCGACGCATCCTTTACGAGTTCGAGTTCAACGAGCAGTTCGCGTAAGCGTGCGCGTGTTTTGTCTTCGACTTTGACAAGCGGTAAACGAAAATTTTCTTCGATTTGATTCATCAATGCCAGCGCCGCTTTGACGGGGGCGGGATTGGATTCAATAAAGTTTGCTTCCATCAGCGGAAGCAAACGATAATGCAATTTGCGCGCTCGCTCCAAATCTCCTGTGAGCGCGAAATTTACTAACTGCGACATAAGTTCCGGCGCTTCATTCGAGACGACGGAAACGACGCCGTCCGCGCCCAAGGCGATGAGCGGAAACGTCACTGCATCGTCGCCCGACAATACACGAAAGTTCAAAGGACGTTCACGCATAATCGCCATGATCTGCGCCATATCGCCCGACGCTTCTTTGATCGCAACAACGTTCTCCACGTCGCGTGCAAGCCTGAGCGTCGTTTGCGCCGTGATGTTCGACGCGGTTCTGCCCGGCACGTTGTAGAGCACGACGGGCAAGGGACTCACGGCTTCGGCGATGGGGCGAAAATGCGCGTAAAGACCCGCCTGCGTCGGCTTGTTGTAATAAGGTGCGACGACGAGTACAGCGTCTGCGCCAAGATTCTGTGCGGCGATTGAATAAGCGATGGCGTCGGCAGTCGAATTGCTGCCCGTTCCGGCGATGACGTGTGCGCGCCCGCGTGCCGCTTCGATGGTGAGTTTGATGACGCGACGGTCTTCCGCTTCAGTCAGCGTCGCAGATTCGCCGGTCGTGCCGCATGGCACAAGCAGGCGCACGCCGTTTGTAATCTGTCTTTCAACGAAGGCGGTGAAACGCGCTTCGTCAATCGCGCCGCTTGCAGTAAAAGGTGTCACGAGCGCCGTCGCGCAACCACGCAGCCAATCAATTTTCATCGTCATAAGCCGTTCATCCTTTCAACAAGAATTTCATCGAGCGCCTCTGAAAATTCATAGACACCGCTTCGTTTGGCAATCCATCCGGCGGCGAGCAATGCGCCTGTGGCAAAACCTTCGCGTGAGCGCGCCGTGTGCGTCAGCGTTATTTGATCGGCGTGAGAGTCAAAGCCGACGACGTGCGTGCCCGGAATGTAACCGGCGCGCAAACTTGTGATCGGCACATTCAGGTCAAAATAGTTTTCGCCGAGAACATCTTTGAGTTTAAGCGCTGTTCCCGAAGGCGCATCTTTTTTGCGCGCGTGATGTGATTCTTCGATAAACGGCGCGTAAGCTTCGACGTTATTGAAAAGTTCGGCGGCGCGCCGGACGATTCTGTAAAAAAGATTAACGCCGACGGAGAAATTTGCGCCATAGATGAGCGCGCCGTCGTGTTGCTCGACGAAATCGCACACAACTTTTTCGTCGGCATTCCATCCGGTCGTGCCGATGACGAGCGGAACGTTAGCGCGCATACACGCTTTTGTATGCGTGAGCACAGCGCTCGCCACAGAAAAATCTATCGCTGCGTCAACGCCGCGCAAACGTTCCGCGATGGTTTCTGCGTCACGCGGCGCAATCGTCTCGCCAGTTGAATCTACAATTGAGCGCGAGCAAAGCCTGAATGCGATTTCGTGTTTCTGCTCATGCGCGCGTGCTTCGACAATCCGATTCATCGCGCCGTAACCAAGCAAAGCGAGTTTCACTGTCGTGCTCCTTTCATCGCCAGAGCATTGTGGCCGCGCTGCTTACGCGTATGTTTTACCGGGCGCTGCCTGCGTTTGCGTTGCTTCGTCTCGAACGCGAGCGAGAAGCATTCGGACAAGGCGCATGTAAAGATCAATGGCATCTGTGATTTCACGTTTGCCGATGCGCTCATGCGTTGTGTGCGCGTTGAGAATCGAGCCGGGGCCGAGCAGAAGCGGCGCGCCCCAGTCGGTCAAATGTGGGATGTCCGTCGTAAAGCGCACAACTTCGTGCGGAAAATTTTCGACGGCAAGCATTCGCACGGGTTCGGCTATCGAAAGATATTCAACGTCGGCGCGTTTAGCGATTGTGCGCTCTAAAATTTCTTTGACGAGAATCGAATCGGTGACGAGCCGTATATGCAAATCCGCTTCGGCGTGCGCAGGAATAATGTTAGAGCGCGTGCCGCCGCCGATGACGCCGATGTTGCAGGTCGTTTCGCCAAAAAAATCATCGCGCGGCCAATTGACTGCGCGTATATCTTTAAGCACGTCAAGTAGCTTTTCGATGGCCGATTCGCCTTGTTCCGGGTACGCGGAATGCGCTGCGCGGCCGGCTGTTGTCAGACGCAGCCGCACAGAACCTTTCGAGCCAATCGCAAGTTTGTTTTCCGTCGGCTCGCCGTTAATCAAAAAGCGGCATTCGCGTGCCAGCGCGTGCATGTTGGCGGCGCGTGCTCCGGCGCTGTTTGTTTCTTCTTCGACGGTGAAGAGAAGCCCTATCTCCGTGATGCCGGAGGCGCGCAATTGTTCGGCGGCGTTGATCTGTGCGGCGATGATGCCTTTGGTGTCACACGCGCCGCGCCCGTAAATATGCTCGGCGTCTTCGCTCGAAGGAATGTGCGGCGGCACTGTGTCGAGGTGTGTTGAGAGCACGACGCGCGGCGCGGCATTCGTCGTGGCGATGATGTTGGCGCGCCCGTTTTCAATCTCTTGACGCTCGACGCGATAGCCGAGGCTTGCAAGATAGTTTGCGAGAAAGCGCCCAACTTCCCCTTCGTCGCCACTGATCGAAGGAATGTCTATTAGTTGGCGTGTGAGTTCAAAAGGATTCATGTGCTTCTTCATTTCAGCTATGCGCCGCTTGAACGCCATTCTCTTTCACTTCTTCGGCTTCACGCTCAAACAGGGCTTCATGCAGACGCCTGACGGCTTCGCGTGCGTGCGCCTCGTCAACGACGAAAGTTAAATTGATGCTGGATGCGCCCTGCGAAATAAGTGCGATGTTAATGTCGCCGACGGCGCTGAAAACGCGTGCGGCGATGCCCGGCGTAGTGCGCAAACCTTCGCCGACGACGCAAACGACTGCGTGCTTCGATTCGATCTCAATTGTGCCGAGTTCCTCTAAATCTTTGAGCGCGGAAGAAAGTGTCTGCCCGTTTTCGACAGATAAGGAAACGCTTACCTCCGAGGTTGTGACGACATCGACGACGAGCTTATGACGGTTAAAAATTTCGAACAGCGAATACAGAAAACCGTATGCGCCGAGCATCCGCGCAGAGGTAATTTGCACAAGCGTGATGCCTGTCTTATGCGCGATGGCTTTAACTGTGCGTGGCGATGCTTCGGCTTCGGCGCAAACAATTGTGCCTGTCTCTTCCGGCGCGTGTGAGTTGCAGATGCGGACGGGAATCGAAGTGTCTACTGCCGGTTGAATTGTTTTCGGATGCAGCACTTTCGCGCCGAAGTAAGCGAGTTCCGCCGCTTCTCTGTATGACATGCGGTGAACGGTGCGTGCATTTGAAACGACGCGCGGATCGGCGGTTAGGATGCCCGCAACGTCCGTCCAGATTTGGATTTCGCGCGCGTTCATGGCCGCGCCGACGAGCGCCGCCGTGTAATCCGAGCCGCCGCGTCCGAGCGTTGTCGTCGAGCCATCTTTTGACGCGGCGATGAAGCCGCCGAGCACAGGAATGTGAGCTGTTTCGATGAGCGGTGAAAGTTCTTTGCGCGTCTGGCGATTAGTTTCGTTGGTCAGCGGCGTGGCGCGCGTATGCGCGTTGTCTGTGACGATACAGCGGCGTGCGTCAACGTAGCGTGCGGGCAATTCGCGTTCGCGTAAAACTTCCGCAAGCAAAGTGGCGCTAAGGCGTTCGCCATAGGAGACGATGACATCCTGCAAAAAAGGAAGCGGCATTAATTGTGCGGCGATGTTGCGCAGCAAATCTGTTAGTTCGAGGCGCGCCCGCTCGATTGCTTCAGAGATTGTGCGGCGCGTTTGCTCTGCTGGGAGCAGTTGTTCGGCGACGTGTATATGTCTGGCAAAATGCTCTTCGAGAACAGTCAGCGCAGCCACGTCGTTCCCGTCGCTTGCACGCCGCACGCTCTCGATCAGCGCATCGGTCACGCGACTCATCGCGGAGACGACGATGATTGGATGACTCGCTCGTTGCGCGTGAACAATGAGCGCGACACGCTCGAAGGCCGCCGCGTCTTCGAGTGACGTGCCGCCGAATTTCATAACTGCCGGACGATAGTTCATTATCTGTAACACCGCTTGAAGAAAAAAATAATTGCCTTGCGCGGAAGTGAAACCCGATTCACGGGCAAAGCAAAAAGGTTGGTCATGAATGCACACGACCAACCTTTTCTGAAGATTGCTTAAAACAGGAACGCGGACGAAACAAACGTGCTTCCCGTTTAGCTGTGTCGTAGCTCTTCACCGACAATTATTGCCTGTGACAGTCCTGCGGATTTAGCCGCAGCGACCAACTCGCCGCGCGCCGTGAAGGATGGCGCGAAAAAGCGAATTTCGGCGACCCACCCCTTTCAACGCACGTGCTTAAAACCCTTCACTCGCTCACGTTCATGCGATTACTTCTGGAGGCCGCGCCTCTACTTTGATGTTTTCAAAAGATCATTTCAACGGAAAAGCAAACTTAACGGCTTCCCGAAAAGTTGTCAAGCCGAAGCGCCGAACTACCGCAAATGTCTGCCTGTAGATAGCTGCAAGCGATGAATTGAATGAGAAAACCCGGAGTGAAAACAGTTTGCAGTGTTCTCACTCCGGGCAGTAGATGAAAGGTTGATGCTGATTTGCCAGCGGATCAAGCGCCATGCCGATTGGCCGTTAATCTTAAAGGTGATGGGTGTCGTTCGCGGCACGTCCAGCGAGAAAGCAGGAGCGGCATAAGACGGGGCGTCCCTGCGACGGGTAAAAGGGAACAGTCGTTTGTTGCCCGCACCGCGCGCACTGCACGGAAACTTCGATGCGCTGGCGAACACCGGAAGCTTGCGCGGCGGTAATGGCTGCGAGTCGCTCGTTCTTGGCCTGTTTGCAGGGCTTGCAACGCTTCGGCTCATTCCTTAATTGCTTGTCGTGAAAAAACGCCTGCTCGCCCGCCGTCCAGACAAAATCATTTCCGCAGTCGGAGCACTTCAGCGTGCGATCTGCAAACTCTTGTTCTAATTGTTTCCACTCATCGTTTAATTCGCTGACCTGTGTATGTGACATAACGCGATACCTCCCGCCTGATTTGGCTTAAACCATGTCTGATCATTTCGATGAGGAAACCACCTCTTGATTATTACATTGGGTGAACTTAAAGAGCTGTGGGCAGCTAGCTAATAAAAAGTAAACGTTTGGCGTTGAGTCTGGATTCAAATTCCGCGCGCAAGGCGTTTAATACAACTACTCGTTTTTGCTGTGTGAAACGAATTGCTGTTCAGGTCGAATTCACTTTATGTGCAGCGGGTTCGTGGAGTGCTCATGTTCAGCGAGCGCTAACCGGCTGCTTTAGCTGCAAAATTATAACTTTCACAAAACCGTGTCAAGCGATTGTCGCTACATGTGCAGCGTCTTGACACGCCACCATCACGCGTGCCAGCATCCGCGCACAATTATTACTAATGAACAAAGAGAGTTTCGCGCAGATGAAAATTCTTGTGATCGGCAACGGCGGGCGCGAACATTCGCTTGTACGCACGCTCCGGCGCACGAACACTATCGGGCGTGCATTGCAAATCTTTTGCGCGCCCGGCAACGACGGCATCGCTTTAGACGCACAGTGCGTTCCTGTGAGCGCTACGGATGTGCCCGCGCTTCTTCGATTTGCCGCCGAAACAGAAATCGATTTGACGATTGTCGGGGGGGAAGCGGCGCTCGCCGCAGGCGTCGTCAATACATTTGAACAGCATGGCCTGCTTATCGCAGGGCCACGCAAAGCGGCGGCACGCCTTGAATCGAGCAAGGCCTTCGCCAAAGATTTTATGACGCGCCACAATGTTCCGACCGCGCGCTATCGCCTCGCCGATTCAGTGGAACAGGCGCGAAAGATTTTACGCAGTGGCGAGTTCGGCGCAGACGATGCTCCGGTGGTTATCAAAGCAGACGGACTCGCGGCCGGCAAAGGCGTAACGGTTGCGCGCTCGCGCGGGGAAGCGGAACAGGCTGCGCTTGAACTGCTGACAACTTCTGTGGGTTCATCGCCTGCCGTATCACCGTGCATCGTCATCGAAGAAGCTCTCGTAGGGCGCGAAGCTTCGTTGCTCGTCTTTGCCGATGGACTCGATTATCGCTTGATGCCCGCCGCGCGCGATCACAAACGCGTCGGCGAAAACGACACAGGGCCAAACACGGGCGGCATGGGCGCGATTACCGCGCGCGATATTCTTGATGAAGAAACGCTGGCGCACATCGCACGAACAATTGTTGAACCGACGCTGGCGGGCGCACAGGCCGAAGGTTTTTTGTTTCGCGGCGTGCTCTTTGTCGGGCTAATGCTGACAAACGAAGGCGCGCGCGTGCTCGAATACAACGTGCGTTTCGGCGACCCGGAAGCGCAGGCGATCCTTGTGCGTCTGCAATCGAATCTGGTTGATATCTTTGAAGCGCTGGCGCGCGGGAAGTTAAGGGAAACTTCGATTAACTGGAGCGACGAAGCGAGCGCCGTCGTGGTATTGACTTCGCGCGGTTACCCTGTGAAGCCGGAAACAGGAGCGCGCATCGAAGGCTTGGAAGAAGCCGCGCAGTTGCCCGACGTTGAAATCTTACACGCAGGGACAGTTCGTGCGAACGATGGCGCGTGGCTCACGGCAGGCGGGCGCGTGATAAACGTTGCCGCGCGTGCAGACACGCTTGAAAGTGCGCTTGAACGTTGCTACGCAGCGATTGATAAAATCCACTGGGACGGAATGCACTTCCGGCGCGACATCGGAAGATTCGCTAAATAAGAAGCACGTTCTTCTTTTGGAGTGACTAAACTTCACTGACAATGGTTAGTGATATGAAACGAATATCGCCGTCGCCCGCGTTGTGGAATTGCTGTGGGGACTTTGATTCATCTGCGTAGTTTAGGATCAATATCTCTGTGTCTTTCCTGACTCTCAATCCTGCGCCAAATCTATGGGTGAGCTTTTATGTTCTATTCGATTTTAGACAAAATTCCGTGTTGTGTGGCTAATCGGAGCAACGCGGCGACGGCAGCGACGTTTGTTTTCGCCGCCCAAGCGTCACGGCGTTCGCCAAACACGAAGAGCCATTAGTATTCCGCCCCTACCTGATAAATGCCGCTCGCCCCCATCAAGCGTGCAATTTCCTGCATCGTCTCGCGCGCATAAAATGAAACATGATGGCCGGATTGAGGCGCTAAGTATTCCCACCGCTGCGTTGTTTGACCGGGCACGTATCGCCCGGTTGTGACATACATAAAGGCGTTGCCCTTCGCCAGAATCTCACCGATGACGGCTAATTCTTCGCGCGGCTTGATGAAATGCTCGAATACTTCAGTCGCAATTAGCAGATTGTATGGCCCGTTTTCGACGACTGCTTGCCAATCTTTATATACTTTCGGTTGCGCATACGCAGGCGTCCAATATGGATCAAAGCCTGCCGCATTCCAACCAAAACGATGCGCCAGAAAGCTCACCAGAAAACCTGTGCCGCAACCAAAGTCAAGCGCTTTGAAATTGGCATCTATGCCCGGCAGAACTCGCGCGGCAACTAATTGATGTAAACGGCTGGCGATGCAAAATTGTCGCCACGCCGCGCCGGTATCCAGGTCAATATCCGGGCTGTAATTCGCAAGGTCTATCAAGCCCTGCACCGTCAAAGAATCCAGATGATGTGATTGCAGAAGACAGCACTTTGTGCATTCAAGATAATCGCCCTGCAAACCTGCGACAAGCGGAAGCGAAAACTTATACACCGCGTGCTCGCCGCATAATTTACACTGCGTCACTTGTTCAGTTGCCATCTCCAACTCGTTTGAACCATCGCGTTCAGTTCTTTTCAACAACCCGTAGCATTCAACTTACCTCTATCCTCGCAGACATTGGTAGTGACCATTCATCGCTCCAGTATATGCCGTGCTCAAAATCAGGATTTTTATAGATTTTGACGCTGGTGAATCCCGCCCTTTTGAATTCTTCGAGTAATGACCTCTCGGAAAACACGCGCATCTCAAGCGTCGAACCGGGGCCGCCATGAAACACTAAGTTCTCAAAGATTTGAACCCTGCCGCTTTGGGTGATGTTCCTTAAAGCATAATGTCCATCAGATTCAATCAACTGATAATCATGTAGTTCGGGAAAATGCTCTGTAGTTTTCTCTTCCTTTGAATAAGGAACGCTAAAAATCAATACTCCATTCGGTTTAAGCAATCTGCGAGCATTTTGAAAGGCAATTGAAGCTGGCGGGGGAATGTGCTCGAACACTTCCGATGAAATAATAAAGTCTAATGATCCTTCGAGAGCCGGATCAATGGATGTAATGTCCAATCTGGGTTCCTGATGATAAAACGTGTTCTTGTAATTAAATTTAGAGGTCAATACCGAAGCATAACCATCCCAATCACTCATACCTATTCCGCTTATATCCGGCCTGACGGGAAAATCGGCGAGGGCTAAACTTTTACCGAACAATTCAACGGAAAGTAGATGTATGACAGATCGCCACCGCACCGTTGATCCGCAATTATCACAAGAGGCTACTTCCCGATTAAGTTCAGATGCTTGAGCCGCACAAGATTGCCCACAAATATTACAGCGAAAAAAAAGGCAACCCGGTTGAGGCGCGCATCTCTCTCTTTCATCCGGCGCAGCTTGATATTGTATTGTAAGTTTCCCTATTCTCATTATCATCGAACCAACGTTGGTTACACAAATAACGTTAGGTGTAGAAAAAGCTGTTCTAACTCTTTAGAACGACTTTGAGGGTTCTCAAAGTAAAGTCATCAAGGAAGAAGTAAAGAGGATGATACCAATGATGGCATCATCCTCCTATTAATTCCGGTTACTCTAGCGAGCGGCAGTTCAATTACATCCAACAGTGTTCGTATGAGCTGTAAGGGTAACAAGCGTATTTGCCGACGTAAGCGGTAATCCACCTGAGACATCTTGTAGGTAGAATATTGTTCCATCAGTTATCCACTTGCCAGTAGTTTCACTACCTGTTGGCGGATTTGGCGAACTACTGAAAAGTGTGCCGTCGGGTGCATTTACGTGTACTTCAACGGCTGTAGCGGTTCCACCGAACGTCCAATTGAGAGTAGCTATGCCGAGTCCCGTGCCATCACATACCTGAATTGGATTTGGATTAGCGGTGATTGATCCGGTACGACCTCCACATCCCATAGTGGTTACTCCAGCGGTGACGGTAGCAAGAGTGTTCGCAGAGGTCAGAGGTAGTCCACCTGAGACGTCTTGTAGGTAAAACACTGTTCCGTTAGTTACCCACTTGTTAGTCGTTTGAAGGATCAGTTGCCCCGACGGTGATTGCTTCTGCGACCCGCGCTGGTGAGTAATTGCTGGCATTGTCATTGCTATTGCCAGCAGCAATGCTATAGGTCACGCCGCTTGCAATTGAGTTTCTGATTGCCGTATCAAGAGGATCATAGGCACCGCCGCCGAGACTCATGTTAGCCACTGCGGGGCTGGCATGGTATGCCGTCACCCAATCGACGCCGCCGATAACGCTTGAAAATGAGCCATTACCACCGCAATCAAGCACGCGCACAGCATAAATTCTCGCGCTTTTGGCAACACCGTAAGTGCTTCCACCAATCGTACCGGCAACGTGCGTACCGTGCCCAAAGCAGTCGTTACCATTCTGCCCATCGCCCACAAAGTCTGCGGCGATGGAAGCACGGCCACCAAAATCTTGGTGAGTAGGCCGGATACCCGAATCAATGACATAGACATTCACGCCTGCACCAGTGCTGTTGTAGTTGTAGGAACCATCGAGCGGCAGATTCCGTTGGTCAATGCGGTCAAGTCCGGTTGGAGGGCTGTACTGTGTGGCGACAATCGAAACTTCTGCGTCCTCTTGCACATATTCGACTCGCGGGTCTTGGCTGAGAGCAACGGCTGCCGCTTCCGGCAACCGAAGCGCGAAGCCTTTGAGTGCATGTTCATAGACATGCTTAATTTTACCACCGTGAATGCGAGCCAACTCTTTAGCGACGGTGGCTATATCATCCTGTGCGATGCTGTCTTTCAGCACAACGACGTATTGGTTGAGAATCGCTTTTTCGCTTCTGCGGAACTTCGCTTGCGACGCACGGCCTTGGCCTTGAGCGAGTATTGGCGAAAGCGTCAGAACGCTTAAGATGAGCGTGATGAATAACGCTGAAACTCTTT
>JAABUR0100002504.1_pt1 | contig 27896 bp, 20 predicted proteins | sample 5560091 | NCBI WGS metagenome assembly JAABUR01 (sample SAMN10711879, study PRJNA513375) | rock metagenome | isolation source: Antarctica rocks | place: Antarctica: Victoria Land, University Valley sud
TCTCCAAGGACGGCTGACCCGTTTCCCGCCGCTCCTGTTGCACGGCGGTGATCCCCGCTTGCAGGCCCGTCCCCGCGTCCGCCGTGACGAAAGACAACGCGGGCCAGTCGCGCAACGCCTTCGCCCAGGTCGTCCCCGAACGGTCGTTGGCCTTCTGCCCGAGGAACCAAGCCATGCTCGCGGGCTCGACGCCCACCAGCACGGGGCGGCCGTGGAAGAAGATCTCATCGAGGCAGCCGACCAGGACCAACGCCCGGCATCGCTCATCGAGGGACTTCAGAACACGTCCCGCGGCCAAGGCCGCGGCTTTGATCCAGCGGTGCATCGTGGAACGTCCGGGGCCTGCCTGCGTGCCCAGGATCAAGGCGAGCAGGACGAGGACCTGGTTGAGGCTCAATCCCATCGCCGTGGCGGTGACGGCGAACTGGCGCTGCCGGCTCAAGGGGAACTCCACGGTCAGAGCGAGCCAGTCCCAGAGTTGGGCATTCTCCCGCTGGAGGAGTTGATTCTGCTCGATCAAGGCGGCACGCGTCGGTCCCCCGTCGTGCGCGTGCTCGACGGCGGATTGGACCTTCTGGGCATGATCGTAGATGGTCTGTCGGCTACAGTCGGCGACCTCGGCTTGGCGGGTGATATCGCCATAGATGCCGGTCAGTCCCGCGGCGGCGTTGGCGATCCAGGTGGCGAAGGGTATCTTGAGCACGGGGTGGGCCTTTTGGAGTGTGGATCACGTAAGCAATCCCACTCTGGGGGTCCACCCCCTTGCACGATCAAGATGTCATGGCCTGGTGTTGTGAATTGTCAACCTGAATGCGGCCAATTGAGGTCGGTTGGGGACGGTGCCGCTGGAACTTGTGCGTCATCAGCGTTCCCATCTCGCCCTTATGCACCGTGCTCAAGCTGTCCAGGCACCCGTCGATGGCGGCGCCGCAGCCCTCGAACTTCTCGTAACAGGTCGAGTTCAGGCTCTCCATGCGAACGAACCGCCACCTCCAGGGCCGGTCGCACCAGGCCGTGCCCCGAGGTGCAGCCCCGGCGCAACTGCTGCCAGACGACGACCCCGGGGGCGAACGCCACGGCCCACTGGTATCAGTCCCGGCCCTCGTGCTCGGGATCGTGGCCGGGGGTCGCCCCCCGGCGCGTCGGCCCTTCGGTCGATCTGACGGATAGGTCCAGGTCGGCGATCACCGAGCCCTGCTCGAAGTGGGCCTGATCGTCGAGGTGGGTGCGGTGGATGCGGCCCGGTTGCTCGACGTGCCGGGCGGAGACCCGGCCCCGCAGGTCGTAGGGGTATCGCCGGAGGGGGAGCGGTCCAGGCCCAATGGGCGGGGCGGTCCCGCCGGCCCGGGGTGTGGCCGATGGGGCCGATGCGGGCGATCGCGGTGAAGTAGATCGTCCCGATCGACATCAGCATGCCGGCGGGCTCGAAGCGGGCGTCGGGGGCCGGGGGGATCGCGACGGCGGCGAGGCGTCCCCGTCCCTGAGGCCCACGACCGCCTCGTCCGGGTGACTCCAGGCCTCGGCGATCGTGAGGTGCGCGCCGACCACGACGCGGCGGGACCCGCCGCCGACGTGCCCGAGGATGACCGTGACCTTGCAGGCGTCGGCGGTCCCGACGGCCTCGGGGTGGAGGGAGACGCCGGCCACGCCGATCACGTCGCCCGGGGGCTCCCGGCCGCCGCGGGCGTCGTGCCCGCTGGCGACGGAGGTGGCCATGCTGTAGGTCCGGGCCTTCGCCCCGAAGAGTTGCATCTGGAGGTGGGAGCGGCCCCGGGTCGGATGCCGGGCCGTCATGGTGGCCATCAGGGCCTCGTCCTCGGCGTAGAGGTCGGGCAGCCGGAGTCCGAGGGACCGTCTCGTGCGACGCCTTGCCATGGATGTGACCCTCGATATGTAGTGGCGGCGGGGTCGTGTCGAGCCGACGGCCGTGAAGAGCCCCCGGCTTTGCGCAGGACGCGTCCCGGCCCGGCCGACGGGGTTTTCCCCTCGATCTGGCCGGGATCGCGCCACGGGCCGCGTGGGGCCGTCCTTGTGTTGGGCGCCACCACGGACCGACGACGGGCACCGGAGATGCGCGTCGGTCGTGCGGAACGCGGCCTCGATTCGGACATGTGCCAGTGCAGCTAGTGCAAGTTCTGGCCCCTTCTCTTCCCCGGGAAGTAGATGATGTAATCAACCGGAGTTATTCTCCGCCTGGAACCTTTTCTCTCCCAAACTTGCACTAGCTGCACTGACCCTCTTCAATCCTCCAAATGGAAGAGATTTGCGGCGATTCGGCGGTTGCACTGGAGCTTCACTAGAGGTGCACTGGCTGCACTGGCACCCCCACCTACTCCGGGACCTGACCGTTCGCGTGGACCCCGGCAGTGACGTTCGGGGCGGCGGGCGCGACCTCACCGTGCCATACTGGGGTTAGCCAGTCGTCCTGCTGGTACTCCGCCACCACGACCATGCCAGCCTCCGTACAGGCCCCCTTGCCGGTCCACATCCAGCCCCGCGTGCCGTCCTTGGCGCTCTCCTTCATCTCGGGGATGCCGAGGCCGTTGAGGACCGCCCTGGCCTTGGTGGTCTTCAGGCGTTCGCCGAGGGCCCTTTCCAGCCACTCGAAGGCGAGCTTCCGCGGGATCAGGACGTAGCAGCCGTCGGGGTCGAACTGCCGCCGGGCCAGCTCGGCGCGGAACAGCTCGGCCACGAGCTCGGCCTCGCTGGCGTCGTCGTCGACGGCCGCCTGCCGCTGGAGGATCGCCGCCTGGCACGCCTTCGGGGCGTGGACCTTGGCCAGGACCTGCGCCTCCCAGTCGGGCCACCGCGAGTGCTCCTCGTAGGCGAGGGACGCCTGCCCCTCCAGCAGCCCCCGCAGGTCGCCAAGGATTTGCCAGCGGTACCCGGCGACGAAGTCGCGGACCGTCCCGGCCCACTCGGCGAGGTACTCCGGCCGCGCCAGCCGGATGATGACGCACCGCTGGGCCAGGTCCTTCGACAGGCTGGCCCCGTTGATGGTGACCACCACGGTCGTCGTGTTGGGCCGCCGCCCCTCGCCCCGGTACATCTCGTGCCCGGATATCACCGGCGCCGTGATGAACCCCTCCAGGTCGGACCACGAGAAGCGGTGCGTCTTCAGGTTGTCCAGGAGCACGACCCGCTTGTCCCGCCCCTCCGGCGATAGCAGCCGCTTGACGATCGCCGGCAGGTCCTCCTTGGGGGTGGCCATCAGGTAGCCGCCGAACAGTGGCGCCGTGACGGTGACCAGCGTGCTCTTGCCCACGCCGCGCCCCTGCTGCACGTCGACCTCGGGCCCGGTGACCAGGAACATGGGCCGGTCGCCCGGCGCCCCGCCCCAGGCCTGCGTCATCAGGTACGCCTTGATCAGCTCGCGGTCGACGGGCGTCGCCGGGTAGAGGATGCCCAGGAGCATCTCCAGGTAGGAGCCGTCGCCCGCCGGCACCTCGGGGGTCATGTAGTAGGTCCCCGGCCGCGGCGGCCAGTGGGGGACTCGCTCGATGGCGTCGTATGCCTGCACCGTCCTCCTGAGGTGGGCGAAGAACTCGTCCTGCGTGACCTTGTCGGGGCCGCGCTGCCAGACGACGGGGAATTGGGCCCGCAGCCAGGCGAACAGGTCCGTCGGGGACGCGAACAGGTCGGGCGCCCCGTCCTCCCGCTCGCAGAACAGGGCCGGTCCGACCCGCCTGGGCCAGCCGCCGGTCCGCTCCATCAGGTCGGCGGCGATCTCGTCGATCATCCGCCCCAGGCCGTCGGCGCCCGCGTTGGAGAACGCATCGCCCTGGACGTCGGCGGGCGCCTGCCCCTCCTGCGCCGCCAGCTCGTCGGCGAGCGTCAGGAGCTGCGACTCCAGCTGACCTCGGGCGCTCGCCACCTGGCCCGGCGGGATGGCCACCCCGGCGGCGGCCGCCTCGTGTTCGAGGGCCGCGACCGTCGCCTTGACAAAGTCGCCGCGGCGCTTGGCGTCGGTCGGGTCGAAGATGTCGGAGTGGACCGGCTGCTCGTCCCGACGCGCCACGATGCGGTGGCGCCCCCGCGACACCTTGCTGGCGGCGACGACGTGGAGGGTGCCCCCGCCCCCATTGGCCCCGTCGGTCGATCCCTGGGTCGTCATGACGTCCTCCTCGGCCCCGCGGGCGCCAGCCAGGGGAGTTCGACCGTGAAGCCCACGGGCCGGGAAAGGCCGGCGCCCGCGATCCGCGGATGTTCCCAGCCTTCCCGGGCGGCCATGTAGAAGAGCGTGCCGAGCGTGACGACCGGGCCGGCCGCGTCGTCCGCGTCGCGACCGAAGCTGGCCCATTTGGCGTCGAGGACGTCGGCGTCGTACTTGACCTCGGACTGCTCGCTCCAGGCGCGCCAGAGGTCCAGGCCGTCGGCGCCCAGCCCGGACAGGACCATCCCGACGGTGAGCCATCCCGAGTAGTCGTCGTAATAGCCCGACCCCAGGTGGCGGAGGGCCGACCCGGCCAGGGCCACCTCCCTTGCCCGCGCGGGGGTCTGAGCCCGAACGGAGGTGAGGGGAGACATGGCCGTGGTCGGGGCGTCGGCTGACTTCGGCGTCCTCCCGCCGGCCCTCGTGCGGGATTGCTCCCGGGCCGCAAGGGCCTCCAGGACGGGGCCGGGGACGTCCGGCAGGGGCAGGTCGTCGATCGACCGTCCCTCGGCCCAGGCATAGCGATGGCCGCTCTTGTGGAGCGACGGCGGCGCGACGACGATGCCGCGATGGCCGCGGAACTCCAGCTTCGGATGCCAGGGATGATAGGTGGCCAGGGTCGAGACGGCGGGGTGCCGGAAATACAGGTGGTAGCGGTGGGGCTTGAGGCTGCCCGATCGGACCGTGGGGGCCACCGGGACCGCGCCCAGCCGCCCGAGGAGCGCCTGGTGGGCCTCCGGGCCGTCGACGTCGACGACGAACAGGCCGAATGCCGGGCCGAGGATCAGGGCGATGCCGGCGTCGGGGAACTCCTCGAACCAGACCGCGACCCGTGAGGGGACCGGCGCCACGTCCTGGAACGGCTTCCAGCGGATGCACGGCTTCTTCGCGCCGGGCCGCTGGGGGAGGACGGAGAACCCGCGGCGGGCCAGGTCGAGGGCGGTCTCTGGCACGGACGGCTCGCCACACGCGGGGCGGGCCTCCGGTTGACGGCCCGCGTAGGGCCGCTTACGATTCGGATACATGGATGTCCTTCCCGAGGTGGCTTCACACCTCGCGTGAGGGCTTGACGACTGGCGACTCGAAACCGACTGGCTCACGGCGAGGCCCCCGCGGCGCTGACGACGTCCGGGGGCTTCAATTTGTCATGGGGCGCCGTCACAGAATACGGCGCTGACGCGACAACTTTCTTATTCGACATGTTCTGCGTCTCCCCTCCGACGCCCGCCCAACTGCGAATTGGGCGGGCATTGCTCCTTGTCAACATGCAAATCGGGGAAGGATGGCGGTTGCTCCCCACGAAGGACTGGGCCTAACCCAACTCAATCGCCCTCCCGGCGCGGTCCCCTAACCCAGCCGCCTTGGTATGCTGGCACGCCGTGTGAGACGGCCGCGTGGGCCACTTGGCGAGGAACGCCTCGCAGGCCTCCACGAGGTCGGTATCTTCGTGCAACTCGCCGACGGACCCGAGGCGCAGCCGGAGCTTTCGGACCGCCTCGAACCAAGCGGGACCATGCCGTCGCGCCACGATCCTCATCGCTGTGCGCACCGCCCGGTGGCCGGGCGACAGGGCCTTCGCGAGGTGGGCGGCCGAGTGCTCCGGGCCCAGGTCGTCCAGGGCCACCAGGGTCCTCGGGGTGAGCCCGCCGTCCCTAATGATCTGGACGTGGATGCGGCGCAGCCGCTCCTCCTGGCACAGGGCGTCCCGCTCCTGCGTGAGCTTGACGAGCACCGGATTACCAAGTTCGAGGGCGGCGGCATCGGCGCCGCGCCAGTCGCCGACGCACGCCATCCGCCAGAGCCGGTCGCGGGGGCCGGCCGTCCCCGCGTACACCAAGCCGAGCTTCTCCCCCCTCTCCAGCACCTCGTCGGCGATCAGGAATTCTGGGTCGCCGAACTGCATACTCCAGGTCGTGGTGACGACCTTGGCATCCTGGAGGTCGCAGGCCGTCAAGTGGATCATGCCCTCTTCCGGCTCCTCGCGATCCCATACCTCCATCGGGGTCGAACTCGGGTAGTCATAGGACAGCTCGTAGTCGAGGGACGGCTCGACTTCGGAGAAGGACAAGATGGGGGCCGAGCAGCCCGGCTGCTGCTTGTGGGCGGTGACGAACACCGTGAAGTCGTCCCACGACATGAAGGGCGCGGCCTGGCCCACGCGGGCGCGGAAAGACTCGCCTGTCGCCTCGACCCTCCGCACGCACCAGCCGGGCCTGGTCTCGTAGGACAGCTCGGGTGCACTCGGGACGCTACCCTCGGCCGGGACGTGTGGGGCCGCGCTCAAGAGGCCGTGTTTGGCGATAAGCTCCAGGCCCCAGAGCTTCCGCTGCCGGTACTCCAGCAGTGCGGCGAGCGCCCGCGTCTCCCAGGGCGTCGGCAGGCAAGCAACAGGGGGCAGGCTCTTGATCCCTCTCGCGAGATTCTCCGGAGGCTTCCGCAACGCCCGGTCGAGGGCGCGGTAGAGCCGCTGATAGCGGAGATCGCGGGGATACCAGGGATGGATCATGTTCACCTCGGTTCAGTTGCCGATGGGTCGAATAACGGCGTCGGGTGTGGTGAAGCAGGGTTCACAAGCCGCGATGAGGTCCACCGCCTCCATGAACCGGACGGCGGACCGCGCCTCCTTGGCGTCCAGGCCCATGTCGACGGCGGCCTTCTTGATGGAGGCCACCGGGTCCTCGCCTTGCGCGCCGTGACGGGCGACTCGATGGGCGATCTGGCGTCCACGCCTGTAATTGGCGGCGTTGCCGTTGCTGTCACCCGGGCGGCTCGGGCCGAGCGGGGATGTCTTCACGCCGATCTTCTCGCTGGCGGTCGTCGCGTGCAGGAACTGGTGCATGTCCACGGGCTGGAATCTCCTGTGTGGGGAACGGGTCGGGGGCCGTGCGGATCGGACGGCGACGATCCGGCTCGGTCCTCCGCCGTCCGGTGATCGCAGACCAGGGCGGGAGAGGTTCGGGAAGTACGTGGGGTTCTGGAGACTTACGGGTAATCATGCGCCATCCGGCCACTTTCATAAGGCTATGGGCCTGCTGCCGGCCCAGGAGGTACCGACTCGATGTTTTCCCGAGGGTCGGGTGGGTGTTCCCGAGGGGGTGGACAGCGCGATGGACTCCACGCGGCCCGACGACCGTATAAGTGCTCGGAGGATTAATGGTCTTGAAGGTACACGAGGACCCTGTTAGGCTAACGGCACCAATGCCGCATGTCAAATGAGCCCGCCCCGGCATCATGCGGGTCCGTCGGCCCCCAACAACCTTGCGGCCATCCCGGCGGAGAATTTCGAGGTGGAAGAGACTCACCCGAAAGGCCTGATGAAATTCCGGGCCGACCCCGTACTCCGCCGGGCGATCCGGCTCCGCGCGGCCTACGAGGACGTCGACCACCAGGACGTGATCGTCGCCATCCTCACCGAGGCCCTGGCCGAGGAGATCGCCGAGGTACGCCGCCGCGGTATCGTCCCGGACCCGGATGCGTCGGGCGGGCCCAAGAAGTCTTCGCGGAAGAAGGGCTAGGGAGAGGCTTGAACGACGCGCGGATTGTCCTGTCGATGCACAGGATGACGGACGAGCGGGCCGGCCTCCAAGTCATCGCGTCTAAACGCGACTCAAGCCGCCGGAGGGCAAGCCTTCCGTTTGTAGACGTCGACGGCGAGGAACGAATCGCCATCTCGGCGGCGCGCCGTGTTTCCAGGGGCAGCGATGAGCATTCATCCCACACCTCCCGTGAGCGAATCAGGCCGCGCCTCGACCGTCGATCCGGTCCTGGAGGAGCTGTCGGAGGCGGTGGCCCGCGAGGCCACCCGCGACGCCGAGAACGTCGCCGTGTTCCTCCGTGAACTCGGGTTCGTGCCGTCCGCCGATCGCCCCGTCCGGCTCCCGCCGAGGTTCCTGCTCCACCTGGGGGCGGCGTTGCGCCTCCTGGTGTGGGAGTCGGTCGGCCTCCGGGTCCACCAGGACTCGGGCCTGCCCAGGGCCGAGCAGGCGATCATCGACGCCTTCGGCCTGCTCGAAGGTCCGGCCGTAGCCGGGACCGAGCACCCCGTCGAACTTCCCCGCAGTGTCGTCGCCCTGTTCGTCGACCGGTTCGCCTGGCACGGCCGACGTGACCTGGACTCCGACGTCGTGCTCGACGACCATGTCGACGAGGACGACTTGGTGGACGCGCTGGCCGAACTACTCTGGGACGCGAGGCACGTTGCGAAGCCGGTTAAGGAGGTCTGCGATGGGTAAACGACCGGCCGCCGGACGCGCCGTCTTCTACACCAGGGACAGTCTCGGCAAGCACGAGACGACCCCCGGCGAGTACGTCCTCTGGGCCGGGCGGGCCGCCGCCCAGCACGGCATCACGTTCGACGGCACGCCCGAGCGGATCGAGGCCATGATCCGCTCGGGGCGCTCGCAGGACGGCGACCTCTTCCTCGACTACGGCGTGACGGGCAACCAGCTCTCGCGGGCCGGGCTGGACGCCCTAATGAAGACCGCGCTGACCGACGCCGGGGTCTCGCACGTCCTCATCCCCCGCCGCGACCGCTTCGCCCGCCCCGACGACCCGATCGACGGCATGAAGCTGGAGAACCTGCTCCGCGAGGGCGGTCTCACCCTCGTCTTCATGGACAGAGTCGTGCCGCCGCTGGAGCGGGGCCGCCGCCGCGACGTCGGCGAGCTGATCGTGGCCATGCTCGACTACAACCACGCGGGCGAGTTCCGCCGCGAGCTGGCCCAGAAGATGATCTATGCCCAGACGGCGCTGGCCAAGGCCGGGTTCTCGGTCGGGGGCCGACCCCCGTTCGGGTTCCGACGGTGGTTGGCCCGAGAGGACGGCAATCCGGTCCGCCAGCTGATCGACGGCGAGTACGTCAAGATGGCCGGGCACCACGTCGTCTGGCTGCCGGGGCCGGAAGAAGAGCTGGCCGTCATCCGCCGCATCCTGGAGATGCTGGAGACGATGCCCGCCTCGCGGGTGGCAGCCCGCCTGACGACCGAGGGCGTGCCGACGCCCGACGCGGGGCGGACGCGGGTCGACGGGGGCGTCCGGCACGCGACCAGCGGGGTCTGGAATCAGCCGACGATCACCAACGTCGCCCGCAACCCGCTTCTGAAGGCCGTGATGGCCTACGGCCGCCGGTCGATGGGCGACCAGCTGAGGTACTCGGCGGACGGCCCCCGGACCCTCGGCGACGGAGACTTGCGCGCCGACGGCAAGCCCAGGGTCGTGACGAACCCGGACTCGGCCCGGCTCGTGGCCCCGGCCCGGTTCGAGCCGCTGGTGGACCGCGACGGCCACGAGCGGCTCCTGCGCACGCTCGACGAGAGGGCGGGCACCCAGCGGGGCAAGCCGCGCTCCCGCGATCCCGAGCGGAACCCTCTGGGCGGCCGCGTGTTCGACATGGCCTGCGGCTGGCCGCTGTACCGGCAGCCCTACAACGTCAGTTTCCGCTACCTCTGCGGGCTGTACCAGCAGAGCCACGGGGCCGAGTGCAAGCACAACCTCGTCGGCGGGCCGGTGGCGACGCAATTCGTGCTGGGCTGCGTGCGGCAGAAGGTGCTCGCCCCGGCCTTCCGGTCGAAGCTCGAAGCCAAGATCCGGGAGATCGCCGAACGCGAACTGGGCGGCCCCCGTCCCGATCAAGGGCTGGCGTCCAAACGGGCCGCGTTGGCCGAGGTGTGCCGCAGGCGCGAGCGGGCGGCCCGGAACATGGCGATGGCAGAGGACCAGACCCAGTACCACGCCATTGCTGCCGTGTTCGATCAGTTGAAGCGCGAGGAGCAGGCGTTGGAGGCTGACTTGCGCAAGTTGGAACAGGAAGTCGCCCCGGCATTCGACATCGAAGCCGAGGTGGGGGCCGCGCTGGCGGCGCTGGACGAGATGGCGGACCTGGCCACAGACCCGTCGAACCTCGGGGCGATCGGCGAGCTGTTCCGGCGGCTGAACGTCCGGCTCTTCCTCTCGTTCCGCGAGGAGCGGCCGAAGAAGCGGGTCGTCAACCGGGTCACGGGCGGCGTGGTGACCTTCGGCGCGACGGCACCACCGGTCGCCCTCTACGAGGGCCCCACGGGGCGACGGGCTCTGAAAGGTCGACTGGCGGCCGAGACCGGGCAAGGTCTCGCCGCAAGTCTTGATTTGCCTGCTCTTTCGGAAGAGCAGGACGACAGCTCGTTAGGAACTGTCAGTCGGGGCGAGAGGATTTGAACCTCCGACCTCACGATCCCGAACCGTGCGCTCTAGCCAAGCTGAGCTACGCCCCGATGGAGTTGCCTCGAACGATTGCATCTTAACCTAATGAGTAATCCTGTCAATTGCGTCCCGAGCCGGGACGTGTCGAAACGGGCGGAGCCAGGAGCGGTTGGGCTTCCAATGGGGTTTTCAACGAGGCGATGAAGAGATACCAATCAGCCTCTAGGGCCTCCATGTCCTCGCCGAAAGCGGAACGAAAGGCGGAATCGATGTGGTCGACCTTTGGGACGGGACGCAATTGCGGAGCCCGCAGGAGATCGACGAAGGTCAGGAATTGTTGCGGGTGTGCCTTTCGCAGGAAATAAACCAGGGCCCAGGCGGCCGCGTAGGAATCGCGCCGGTAACCGTGGCCGAAGCCGGTGTCACGGACGAGGGGGGCGAGGCGGGGGGGAGGCTGCAGGGCGCGCCAATCGGGGAGGCGGAGGTCGTGGGCTCGGCCGATGCCCGCCCATCGCCCGCCTCGAAGGACCTCGAATTGGGCGGCGAATCCCTCGTGAAGCCAGATCGGGAGATCGTCGTGGCGAGGCGCCAGGAGGCTGCTGGCCACGAGCTGGTGCACAATCTCGTGAGCCGCCGTGCCGAAATCGAGGGACCGACGTTCCATCTCCAGGAGCAACTCCTGGCGGTCGACATCGCGCGTGCTGCGATCGAGCCGTCGCCGGGCCTCGGCCTGATCGGGATACTGCGGAGGTGTCTCGCCCGATTGTAGGCGGAACCGGTCGACCTCGCCCCTCAGGCGCGACAGCTCCTGGCGACGCACGGCGATGGCCTTTCGTGCGGTCATTTGGCGCTCGGAACTGCGCGCGTCATAAGAGAAAACGGCTTCGAGGGTCGGGTGGTAATATCCTTGAGTCGTACGGAAGGCCGTCGCCTTCTCGCGGTCGAGAAAGGCGAGATAGTCGCTCCTCCGCGCGAACCAGGCCGTAGCCAGGCGATGACGGGGTGCGGGCAACTCGATCCCTTGAGCGGCCAAGAGGAGATAATAGCTCATCACCACGCGCCCCAGCAGGTCCACGCGCTCGTCGGCGTCGGCGCGACCATGTTGGTGGAGCAAGATGACGTGGTCGCCTCGAGACTCGTCCGCATGCCGTCCCATCGAGCGATGGATCGGACCCAGGTCGGGGTCGGGGAGGGGTCTACCCAATCGCTCGAGGGCGGCGACCATGCGGGCGCTGGGCGCATGGCGAGAATTCGAGGCGTGGGCCTCGCGGATCATCGCCACGGCCTGGGGAGTCAGGCCGTTCTCCAGGGCCCACCAGGCCGCGGCGAACCGCGACTCGGCCCCGCCGGCGAGCGCCGACTTTCGCCGGGGCTCCCATTCGTCCTCGGGCCAGTGTCCGGGTACGATCGTCCGGAAGTCGTCGCGAAGGAATTCGAGGATCCCGTCGGGGGTCTCCAGGAAGATTTTCTCTCCTTGCGCCTCGCCGTGGAGCTGGACGGCGCCCCCCTCGGCAAAGTAGAAGAGGTCGGCCCTTCCCGATCGCGGCCCAGATGCGACCGCCAGGCTACCCGCGACGCACCACGACAGGAAACCAATCTGCCAAGCTCGTCGCATACCCTACCCTCCCCGGGCGGGTGGATCTCGCCCACTGGAGCGTCGCCGGTCCGGACGCTTCCTCGGTCCCCCGGCGTCCGGAACCCCGGGAGCGGTCGCCGCTCAATCCCTTGCATCGACTCATCGCCTCTGGCACTTTACGGGGACGCTTGCCCGCGCGAGGTTCTGTGAAGGTTTGGTCTCCCCCATCTCGGATGGGCGACTCAATAATCATGAGGGAGCGAGGGCGCGGATCGGGCGGGCGAGTCATACATATCCGCCCGCGATCCCAGCGTCCGTCGCATCGAGGTTTCCGGCGATGATCCCCGCACCCCGAGGTGAGCGATGCCCGAGTCTGCCTTGCGCAATCCGCTGGCTCCCGGTGCGGGCCAGGGCCAATTCGCGCAACCTTGCACCCTGGTCATCTTCGGAGGAGGGGGCGACCTCACGCGGCGAAAGCTCCTGCCGGCCCTGTACAACCTGGCGATCGACGGGGTCTTGCCGACGAACTTCGCCGTGCTCGGCTTCGCCCTCAACGAGATGGACGACCAGACCTATCGCGCCTTCGCTCGCTCGGGGGTCGAGGAGTTCTCCCGGCGATCGATCGACGAGGGTCTCTGGCAGGATTTCGAGCGGTCCCTCTTCTACCTCCCCGGTTCGTTCGACGACCCGGCTTCGTTCGAGGCGCTGAAGAGGAAGCTCGATGACATCGAGCCGAAGTTCGGCATCCCCGGCAACCGCGTCTATTACCTGGCGATCCCCCCGGCCGTCATCGGCCTGTGCGTGGAGCGGCTCGACGCCGCGGGGTTGGTGCATCGGGACGGCGAAAGGCCTTTCAGCCGGATCATCGTCGAGAAGCCGATCGGACACGACCTGGCCAGCGCCCGCGCGGCCAACGGTGCGGTCTCCAAGGCCTTCGACGAGCGCCAGACCTTCCGGATCGACCATTACCTCGGCAAGGAGACGGTGCAGAGCCTGCTCGTGATGCGGTTCGGCAACTCGATCTTCGAGCCGCTCTGGAACCAGAAGTACGTCGACCACGTTCAGATTACGGTGGCCGAGGAAGAGGGGGTCGGCACCCGCGCGGGCTATTATGACAAGGCCGGCGCATTGCGCGACATGGTGCAGAACCACATCCTGCAACTCCTCTGCGTGACCGCGATGGAACCCCCCTGGTCGATGGGTGCGGACGTCGTCCGGGACCACAAGCTCGAGATCCTCCGCTGCCTCCGCCCGATCGTCGGCCCCGAGGTCGATCGCTCCGTCGTGCGCGCCCAGTATGGCCCCGGTTTCCACGACGGCGTGGACGTGCCGGGCTATCGTCGGGAGGAGGGGATCGGCCCCGGCTCGACGACCGAGACCTACGTGGCGATCAAGCTCTTCGTGGACAACTGGCGGTGGGCGGGCGTCCCGTTCTACATCCGGACGGGCAAACGCCTGCCCAAGCGAGCCAGCGAGATCGCCGTGCAGTTCAAGGCCGTCCCCGAGGTCCTCTTCAACCTCAATCCCGAGGTCCCGCTGGAGCCAAACGTCCTGGCGCTTCGCATCCAGCCCGACGAGGGGCTCTCGCTGAAGATCACCACCAAGCGGCCCGGCCCGCGGGTCAAGACGTGGCCGGTCCGGATGGATTTCCGCTACGACACGACGTATGGCGACCAGACCCCCGAGGCGTACGAACGCCTGCTCCTGGACGTCATGGCGGGCGATGCGTCGCTCTTCATGAGGCGCGACGCCGTCGAGGCGGCGTGGGCGTGGATCGATCCCATCCTCGACGCCTGGAAGGAGGACGGCAACCGTTGGCTCCCGGAGTACTCGGCGGGGACCTGGGGGCCGATCGAGGCCGACCGGCTCATCCACGAGTCGGGCCGCAAGTGGAGGACGCTATGACCTCCCCGGCATCGCAAGACCCTCGCGTCGTCTCCACCCCTCCCGAACCGGTCGACATCTCCGCGATCGAGCGCGCGCTGACGAAGCTCTGGAAGCCCCCCGAGGGCCATGCCGGGGATTCCCGGGCCCTGACCCGGGCCTGCATGTCGAACCTGATCATCCACGGCACGACGCGCGAGCAGGCCGGCCTCATCCCCGACGAGATCGACGTCCTCGTGCGCCAGCACCCCGCGCGTGTCTTGCTCCTCGTCGACGAGGATGATCGGGAGGGGACGGCCATCGAAGCCTTCGTCTCGGCGCGGTGCCACCTGGCGGGGAAACACAGCCAGGTCTGCTCGGAGCACGTCACGATCAACGCCTCGGGCGACGCCGTCCGGCGGCTCCCCTCGGTCGCGCGATCGCTCCTGATCGGCGACCTGCCCACCACGCTCTGGTGGGCCAGCGCCGAGGCCCCACCGCTCGGCGGGGAGCTCTTCCGCGAGCTGGCGGCCATGTCCGACCAGGTGATCTATTCCAGCCAGGCCTGGCCCGACCCGGCCGTGGGCACCCTGGCGATGGCCGACTGGGCCGGCGTGGTCGACCCGGAACAGCCGGACATCGCCGACCTCTCCTGGGGGCGCCTTAAGTCGTGGCGTCGGCTGATGAGTCAATCGCTCGACCCGGCCGTCCTCCCCGGCGCGCTCGGCGCGATCGACCGGGTCGACGTCGAGTATGGCCCCCTCGGCCTCCCCCAGGCGTGGCTGCTCGTCGGCTGGCTCTCTTCGCGCCTCGGTTGGCTCGCGACGGGATCGACCTCGAACAGGGGGCGAGATGCGACCTGGTCTTTCCACTCTCCCCGCGGTCCCGTCGACGTGCGGTTCCGGATGCTCGACGAGGTCCAGCCCGAGGTCCGGAGCGTCGCCGTCACGTGGAAGGGCGAAGTGGGGCCGGCGACGATGACCTTCGCCACGCTCGGGCCGGGACGGCTCGGCGCGACCGGCGCGGGCATCGACATCGAGCCCAGGGTCCTCGCCGCCCCCGTGCCGACCCGCGCGCTGCTGGTCGCCGCCGAGCTCAAGGAGCTCGACTTCGACCTCGCGTTCCGCGACGCGCTGCTCGTCGCAAGGGCCCTGGCGCAGGCTTCCATGCATTCGTGACGTCGGCGTGATCGGACGATTCGAGTCCGGGAGCCAGGTCGGAGGGTAGGGCGGCATGGCCGAGAACGAGCGGGAGCGGCTCCGAGAAATCGTCGACGATTCGACCGGCTGGCGGCGCTGGGGGCCCTACGTCAGCGACCGCGCCTGGGCCACCGTCCGCGAGGATTACAGCGAGGATGGCGACGCCTGGGACTTCCTGCCGCACGACCTGGCCCGCAGCAAGGCGTATCGCTGGGGAGAGGACGGCATCGCGGGCATCTGCGACCGATACCAGCTCCTCGTGTTCGCCCCCGCATTCTGGAACGGCCGCGACCCCATCCTCAAGGAGCGGCTCTTCGGCCTGACGAACGAGGAGGGGAACCACGGCGAGGACGTTAAAGAATGCTACTATTATCTAGATAACATACCTTCGCATGCCTACATGAAGTTTCTGTACAAGTACCCTCAGGCCGAGTTCCCCTACGCGCGATTGGTCGAGGAGAACGGCCGACGTTCGGCCGCCGAGCCGGAGTTCGAGCTCGTCGAGACGGGCGTCTTCGACGAGGACCGCTATTTCGACATCGCGGTCGAGTACGCCAAGGGCTCGCCGGAAGACCTGTTCATCCGGATCGAGGCTTTCAACCGCGGGCCCGAATCGGCACCGTTGCACATCGTGCCCCACCTCTGGTTTCGCAACACCTGGGCCTGGACACGCGAGAGGGGGCCGGAGCCTCAAATCGGCCTCGGGCCCTCGGGGGCGGGGTTCCTCTGCCTGGAGACCGAAGACTTCGAGGTCGCGTCCTCCAGCACGATCCCGATGGACTATCGGCTCGGGTCGAGGTTCCTGTACGCGACGACCGGCGGGGTGCCGCTGTTCACCGACAATGAGACGAACGAATCACGCGTGTTCGGGCCGGCACGCCGGGATCGCAAGCCCCACGTCAAAGATGCCTTCCACCGGCATCTCATCGACGGCGAAGCGTGCACGAACCCCGATCGAACGGGTACCAAGGCCGCGCTCCAGTATCGGTTCGATGCCGTGCCTGCGGGCGGCTCGGTGGTCGTCCGCTTGCGGTTGTCGACCGGAGCAGGGCTGGTCGAGCCGCTGGACGACGTGGATGCGATGATCGCGACGCGGAAGGCCGAGGCCGACGAGTTCTACGAGGCGTTGCATCCCCCCGGTCTGGGCGTCGACGGGCGCATGATCCAGCGTCAGGCGCTCGCCGGCCTCTTGTGGAACAAGCAGTCGTATCTCTTCGATGTCGCCCTCTGGCTCGACGGCGACAACCCCGACACGCCGCCGCCGGCATCGCGCAAGACGATCCGCAACGATCACTGGCGGCACCTGAATACGATGCGGGTGATGACCGTCCCCGACAAGTGGGAGTATCCGTGGTTCGCCGCCTGGGACCTGGCCTTCCAGTGCGTCGCGCTCGCCCTGGTCGACGCCGACTTCGCCAAGCGGCAGCTCTGGGTCCTGCTCTTCGACCAGTTCCTCCACCCCAACGGACAGATCCCGGCCTATGAGTGGGAGTTCTCGGATATCAATGCGCCGGTGCACGCCTGGGCGGTCTGGCGAGTGTACAACATGGACCGCATCCGCCAGGGGAAGGCCGACCGCGACTTCCTCGAGCGCTGCTTCCACAAGCTGCTGATCAACTTCACCTGGTGGATCAACAAGGTCGACCGCGCGGGGAACAACATCTTCGAGGGTGGGTTCCTCGGCATGGACAACATCACCGTCTTCGACCGGAGCGAGCGATGCCACGACGGCTCCCATCTCGAGCAATCCGACGCCACGGGGTGGATGGGGATGTTCTGCCTGAACCTGATGCGGATCGCGCTCGAGCTGGCCAAGGAGAACAGGGTCTACGAGTCGCTCGCGACCAAATTCCTCCAGCACTACGCGTATGTGGCGTCCGCCATGAAGCACATGGGCAACCGCGACTACCAGCTCTGGGACGACCACGACGGCTTCTTCTACGACGTCCTGGTGCATCCCGACGGGCGCTACCGCAAGTTCCGCGTCCGATCGATGGTCGGCCTGATCCCCCTCTTCGCCGTCGAGCGCCTGGAGGAGGCGTGGATCGAGCCCTTCAAGGACTTCCGGGCGAACCTGCACTGGTTCCTCAAGAATCGCTCGGAACAGGCCCGGAACGTCATCCACACCGTCGAGCGCGACGGCCAGGTGACGCACGTGCTGACGATCTTGAATGGGGAGCAAATGCGCCGGCTGACCGAGCGGCTGCTGGACCCGAACGAGTTCCTTTCGGAGTACGGGATCCGGAGCCTCTCGAAGGCGCATGAGGCCCTCCCCTTCGAATTCGACGGCCTGTTCGTGCGTTACGAGCCCGCCGAGTCGACGATCAAGATCAAGGGGGGGAACTCGAACTGGCGTGGGCCGATCTGGTTCCCGACGTGCTTCCTGCTGATCGAATCGCTCCGGAAACTGGGGACCGCCTTCGGCGAGTCGCGGAGTGTCTCGCCGCCGAGGACGGCCGACGCCCCGATGAGCTACCACCAGATGGCGCGCGAGATCGCCGGCCGCCTGATCCGCCTCTACGAGCGAGACGCCCACGGTCGACGCCCCGCGCACGGGGCCTCCCCGTTCCATGATGACCCGCACTGGCGAGACCTGGTCGTCTTTTACGAATATTTCGACGGCGACAACGGCGCCGGCCTGGGCGCCTCTCACCAGACCGGCTGGACGGCACTCGTGGCGTCGCTCATCGACGAATGGCAGCGATGACCCGGTGGCGTCGATGCCCATCCCGCCCCATCATCACCGCGCCTGGTCGATCGTGATGGCGATGAGGGCCTGATCCGCAACTGTCGCCGGCCACAGCATGGTCGCAATCCCTATCGCCACGATCGCCTCTCGATCGATGGTGGTCTGCTCGTCGCTTGCCCCGGCGATCGTGACGCAGCCGGGGGTCGGATTGCCCATGCGGCCGGCGACGATCCGGCCGTCGCGAGTCTCGACGATCAAGCTCTGATATTGCCTGAGAACGACTCGAGGAGTGACACCGATGGGCGTTGACCTTGGCGCATTATTTGCATTTCAATTTGGTATTGAGGAATAAGTGAGGCCCGTTGTATCGATTCAGGAATGCACCCCGTCGGCTGTATCGAAGGCCGACCTCTTCAGGTAGGAGATTCCAGCCATGCGTCATGTCATCGGAATGTTCGAGTCTCGTGCCGAGGCGGAAGATGCGATCGGTCAGCTACAATCGAGCGGCATCCGGACCGACTCGATCAGCGTGGCGATGAAAGACACCGCGGCTGCGGGGGAGTTGGCCGCGACGACCGGGGCGGACGATCTGAGCGGAGAAGGGACCTCTGCCGGCCTGATTTCAGGCGCCGCGGTGGGGACGCTCGTGGGCCTTGCCCTGGTCGGGAGTAACATCGTGCTACCCGGCGTGGGGACGTTCCTGATCGGCGGACCCCTTGCCGCCGCGCTGACGGGTGCGGGGATCGGGGCCGCGTCCGGAGGATTGATCGGCGCCTTGGTCGGCGCGGGCATCCCCGAAGATGAAGCCCAGCATTACTCGACCGGCATGGAGAAGGGGAATGTCGTGGTCGCCGTCGACGTGAGCGATCAGGAAGCGGGCGTCGTGCAGCGGATCTTCGACAACGCCGGTTCGCGGCGGACCCACTCCACTTGAAGCGAGAGAACTCCTCGGCCCTCTCAGGCATGAAAAACCGGCCGCGGCGAGTGGAAATTCCTCTCACCGCGGCCGTTTTTCATCAGTGACTGTTGAGCCGGCGGGCGATGATGCCGACTCCACGGCCCTCATTTCATTTCGATGGGTTCAAGCCTGGAGTTCCGTCTCGAAGCCGTGCTGCTTTCGATGCACCGGCCCATCGAATGCCTTCGAAGACTTGAACAACTCAAACCGACCATCGCCGGCCACCTTGAGGGTCCTGGCCTCGATCGCGCGTTTCTCGTCCTCGGCCATCGGCTGGAAATCGCGGACGATCTTGAGGTTCTGATCGAGGATTTTCTCCGAATCAATCCCCGAGACCAACGACGAGATCGGCAGCGACAGGACGTAGCGTAATGCGTCGGCGACCGGGATGCCGGCCTGGGTGACGATGCTGCCCGTACCCCCCAGGCTCTTCATGCCGAGGGCGCCGATCTGGCGCTTGTTCAACTCGGGGAGCACCTGCTTCTGGAAGCTCCGGTAGTGGGGGTCCATGACGTTCAGCGGCATCAAGACGGCGGCCCAATCGTAGGGCTTGCCGAGCATCTTGAGGTGAATCGAGGGGTCTTTGTGGCCGGTGAAGCCCAGGAAGCGGACCTTCCCCTCCTTCAGGGCCTTCAAGCCGGTGTGGATCGCGCCCTCCTCGGCGAAAATCCAGTCCGGATCGTTGTCGTAGACGATCTCGTGGAATTGCCAGAGGTCCAGTCGGTCGGTCTTGAGCCGACGCAGGCTGTCGTCCAGGTTGGACTGCGCCTCCTTGGCCGTGCGGCCGCAGACCTTGGTCATCAGGAAGGCTTTGTCGCGAAGACCTCCCTCGGCCAGGGCCTTGCCCATCCGCTCCTCGGCGAGTCCGTCGTGGTAGTCCCAGCAGTTGTCCATGAAGGTGATGCCTTCATGGACGGCACGCCGGATCAACTTGAGGCTCTCCGGCTCCGACAACTTCTTCGGATCGGTGCTGGCGTGGCCTCCCAGGCACATGAGGCTGACCATCTCGCCGGTCTTGCCGAGCGGTCGGAGGGGGATGCCCCCCTCGTTCTTCTTCGTGTCGTCGGCCATGGCGGCTCCGGCCAAGCCGGCGGTCGCCAGGCCGGCGGCGCCGGCCTGGAGAAATTCGCGACGGCTGGGGGTCTCGGGAGTCATTCTTGAAATTCCTCCTCACGTCCGATTCTGGGCAAACGATTGCTCGAAATTCCGCCCCTCACCGTTTCAAACCATCAAGGATTTTGGATCGGGCGGTCTGCATCCTGCGATTGCCCTCTGCGGCATGGATAAGTGGGTCGAAACACTCGGGCGAAGTCTGGTAACGAAGCAACTGGCGCGCCATCGCTTGGGCACGAGATTCGCTAAGTTTAACCCCTTTAACGCGGGCGTGCACCTCGTCGTGGAAGGGCGCGACGAGATGAATCACGCCCGCCTGTTGGTAGAAACTATCACTCTTCGAGTAAGGAGCCGTCCCCCATGGCCGAGACTGTTCGACCGAGTACCGTCGATATGATGCCCGTCCGTAGCCGGGTGAGTTGGGGTGCCATTGCCGCAGGAGCGATGGTCGCCGTCGCCGTCTATTTCTTGCTGACACTCCTGGGGATCGCGGTAGGGCTGGAGGTGTCCGCCAACCGTAACGACATCAATCTCGGGGCCGGCGCCGCCCTCTGGTCGATCTTGACCCTTCTGCTGGCGATGTTCCTGGGCGGCTGGGCCACCAGCCGATTGGCCGTCGGCGAGACGAAGCTCGAGGCCGTCCTCTACGGCGTCATCCTCTGGGGAGTCCTGTTCATCGGCATGTTCTGGCTGTTCGGCATCGGCGTCCGGATCGGCTTCGGCGCGATGATGGGGGTGGCTTCCGGGGCGACCGGCATGGCCACCGCGGATGGTGAAACCGGGGGAGCGTCGAACGCGGGCATGATGGAACAGCTCGCACAGCGATACAACTCGAATTTCAGCGACCCGAAATTCGTCGAAGACCTCAAGAAGATGGGCGTCGAGGAAGAGAGCGCCAGGAAGATTCAGACGGAAGTCAATCGTCGGGTCGATACCTTGCGCAACGATCCGGCCGCATTGCCCAGCGAGCTGAGTAGCGATCCCAAAGTCCAACAGGCCGGGGAAGATCTCAAGCGGGGGACGAAGACGGCCGTGTGGTACTCGCTGCTCGGGATCATCGTCTCGATGGCGACGGTCATCCTCGGCTCGCTCATCGGCTCGGGTGATATCCCCGTCCCCATCGCCATCATGGGCGTCCGCCGCGTCCCCACGCAGCGGCCCTGAACGCGACTCGCGATCCTCACGCGCGGCCGGGCCTTCGGGGCCCGCCGCGTCCTCGCCTTCGATCACTTCCATGTCTCGCCCCAACCCGATCGCTCCCTCACGCCGGAGTCCGGCCCGTGGCCAGCAAGCAGAAGTCGTTCTCGCTCGATCATCCCATCATTATCACGTTCCTGCTCTTCGCCATCATCGGATTCATGTCGCTCGCGTCGGAGGTCCTCAAGCCGCTGGCGCTGTCGGTGCTCTTGAGCTTCGCCCTCGCCCCGGTGGCGCGGTTCCTGGAGCGTCGCGGATTGCCCAGGGGCGCCGCCGTCTTCCTGACGGTCATCCTCTGCCTGGGGGCACTCGGCGGGGTCACTTACAAGGTCTACCAGCAGTTGACGACCTTGGCGGGCGAGCTGCCTAAGTATCAGGCCCAGATGGAACGTAAAGTCGAGCGATACCGATCCCAGGAGCAGAGCGCCTTTGAAAGGGCGTCCGAGGTGGTCAGCGACGTCGCCGAGAAGTTGCAGAAGTCTCCGCTCGAGACGAAAGATAAAATCCTGGATGTCAATGTCGTCTCGCAGCCTTCCTTCCAGCGACAACTGGAGGAGTCCGTCGGCCCCTACATCGAGTCCCTGGGCGTGGGCTCGTTCGTCTTGATCCTGGTCTTGTTCATGCTGATGAAACGAGAGGACGTGAGCGATCGGCTGATCCGCCTCTTCGGCCAGCGGCGGGTGAGCCTCACGACCAAGACCATGGAGGAGGTCGGCCAACGGATCAGTCGTTTCCTGGCAGTCTTGGTGATGTTGAACTCGACCTTCGGTCTGATCATTGGCCTCGGGCTCTGGGCCATCGGCGTGCCGTATGCGATCTTGTGGGGCTTCCTGGCCGGCTCATTGCGATTCATCCCGTACGTGGGGGCGGCGATCTCGTTCGTGCTGCCCCTGGTCTTCTCGATCGCGTTCTTCGAAGGCTGGCGGGAGCCGATCCTGGTCTTTGCCCTCTTCGCGGTCATCGAGACGGTGGCGAACAGCTTCCTCGAGCCGATCATCTACGGCAAGACGACCGGCGTCTCGGCACTCGGCCTGCTCGTGGCCGCGATGTTCTGGACCTGGCTCTGGGGGGGACTGGGACTGCTCCTCTCGACGCCGTTGACCGTCTGCCTGGCCGTCCTCGGCAAGTACGTCCCCGGATTGAGGTTCTTCGCCACGATGCTCGGCGAAGAGCCCGCCCTCGAACCCGACGTCCGGTTCTACCAGCGCCTCCTGGCGATGGATCAGGACGGGGCCACCACGATCATCGAAACGGCGATGAAGAAGCAGCATCGCGTCGAAATCTTCGAGCATTATCTGATCCCGACGCTCGCCCGGTGCGAACGCGACCGCATGGAAGATGACATCGACGAGCGCGAACAGGTCTTCATCTGGCGGGTCATCGGTGACCTGCTCGACGACCTGTCGGAAATGCCCGAGTTGACCCTGAGCAGCGTGGCCGAGTCGGCTTCCGTCGAGGCCGGCGAGGGCGCCGCGACGCCGTTCAAGATCGCCGGCGTGGCTGCGAACGACAACGCGGATTCGCTGATCCTGAGGATGCTCAAGATCAGCCTCGGGGTGGCTAAGGTGGACCTGCACATCCTGGCCAATGCCGAGACGCCGATGAAGCTGAACGAAGAGGTCGCCGCCTACGCTCCCGATATGGTCGTCCTGTCGCACGTCCCCCCGGGGGGGGCCACGACCGCGCGCTATCTCGTACGACGCCTCCGCGCCCGCTTCGCCGACCTTCCCGTCGTGGTCGGTCGCTGGCTCGAGGCGAGCGACACCACGGGTGAGGACGAACGCCTCACCGCCGTCGGAGCCACGAATGTCGTCTTCCGGCTGACCGATGCCCGCGACCTGATCCTCAAGCAGGTCACGCCCATGACCGCGACGGCCGCCCCCGCGACGACACCCGCGGACGTCGCCGCGACGGTGTAGGATCGTCCGAAAAAAACGCTGCAGGAGCCTGGCTACCCATGTCGACCACGGTCCGACAGTTCGTACTGGGCGCCGTCGCGATGCTGCTCGGCGTCGGGCCGGGCGTCACCGCTCGCGCCGAGGACCCGGTCGCGACGGGAGGATGGAAGCCGCTCTTCAACGGCAAGGACTTCTCCGGCTGGAAGCCCCGGAACCCCGCCTCCAAGAAGACCTGGGTTGTGTGCGACGACGTCCGGATCGATCCCACCAACCCCGCGCGGTTGATCCCGGTGGGGAAGGGGGGGGCGGCTGGGGCGGTCATGCTCTGCGGCGACGACGGCCGCGGATCCGACCTCATGACGGTCGAGCACCTCGACGACTACGAGCTGCACCTCGAGTTCAACGTGCCGAAAGGGAGCAACTCGGGGGTCTACAACCGCGGCCTCTTCGAGATTCAGGTCTTCGACAGCTACGGTGTCCCCAGGCTCGGCTTCCACGACTGCGGCTCCCTCTATGAAAGGGCCTACCCGAGGGAGAACTTCGCCAAGCCTCCGGGGCAATGGCAGTCCTTCGACATCACGATGAAGGGCAAGCGACTGAGCCTCTCGTGGAACGGACACCCCGTCTACCACGACATGGACATTCGTCGTGGAGAGACCGATCGCGCGGCCTTCGATCGGCTGATCCAGGCCAACGCGAGCCAGCCCCCCGAGCTCCGGGTAAAGCTCCGCGAGGAAGGGGGCAAGTACGTCGGCGAGTTCGGGGAAGGGGGGACGCGCGCCGGCCTCGAAGGCCCAGATCGGCCCGGCCCGATCCTGCTCCAGGGCGACCACGGTCCCGTCGCCTATCGCAACCTGCGCATCCGCCCGATCACGGAGTGATGAGCGACCTGGCCGACGACCCTGCGGCCTGGCGGCCCTGCCATCGGCCGAGTAGGATGGAAGGTCGTCCGACCTAAAAACCTCCCTCGACCAGGGCTCCCATCGTGACGAAGTCACTCCGCATAACTCTGGACTACGGTCGGACTGGGCTGTCCGTGGAGCTCCCGGCCGATCGCGTGGTGGGCCCGCTGGCGATCCGCGACGTCCCGCCGCTGGCCGACCCGGAGGGGGCGGTCGAGGAGATGTTGCGGGACCCGATCGGCACGCCCGCGCTCCTGGAACTGGCCCGGGGCCGTCGGGATGCCTGCATCCTCGTCTGCGACATCACGAGGCCGGTCCCGAACGCGACGATCCTCCGACCGACGCTCCGGGTGCTCCACGAGGCCGGCCTGGCCCGGGGGGACATCCTGATCCTGGTGGCCACCGGCTTGCACCGCCCGAGCACGGTCGAGGAACGGCTCGAGATGCTCGGCGAGGAGATTGTCCGCGACTACCGGGTGGAGGACCATTACGGGACTCGGCTGGAAGAGCACACCTTTCTGGGCACGACCCCCCGGGGGGTGCCGGCGTGGATCGACTCCCGTTATGTCTCCGCCGACTTGAAGATTGCGACGGGTCTGATCGAGCCCCATCTGATGGCGGGATATTCGGGGGGGCGCAAGCTGATCTGCCCGGGGATCGCCGCGCTGGAGACGGTCAAGCGGTGGCACGGGCCGGAGTTCCTGGAGCACCCGAAGGCCGACTGCGGCTTCCTGGAGGGGAACCCCGTCCACGAGGAGAACACACGGATCGCGCGGATGGCCGGGTGCGACTTCATCGTCAATGTCACGCTCGACAGCTCGCGACGGGTGACCTCCGTGGTGGCCGGCGACATGGAAGAGGCGTTCCTGCACGCGGTCCGGTTCGTCGAGGGGGTCGTGACCGCCCGCATCGATGGCCCCGTCGACGTGGTCGTCACGAGCTCGGCGGGCTACCCGCTCGACACCACGTTTTATCAGGCGATCAAGGGGTTGACCGGCTGCCTGCCGATCGTCAAGCAAGGGGGCACGATCATCCTGGCGGCGAGCCTCACGGAGGGGCTGGGTAGTCCCGAGTTCGCGAGCCTCTTCCGGGACAATCCGTCGCTCGAGGTCTTTATGGAGCGGATCCTCGGCAAGGATTACTTCGTGATGGACCAGTGGCAGCTCGAGGAGCTGGCCAAGGTCCGCCGCAAGGCTCGGGTCAAGATCGTCACCGATGGCCTCTCCGACGAGGTCCTCTCGTCGTGTTTCGTCGAGACTGCCCCCACCGTCGAGTCGGCCGTGGCCGACTCGCTCGCCGAGTACGGACCTGACGCCCGTGTGGCCGTGATCCCCAAAGGCCCGTATGTGCTCCCCGCCTTGATGCAATCGCGATAGAGCGGTCGGACGGCCCGACTCTCATCACCGGCGAAGCGGGCCTCCGTGCCCACTTCCTTGCGGTTGCAACTTTTTGACGCCTACTTCCCCCCATCCTGAACAGGGGTTGCGGCCGAGTCCTGGCGGGGCAATTGCTCCAACAAGTAGCTGAGCAACTGGTAGAAGTCCGGCTCGGCGATGCCCTCCGCCAGGTTGGCGGGCATCGGCGAGCTGGTCGACACCTTCCGATCCTCGACACTGTCCGCGGGGACCCGGACCTCCTTGCCCTGGGCGTCGGCCATCACCAGGACGGCGCCTTCCTCGCGGAGGAGTAGCCCCGAGATGAGTTGGCCGTCTTTGAGGGCGAGCTGGGTCGTGCGGAAGGCCTGGTCGACGTTGCGGTTGGGGTCGAGGATGTCCTCCAGCAGACGTTCGAGGCCACGGACCCCCACGCCGTCGAGCTGGGGGCCAATTTTGGCCCCTTTGGCGCCGATCTGGTGACAGGCTGCGCAATGCGTCTCGAACGCCTTCGCACCGGCTGCGGCGTCATGCCCGCTCGCGGCGTACCCGGCGCGTCGGGCCTCGAGGAGTTTGTTCAGGCGGACGTCGGCGGGTTGAAGGTCGCTCCGGAGCGAGGCAATCCGCTCGGAGACCTCGGGGAGCCCCGTCGCGACCAGACGGAGCTCGACGGCACGATCCTGGAGCAGCCGGGCCGACGCCTTGCCGGCGGCGACGGCGTCGAGCAAGGTCTTTGCGCCCTCCTTGGTGCCGGCCAGACCCGAGGCGATCGTGGTCTGCAACCTCCCGGGCGCACTGGAGAGGGCACCGAGCAGTTCGGCCTGCGCCTCCGGTCGGTTCAGGCGGGCGAGCCCGTTGGCCGCTTGCTCGCGGAGCGAGACGGCGACGGTCGCATCGCGAACCACCCCCGCCAGGAGCCCGATCGCCACGTCCGGAGCGACGCTCGCGAGGCTCACCATCGCCGCGGCCCGCTGTGCCTCGGGGGCCTGGCCCGACTTGACCGTCGCCTGCAATAATGCGAGGGCGCCTTTCAACCGGAAGAGTCCGGCCATCTCGATCCCCGCCAGGACGTCCCTTCCTCGGGGCGAGGCGGCGAGCTCACGGAACAGGTCGTCGGCGGCATCGGTGAGCTCGGCACTCGGCATCGCCCCACGCTCCTGGTTCCCTTGCAGGATCGCCTTGAGCAGCGCCAGGCGATCCGGCAGGCCTTTCCCCCCCCGGTCGCGGACGAGCGTCAGGAGAGGCACGTCGTCCGCCTTTGCCGCATGGCGCGCGATGAAACGGAGATAGCGGACGAGATGACCTTGGGGCTCCGCGAGGCGCTGGAGGTGTCCGAGCAGGTACGCGGCCGCCTCGGAGGTGGGGACGCCCGTGGCGACGTCGGCGATGTCGCGCGCGTCGCGCTCGCTCAAGGAGAGGTCCGCCAGCCGCGGCCAGGAGGTCGTCGGACGCAGCTGATCCCGCAAGGCCATGCGTGTCATGTGGACCAGGTGCGTGTCCTCGGCGGGGGACGATTGGCGCAGGTCGAGCAGAGGTCGGATGTGGGAGGCGTCGGGGTGGAGGCCCAATGCCTCGGCCGCCGCGCGACGCGCGAACGCGTCGCCGTCTTTCAGGCCGCCGAGGACGAGGTTGTGAAGTGGCCCTTCCAGGACGGATCGCTCGCCCAGGATGCGCATGGTATGGACTCGCACCTCGCGCGCGTCGTCACGAGCGGCGGCCACAAGGGTCGAGTCGTCGAGTTCCCCCCGGCGCTCGAGGACCCAGAGGGCGTGCACCTTCCTCGGAGGGCTGGAGTTGGTGGCGAGGAGTTCCTCGAGCGCAACGTTCAAGGCTCGGGAATCCTTCAATTCCGGCCTGTCGACCAGCTGGTTGGCGGCCAGGATGCGGACGGCCAGGTTGGGATGACTGAGGTTCTCGATCAGGTCGATCTCCGCGGCCCTCGCCAGGTCGATATGGGCCGGCCGATTCGACTTCGAGGCATCGGGTCCCCGGTAGACGATCCGCCAGATCCGCCCGCGCTCGCGGTCGCGACCGGGGTGTGTCAGGGGGACCTCATAGTGGCCGATGATCCGGTTGTAGAAGTCGGCGACGTACATCGCCCCGTCGGGGCCGAGCTCCAGGTCGACCGGGCGGAACCAGGGGTCGTCGCTCGTGAGGAAGTCGGGCAGCTCGATGGCCTTCGGCGTCGATCCGCGCCACTCGAGGCGATCGCGGTTGATCCGGTTCGTCACCACGTTGCCGATGAACAGGTTGTCGCGAAACGGGGCGGGGAATTGCTCGGCCGCATAGTAGACGATCCCCGAGATGGCGGTCGAGCCGTGGTCGTGGGTCAGCATGTGGGGCCCGAAGCCGAGCCCGTCGTCCGGCTTGCCGAAGCTGGGATACCAGGCCCCTCGGAGGAGCTGATAGAGCGGCCGGCTGTGGCAATCGCACGAGTAGACGTTGCCCAGCGGGTCGAAGGCCAGCCCGAACGGGTTGACCTGGCCGTGCGTGAAGTATTCGATGTGCGAGCCGTCGGGCCGCATCCGGTACGTGTTCCCCGATTGCATCGTGATCGGATTCTCGTCGGCCCCTTCCACCTCGGAGGTATTCGAGAAGCCGTGGCAGGCGTAGACCCAGCCGTCGAACCCCCAGGTGAAGTTGTCGGTCATCCCGTGGGTGTCTTTGAACCCGAACGAATGATAATAGACGTCGCGACGATCCGCGCGACCGTTCCCGTCCGTGTCGCCCATCCGGTGGATATTCGGGATGCTGTGGACGAGCGCCTCATCTCCGCTCGAGAGGGGCAGGACCCCGAT
>JAABUR0100002505.1_pt1 | contig 27895 bp, 40 predicted proteins | sample 5560091 | NCBI WGS metagenome assembly JAABUR01 (sample SAMN10711879, study PRJNA513375) | rock metagenome | isolation source: Antarctica rocks | place: Antarctica: Victoria Land, University Valley sud
ATGGGGGCGCGGGCTGAGCTGCGCCGCCGTCGACGGCGTCAGCGCCGACGCGCTGTGCTGGCAGCTCTGGCAGTGCTGCTGCTGGTGGCTCTGGTCGTCACCGCTCTGCTGGTACGACGCGGCGGGATGATCAGCACGCCGAAGGCACTGCCCGATCCAGGGCGAGCTGCCGGCCCGTCCGCGTCGATCGGCGTTCGTCGCAACGTGATGCGCGGCAACTGGTAGCGGCCGTCGTCGGTGATCGTGAGCCCCCCTCGGGCGTGAGAGGGTTGCGGCTTCGAACTCCCGAAGAGACGAGACCGAGTGCCTGCCTCCGAGCGCGCCGTCGAGCTCGGCCTGGCGGCTGCCCAGGCCGCTGCCGACAAGCTTGCCAGCGACATCCTGCTGCTCGACGTCAGCGAGCAGCTGGTCATCACCGACGTGTTCCTACTCGCCTCCGCGCCCAGCGACCGCCAGGTGATGGCCGTGGTCGATGAGATCGAGGCGCAGCTACGGGACCTCGACGCCAAGCCGGTCCGCCGTGAGGGCGCCGCCGAGGCGCGCTGGGTCCTGCTGGACTTCGCCGAGATCGTCGTGCACGTCCAGCATCAAGAGGAGCGCGTCTTCTACGCGCTCGAGCGGTTGTGGAAGGACTGCCCGGTCATCCCGTTCGTCGACGCCGACGTGGAGCGGGCCGCCGGGCGGCGGTCCTGAGCCCACGCCGCCTCGTCCTGCTCCGGCACGGACGCACCGCGCACAACGCGGACGGGATCATCCAGGGCCAGCTCGACGTGCCGCTCGATGACACCGGACGCGCGCAGGCGGCGGCGGTGGCCGACGTGCTGGCCCGCACGGCGCCGTACGCCCTCATCTCCAGCGATCTGCTCCGTGCCCGCGACACCGCGCAGCTGGTGGCCGACGCGGCGGACGTGCCGCTCGCGCTCGACGTGCGGCTGCGCGAGCTGGACCTCGGTCAGTGGCAGGGGTTGACCTCCGAGCAGGCGCGCGAGCTGTTTGCCGACGAGCACGCCGCGTGGCGGGCCGGGGTCGACGTCCGGCGTGGAGGCGGAGAGACGTACGCCGAGGCGGGTGCACGGGCGGCCGCGTGCGTGCTCTCGGTCGACCTGCCCCCGGGCCGCACGCTGGTGGCCGTGACCCACGGCGGCACCGCCCGCGCGGCCGTCGCAATCCTGCTCGAGCTGCCTTCGGAGCAGGCGTGGCGGCTCGCTGCGCTCGGCAACTGCTGCTGGTCGGTCCTCGTCGAGGCCGACCGCGGGTGGCGGCTCGAACGGCACGGCGCGGAGGTCGGGACACCCGTCGGCCGACCCGTCGGGGGGCACGACCTCGGCAGTCGGCCCGACCCCCGCAGCCTGTAGTGTCTGCAGTCGCACGACGCGGGGCTGTGGCGCAGCTGGTAGCGCACCACACTGGCAGTGTGGGGGTCAGGGGTTCGAGTCCCCTCAGCTCCACCCGAAAGTGCAGGTCAGGGCCTTGATCACCGATCATGGCCCTGATCGCTCTCCGCTGTGACCGCAATACGACCGCAGGATTTCCTAGGCTGGGCCGGTCGTGGGGGCCGCTCGGAGGGGGAGCATAGGGTCCGACGCGAGCACTCATTGCGCCGCACGACGCCGACCGACGTGGAGGTACAACATGGCGGGAACCGGTGAGACGTACGCCCGCAGCGATGGCAAGTTCGCGTTCCGACTGAAGGCTGGCAACGGCGAGATCGTCGCCACGGACGGTAACCAGGGCTACGAAGCTCGCGCCAGCGTCAAGTCGACGCTGACCATTTCAGTAGCCCAGGGGGGCCACACATCGCCCTCGGGTCCGTGCGTGCCACGGCGAGCCAGACCATCGGGGTCCCGCACCTAATCGAGCTGCTTCGAGCTGTACCGGCGGATGCGCTCCCGAGCGCTACCGCGAGGCGGTCGTCGACGACACCTATGACCATGACCAGGCTTGAAATCAAACATCTAGTGTCCCGGTAGTGATGTAGCTTGAATATGGCCTGGTTTCCTGGGATGATTGGTCATGTCGTTGACTTCTGCTGTGGAAGTGCCGTCCGGTGACCGTGAGGTGCTTGCCGGCTGGCTGAGGTCGCCGTCGATCCGGGCCGGGTTGGCGCAGCGGGCGCGGATCGTGCTGCTGGCGGCGGACGGGATCGGGACCGGTGAGATTGCCTCGCGGGTCGGGACGAGCAAGCAGACGGTGATCAGCTGGAAGAACAGGTATCGCGCTGAGGGCGTGGGCGGGTTGGACGATCGGCCCAAGCCGGGCCGCCCGCAGGTCCTCGATGAGGCGCAGATCGTGGTGGCGACGCTGGAGGTGCCGCCCGGCCGGCTGGGCGTCACGCACTGGTCGAGCCGGCTGCTCGCGGCCGAACTCGGCCTATCGCACGTGACGATCATCAAGGTGTGGAAGAAGTGGAACCTGCAGCCGTGGCGGTCCGAGACATTCAAGTTCTCCACCGACCCTGAGCTCGACGCGAAGGTGCGTGACGTCGTCGGGCTCTACCTCAACCCGCCGGAGAAGGCGGTTGTGGTGTGTGTGGATGAGAAGACCCAGATCCAGGCGCTGGACCGGACCGCACCGATCCTGCCGCTACCCCCGGGCCTGCCCGAGAAGCAGACCCACGACTACAAGCGCAACGGCACGACCAGCCTGTTCGCCGCGCTCGAGGTCGCCACCGGCAAAGTCACCGACCGCTGCTACGACCGGCACACCAACGTGGAGTTCCTGGACTTCCTCAAACTCGTCGCCCGCACCTACCCCCGCCGGCAGCTGCACGTCGTCTGCGACAACTACGCCACCCACAAGCACCCGAACGTGACCGCCTGGCTGGCCAAGCACCCCCACGTGCAGTTGCACTTCACTCCGACCAGCAGCAGCTGGCTGAACATGGTCGAGATCTTCTTCGGAATCATCACCAAGCAGGCCATCAGACGCGGAACCTTCGACTCCGTCCGGGACCTCAAGGACGCGATCCGCACCTACATCGACGGCTGGAACCACCGCTGCCACCCCTTCACCTGGACCAAAGACGCTGACACCATCCTGGCAAGCGTCAAGCGCCCAACTACTTCGCTACCGAGGCACTAGGTCGACAAGATAGACGGACGCAGGGCCGATGCGTTGATTCGCGAGCGGCACCTCAGCCTCGTGTTGGCGCCAACTGTGCCTACAACTGACTGAGGCGATGCGCCTGGCGACGGCGGCGCTGATGACTCGCCGGTTGCTCGGGGATGGTCCAGGTTGAAGGCAGGTCGCATGTGCCAGAAGTCGCGGCAGCTCATGTCCGTGCTATCCCTCCGCGATCTTCACGGACCAGCTGGTCAGGCTCAGCATGCCAGCTGAAGCGATCGGCCTCGACGCCCTCCTGACCGTTGAGGAGGTGGCCCAAGCCCTGCGTGTCAGCGCACAGTTCGTGTATCGCCACGCGAGCGACGGGGACCTTCCCTCGGTGAGCCTTGGCAAGGCGGTCCGGGTCAGGTTGAGCGTGGTCCAGGCGGTGATCGATGGGGAGCTTGTTCTGGGACGCCCGCGTCGTTCCGGTCTCAGAAAATCTGGCCGCCTTGGAGCTCCCTAGGGCGGCTGCGTTTGGCGACGTCAGTGTGGCTCGTATCGCTGGCGTGCCGCGCGTAGCGCGGCCTGGGCGCGCTGGTCGGAGTCAGGAAGCGCTGCGCTGTAGCGGCGGGTGGTGTCGATCCGCACGTGGCCTGCTCTGGCCATGATGGTGGGGAGGTCGGCACCCCCGGCGTGCATCCAGCTGATGTTGCTGGCCCGGAGGTCGTACGGCCGGATTCCGGTGAGGCCGACGGTTGTGAGCGCTGCGTGCCAGGCCTTGTTGTAGACCGAGCGGGAGATGTGATGGCCGTCCTGGCTGAGGAACAGAAACCCCTCTTGGCCGATGCCGCGAGCCTCGATGAGCTCCTGCAGCAGGGTGACGACGTGTTCGCCGAGTCCCAGGGTCCGTGGGTGGGCCGTCTTGGGGTAGTCCTTGACCGCGAAGGGGCTGCTGGTGCCGGTGATCTTCTTGCCCGGTTCGGTGATGACGCGCCGGACCGTGAGGGTGCTGACGTGATCTTGGTGCTCGCGCCCACTTGCGTCTGGCTCGGGTGGGAAGGTGATGTCGCGTGGTTGGAGCCCGAGGATCTCGCCCCACCGCAGACCGGTGTCTGACACGAGCAGGGGGATGGGTCGGAACCAGGGGTCCATGGCCGCGATGACGGTGTCGCTCTGGACCGGGGTGAGGATGGTGACCTGGCGGCGGGGGATGGTGTCGAGGTCGACGCCGGCGCAGGGGTTGTGGTCGAGGTAGCCGTCGCGGACGGCGCTGGCACCGTTCTTGGCGGCCAAGATCGTTTGCAGGAGCTTGTAGCACTGCGCGACGTAGTACGGCTTGAGCCCGTGTTGGGCCTTCAGGTCCGTCAGCCAGCTCTGCACGTCGGACCGGACGATGTTGATCAGGAGTTCGTCGCCGAACCGGGGGAGCAGGTAGAGCCGCAGCATCTGGTCGTAAGTGGCGCGGGTGTTGAGCTCAAGGTGCCGGTTGCGCCACCACTTGTTCTCGACATACCAGCGCAGGGTCGGCTGATCCAGGACGACGACGGGAACGTCGGGGTCGATCCAGGTGCCTTTGGCGATGAGGGTGTCTTGCTCGTCGGCGGCGGCGAGTGCATCCTTGACGCGGGTGAACGTCCCGGCGCTGCGGGTCGCTCCGCTGGGGTCGCGGTAGTAACCGGTGTGCCGGACCTTGCCCGCGCTGGTGGTCCGGGTCCGCTTCCAACTCACCGTGGGTCCTCCGCTCGGGATGGTGTGACCGCAGTACGACCGCAGAACTGACATCAACACGGGCCACTGGAGAGAATCAGGAGACTGGAGAGAATGACCCTGAAACCGTGAAACCGCAGGTCAGAAGGTATGACTAGGCACCTGACCTGCGCAAACACCGGTTGTGGATACCCGCGCTCGCACGTCCCTGGCAGTGTGGGGGTCAGGGGTTCGAGTCCCCTCAGCTCCACCCCGAAAGTGCAGGTCAGGGCCATGATCACCGATCAGGGCCCTGACTGCTGTTCGGCCCCGTCCGCAATGCGTCCGCAGCGCGGAACGCAGGCCAGCCGTGACGACCGCTCGATCCCGGGGCTGCCGGACCTCAGATTTAGGGTCCTTGACGTGTGCAGAGAGCGCCCCGAGGGGCAAGGCGTCTCGCGCCGAAGTGCAGCCCGTACCCTGCAGATGCGGAGCCAGGCGGGGATCGTGCCGCAGTCGTCGCCCTCCTGCGGGTTCGGCCGGACAAGCTGACCTGGCCTGAGATCACCACTGAGGAGGTCGAGGTCGGCAGCGCGGTGGCCGTCTGGGAGGGCACGCTGCTCGGCGGCACGGACGAGGGGGTTCTCGTTCAGGCTGCCGCCGACCTCGAGCTGCGGGAGAGCCAGGGGCACGGGGTCCTTACGATCCTCGAAAGAGGCCGTCCTGGATACGCTCTACCGGGACGACGGGATGAAGCTCTGGGTCGCCGAGGGGGGCGGATGTTCAGCGCTAAAGCGTCTGGAGTCGGTGCCCGGTACCGCCTTCGCCGGCATCTGGGGCGGGGTTACCGCGCACTGACGGTCGCCTGGGCCAAGTCGGCACTCCGGATGGGCCAACGCTGATTCACAGCGACTCGACCGAGTTCTGCCCGCCCGATTCTTGAACGCTCCAGCCTGGTCGCGGCCTCCACGACGACTCCCTACGTCTGGCAGCGCAAGGTCTAGGGCCACCCGCCCAGGCGAACCGCGCAAGCCACCTCCTACATCGCCCGGCCCGTCAGGCCTCTTGCTTGGTTCCGTACCGCTGGCGCGCGGCCTCTCCTGAGGTTCCGATGAGTGACCCGATGGAGCGCCAGGAGTACCCCTCGTGGCGCGCCTGGCTCACGGCCTGCTGCAGCAGTCCTTCGGCCTTCGCGCGCTCCATCACGGCGCGCCGCAAGGCGGCGAAAGCGTCCGGCGGGCGTGCGTCGCTCGGCCGAGGTTCATAATCCTCAAACCGCTTCGCGAGCTCGTCACCGTGATCGACAATGTCCTGCACCGTGCGCGGCATGATCATCACCTCAGGAACTTCTGGCGGGCTGGCATGGCGTGGACGATGACCAGAGCGGTATCGCCCTCGACGACCCCGACCTCCAGGAGTCGCCCAGCAGTATCGGCACCCACGAGCATCGTGAAGCCGTCATCGAGGTCGAAGACGCGAAGCGGGTGGGCGAGAGCGTGCAGGTCTCTTGGTCATCGATTCCGTGCTTGCGGGCGCTGGGCGCGACGTACGCGCCCTCGCCTACCTCGCCAAGTTACCTTGCCGAGCCTGAAGAGGAAACAGGGGATTTACGACGATCAGCGGCGGGCCTGGTCAGCACGACATCTGGACGACAGGGGCAAGCCTCGCGCAGTACCGGTAGACGATCGGCTAGCGGGACGGTCCCACGCGGCGTCATCGAGGTCAGCCGAGGCGTGCCGTGGGGATGATGAGGACGTGGTGGCGGCGGACGACCTCGGGCTGGTTCGGCGGCTGGGCGTGCTCGTCGAGTCGGTCCACGCCGTCGTTTACTTCGCGCCGGAGGCCCTGGCCGCCTACGCCGAGCTGGGTCTGCGGGGGTACTGGCGGGGCTACTTCGCCAGCCGAGCCGCGCCCTTGGGCGCCGCCGGGCCGGAACTCGTCACCGCGCTGTTCGGTGGCTTTGCGCCCACCATGGTCAGCCGGGCCGTCCCGCAGGTGTGGTCGGTGGCTTCCCCGCCGCAGGTGCAGGCGGCACGGGCGGCCGGGGCGACGGCGGCGCTGCGTCGGCTGCTTGGTGAACACCGGCTGCCAGCCGTGGCGGCGGCCGCGGAGCTGACGGGCCGGTGCGTGCGGGCCCTGCCCCTTCCGGGCCGGCCGATGGCGGCCGCGCAGGCCGCGCTGCTCCGCCCAGACGACCCGCTGGCCGCGCTCTGGCACGACTGCACAGTGCTGCGCGAGCACCGTGGCGACGGGCACCTGGCCTCAGTCACCGTCGCCGGGTTGGTCTGGCCGGAGCCGCACCTGCTGCAGGGTGATCGGGTCGACGCGCAGCAGCAGCAGCACCGGGGCTGGGACGACCAGACCCGGCGGGCCGCTGCGGAGCGCGTGCACGGCAGAGACATGTGCGAGGTCGAGGTGGTGACGGACCGGCTGGCCGCTCCTGCGTACAGCGCCCTGGATCGGGCTGAGGGCGTCGAGCTCGGCCAGATCCTCGAGCCCTTGGCGCTGGCCGCCAGCAGCCAGTGGCCGTACCCGAACGCCATGGGGCTGCCCCGGCCGGTCGCTGGACCCGACGCGTTGATGCGACACCGGCCGGGCACGAGCGGCTGACCAGCTGCGGTCACGACCTGACACCCCACGGCGTTGTTTGCCGACCGGGCCCGACCCAGCCGTGACCGGTCCACGGAAGCCAGTCCGGCTGGGAGCGCCACCGGTAGACGTCCTGCGGGATGAGGCGAGCCCGAGCGGACGCTGCCTCACTGCTGCCCATCCAGCCCTCAGCTACCGACCTGGGCCGCGGTGCTTTCATTGGCGCATGTCTGAGGCTGAGGTGGCGGATTGTAACCGGGAGTACTGGGAGACCCTGGCAACTCACCGACGCGGTGAACCCGTCGAAGCATTCCGGGCGGGCGCGGCGGTCCTAAGCCCAGAAGAGCTTGCTGCGATGGGTGACGTGGCTGGCAAGCGCACACTTCAAGTCGCTGCCTCTGTCGGCGACGAGTCTCTGGCGCTCGCGCTGCTCGGCGCTCATCCCACGGCCGTTGATATCGCAGCCGCCCACATCCAGACGGGCAGAGACAAAGCGCGCGAGCTCGGCGTACAGGTGGACTACCGCATCGGCGACATGAGCGCACTTGTCGGGGAACTACGGAACTTCGACGTCATCTACATCTCCTGGGGTGGACTCTGCTGGGTCCCCGATCTCAGTTCGTGGGTCTCGGACATGGCTGACCGCCTCGTGCCCGGCGGACGGCTCGTGATTGCCGAGCATCACCCGCTGTGGGAGGTGCTCTCGGTCGCCGGTGCCGACTGCCTCGCCGTCACAGCGAGTTACTTCGACCAGCGGTGGCGGGGGCCTAGAGATCCTGAGAAGGAGCCCGAGGTCGTTAGGGCTCAGCGTCTGGAAGCGCCAGACCACACGTCATTCATCTGGAACATCGGACAGGTCGCAACGGCGATGATCCGAGCCGGCCTCTCCATCACCACGCTTGAGGAGTATGCCGATGCGGAGATGTATCCGGGCCTTGAGGCGAGTCGCCACCTACCCGCCACTTACATCGCCGCTGGAGTACGACGCATCAGAGCCTGAAGCCGCCCGCATGGCGAACCTCATCCGGGGCGCCTCGGGTGGTCGCCGGCGCTTGCGGCACAGCGTCCTGGCAGGAGATCCACTGCGGGGACACCGGCGCCGGAGCCACCGGGACCCCGCGACGTTGCCGCGGCGGATTCGCCTTCTCAGACTCGTGACGGGTGCAAGTCAAAGGCGTCGGGCGAGGGACAACTCCACCGTGGCGTCGATGTCGACATTGTCTGGAAGAACCGCCTCGATCCGGCGAAAGGCCTCGGCGCGCGCCTCAGGACTGAGCATCAGGTAGGCCGAAACGGTGGCGAGTCGTCCCACGACGTCGGCGGACGTCGTCGTCACAACTCGGGCCAGCTCGCGTCGCGCGGTGTCGATGAGGCCGCCTGCGGTAGTCATCTCCTCGATCGACCATGGGTGGATGACGGTCGGGTCGTCGTCCGGAAGCACCTGCTTCTCGATCTCGTGTACCGCCGCGGCGAGGACCGGGTCCGCCAGCTCGGCCGGGCTGCCGAACAGCGCGAGCACACCTCCGGGGACGAGCAACGCAACGGCGCGCGCCCACCGGGTCGCCGGGTCGGTCCAGTGCCAAGCCGCCGCAGCGAAGACCAAGTCGAAGCGGTCAACGGTCTCGAACTGCTCGAACGTGGTCACCACCGCCGCCGCCGGCATCCCGCGGGTTGTTCTCCGGAGCACGTGTGCCATCTCGGCGTCGGGTTCGAGCGCGGTCACGTGGATGCCCCGCGCGGCGAATAGACGTGTCGCCTTTCCGGTACCGGCGCCAACCTCGAGCGCGGAGCGCAGCGGCCGTCCTGCGTATTGCTGCACCGCGTCCACGACCTCATCGGGGTAGTCGAGCCGGTAGCGCTCGTACTTATCCGCGATCGACCCGAACGACAGCCCACGGACAACCCCGGAGGTTCGCTCACCGGGCGGGACGGGCACGTCCCATATATATCAACAGGCCGAGGATTTCACTCAGGCAACGCACCCTGCAGCCGTCCGGTGACGTTCACCGCGGCACCATTGGCTCCCGCATGGGGAACGCTATGCGGAACGTCAGACGCTTCCGAGTGTGGCCAAACAAGCGGCAACGATCGCAGCCTAATGAGAAGCCTCCAAGGTTGCAGGGGAAGCCCAATTCGTGCGGAGCCTCCCATCGTGCGGCGACATCCGTCGAACAGCACAGATCAGGCGAGGGCGGCTACCGCTTTGGCGTGCGACATCGCTCGCACCAGATCGACGATCTCGGGCGGAGCCTTTGAAGGGGCGCCGGAGTCAAATGGAGGCTGCGGGTCGTATTCGATGGCGAGCTGAATTGCCTGTGCAATCTCCGGGCCGTTCATGTCAGCCACGAGGGTCAGCGCGAGGTCAATGCCAGCCGAGACCCCAGCCGCCGTCCACACTTTGCCTTGTTGCACCACGCGTCGTTCCGTGGGCGAGGCGCCGTAGCTGGCAAGCTCGTCGTAGGTGCACCAGTGGGTGGTCGCCTCGAGCCCGTCGAGGATGCCGGCCGCGCCGAGCAGCAAGGCGCCCGTACATACCGACGTCGTGTAGGTCGCGTGCGGGTGCGCGTTGGAGATCCAGTCGATAATGGGGTCGCGGTCCCGCGCGAGGCGCCTGGTGATCATGCCGCCGGGCACCACGACCATGTCGGGCGTTGCAATCTCGTCGAACGTGTGACTGATGTCGAGATGGAGGAGCCCGTTGTCATCGACGAGGTCTCCCTTCTGGGCCGCGCACAGTACGACCTCAGCATCGGGAACGAGGGTAAGCACTTGGTAGGGACCGATGGCGTCGAGGGCGGTGAAGCCGGATAGAGGCCGATGGCGATCTGCATGGTCGGTCGTTTCTCCTTTTGGGTTATGAGGCGCTGCGAGCGAAGTGGCGTCGATATTGATCGGGAGTCGTTCCTAGGCGGCGGATGACGGCTCGGTGCAGGGTCTCGGGATGCTTGAGCCCCACGCGTGTGGCGACCGCGGCAACGGTGAGGTCAGTTCTCTCCAGCAGCCGGCGTGCTGCCTCAACTCGAAGTTGTTCGACATGTGCGGCCGGCGTCGTCCCCGTCTCCGCGCGGAATGTTCGAGCAAAGCTGCGCTCGCTCATGCCGGCGCGCTTGGCGAGACGTGCCACGGTGACGTCCTCCGTGAGGTGGTCGGGAAGCCACAGCTGCACGTCCCGTATTGCCGGCGTGACCGCGGGCTCGGCGAGTAGCTGCGCGCTGAACTGTGCCTGGCCTCCGGGCCGGCGGGTGAAGACCACCAGCCAGCCGGCGACCTGGTGGGCGAGCTGGGCTCCGTGGTCCTCCTCGACGAGCGCCAGAGCTAGGTCAATGCCTGCGGTGACCCCCGCCGAGGTCCAGCGATCGCGGTCGTGCACGTAGATCCGGTCAGCGAGAACCTCGACGGTCGGGTGTGACGCGGCCAATTCGTCGCACGCTGCCCAGTGTGTCGTCGCGCGGTGATGGTCGAGCAATCCGGCAGCGGCGAGCACCAGCGCACCAGTGCACACCGACGTGATCCGTCGAGAGCGGGCGGAAAGAGCAGCGACACCGTTGAGGAAGGCCGGATCTTGCGCGCATCGGCGCGAACCGAGTCCGCCGAGCACCACAAGCGTGTCGATCGGAGCTTCCGCGTTCGCCAGCGCCGTGATTGACGTGCTGGGGCCAACCAGGACGCCGCTCGATGAGCCAACGCTTCGACCGTTCGAGGTGACGATGGTGCGTTGATAGAGCGCCTCACCGGCTAGGCGGTTCGCCGTCTCGAAGACCTCGACGGGCCCGGCGAGGTCGAGCAACTGGAAGCCGTCGTAGGCCACCACCACCACCGACCGGCTTGCGTGCATGGTCCCTACATTGCACCGCGCATGGTCTGGCGGCAATGACAAGATCTTGACGAATCCCGCCAACCTGAAGGCCGGACATACCCGAACCGTGGTGTCAACGTGGAGGCTCGGACTATGAGGAGTAGTCATGCCAGAGAAGCGACCACAAAGGGTCAACTCTGCTACATCTGACCTGTCAGCGCGTACTCACGGAATGGCTCGCGATCCGGGTTGCATGCCTACGCGATCCAAAGTCACACCCGCCTGGCCAATGGGCCGCACAAGGATCGTTGGCCGGGACGCGATCTACTTCTGCGGGCCGCCGAAGAGCACATCAGCGTTTCCGAAGCGATCCGCCGCGCCGCACGCCAGTACCTTCAGGCCAGCTGATCGACAAGCCGGCACATCACCGCGGTCTGCGCCCAGCTACTCGGCTCGTATCCGTAGCGGGATCGGCTTGCCGCGCGACTCAGAGTCGCGCGCCGGCACCGATGACCCTCACGTCTAGGGGAGTGGTCGGTACAGCACGTGCAGTCCTACCCGGCCCTTCGTGGGGGAGTTGAAGGCACCCGGAACGGTGCCGATCATGACGACGCCCAGGTCGGCGTACAGCTTCTCGGCGGCGAGATTACCTTCGACGACGCGTTGAATTGCATCCCGGCGAAGCCGCTATCCACTGCCCAGGACAGCGCGGCTTCGACGAGTCCACGCCCCACGCCCTGGCCTCGCGCTGCCCGACCAACCATAAAACTGCCGCTGGCGATGTGCCTGCCCGGACCGGGTCGGTTCGCGTACATGTTCGCGGTGCCCAGGATCTGACCGTTGGAGTCAGCCACCAGCGTGCGTCCCGGCGGGCTGATGACCCACATGGACCGGGCTTCGTCCTCGGTCATGGCGGGGTCGTACGGGAAGGTTTCCGGCTCGACGATGATGTCGCGCAGGATCGGCCAGATCTGGGCCCAGTCCGGGTCGTCGAACGCTCTAATCTGCAGCACCCGCGGATCCAAGCAGGTCGCTCTTGCCGAGCCCTCCCATGTTCGTTCAGATGACGATGCTTTACGGACAAGATCCAGGGTGCTGCTGCGTTGTTGCCGCGACCTACGGCGGCGCGGCACCTCGGGGGGCCTGTCGGATGCATGCCCCGCGAGCGGGTCGCGGCGATCCAGCGCCGGCGGCGTGCTCCGTACCGGCGCCAGCTCGCCGGGGACGGGGTGGGCAGCCACGACGCGTAGGGCCGCAACCGACCCTGTCGCTGCTCAGCCGGGTGCGAGGAAGGGCCAAACGGCGAACACGAGCGACTCCTCGTAGGCCAGGGCCGCGTCGACCGCGACCCGCGCCGGCGGCCCGGCCAGCTCGATGCTCACCATCCCGTGCGCGACCGCCCACAGGTGTAGCGCGGTCCGCTCGGCGTCATTGCCTATGAGCTCGCCGGCCGCCTGGCACCGCGCGACGGCGCGAACTAGCGGCGCGAACGTGGCGTCGGCGACGGCGCGCGCGTGCGGGTCGGGCTCGAACTCGGGGCCGGCGTCGCTGAACATGAGCGCGTAAACCCGCGGGGACCCCAGCGCGGCCGCCCGGTAGGCACGGCCGAGGGCGGCCAGGTCCTCGACTGGGTCCTCGTGCTGATCGAGCTCTGCCTCGAGCGCCGCGCCCAGCCGCGCGAAGCCCTGCTCGTACACAGCTGCGAGCAGACCGTGCTTGTCACCGAACAGCGTGTACACCGCCATGGTCGAGGTTCCGGCGCGGGTGGCGAGTTGCCGCAGCGTCAGTGCCGCGACGCCCTCCCCGTCGAGCAGCTGCGCGGCGAGCTCAGTCAGCCGGGCACGCACGTCGGGGGTGAGCGTCTTGACGGCCGGCATGCAGGCAACTATAACCGCGTCATGCATAACACCGTACTTGCTTCGGTGCCGGCGGTGACGCGGCACGTCTGGACCCCGCTGGTTGCCGGGCACGCGCTCTCGGCGACGACCGCGATCGCGCTCGGCGCGCTGGTGCTGCTGCGACGCCGTCGCGGCGACCGGATGCACCGTCGGTTGGGGGCGGCGTGGGCGGCGGCGATGTACGCGACCGTCCTCACCTCGTTCGGCCCGCGGATGGTCACGCCCGGCCGGTTCAGCTGGCTGCATATCCTGTCTGCCTGGACGGCGGTCAGCGTCACGACGGCGCTGTGGGCGGCGCGCACCGGACGTCGCCGCCTACACGCGGCGCACATGGTCGGCTCGTTCACCGGCCTGGTCAGCGCCGGTCTGGCGGCCGCACTCGTGCCCGGGCGGCTGGTGCCCGAGCTCGTGCTGTCCCGTCCCGCCGCCGCGGCCGCCGCGCTCGCCGCCGTCGTCGGGCTGACCGGGCTCCTCACCGCCGTCGCGAGCCTGCCCCGCCGCCGCGCGCAACCGGGCGCGGGAGCACCCGTTGTCCCAGCCACGCGTGGTGTGCCGCAGCAGGTGCCGGACGTCGTCAGCCTGTGAGCTGGTCACCAGGTTCACCGTGACGCCCAGGATCACCGCACCGAACATCAAGCTCAGCAGCGCGTGCGGCAGCACGGCCGGCCGCATGCGGGTCGAGGTGAGGTCTGCCTCGCTCTCGGCGAAGGTCACTCCAATCGTGAACGCGACGTAGACGAAGCCGCCGTACCGCGCCGTCCCGGCGATTGATGCGGCTGCCGACGTAGACGCGGTAGTACAGATCGGCATAGCGCAGCGCCGTCCCGTTGAGCTTTCCCCTCTGCGGGACGCCGCGCCGCGCTCCGCGGCAATTCCGGACGTCCGGCACACGCGAGGCGGGGTCCGTGCCGTGTGGGCTGGTCAGCGCCCGGCGGGCGTGCAGATGCAGGAACGATTACCGTCGTCGTCCTCGACCACCCAGTACGCCGGCGCCGCGCGGTCGCTGACGAGGCGGCCGCCGGCGTCCAGGACAGCCTGCAGGCGACGTTCGCCCTCGTCGTGGGGTACCCACACGTCAAAGTGCCAGCGCTGCTCGAAGGACTGCTCCGGGAGGGCGAACTCCTCGTCGACCTCATTCCGGTCCTGCCACCACACCGTGGGTGTCTGGCCGCTGGAGTCGACCGGCTCGCCCTGGTCGACCTTGCCGCCGAGCAACGCTGCGTAGAACGGGGCGAGCCGGGGTCCGAGTGGGGTATCGAGTCCGAGTTCAAGCTGGGTGAGACCCGAGACGTCGGAATCGATTCCTCGTTCCGCCGCGAGCCTGCTGATCTGTCGCGCCAGGTCGAGGTCGCGGCTGGTGATGCCGCGCACGTCGTGGCTGTCGAGCGTGACAATCACGTCTGCCCAAGTGAGCAGGATGTCGGGGTGGTGGTTGACGGCCTCGGCCGCCTCGCCGATCTTGTTCACCAGCGCCAGACCGGTTGCGAAGTCACCGGTGCGGAACCGGGCCTTGACCCGTCCCAGGATCTGCCGCCAGTCCGTCAGGCCCGCCTCGCGCACCTGCGACGCGGTCAGCCTTTGCAGGGGGTCGGTCATCGTCGTTGCTCCGTCCGGTTGTCAGGGCAGTTGCTGTGCACCCACGGTAGAGAGACGGATCAGGACGAAACCTCCGGGACGCCCCGCAGAACAGGAGCAGCCACGTCGCGGCAGCAGAGGACGTCGCCGGCCAGCCGGCTCAGCCTCATCGGTCGGGGGTTACCCGCAGCGGCAAGTGGCGCGGTTCTCGCAGGTTGTGCGTCACGGCCACCGGCCTTCGTGTCGGAACTAGCGATCTTGTCCGGTGGACGATCGCGTTGCGGAACGCGTGTTGCCCTTACCGATCATGCCGGGCTGTCGGGCCGCGGCCCTGGTTGTAGAGGTTCTGCGTGAGCCGTCCTACACGCTCGCCGAGGCGGCGGTGCTGGGCGTGGTTGGTGCGGCGCCCGCTCGGGGCCTGTCTCGGTGGCTCCTCTGATCCGCCCGCCGGTCGCCGCGTGGACCTTCTCGGGTGCGCGGATGATGTCAACCCGGGTGATTCGCTCGTCGCGGAAGGTGAGCACGATGAGCGAGTCGACGCGGTCGCCGATGATAACCGCGAGACCTGGCACGCCGTTGACGGACACGAGCTGCGCACGTCCGTCCGGCCACTTCCCGGCGGCCCCGAGCAGGAAGCGGGCGACTCGATCCGCGCCGACGACGGGGCGTCGGGCGGCGGTGACTGCCCCGCCGCTGTCAGTGGTGAGCACCACGGCTGGGTCGAGGGCGTGGAGCAGCTCGTGCAGGTCGCCGCCGCGCGTTGCGTTGAGGAAGCGCGCCACTGCTGTGCGGTGCTCGTCCCGGTCGACCGCGACGCGTGGTACGGCGGCGCGTACGTGGGCTCGCGCGCGGCCCGCGAGCTGCCGGACCGCTGCGGGTGTGCGGCCGACGACATCGGCGACCTCGGCGAAGGGCAGTCCGAACAGGTCGTGCAATACCCAGGACGTGCGCTCGGCGGGGGTGAGCGTCTCGAGCACCACGAGCAGCGCCCAGCTCACCGTGTCGTCCAGGCTGACGCGGTCCGCCGGGTCGGGGTCGTCGGCGGCGAACTCGACGACGGGCTCGGGCAGCCACGGGCCGACGTAGAGCTCGCGGCGTAGGCGGGCCGACCTGAGTGTGTCGAGCGCGGCCCGGGCCACCGCGATGACAGCCCAGCCCTCGACGTCGCGCACCGGCTCGCGCGCGTCAGCTGCGGCCAGGCGCAGCCAGCAGTCGGAGACGACGTCTTCCGCCTCAGTCCGGCTGCCGAGCGTCGCATAGGCCAGGCGCAGCAGCCGCGGCCGCGCCCGCTGGTAGGCCGCGGCGAGTTCGCCCTCGCGCCCGCTCCGCACGCCGGTCACCCCGGCCCTCGACGCTGGGCGCCGGCAGCGTCCAGCCACTGCGCGAAAGTCTGCGTGCCGCGCGGGCCGTCGCCGCGGGGCAGTAACCCGCCAGCCGCCATCGCGCGGCCCGCCTGGCCGGGCAGCCGGACGGTGACAACCCGACGGCGCACCCTCCGGGTGTGCGCAAGCCAGCGCACCATGTCGGGCACGTGCAGTTGTTCTGGTCCAGCAAGCTCCGGCGCGAGGCCCTGCGGCCCCGCGTGGATGAGCGCCACGAGGGCGCTGGCCACCTCCCGCGCCGCGATCGGCTGACTAAGCATCTTCGGCACGAGGACGACCGGACCCCCGCGCTGCAGCATCTGGTCGGCGAACTCGTGGAACTGCGTCGCCCGGAGCACCGTCGCCGGCACCGGGCCCCCGAGCGCCAACTGCTCCTGGTGCCGCTTGCCCTCGTAGTAGCCCCACGGGACCCGGTCCACCCCCACGATCGAGAGCACCACATGGTGTTGCGCCGGCGCGCTGGCCGCCGGCGAGCAGTGTCCGCGTCGCCGTGCCGAAGAACCGGACCGCAGTGGCGCGGCGTGTAGTGACGATGTTGCTGACGTCGACCACCGCCTCGACCCCGGCCAGCGCGTGGTCGAGACCGTCGCCGGTCAGGAGGTCGACTCCGACCGAACGGGCTACGGCCACGGCAGTGTCGCCGCCCAACTGCAGCGCGTCGACCACCATTCGTCCGATCAGCCCGGTGCCGCCCGCGACAGCGACGCGCATCAGCCGGCCCTCCGGCGGGCAGCGGGCGAACGCTGGGGGACGAGCAGCACCGCTGCGAGCGCGACGGTGCCGCCCAGCGCGACGACGTTCCCCACCAGGTCGACCACTTCGTACATGTTGAGGTGCGCGGCGTGAAAGGACATGCGCGGGACGGAGAACACCACCCACGCCAGCCCCACCAGGCTGAAAGTCTCGGCCCGCGGGCGCAGCGCCGCCCACACGCTGATCGTCCCAAATGCCAGGTACAGACCGCCGACGTCACGAGTCAAGTGCTCATCGTTGGCCCCCAGCGCCGACATCCAACGGTGCCCAAGGCCGGGGAAGGAGTCGTAGAACGAGCGGGGCGCCGACGCCGCCCCGCCGCCACCGTAGGCCGCAGACGTCGCCAGCACACCCGCCACAAGCTGCTTATTGGAGACGGTCACCTGCAGAGGACGGGCCAGCGGCGTCAGGTGTGACATCTCAGCCGCGTAACGGATGCCGAACGTCCAGCGGTACGTCGAGCCGTCCAGTTCGAGCGCGCTCGCTGTGTGCCACATGCCGATCGATCAGCGGGACAGCCTGGTAGGTGCTTGTGCGGCCCCGAACATGGCTGCGATGGGCGCGACGGCGTCGGGCGCCTCTGCTGGCGCTGAGACCTGCAGGACGGGCTGCCCGTCGCTGCTGATGACCGACCAGCTCACGAACGAGCCGCAGGTCTGCTCGGCTGCGGCGAGGTCGGTCAGCTCCTCTAGGACGCCGGGGCCGGGCTGGTAGCGGACCTGCAGGGTGCCGGCGGCGATCCGGGCGCTCGGCGTCGACGACTCGTTGAGCCGCTGCCAGCGGCGCAGCCGGGCCCGGCCGTCGTCGGGCCCCAACGTGCAGGCCACCGGCACGTCGCCGATAGGGGCGGAAACAGCGAAAGAATCCATGCCGCTGCGTCCAGACGGTCGCGGCCCTACGGTCAAGCCGCTGCCGCAAGGCGAAGCGTCCCGCGGTACAACGAGCTGGCGCTGAGCGCAGGGCAGTGCCGCGCTCGCTCCCGCGTGCGGTAGGTATAGGTGGTGAGGGAGCGCAGCGTGGTGGTCTTGTCCGGCAGCACCCGTGCCGCCTCGACCAACACGGCCTTCGCGCGCACGGCCGCCGCCCACCCCCCGGCGGGCACCACCGTGACCGCCTGGACCGCCCTGACCGGACTACCCCACTTCGACCCGACCTGGACCGCGACCCGCTGCCCGCACCTGTCGCCGCGCTGCGCGGTCTGCTGGCTGGAGCAAACGTGGTCGTCCTGTGCACGCCGGAGTACGCCGGCGCCCTTCCGGGATCTTTCAAGAACGCCTTGGACTGGACCGTGGGCAGCACCGTGTTCAGTGACAAGCCCGTCGCATGGATCAAGGTCGCTGCCGACGCCCGCCGCGGTGAAGGAGCCCACGCCGAGCTGGCCACGGTGCTCGGATACGTCCAGGCCCGCGTGCTGCCTGAGGCATGCACGCATGTGCCCCTCGACCGCAGCTCCGTCGATGCTGACGGGCTGATCGCCGACGAGACGACTGTCCATGCCGTCACCGGCGCCATAGCCGCAGTCCTGGCCGCCATCGACGCGGCCGACACCCAGTCGCGGTAGCCGATCGTCTACCGGTTGTCGGAGGCCTTGCTTCGCTCTTGAACGGCGGCGCGTTCGATTCTCAGGCTGACCCGGGCACGCCGCTGTGGCCAGCACCAGCCGCCTCGATCCGCAAGACGTTCGTTCATTGGGATCGCGCGCCGATGTACGCGTCGGGATCGGCGGTGAAGAGGCCAGCGCACCGCAGGGAGCAGAACCACCAGTCCTGGTCAGCGTGGCGCAGGGTTCCGACGGCGGCTCGAGTGTCGCAGTGCATCCGGCAGACCGCGTCCGTGACGGTGTGTGGGTCGGTGAGGCCGACGTCTACGGAGAACAGGCCAACTGGCCGAGCGACACCGCGTAGAGTCACCAGCCCGAGGTCGTGCGCGGTCCTGCTGGCCCGACGGGCGACGGCAGCGACTGGGGCGGTGAGGAGCAACTGCCGCCCGGCGGCGAGGGCGCACACCCGGGCAGCGACGTTCACGGCAGAGCCGAACCAGTCGCCGCCGCGCTCGACAGCACCGCCGGTGTGCACCCCGGGCGCGCGCAAACGGGAAATCGGGTTCACGCAGGCAGGCGGACAGAAGGTCCTCGACAGTCAGCAGACAGCCGAGCGGATCAGGTGAAGCGAGCATCACGGCGTCCCCGATCGACTTCACCAGTAGCACCTGCGGGCGCAGGGACTGCCGGGCCAGTTCACAGAACCGCTCAGCGAGCCGAGCAGCGGCCTCATCGCCATGTGCGTCGGTCAAGGCGGTGAAACCAGCAAGGTCGACGAAAGCGAAGGTTCGGTCGCTCACGAAGTGGCCGCTCGGGGATAGGACGGCGGGTGATGGAGGCGCGCCCTGACCGCAGGGTGGCCAGCCGGGCTGGCGGCGTACATCAAGGCGAAGGACCCGCGGCGGAGGCTTGGTAGGCGGGACTGTCCTCTCAATCTGGCCTGACGGCGAGGACGCCGAAGCCGTGTGCATTGGTCCAGGCTCCTGCTGTGAGTGGCCAGGCGACTCGACGAGGCAGATCGGGAACCGCGGAGCCGAGCAGGGGCCTTAAGCCGCCGAGCGCGATCAGGTCCAGGTGCCACTGGCGCAGCCTGGGGACCGACTGATCCCGAGTGCGCCGATGCGGTCCGGCTTTGTTCACCGCAAGTGCGCACGGCCAGCCGGTGAGGGCTCCGACCGCCAACTCCAAGATGCCGGACAGGACGAGCGTCTGGTTGGTCCGGGCGCTCAACGTCGTGTTCACGGGAGGTCCTGCTGCCTGGGCGTCGTTGCGGGGGTGGGCAGCGCTGCCGCAAAGGACAGAAGCTCGGCGTTGAACACTCGTGGCCGTTCGAGCATGAGCATGGGACCGCACCCTTCAAGCACGATGGTGCGCGCGAGGGGGAACTCGCGCTGCAACGCGTAAGTGTCACGCAGCCGGGAGATGCGGTCGGTGTGAAGCCGTCCTCGTCCGTCTGCCAAATCGCGTCGTCGGCGACGGCGCCGATCGCGGTGAACTGCCGCAGCGGCGCCGAGCGCCGTCCGTAGCGGGCCGTGCTACGGGCATGCGGACGCCCGTAGCACGGCGTTCCGAGCCGACTGCCTGGGCGTTCTCGGAAGCGGCGCTTACGGTCAACGCAGAGCGATGACTTGATCACCTGTGGAGGTAGAGATGCTGCACGCGGTCTTTGTTCGTACGTTGCGTCCGGGCGTGACCTATGAGCAGTTCAGGGACGCGTGGATGCCCGAGGGGGTCGAGGGGCACTATCCGGCGCGGACCAGCGTCGGGCGCAACGTGGCCAACGATCGACAGGTCATCACCATCTTGGAGCTGGATGTGGCGGCAGAGGATTTCGCTGCCGTCGCCGGGTCGTTGACTCGGCCAGATGCGCCGGGGCGGCTCGACGAGATCGTGGCGACGACCGAGCTGGAGGGCGTGTACGAGGACGTCTTCGGGCCGGCGTCGTTCCAACTAGAATGACCGGAGCGTTGTCGTGACGTCGTTTCAAGCCAGCCAGATTGCCGCGTTGGCGGCATCGGGATGGGCGCAGTGCCCGTCGGTGGCTGATGCCGTGACCGGCTCGGGGCTGCCCCCGGTCACCGCCGCCAACCTGAAGAAGGCGTTCACGGCCGAGCAGTGGCACGCCGCCGAGCGAGCAGTGTCCGCGCTGCGGGATCGGTTCAGCGCCGCCCGGTTTGCTGATGAGATCACTTACGGCACGGTGCTGGTTCCAGACCCGGACCAGTTGGACACCCGAGGTCCGATGGACCCCGCCGTGCGACGAGACCAGCTTGGCAGCGCCACGGCCGACGTCGTCGACCCACGGCTACCAGCGGGCCGGCTCGGCGTGCCGCCGGGAGCCGCGTGGACGCTGGTGGCCACCGTAACCGGACCGTACGGGCCCGCGCTCGGCAGCTACCCCGAGGTCGCCGGCGCTGATGCCGACCAGTTCGCCATCGATGGCGTCGATGTCCGAGAGTTGATGATCCGACAAGTGTGGGGCGCGCGGGTGCTGCAGAACGGTGCCAGCCCTCCCGACTGTGAGGCGAACGACCGGTGGACCTTCACCTTGTTTCCCGGCGAGGGCCTGACCGACGGTCTGGCCGCATCCGGAACCGTGCTGAAGGGAAAGGTTCGGTTTCGTCTCGGCAAGCCCGAACGCGGCATCAGCTCGGCCCGCGTCGCGCCCGCCATCGGTGTGCGATAGACGATCCTCTTGCGGACCGCGTGGGGCATCCTGTGTCCATGGACCTGCGATGGATGACCACTGCGGACGCGGATGCTGTTGTGGCAGCCAGCCACCTTTTCGATTACGACGCGCGGCCGGAGTGGGTTGAGCGATTTCTGGCGCAGCCCGATCACCACCTGGGTCTCGCCTACGTCGCGGATGCTCCGGCCGGGTTCGTTTCGGGCGTCGAGGTCACCCACCCCGACAAGGGAACGGAGATGTTCCTCTACGAACTCGCCGTCGATGCCCAGTTTCAGCGACGAGGCATCGGTAGCGCACTCGTGAGGGCCATGGCCGACCGGGCTCGTGAGCGGGGTTGCTACGGCATGTGGGTCCTCACCGACACGGAGAACCTCGCGGCGCTCGCCACGTACACCTCCAGCGGCGCCAACGACCGCAGTGACCATGTGATGCTGACCTGGCGACTCGATCCCACCCATCAGACGTTCACCGACCCCAGCTGACGGAGCCCGGTCCACCGACTCGACCGGGCTCCCATAACGGGATCGGCTACCGGTTGTCCGAGGCCTTGCTTCGCTCTGTGACGGCGGCGCGTTCGATGGCGCGGTAGACGGTGGAGCGGCCGACGCTGAACAGTTCGGCGAGTTCGGCGGTGCTGTGCTCGCCGGCGCGGTGTAGCTCGACGAGGTGGGCTTCCTGACGAGGCTTGAGCTTGGGCTGCTTGCCCCGCAGGCGGCCTTTGGCCTTGGCGACCTTCATGCCCTCACGGGTGCGGAGCCGGATGAGGTCGGATTCGAACTCGGCGACCATCGCCAGGACGTTGAACAGCAGCCGGCCGATGGGATCTGTCGGGTCGTGCAGCGAGCCGCCGAGGCTGAGCTTGACGTGACGCTTGGTCAGGTCGTCGATGATCTCCCGGGCGTCGGGCAGCGACCGAGCCAGCCGGTCGAGCTTAGTGACGACCAGGGTGTCCCCTTCGCGGCAGACGGCGAGTGCGGTTCGGAGGCCGGGTCGGTCCCGGTTGGTGCCGGTCAGCCCGTGGTCGACGTAGATCCGTTCGGACGGCACACCGAGCCGGTCGAGCGCGTCGCGTTGCGCGGTGAGGTCCTGTGCGTCGGTCGAGGCGCGGGCGTAGCCAATCAGTAGTTCGCTCATAGCTTCCTCCTGCGGGCGATGCTGGCCGCGAGCACCGTCCGCGAGCCCGGGGCAGGAGGTGGCTTAGCAGCCGGTGCCGGCGGACCCAGCTGGCGACCTCAGGCTGACCTGGGCGCGCCGCTGTGGCCAGCACCAGCCGACTCGATCCGCTAGACGGTCGGCATCCGGGACAGTCCCGATCGACTCCGGCGCAATCGAGACAGTCGACCAGGCATCATGGAGCCGTGACGAAGCGGCAGATAGTTTCCTCGGGAGCGCTGGGAGTCGCTCGTCGGCTACTCACGGGCGGTTGTCGCGTTGGCCAGCAGGTGTCGGTCGCCGGCACGACAGCAGCAGCGAGGGCGGCGGCGCGGTCGGAGGAGACGATGTCGGGGAGCAGGCGCGCGAGGCGCTGCGCCGCATCAGCTCGCGCTTGAGGAGGCGGGCTCGCGCCTGGAGGACGTCGTGCGGACCCGCATGTTCGTCACCGACATCACCCGTTGGGAGGATGTCGGGCGTGCGCACGGCGAGGTCTTCGGCGAGATCCGTCCGGCGACTTCCATGATCGAGGTCAGCAGATTAATCGACCCTGCGTTGCTCGTGGAGATCGAAGCCGACGCTGTCGTCCCGTAGAGGATGGCCCATTCGGGCGACCTGGCGTTCAGGCAAAGGCAGTGGGCGGCGTGGCCTGGTCGCCGTGGCGTCGTTGGGCCGCCGCCTGCTCACGACGGCCGGTACTGATGCTGTAGAAGACCAGCGCCGCGATCACGACGTACGGCACCACGTTGTTGACCACCACCATGGCCGAGGTGCCCAACTTCCAGGTGAGCAGGGCGCGGGCCACGGCCTCGCCGAGCAGGCTGGCCCCCCACACTGCGCCGAGCTTGCGCTGCACCGCGCGGAAGCCCGGGTACTGCCAGAGCCCATCCCACCAGTCTCGTTGCACCTTCGAGCCGTCGGTGGCGAACCGGCGACCCAGGTAGAAGGTCAGCGGTCGGCCGACCAGCAACGTCACGAGCATCACCAGCCCGATTGACCCGGTGGTGATGCTGTCCTTGAGGAACACCGCTCGCGCCGAGCCGGAGAAGACGGTGGTCAAGACGCCGATCAGGATGCCGATCAGCACGAAGACGCCGAACTCGTCGACGTGGCGCTGCTTGGTGATGGTGTAGCCGATGTCGAGCACCGGCCACAGCCCGCTGACCAGCAGGGCTGAGACCTCCGGCATGCCGGCTGGACCGGCCAGCAGGAAGTACGTCACCGTCGGCAGCAGGATGTTCATCACCAGGGGCAGCACCCAGTTGGCTGCCGCCGACTGGCCGCTCGCCGGTTTGACGCCGCCCTGTCTCACGCTTGAGGTGCTCATCGCGTCCAAACTCGGTGACGATCTAGACTACGAACGTGCAAGATACTGTCACGCGCAGCGACACCTGGCCAGCCCCAGGACGCTCCATAGCGCTGGTCGCCTTCTTGTTCGGGGTGTCCGGGCGACCGGAGTTGACGGGCAGCACCTTGCGCGCTCTGCTCACCGATCTCGGTCGTTCCGATGATGCTTCCCGCGCGCTGCTGTCCCGGATGCACCGCGCCGGTCAACTCACCGCGGAACGCCACGGCCGGGAGACGACCTACCGGCTCGCTGGCAGCGTCGCTCGCGGTTTTGAGTACATCCGCCGCCAGCCCACGGCCGATCCACCAGCGTGGGACGGCTGGTTCCACACGGTGCTGTACCGGGTACCCGAGCAGTCGAGGTGGTTCCGCGACGGGCTACGCCGTACTGCGGTCATCTCCGGGTACGGCGTGCTGCAGCCGGGGGTCCTGGTGGCACCGCGCGACTACCGCGATCAGCTCGCAGCGCACCTGGCCGACAAGCCGGAGCACACCCAAATCTTGTTCGGACGGCTCGCGATGGACAGCGCGGACGCAGGGCGGGTGATCAGCACCGCCTGGCACCTCGACGACGTCGCAGAGTCCTACAACTCACACATTGGCCGACTCCAGCGGTGCCTGGCCGACAAGACACCTCGCAAAGGACCCGAGGAGCTGCGGCTCTTCGCCGAGACGGTGGCTCCGGCGCTCTCCGCGACGTTGCACGAACCTTCCGTGCCCCTTGAACTCCTGCCCGCCGACTGGCCCGGCCCCGTCCTGCGCCAGCTGGTCACCGAGTGCACCGCGAGGTTCGACGCCACCGTGAGCCGCTACGTCGCATCCCGTCTCTGAACGACAAGCCGCCCTCCGATCAGACGAAAAAGCAAGGCAACGACGTACGACGTCAGTGCGCGCTGTCCCGTAGCAGGAACCTTCTGCGGGACTCTCCAGATAGGAGGCGCCTGCGTCACCTCCATTGCTGCGGACCCGGGGTTGCAAGACCTTCGCCGGGCCCGCCACCGCGGCCTGGTGGCGACGCCGTCAGCAATCGAGACCGCCATCCACCGGGTCGACGCCGAGCGCGCGCTCGGCCCAGCGAACCCGATCGACCCGGCGTTGGCCGCCGACGGTGTCGGCGAGGTCGTGGACGTCCTGCACCCGCGTCAGGTGCGGCTGGGGCGCAGCCTTACCCGCCGCCGCCCTTCGCCTGACCGCCGAGGACGGCCCGCGCAGCTGGCTAGTGGCCGGGCCGTCCCCAACGACCGATATCAGCGGACCCGCCGCCTCACTGCTGCTTCTGCTCTGGGGCCGCACCGACCTCGACGACCCGCGGCTGCAGGTCGAGCACCGACGCCGCGCGCAGGCCGTGCTCGCGGAGCCGCTCACCCCGTGAGGCAGCACGGCCCGACGTCCGGCAGGATGCGCCGAAAACTCGAGAGCCTTTGCCTACTGACCTGTACGACCGTCGATGCACTCGCGTAGGCAGATCAGCGTGGCCGCCGTGTCGCGCGTACTCCTCGATCAGGTGCACGATGATGTCGCGGGTCTGCGACGTTGCCGTGGACCTCGATGAATTCGTCAAGGTCGAGGGATGCGTAGACCTCCCGGGCGTGGGTGACCTCACTGCGCCATGACGTCCACGCGTCTGCGACAACCGCATCGTCGGCTACTGCCTGGTTGAAGTCCAAGTCCGGGTCGTCGGCGGTGCGGTAGAGCCGGGGAAGCTCGGCGTGACCCTCGAGCACCCTGCGCGTCCAGGAGTGCTCGACTCGCGCGAGGTGACGGGTCATCCCGAGCAGCGACATCGTCGAGGGCGGCACCGATCGCGTGGCCAGCTGCTCAGCAGTCAGTCCCTCGCACTTCAATTTGAAGGTCATTCGGTAGCGATCCAGGTACTCCGCGAGCAAAGCCTTCTCACCCTTGCCCGGCGAAAGTGCCTCTCGTGGGTCATCGGAGCTGTCGAGCCACATGCCGTTGAAGTTCATCGGCTGAACCAAGCAGCACCTCTGCAACTGCGCAACACGCCTTCCACGGTCCTCGCCCCGACTTCCGGGAAACGAACGGTCTGCGGCTAAGTGAGGGGCGACTGCCGCTGGGAGCGGGCGTGGCAGGCGGTGTCCCGCACTTGGTGGTGTGCGGGACACCGTCCTTATCGCGGTAGCGCCTCAGCCGTGTGACGCCGCGACCGCCGGTGGGGCCGCTGGGGCGGACGCCTTGGCCCGTTGTCGCTCGATGGCGCGGTAGACGGTCGAGCGGCCGACGCCGAACAGGTCGGCGAGTTCGGCGGTGCTGTGTTCGCCGGTCTCGAACACAGCCATCAGGTGCGCTTCCTGACGGGCGTTGAGCTTGGGCTGCTTCCCGCGAAGACGCCCCTTGGCCTTGGCGATCTTCATTCCCTCTCGGGTGCGGAGCCGGATGAGGTCTGACTCGAACTCTGCGACCATGGCCAGGACGTTGAACAGCAGCCGACCGACGGCGTCTTGGGGGTCATAGACCGGCCCGCCGAGGTTGAGGCGGACCTGCCGCGCGGTGAGCTCGTCGGCGATCGCGCGGGCGTCGGGCAGCGACCGGGCCAGGCGGTCCAGCTTGGTCACCACCAAGGTGTCGCCCTCGCGGCAGGCCGCGAGCGCCTCGCGCAGCCCGGGCCGGTCCCGGTTGGTGCCGGTCAGTCCGTGGTCGACGTACACCCGAAGTGGGTCGACGCCTAGGCCGAGTAGGCCTTCGCGCTGGGCGGTGAGGTCTTGCTGTTCGGTGGAGCATCGTGCGTATCCCACGAGAAGCGCCGCCATGGCGCACCTCCTTGTCAGGCCGGTCCGGCGCGGACGCGTCGGGCGCCGACGGTGCGCCGCGGCGCACCCTGCTCAGTCGAACCCCGCCAGCACCGGTTGTCTACCAGCGGTAGACTCAGCAGATGGCTGACACGACGACCGTCAAGGTCCACACGAGTACCCGGGACCTGCTCCTGGAGCTCGGGGCAGCGCGGCGCCAGAGCGCCGACCAGGTCATCCGGGCCGCTCTGGCGGCGATGAAGCGCGACGAACGCCGAGCCGTGGCAGCAGCCGAGGCACGTGCGATCAGGGACGACCCGCAGGATCGTGCCGAGGTCGAGGCGATCCATCAGGACCTGGCCGCGCTGCAGGCATCGACGTGAGGGGCGAGGTCTACCGGCTGCCCGCGCGCGGCAAGGGCCACGAGCAGCAGGGCCGGCGGTACGCCGTGGTCCTGCAGCCGGACTGGCTGGCTCTGAGCACCTGGGTCGTCGCCTTCACCAGCACCAGCGCCCGCGAGACCAGCTTCCGGCCGCCCGTCGAGATCCGGGAGCGCCGCACCCTGGTCATGTGCGACCAGATCGCCACCGTCGATGTGAACCGGCTCGCCGAGCCCGCCGGCTTCCTCACGCTGCAGGAGATGCAGCGCGTCGACGAAGCACTCGCCCTGGTGCTCGACCTTTAGGGCGCCGCGGGACAGAGCCGCTGTCCGCGTCGCCACAACGACCGCCGATCGTCGTTTTGGGGTCGGCTACGGCTCGTACATCGGGTTCGGATCCAAGCTCGTTATGAGCTCAGCGACGAGGTGGGAGTGTGCGCGCTGCCTGTGTTCCTCGGCCAAAGCCGCAATGGCCGGTGCCTGATGCTCGTTCCAGTCGCCCGCCACGATGGTCGTGTTCTGCGAACAAAGGCCGCAGCTCAGGCTGCGCTCGATGATGGTCATGCCGTCATGATGTGGCCCGGCAAGCGATCCGGGCGTAGAGCTGGATGTGGTCGCTCACGGAACCGCCGGGCGACCGGCGTCCCTGTCACAGATGGCTGTCCGGACGGCAGCACGATAAGCGGGCTGCTCGGCGCGATGCCGAAGGGATGGGCTCAGAGACCTCCACGTGAGCGCCGCGATCAGAGGCGGACCTCTTCGGGAAACGCTTTCAAAAGCTCCAGCGGAGGCTCTCCTCCGAACAGTCGTCGCACGAACTCGACCCACGTCAGAGCCGGCCGCATCTCGATCCGCAATACGACTTTCTCATCGGTCGGGTTCCAAGCCACGTGGCGCTGCCCGGCCTCCGCCACGATGTCCTCGCCCGGTGCGAGTCGCGACTCCACGCCGTCGATCTCGAATGCGGCTCGGCCTTGGACGACCTGCCAACGCTCCTGCATCCCAGGATGAACGTGCGCTACGGCGCGATGTCCTGGCCGTGGCCAGGTCACCTGCATGACCAGCAGCTCGTCCGATTGAGACAGCACCTCCATGACCTCGCCGGATGCCTGGTTCTCGTAGCGCACAACAGCAACCTAGCCTCGAACTTTCACGTGTGATCGGGCGACACGTGCCGTAGAAGTACGGAAGTGAATCGTCCCCGGTTTGATGCCGCTTCCTTTCTTGCGAAGGATGGCTGTCATGCCGAAGAGATACCCGAACGATCAGCGTGAGCGGGCGGTCCGGATGGTGATGGATCGGCTCGAGGAGTACTCG